>JGI12269J14319_10004146_pt1 | contig 13348 bp, 8 predicted proteins | sample PeaSoiSIISIP2007_FD_14319 | JGI IMG/M metagenome (IMG submission 14319) | reverse complement strand
CCAGATGTCGAATGGCTCGAGGGGGCGGCCGAGCCGGGCTTGAATCAGCGTTGCAGTTTGCGCGACCAGCGGGGAACTCAACACCTGCTCCAGCATGGCCTTCACTCGAGCTTCCGGAATCTCGCGATCTTCCTGAAAGCGGCGATCGATCAGGGTGGGTGCGGTTGGAGAATACGGGTCAGCCTTCCGGGAAGCGTTGAAAGTTTTCAAGAGCGTGGCGTATCGCGTGTCAGGTTCTGGCGCATTTGTGATCGGGCGGCTGTCGGCTGCGGCATCTGAATCTTTCGAGGTTGTGGCCTTGACTTCGTTCGAGTATGGATTCCAGTCCACGGCGGGATTGTTGATCACGATTTGTGGGATGGTCTGGCTGACGATACGCTCCATCACCTGCTGGATCATGCGCTGCTTTGCGGGACCGCCTTGAGTGTCGGAATAGTCGGCCTTGATTTCATCGCGCAGGTTCCAGTGGCTCAGGAGGCGCATTTTGGGCGGGAAAAGACGCTGGCCCTGGGGGTCGATGAGGTGATGCATCCAGATGTTGTATTGGGAGATGTATTGTCCGGATTCGGCGCCAGCTTGCGCGATGGCTAAGTTGACATCGGCGGGAATGCGTTTGTCGAAGCGTTGCGCGAGGCGGGTTTCAGCCCACTGGCGGCGGGTCCAGTTGGGTCCATCTTTCAGGCGTTCGTCGAGCGTGGTGAGCGGGAAGTTCAGCAGAACCGTGAACGCGAGTTTGTTGCTGAAGAAGTCGTCGAGCACGTGGGCGGAGGGATCGTAGCCGGCGAAAACTTCGTCGAAGGGAAGAACCGGGCCGAGATCGAGATCGGATTGCTGATTGAACTCGCGGTTGATCTCGTGCATGTGGCCATCGAGTTGTTCGAGCAGGCTCTGAAAGCGGTTGAACATGGTGTCGAGCGTGGCCTGGTCGCCGGCGAAGTTGGTGTTGACGAAATCTTCAAAGGTGGAAGCATCGCCATCGTCCACGCGCCAGAATTCTGCTACCTGATGGAGACCGCGGTCGATGCGCGCGCGTTGTTGAGTACCGTACTTCGATACCAGTGCGTCTTGGAGTTTGGCGATTGAATTGTTCATCCACGAGGGCGCGGCGGATGTCTTGGCGGGGGTGGGCGCGTTTTGCATCGGAATCTCCTCTGAACAGAGTGGTAGTGCGGCGCATGCGATCACGGTGGCCAGTGTTAAATAGAGGCGTGCTTTCATTTCCTGCTCCTTAGTGCCGAGTCCGGCTGTGGATAAGGCAACGAATTGCTGAACTCGGAGATGTCGGTGGGCGCGTAATCAGGGAATGGGAGCTTGCGATTTTCGCGCCATTGTTCGACTTCGTGCGAGACGGCTGCGCTTTTTTCTTTGTCGAGACCGCGGTCGCGGCCGAGATACAGAGTGCGCGATGGCAAGGCGAGGCTGGTGCCCGAGGCTTCGAGGATGTCCATGATTCGGAGCAGGAGGTCTTCCTGAATGGCGAGGAACTCGGCGTTGTCCCGGGTCAGCACGTAGCAAAATATTTCCAGAGTCAGCGAGCTGTTGTCGTATCCGATGAATCGGATTCGCGCGCCGTCGGTTTCGACCTTGGGATGCTCGTAGAACAGGCGACGAATTTGAGCAGACGTAGCGCAACTGGTCGGCGGAGGTCTCGTAACGCAGGCCCAGCTTGGTGTTGAAAAGGATCTTGTCACGACGGCTCAGGTTTTCCACGTTCATGGTGGCGAGCGATCCGTTGGGGATGGAAAGCTCGGTCCGGTCGGGAGTGCGGATGCGAGTGGAACGAAGGCTGATGTCTTCGACTGTGCCGACGCGGTCGCCGAAGCGGCAGACGTCGCCGACCAGGATGACTTCATCGCTGAGCAGAGAGACGCCGCCGAAAAGATTCTCCAAGGTTTTTTGCGCGGCGAAGGCGATGGCGATTCCGCCGATGCCCAATCCGGCGAGGGCTGTCGTCATGTTAAAGCCGAGCGTGCCCAGGATCAGGAAGATGGCGAGGATAAAAATCATCACCTTCAGAATGCGTTCGCCGAGCAGCATGAGCGAGCCTGCGCCTCTGCGACCGGAGTAGATTGCGCGTTCGCGAACCCGGCGAGTCAGTTGCTGGAGAATTCGCCACAGCAGCCAGTTGAAGCCGATGATGAAGCTAATCCCAATGGTGATTTGGTAATAGTGCCGCTGTAGCAGCGGCAGGTGGAGGTACCTCACCAGAATGCCGTGGATGGCGGTGCCGAGCACTAGCCAGAGCGGGTTGGAGATGGCGGACCAGACCAGCTTGCGGGGTTGGCTGCGATCGTGCCACAACAAATATCGGAATAGCGCCAGGCTCTGGAGAGCCAGCCAGCCCAGACCAGCGGCGATCGGAATGCCGATCAGGATGGAGAGCCATTGCCAGATGGGCATCCCCAGCAACTGGTTGTGCACGAGGAATCCGGGGAGGCGGGTTTCGGCTTGGCGGACTTGGAGTTGATCGTAGAGGTCGGGGATTTTCGATAAAGTATCCGAGGAGATGAGCCAGATTTTCGCGCCTCCGGGGTCGGAAACGCGGACGAGATCGAGATCGGCATCAACGTCGCCGGCGGACAGAACTCCGACGCGCTGCCGGTCGAGCGGGACGTCTTCTTGCGGAGTGCCCTCGGGTTGGTTGCTGATGCGGCGCAAGTTGCCGCTGAAGGCGCGATCCATGACTACTTTGAGCTTGGTCGCGAGTTCGTCTCCCTGGGCGGCGCGCCGGGCGTTAGTCATCTGCAGATACTGGGCTGCGGTGGAATAGTTTCCAGCCTGTGCGGCCTGCAAGAAGCCAAAGACGGCGCCGCTGGGCGTGTCACGGCCCAGTGGGTCCTGGGTGGCTTGCTTCGCGGGCGTGGGCGCAGACGCGCCGGCCTGCGTGGGCAGCAACTGACCCGCCGCGACCGTAGAGATTGCTATATAGAAGAGAAGCCACTTTGCTCGAGTAAAAAAAGAAGGCATGGTTTCTTCTCCCGAGGATGCTGCTGAAATACACGCGCCCGCGATTGGTGCCTGCGTGAAGCGAGAGTTCATTGTACCGAAACAAAAGCCGCCGTCGCGGAAATGGGTTTGAGTTCTACGGGCGTTTGGGCCGGTATATGTCGGTGCTGGTGCCGAAGAAGACTTCGGCGGAATTCATTAACGTTTCTGAGAGCGTGGGATGCGGATGGATGGTTAGCGCGATGTCTTTGGCGAGAGCGCCCATCTCGATGGCGAGGACTCCCTCGGCGATAAGTTCGCCGGCACCGACGCCTACAATTCCTACGCCCAGCACGCGCTCGGTTTGGGGATCGATGATCAGCTTGGTCATGCCCTCGGTGCGGTCGATGGTCATGGCGCGTCCGGAGGCAGCCCAGGGGAATCGGGGCACTTTGATTTCGCGGTTTTCCTTTTGCGCCTGAGTTTCGGTCAGGCCGCACCAAGCGATCTCTGGATCGGTGAAGACGACGGCGGGGATGGCATTGGGCTCGAACGCGACTTTGTGTCCGGCGATGGCTTCGGCGGCGGTGCGTCCTTCATGCGTGGCTTTGTGGGCCAGCATGGGTTCGCCAACCACGTCGCCGATGGCGTAGATGGCAGGGTCGTCGGTTTGCAGTTGCTTGTTGACCTGAATGAATCCACGCTGGCCAATTTTGACTTGAGTTTTTTCCAGGCCGGGGATTTCGGAATTCGGCTTGCGTCCTACTGAAATCAGAACCTTGTCGAACAGCTTCTCTTTTTCTTTTACTTCGGGGCCGTCGAAGGTTACGCGGATTCCGTTCGGTTCGTCTTTCACCGCGGCGACGGTGGTATTGAGCAGGATGGAATCAAAAATCTTCTCCATCCGTTTGTGCAGGGGAAGGACGAGATCACGATCCGCGCCGGGCAAAAGTCCGGAGAGCATCTCGACCACGGAGACTTTCGAGCCAAGTGCGGCGTAGACTGTGCCCAGTTCGAGACCGATGTAACCGCCGCCGATCACGAGCAAGGTTCCGGGTACTTCGCTTAGATCCAGCGCGGAGGTTGAATCCATCATGCGCGGGGTTTCGAGTTTGAGGCTGGGGATGATCGCTGGGCGCGAGCCAGTGGCGATTACGATGCGGTCGAAGGTCAGCGAGTCTTCGCTTCCGCTGGTTCGGCTGACGCGCAACGTGTTCGAATTTTCAAACGCGGCTTTGCCCTGGATGTATTCGACTTTTCTTTGTTTCGAGAGGATGCCCAGTCCGCCGGTCAATTTCTTGATCACGCTTTCTTTCCATGATCGCAGGCGGGAAATGTCGATCTTCGGGTCAGCGTAGTCGATCCCCCAATTCTTGGCATGGCGGGATTCGTCGATCAGCTTGGCAACGTGGAGCAGTGCCTTCGAAGGGATGCAGCCGCGGTAGAGGCAGACGCCGCCGGGATTCAGTTCCGGGTCGATCAGCGTGACAGTCATTCCGAGGTCTGCGGCGAGGAATGCGGTCGCATAGCCGCCGGGTCCTCCGCCGATCACTGCAATGTGTAAGCTGGTCGTGTCCGCCATTGTTCTCGCTCTTTGCTTTGTTTAGAAATACTCAATTTTAGAAACACTCACCGCGCCTGAGATGAATCGGACACGATCAACTGCCGGCCGGAGATATCAATGGTGAGGACCTTGCCCAGCCAAAAGTCGAGTCCGACCACGCAATCGTAAATTATGTCGGCGAAGGTTGTGGGTGCGTTCGCAATCGCGATCTGGGGTGCAGCCGCGAGCGCGATCTTCGGCAGAGTCGTCTTGTAACGAACGGTTGTGACCCCGTCGGAGTTTTTCTGCTCGCGCTTCTTCACATCTTTCCCGTCTTTGTCGATGGCAAGCGGCGCCATGAACCGCGTAGCTACGGTTGCGTTCTGGCTGCCGGTATCGATTTCGCATTGGCCGGTCTGATTGCCTATCAAAAAATCTGAGAAAAGGTCGAGCGTAATGCCACGCAGCTCGTCGAACTTCAGCGGAGATGTCTTTCCTGTCTTGCGGCGTTGCGCCAGAGACTTGGCGGTTTCGAACACCAGGACTTTGTTGACGAAGTCGAGAGTAAAGGGCTGCTGGCGAAAATCGTTGACCGAAACAATACCCTCAATGTGCAACTGGTCAAGCATATCCCACGCGCCAGCGACGACATTGCTCCTGACCACCGGCCCCACGGAAATCTCGGAAACGGTGAAGAGCGGAACGTCGAGGCGATCACCCCACATGCGGAACGCCGTGAATTTGCCCGCGGGCGTGCCGTGCAACTTCTCAACTACGCTGGGTGCTAGAACATCAAGGCCGGCGCCCGTATCAAAGATTACGTGGGCAGAGATGGTTCCACCTAAAGTGGCAGGGATCATCACAAGACCTTCGGGGCTGATGGTGAATGGAATCTCGACTGGCTTCTTGGAAGCGAGCCCGGGCAGTGCGATCAGCAAGACGAGAACAACCAGGGTATTTCGCATCCGGAATATTTTCCGATCTGAATTGAAAAGCCAAACTCTCATCCCTGAACTGACAACAAGAACGGTTGCTCAAAAGCTTCCGCGATCCAGCGCAGGAAGCGGGCAGCATCGGCGCCGTCGATCAAGCGATGGTCGTAAGACAAAGACAGCGGCAGCACCAGACGCGGTTCAAACTTGCCGTTAAGCCACACCGGTTCCATGCTGGACCGCGAGAGGCCGAGGATTGCAACCTCGGGATGATTCACGATGGGAGAGAAGCCTGTGCCACCGATTCCGCCGAGGTTGGTGATGGTGAAAGTGCCGCCTTCCATTTCCGCGAGCGCGAGCTTTTTGTCTTTGGCTTTCCTGGAAAGCTGTGTGAGTTCGGCGGCCAGCTCGACGATGTTTTTCTTGTCGACATCACGAATGACAGGCACCAGCAGGCCGCGGTCGGTATCCACGGCGACGCCGATATTGATGTATTGCTTGTAAACGATCTCGTCCTTTGCCATGTCGATACTGGCGTTGAACTGGGGAAAGATTTTCAGCGCGGACGAGCAGACTTTTAATGCGATCGCGGTAACCGTCATCTTGCCGCCGGCCTCCTGCACTTTCGGTGCGAAGCGAGCACGCAGGTGCTCGAGTTCGGTGATGTCGGCTTTATCGTTTTGAGTGACATGCGGGATTGTGGTCCACGCTTGCCAGAGATGTTCGGCGGTTTTGCGACGTACACCGCGGATCGAGACGCGCTCGACCTTTCCCCACTTGGTGAAGTCCGGCAATTCCGGCGCAGCGAATTGAGTTCCGCGCGGCGCTTGCGCAGCCGCTGCCGCGGAAGCGAGCAACGACTTCGAATACGCCTTGACGTCGTCTTCGCTGATGCGGCCGCCGGGCGCCGTTCCCTTTACGTTGTGAATGTCGATGCCGAGTTCACGCGCGAGGCGGCGGACGTGCGGGGCTGCGGGCACGGGTTCGCGATGCTCGCCGCCTGCGACCTTGTCAAGCTGCGGGGGCATGGCGAAGCTGGGCAGCAGGGGCTGCGGTTGATCGGGTGGGAGCGCCTGTTCTTCCGTTTTGCCTTCGGCCTGGATGGCAGCCTGGAAAGCGAGACGTGCTCCGTGCTGCCCGGAGACGTGCTCGACGGGAACGTGTTTCGGCCGATCCTGTTGTGGAGCGGCTCCGCCTTCGAGCGTGAAGATGACTTGGCCGACTTTGACCTTCTCTCCTTGCTTGACTCGAACTTCCTTGACCACTCCGCTGATTGAGGAAGGCACTTCGACCACAGCTTTGTCGGTTTCCAGTTCCATGACCGGCTGGCCTTCGGAAACTTTGTCTCCGGGGGAAATCATCAGGCGTACGAGATCACCTTGCGTGATGTTTTCGCCCAGTTCCTGGAGTTTAAATTCCGCGGCTGTGGGCGGCGCAGCGCGGCGCTCTCTTTGGACTGTCGGTATTGGGTTTTCGACTGGGCTTCCTTTTGTGGCCGAGGCTGACGCAGCGGCCTGCTGCGCTTTGGGCTCGGACACTTTCGCGGGCGAGGGCGCCAGCGCCACACTTCCTGCGCCATTCTCGAAAGTGAAGATGACCTGGCCGACTTTGATCTTCTCGCCCTCTTTAACGCGAATCTCTTTTACCACACCGGTTATGGACGACGGCACTTCGACGACGGCTTTCTCGGTTTCCAGTTCCATCACCGGTTGGCCTTCGGTGATGCTGGCGCCGGGCGAAATCATCAGCCGGACGAGATCTCCCTGATCGATGTTTTCGCCGAGTTCCGGTAGCTTGAATTCTGTCACGTAGCTTTCTCTCCCTTAGCTGATGGCCGGGTTCGGCTTTTCCGGATTGATCCCCAGATCCTTGATCACTTGCTGGAGGATCTCCCTCGTGATCTGTTTATCGCGTGCCAACGCGTTTAAGGTTGCGAGCACAATGTGCTTCGCATCGACCTCAAAGAAGTCGCGAAGCGAAGGCCTGCCCTCGCTGCGGCCAAAACCGTCGGTGCCCAGGGCCACCAGCGGACGCGGTACCCACTGCGCAATCGATTCCGGAAGCACCTTCATGTAGTCGGATGCGGCCACGAAGACTCCAGGTGCCTCTTTCAGACACTGGGTAACGAATGGCACGCGGGGAGTTTCGCCGGGATGCAGCATGTTCCAGCGCTCGCAGTCGTTGCCATCGCGATAGAGCCGCTTGTAGTTGGTGACGCTCCAGACGTCCGCGGCCACTCCGTATTTTTCTTCCAGAATCCGCTGCGCCTTGAGCACTTCGAACATGATGGTTCCGCTGCCGAAAAGTTGGGCGCGCAGCTTCGTATCTTTCTTTTCGGATGCTTTGAAACGGTACAGACCTTTCAGAATGCCGTCCCGAACTTCCGCCCCGTGCGGCATTTCGGGCATGGGCAGCGGTTCATTGGTGACAGTTAAGTAATAGAAGATGGATTCCTGATCCACGTACATGCGCTTGATACCGTCCTGAATAATAACGGCGATCTCGTAGGCGAACGCGGGATCGTAAGCGAGGAGATTTGGCACCGGCAGTGCCAGCACGTGACTGTGACCGTCCTGATGCTGCAAGCCTTCGCCGGCAAGAGTAGTGCGGCCGGCGGTACCTCCGATCAGGAAGCCGCGGGTGCGCATGTCAGCGGCGGCCCAGATCAGATCGCCGATGCGCTGGAAGCCGAACATCGAGTAATAAATAAAGAACGGAATGGTGTTGATTCCGTGATTCGCATAGGCTGTGCCGGCGGCGATAAACGAGCACATTGAGCCGGCTTCGGTGATGCCTTCTTCGAGGATCTGTCCGTCCTTGGCTTCCTTGTAATAGAGCAGCGTGTCCATGTCGACCGGCTCGTAAAGTTGGCCGACGCTGGAGTAGATGCCCACCTGGCGGAACAACGCTTCCATGCCGAAGGTGCGAGCTTCGTCGGGAATGATGGGGACGATCAGCTTGCCGATCTCGGGGTCGCGCAGCAATTTTCCCAGCAAGCGGACGAAGACCATGGTGGTGGCAACATCGCGGCCCTCGGTGCCTTTATAAAATTCTTCGAAGTGCGATTCGGAAACCGGAGTAATCGGTTTGGCGCGGACTTTTCGTTCCGGGAGATAGCCCCCGAGTTGCTTGCGCCGCTCTTTCATGTAGGTGATTTCGGGGCTGTCGTCCGCGGGGCGATAGAAGGGTGCATCATGCAGTTCGGCGTCGGGGATGGGAATCCCGAAGCGCGAACGAAACATTTGCAACTCGTCGTCATTCAGTTTTTTCTGCTGGTGAGTAATGTTCTTGCCTTCGCCCGCTTCACCCAGTCCGTACCCTTTGATGGTCTTGGCGAGGATGATGGTTGGTGAGCCTCGGTGTTCTACTGCGGCTTTGTAGGCGGCATAGACTTTGATGGGATCGTGGCCGCCCAGTCGCATGCGCGCCAGTTGTTCGTCCGAGAGGTGCTCGACCATCTTGAGGAGACGCGGGTCGGTGCCGAAGAAACTGTGCCGGAAGTAGGCGCCGCTCTCGACGAAATATTTCTGATACTGGCCATCGCTGATCTCGCCCATGCGCTTGACCAGCAAGCCGTCGCGATCGCTGCGGATGAGGCTGTCCCAGTCGCCGCCCCAGATTACTTTGATCACGTTCCAGCCGGCGCCGCGGAAGATGGCTTCGAGTTCCTGAATAATCTTGCCATTGCCGCGGACGGGGCCGTCGAGGCGTTGCAGGTTGCAGTTTACGACGAAGATCAGGTTGTCGAGGCGTTCGCGGGAGGCGAGCGTGATGGAGCCGAGGGACTCAGGTTCGTCCATTTCGCCGTCGCCGAGGAAGGCCCACACTTTGCCATCGGTCGACAACTTCAGTCCGCGATTTTCGAGATAACGGATAAAGCGAGCTTGGTAGATGGCTTGGATCGGTCCGAGGCCCATCGAAACCGTAGGGAACTCCCAGAAATCGGGCATGAGCCAGGGATGCGGATAAGAAGATAGACCGCCCCCGGGTTTCAGTTCGCGGCGAAAGTTCTCCAGCTTTTGCCGGGGGATGCGGCCCTCGAGATAGGCGCGAGCGTACATACCGGGCGCGGCATGGCCCTGGAAGTATACGAGGTCGCGGTCGCCGCCTTCGGTTTGGGCGCGCAGGAAATGGTTGAACGCGACTTCGTACAAAGTGGCGGCTGAGGCGAAAGTCGAGATATGCCCGCCGATTCCCTCTTGAAGCTTATTGGCGCGCACGACCATGGCCAAGGCATTCCAGCGCACCAGGCTCTTGATGCGGCGCTCCATTTCCTGGCTGCCGGGAAATGGCGCCTGCTGAATCGATGGAATGGTGTTCTGGTAGGGGGTGGTGGCCGTGAACGGAAGGTTTACTCCGGCCGCCCGCTTGGCGTGCAAGGACAACTGCTGCAGCAAGCGTCCGGCGCGCTCGGGGCCGCCTTGGGCTAAAACGTAGTCGAGGGAATCGAGCCATTCCCGGGTCTCGAGCACTTCCAATCCATTCGTCTGGGTCTCAGCCACGTCGGATGTCTCCATTTATGAGTCGGAATATTCCATGATAGACAATCGCGCGGAATTTTGCTGGCGTACAGTCGGTTGAAGTTGGTAGGAGGATCGAATTTTGTGCGCAAACGGGAATCCTGCGCCAGCCCGGCGTCATCCATACCACCGAGCAGGCACAGTTTGCACTTAATTGCCGGTCGTGGACAGTACTCATCCGCAAAGGCCCGCATCAAAGTCAGGCAGAATAAAACCAAATCAAATTCGAGTTGAACAGGAGAAATCCCCATGGCGAAGAAAACTGCTTCCAAACTTAATGCCCAGCCGCGCATCCATCAAAAAGCGCGGGAAATTCAGGAGTATGGCACCGTAACCCATGCGCTACCTTTGGAATTGGAGGAGCCGGTCCGTCTGGAGATGACGGAAAGACTCAACCTATTGCTTGCCGATACCATAACCCTCCGCGACCTCTACAAGAAATCGCATTGGCAGGTTGCCGGTCCGACCTTTTATCAGCTGCATCTCCTTTTTGACAAACATTTTGGCGAACAGTCGGAGCTGGTGGACACTATTGCCGAACGGATTCAGTTGCTCGGTGGCCTTAGCATCGCCATGGCCCACGATGTGGCCGAAACGACCCGAATCGAGCGCCCGCCCAAGGGGAGGGAAGAAGTTCCGGTGCAGATATCCCGGCTGCTGGACGCGCATCAGATCATTCTCCGGGATTGCCATGAGCTGGCGAAACTAGCCTCCACGCTGGGAGACGACGGCACCAACGATCTTGTGGTTAGTGACGTATTGCGCACTAACGAGCTGCAAGTCTGGTTCCTAAGCGAGCATCTCGTGGTCATGCCTCTGGTGGAAGCCGACGATAGCTCCGCCGCCGCAGACTGATACTGATGTAGATGGCAACGGTTGATTGGGGGCTGGTCTGAGACCAGCCCTCATTTTTTTTGTTCCTTCGCGACTGCCCTGAATCACTTGACTTCATCGAAAGCGGCGTGCAAGATGGAGGCACTTTGGGAGCTCGTGGGAAGCTCTGCGATCCCAATCCTGATTTATTTACGAATTCGGAACAAGCGGGTGCGCCGAAGCTGACTCGTCGGCGCTGCTGACGTCAAGCGGAATTTGCTATTAATAAATGTAATTTCTGACGCTGTAGACGCCTCTAAGTTGCTATTATTGCAGTTACTTCTGTCGATGTGTGGGGGGGCCAATGTTTCCAGGCGGACAGAACTTGCGGGTGCTGCGTGAGCAACTGGGATTGACCATGAGGGATGTTGAAAACGCCAGTACGCGGATTGCGCAGAAACGCGCGAATGATGAATTTGTAATAGCCCCGAGCCGGCTTTCGGATTTCGAGACAAAAGGAGTCATCCCCAGCATCTACCGTTTGTATTCGCTGGCGGTGATCTATCGCCGGGACATTCGGGAACTGTTGTCGTGGTACGGGGTTGATCTGAATGGAATGGCCACGGACCTGGACTTTGTCATCCCACCGAAGTCGCATGTTTCGGAAGCTTTGGCGAATCTCTCCAGTGTTCAAATACCGGTTCGCCTCGATCCCAGCTTCGATCCCAAACGCACCGTGAACTTTGGACGAATGGTGGAACAATGGGGGCAGGTGCCCTTGGCCTACCTGGCGCAGTTCGCTACCTGCCAGTACACGTACGGCTATATTGGGAGCGACGATTTGACCATGTATCCGATTCTGCCGCCGGGGAGTTTCGTGCAGATCGATGAATCCAAGGACAAGGCGGTTGATGGGGGCTGGAGGTCAGAATACGAGCGGCCCATCTACTTTGTGGAAACGCGAAACGGCCATACCTGCTGCTGGTGCACGATGACGCGGGAGGAGCTGATTCTGCAACCCCACCCGCTGTCCCCGGTTGCGGCGCGCGCTTTGCGCTACCCCCAGGAAGCGGAGATCATCGGCCAAGTGGTTGGGGTTGCTATAAGGTTGGGGGATTGGCGTCCGCTTTTGGATTCTTCAGCAAACTCGAAAGCGCGTGAAGTACTGAACTGAGGTGCCGCGCAGAACCGGCACCAGGTCCCTCAGGCAACAGATTCGGGCTGGTGGCGGCAAGTCGGTCTATGTAAGCGTCGGGCGGAATGCCAGCCGCCTCGCTGGATTGTTTAGCATCGTCCACCAGCTTCCGGATGGGCATAGCCAGGATCTTGGAAAGCAGAGAGCGGTGCGTTCTCCTGAGGGCTCTCTTGGCTGCTAAATCCCCATAAACGCGGGTAAATCCCCAATGCTCGTAACTCCCTGCCTTATCCCGTAAGCCAGAGATATATTCCAGCTTGTTCAAGCAGCCGATGAAGGCTCTCAGCGTGGTTTCCTGGAGGTCTTCGATTGCCGAGTGCAGGGTCATTTGTTACGTTTTTGGAACTAAGAAATTACTTGAGTGCTCTGTTGCAAACCGCTGTCGCCAATACATTATCACGGGGTAATCCATCATTGGAAAGGAATTCACACCGTGAAAATGAACCTACGTTGGTTGGCTGTTGCGCTGTTTCTGACCAGCATTTCGTTACCTGCAGCTCTGATGGCCGATGACCGGCCCACCCCTTCGGCGCCAATTGTGAAGCACCCCTCGCCGGGGCCAACCGATGGCGATCCCACGGGGCCTCCAGGCCTCCGCATCACTAGGTAGGACGCTCTTCGGGATAATCGCGCCGTGAATTGCGCTAAACTCCGGGTTGTGGGCTGCCGTGAAAAGGTGTATATTTTTCGCGCGGCAGCCCATGACGATCTCTTACGTGCTCGGGTACTATCTGTGGCTCGCCCCCAAGATTTTGCTGGCCGTTTTGTTGTGGGGCATGGTCCGTCGTGGGCTTCATCGGCAATTCGCGACTTTTTTCGTCTACGCCGCTCTTCAGATCCTGCAATCTGCGGTTCTCTTTGCCATATCCCGATCGCATCTCGGCTTTGGAGAGCAATATCACCGCGCGTACTCGGTTACAATAGCTGTGAGCGCCGCCGTGCGATTTGGCGTCATCCGTGAGTTATTCGGCCATTTCTTTCGCGACTACCCTGCACTCGTCGGGCCTGGGAGGGTATTGCTCCGTGGGGCGACAATAGTGCTTCTCCTAGCCGCGATCAGTTTGGCCGTCTTGGCACCAGGCAAAAGCGCAAATTTCCTGCTGAATGCCACATATGCCTTGGATCGAACCATCAGCCTACTGCAATGCGGATTGCTGATCTCGTTGTTCACTTTCTCCCGTTACTTTGCACTATCGTGGCGTAGCCCTGCATTCGGAATCGCGTTGGGCTTGGGAATTTTCGCGAGTGTAGCACTCGCGACTTCGACAATTTGGCTTCATTTGGGAGCGTTTGGCAATCGCGCTGTTGACCTTTTTACTATGGCGACTTACCACTGCTGCGTGCTGATCTGGATGTTCTATCTGATGAGGCCAGAACGCGAGGCGCAGCAGGCTCCGAAGACGTTACCGAAATACGATCT
>JGI12269J14319_10004133_pt1 | contig 13366 bp, 15 predicted proteins | sample PeaSoiSIISIP2007_FD_14319 | JGI IMG/M metagenome (IMG submission 14319) | reverse complement strand
GGCTGCGAGCGCGGCGGGCGCGGAGGCGGCCAGCGCCGAGGCCGTCAGCTGAACGGCGATCTGGGCCTGGGCTGCAGCTCGTCGTCCACGTACAAAGTGATCCGCTCGTTGTAGAAGCACGCCAGGCCGGCGATCTTCTGGCTCTCCGGCAGCGGTGTGCGGTACATCCAGATCAGGTCGGGGTGCAGCCGGGTCCCGGTATCGACCGACCAGTAGCAGGCCGTCCCCTTGTACGGGCAGTGCGTGCTTTTCTCCGAGCGCCGGAGCAGGTCCATCCGGATGCTGGTCAGCGGCAGGTAGTAGCGGACCGGCAGCCCGGTCTCGAACAGCATCCTCGGCTGGTCACTCTCGGCGACGGTGATCCCGTCCAGCTCGATCCGCACCCGTCGGGAGCTGGCCAGGATGTCGACCCGGCTGTACGGGTCGCGCGGGTGGGTGTAGACCGGCTCGTCCTCCTCGAGCCATTCCGTCATGGCCGGCCAGTCCAGCCGGATCGCATCCCTGAGCTCGACTACCGGCGAGTCGCGGTACCTGCGGGCGGCCCGGTCAGCGCTCTCCTGGCCGGCCTTGACGTGCAGCAGCTCGCCATCACCGAGCCGCGCCCGGTGCTCCGACTCGCCGGAGCCGACCAGCTCGGCCCGCACGTCCGCGGCCGGGATGTAATAGGTGGGGTAGTTGGGGATCTCCCAGACCAGCAGTGGCGCCCTCGTGTCGGCGACGAGTTCGTTGCCGAGATAAGCGCGCACCCGCTTGTGGCCGCGCTCCACCCGGACCTGTTCGCTGATCTGCTTAGTCATCTGAGCCTCCAAACCCGGTCCGACATCGGCGAGCCGAACCACCGCCGCTGTACGGTTGCGGGCCGACGGGCCTGTAGCGTCAGAGTATGCGGCTCGGTGTGCTGGACGTGGGGTCGAATACGGTGCACCTGCTCGTGGTGGACGCTCATCAGGGTGCTCGGCCGCTGCCAGCGTTCTCGCACAAGGACGAGCTGCATCTCGCGGATCATCTCGACTCGAAGAACCGGCTGAGCACCGAGTGCGCCGGGCGGCTGCTCGAGTTCGTCCGCGCGGCACTGCAGATCGCCGAGGACAAGGGGGTCCAGGAGCTGATCGCGTTTGCCACCTCAGCGGTGCGCGACGCCGCGAACGGCGACGAGCTGCTTGCCTGGATCGAGGCGGAGAGCAAGGTCAGCATCCAGGTGCTGCCAGGCACCGAGGAGTCCAGGCTGACCTTCCTGGCCGCCCGCCGCTGGTTCGGCTGGTCGTCGGGCCGCCTGCTGCTGCTGGACATCGGCGGCGGCTCGCTTGAGATCGCGTCAGGGCAGAACGAGGATCCGCTGGTGGCGGTCTCGCTGCCGCTCGGGGCGAACCGGCTGACCAGGGACTGGCTGACCAAGGATCCGCCCAAGCAGGAGGAGATCCGCCTGCTGCGCAAGCATGTCCGGGCGGAGATAGCGGCCGCGGCCAGCGCGGTCAGGTCGGCCGGCTCGCCCGACCACGCGGTGGCGACGTCGAAGACCTTCCGCCAGCTCGCCAGGATCGCTGGGGCGGCACCGTCCAGCGAGGGCCCCTACGTCAAGCGCATGCTGCGGCACACCGATGTCAGGGATATGGCTGAACGGCTCGCTCGGACGTCTGTCGCAGCCAGAGCGCAGCTGCCCGGGGTATCCCGGCTGCGCGCGCCGCAGCTGGCGGCCGGCGCGATCGTCGCGGACGCGGCGATGGACCTGTTCCAGCTGCCGGAGCTGGAGATCTGCCCATGGGCGCTGCGCGAGGGCGTCATCTTGCGCCGGATGGACGGCCTGGCCGGCTAGTGGCTAGTTGTCGACGCCGCGGCCGGGGCTGGCGGCCTCGTCCAGAGCCCGGTCAGCGGCATGCGGACCGTTCCCCACCGTGCTGCTCGAGTGCCTGATCGCGTCGGTCGGGTGGCTCAGCCGGTCGGTGGAATGCCTGACCTCGTCCGTCGGATGAGACGTGCCTTCCGCAGCGGCACCGGCTGGGTCGGCCACTTCGGCAGTGTCACCCTGGCGGCCGACGTCATGCGGGCGGCTGGTGTCCAGCGGGTCGGGCCGGTCGCGGTCCCGCGAGGTCGGCTGGCCAACCGAGCCTGACCTCGGGGCTGGCGCTGACGGGACCGGACGGCGAGCCGGACCGGCCGGCTGGCCACCCGGACCGTCTAGCGGCCCAGCCCCGTGGTGCCTGCCTTCGCCCGGACCTGCCTGCCGCGGTCCGGGCCGGTGCCCGCCGGACTGCAGCGGGTCATGCTGACCAGCTTGCCTGGCATGACCGGCCGCCTGCCCGGCAAGAGTGCGGTTCACCTCGTCCTCAAGCGACCCGTGTGCGGCCTCGACCGAAACCAGGCTGGTGACCACGTCGCGGATCTCGGTCAGCCGTTTGACCGTCTCGGTATGCCGCGAGATCAGCAGGTTGAGGCGACGCTCGGCGCCTTCGTGAATTGCCGTCGCCCGCGCCGTCGCCTCGTCAAGCTGCTGCTTGGCCTGGGAGATGGCTGCGCCGACAGTAGTCTCCGCATGCTTGGTCGCGTCAGCCACGGCCCGTTCCGCCGCCGACTGCGCGGTCGAAACCAGCTGCTCGGCCTCGGTCCGGGCGGCGGTGACCGAGCTCTCTGATTGCTCCTGGGCCGCGCTCAGCATCCGTTCAGCCTGGTCTTGCGCGTCGGACCTGATCTTGTCGGTCTCACGCTTGACATCGCCTCTGAGCTTGTCGGTCTCCTCCTTGACGCTCTCCCGCAGCTTCGCGACCTCCGCCGCGCTGCGGGCCCGGTCCGCCGCCGCCTCGTCGGCGGCCAGCTTGAGGATCTGGCCGACTCGCTCGCTGATCTCCTCATGCGCGGGGCGGGCGCTCGCCTCACGGGCTTCAGCCACCTCCCGGCGCAGCCGCTCGATCTCGGTCAGCCCCTGGGAGAGCCTGTTCTCCAGGTCGCGGATCTGCCCGGCCCTCCATGCCACATACTCGTCAACCTGCTGGCGGTTGTAGCCACGCACCTCGCGTTCCCACTGGACCATTCCGGCCTCGGTAAGAAGCTCACTGTGCTCGCTCATGTATCACCCGTCAGGTGCTTCAGGCAGATCCGGGCACGGATTGGCCCAGGCGTTCTTGGGCCGACCGAGCGAGCCGGACTTGCGAGTGGACTAGGACGGCTGACGGTCTGCCGACGGCCGGGTGCGGCCAGCGCGTGCAGACGTCGCCGCGGATGGATGCCATGACTCTTGTCCGGTAGGCCATGCAGCGCAACCCAAACTTCTTATTATCCTAATTTGAGTAGATTCATCGCGCACTTAAACCGCATGGCGGGAGATGAACCAGGCACCTGGCTGGTCCGGCCCGTCTGAGATGATCGCCTGATAGCGGCTTGGCCTCGGGCGGGGGGACTGGAAGTCATGAGCGATACCTGCCGGATCGGGTCCCTGGGCGAGGCCGTTCCTGCCATCCATCCCGGTGCGTGGATCGCCCCAGGCGCCGTGGTCGTCGGCATGGTTACCGTCGGCCGGGCGTCGAGCGTCTGGTACGGAGCAGTACTGCGGGCCGAGGAGGAGGAGATAGTCGTCGCCGAGGAGTGCAACATCCAGGACCTGTGCTGCATCCACGTCGATAAGGGTCAGCCGGCGGTACTTGAGGCGCGGGTCAGCGTGGGTCACCGCGCGACTGTGCACGGCGCCTACCTCGGGACCGGCTCGCTGATCGGGATCGGTGCGATCGTGCTCGATGGCGCCAGGATCGGGCCGGGATCTCTCGTCGCGGCTGGCAGCGTCGTGCTCCGCGGCCAGGTCGTCCCGCCAGGCGTGCTCTATGCGGGGGTCCCTGGTCGGATCGTCCGCGAGCTTACCGACGAGGACCGGCAGCACTTCGGGCAGGCGCCTGATCGGTACGTGGCACGGGCTGCCAGGCACCGCGAGGTGGACTGGCGGCGGGTCGGAGCCGGCTGATCGGCGAGGCAGCTCTTCACCTTGAGCAAGCGCGGTCCGGAAGTCGGACCGGCGGCATGCCCACCCGGACGGGGCAGCGAGAAATGGTCCTGATGGGTCATGCGGGTCCGCTGTTCCTGGCCGTAATCTGGCAGCACCGGACATGATGCAGCTCAGCGATGGAGGTGGGCGCGTGCGAGAACAGCTCGATGATCGTGTCCACGATGCCGTCGCTCTGGACGAGATCGACCTATACGCCGACGTGCTGAGCGCGGTGGCAGCGACCGACCGGCCACTGACGCCCGCAGAACTCGACGCGGCGCTAGGAATTGGCCAGGCCGTAGATCTGCCAGGCGGCCCGCCGACCGGATAGCAGACCGGTTATATCGGACGAAACGGTCAGGCGTTGGCAGCCTGCGCCGCGACGAACTGGCGGATGAGGCCGGACACTTCCTCCACCCAGTGCGCGATCAGTGCCACCCGGCCGTCAGGGCCGAAGATTGGTGCGTTCACCGGACACCAGTACCGTTCTTCGAACTGGCCGCTGCCATCAGGAGGCTCGACGTCGTACCGTTGCAGCGCCATGCTGTCGCGCTCTCCGGTCGCGAGAACCCGGCGCAGCGATGAGCTCAGATTGTTGGTCCCGGTGGCGCCTGGTTCCGCTGGATTGTCGGGGAATGCGTCGAAGACGCTGCGACCCAGCAATTCCTCCCGCTTTCGGTCCGCTAGCTTCAGATATGCGAGATTCATGTCGGCGATGACGAACTCAGGCGTAAGCAGCAGGACCGGGCATGGCAAGTCCTGGAATACGGCCAGATAGTCAATCTGCGGTAGTGCCATCGCTTTACCCCCGTAACCGATGTAACTCCGGATGCTAGTGCGACCCCTGAGCAGCCCTTTCCAGCACTCACTGGCTCAAACTGCCGCCCCGGTTGGCGAACATCACATCGGCGCCTACCTCTCTGAGGCAAAGTTGCAGGTCAGAAGCCCAGGCCCCGGCCATCTTCCGAGGTACTGTCCAAGCTCAGCGCTGCGGGAATCTTGAGCGAGCCGCCGTCGCCGACTCCGACGAGTAACCACGACTCGCCCCGGACCACGGTCACCTCGAACTCGCCGCCATCGCCGGACGCGGTGTGGAGCAGCGCGTTGGTCGCCAGCTCCGACACGCGCAGAACTGCCTCGTCGGTCATTGGGCAGCCATCCAACGCCCGCATCACGAAGCGCCGGGCATGAGCAACCTGGTCGCTGCGGCCGGGGAACACCCGACGCTTCGGGCGGTCCATCGCGTCAGTTCTCCTTGATCATGAGGTGCGGGCAACGGTGCCGAAAGGCCTGCCGCTGACGCGCTGTCAGTCCCGGGCAGCCGCGGTCCAGGCAGTCGGCCTTGCCAGCGCTGCCGTCTAGGTGCCGTCGAGTAGCTCGCGCGCTGTTGCCCGGTGCGATCCTGACGAAGACCCAGACCCGGCCCCGCCAGGACCGGCACAGGGCCAGATCGGGGTCAGCGACACGGGAGGCACTCACGTGCCCAAGGATCGACGCCGGAAGCGCCATCGATACCGCGCGGAACATCAGCCTCGATCAGGTCACGGTCACCGAGCGCAAGGCAAGCCTGCTCATCGACACAGCCTGTGCGTTCCTGCAGTACGGCAAGCACGAAAACGCCTACCTCGCGCTCCGCGCAGCCAGAGACGTAGCACCAGAAGAGATCGCCGGTCGGCCCGCCGTCCACCGGCTCCTGCGCGATCTGATCAGCTCCGCGCCACCCAGCGTCCGGCGACAGGCCGAGGAGTTCGCCTACCGCAAGACCAGTTCCCGCCCGGCCGGGACTCCTTCCAACGATTAGCGGGCAGCGGCGAAGTTGGCGGCGGGATCGGCGTCGCGTGCGGCCTGGCAGATGCCGCAGCGGATGGTGCGTGCGGGCGGCTCGACAGCGACGACGCGGTTGATCACCATGGTGCGGGTCAGCCATCGGGCGGTGACGTGCGCGTGGTCGTGGCACAGGGCGGCGCCGCAGTCGGCGCACACGGCGACGGCATCAGTGTGCTGGCCGTGCGCGGCGCAGTCGAAGCAGGTCATGGTTTTGCCTCCTCGGCGGGGTAGAAGCGGTGGCGGGCCCACAGTGCGACGTAGACCAGCGCGACCATGACGGGTACCTCGATGAGCGGCCCGACGACGCCGGCGAGTGCCTGCCCGCTTGTCACTCCGAACACGCCGATCGCGACCGCGATGGCCAACTCGAAGTCGTTGCTGGCTGCGGAGAACGCCAAAGCGACGGTGCGCGGGTAGGACAGGTGGAGGCGGCGGCTGATCGCGAACCCGGTGAACCACATGATCGCGAAGTAGGCGAGCAGCGGCAGCGCGATGCGGGCCACGTCGAGTGGCTCGGAGGTGATCTTCTTGCCCTGCAGGGCGAACAGGATGACGACCGTGAACAGCAGGCCGTACAGCGCGACCGGGCTGATCCTGGGCAGGAACCGGTTCTCGTACCAGTCCCGGCCGCGGGCGCGCTCCCCGAGCGTGCGGGTCAGGTACCCGGCCACCAGCGGAATGCCGAGGAAGACTGCGACCGTGGCGGCGATCTCGGCGATCGACACGTGCAGGCTGGTGGTCCGCAGGCCAAGCCAGCCGGGTAGTACCTGCAGGTAGAAGAAGCCCAGCGCGGCATAGAGCAGAACCTGGAAAACCGCGTTCAGCGCGACCAGCACGGTCGCCATCTCGCGGTCCCCGCGCGCCAGGTCAGTCCAGATCAGCACCATCGCGATGCAGCGGGCCAGCCCGACCAGGATGACGCCGGTCCGGTAGGCGGGCTGGTCTGGTAGCAGCAGCCAGGCCAGTGCGAACATAACTGCGGGCCCGATCACCCAGTTGAGCACGAGGGACGCGGTCATCATGCGCCGGTCGGCGGTGATCCGCCCGATCTCGGTGTAACGGACCTTCGCGAGCACCGGGTACATCATCAATAGCAGCCCGAGCGCGATCGGCAGGCTGGTGCCATGGATCGCGACGCGGTTCAGCGCGCTGTTCAGGCCCGGGACGAGACGGCCCAACAGCAGGCCGGCCGCCATCGCCGCCCCGATCCACACCGGCAGGAACCGGTCCAGCCTCGACAGCCCGGCCATCACCGGCTGCGGCCCGGTCGGGCTGGTGACCTTGGCAGTCCTCGTGTCAGTCACCGAGGCCCTCCTCGTCGTCGTCCTCGCATGCCGAACCGCGTCGCTCGGTGATGACACGATCGCCGGGCAGGGGCATACCGGCGGCGGACGCCTGAGCCCATAGCGCGGCGAACCCGCCGCCGTCAAGGCGGTAGTCCACCCAGCGGCCGCGGCGGGCCGCGGTTACCAAGCCCGCGTCGCGCAGCACCCGAAGGTGGTAGGAGAGAAGGTTCGCCGCGACCGGCACTTCCTCGCGCAGGTCGCACACGCAGCGGCCGCCACCAGCCAGCACCCCTACGATGCGAAGGCGCACCGGGTCGGCCAGGGCCGCGAGACGGTCGGTCAGTGCAACCGGATACGAAGCAATAACCGCTGAACTGATCACACGACGACGATAAGGCGAGCGGCACACGCCACGCCGGGGCCATTCGTCACCTCCCGGCGGGCTGTCAGTCCTGATTCGCGGCTGGTAGCGGCCCTGGCGGGACGGGGCGGCTGCCGCCTCGGCGGATCGGACTGGAGCCGGGGTCAGGGCGTTCGTGCGGCAGCGGCTCACCGAGGATCGGGAGCCGGTGGAACTGCCGTCAGCATGGCTGCCTCATGACCCAGCAGCAGGAACAGGCCTGGCGTCGCCTGACCTGCTAAACGAGAGCATCCGCGTTCACCCGGCGGTACGAAGGAAGATCCGCCTCGACCACGCCGTCGAGCAGATCGCAGCCCGCCACCCCAGCGGGGAGGAAGCACGAACTGCCGTCATGGTCTGTGCCGACCACCAAACCTGCCCACAAAACGGGCCTCAAAGAAATGGCATCTGCAGGTGGAGCGACACCAGAAGCCGCAGATCAGACGGCGCCACTGCTAACCCGAACTTCCACGGTGACCCGTGGGCATGGCTGTTTACCTGGGCTTTCAGGGCGGTGGCGGGTGGTGGCTGACTACGTGATCCCGAGGCGGTGGCTGACGCCGAGCAGGTCGAGGGCCTGGCGCTGGCTGGGGGTGGGGCTGGTGACGAGCCGGAAGCCGGGCTGGCCGGCGTCGGCGGGCTGGATGTGGTTGAGGCAGATGGTGGCCAGGTCGCGCAGCAGGGTGTGGAAGCTGTGCACGGGCAGGTCGTCGGGGGTGCGCTTGGTGGCTGCCCTGGCCCGCGCCTTCGGGGAGCGGGTGGCGGGGGCGACGGGGCTGGTGCGGGCGGCCTGGGCTGCTGGCTTGTCGTCGTCGGTGAAGAGCATGGGCGCCAGGCGGGCGTGCATGTGCCAGGTGATGTAGTAGGAGATCATCCGCAGGAACACGTGGGCGCGGACCCGGGTCTCGGTGCGGTGCCGGATGGGGCGGATGTCCAGGTCGGTGCTGAAGCCGCGGAAGGCGCGCTCGACGTGGGCGAGGGCCTTGTAGGAGGAGACGATCTCGCTGCTGTCCAGGCCGCCGGCCTGGACGCTGGTGCGCAGCACGTAGATTCCATCCAGGGCGGCTTCGGCGGTGATGGAGTCCTGGTCGCGGGCGTAGCTGAAGTGGTCCTCGCCGATGTCGGTCCTGAAGTGCTTGCCGACCTTGCGGCGGCTGAGCGCCCTGGCCGCGCGCACCGCGATCTTGTCCCTGCCGCGCAGCGGCCGGCGCGCCCGCGCGCCCGCGGCGGCGATCTTGGCCAGGTCGGCCTCGGTGGCGGCCAGCAGCGCTTCGCGCTTGCGGGCGCGCTCGGCTTCCAGATACGGGTTCTTGCAGGCGACCAGCCGCTCGCCGGGGTAGTCGGGGTGGGTGATCTCGGCCAGGTCCAGCTGGTCGAACAGAGACAGCTGCAGCGCGCGGTCGCGGACCAGTTTCCTGACCTGCGGGGCGCGCAGCGCGGTGATCCAGTCCAGCTGCGCGGGGCCGACGTCTTCGCGGAGCCGGGCGGCGGTCAGCATGCCCCGGTCCCCGACCAGCACCACCGTGGTGAGGCCGAACCGGTCCTTGAGCTTGGCCACCTGGTCGGCCACGGTCACCGGGTCGCCGGTGTTGCCCTTGAACACCTCAATGGCGACCGGGATGCCGTCGGGGGAGGTCAGCAGCCCGTAGACGATCTGCAGCCGGCCGTGCACCCCGTCCTTGGGGTGCCCGATGGCGCCCAGCGGGCAGGTCCGGCCCTCGAACGCGGCGGAGGAGACGTCGTACAGGACCAGGGTGCCGCCGGCCAGGTGCCGGGCCGCCAGCGCGTCCTCGATGCGGTCCTGCCGGGCGGCCAGCCAGTCCATCGCCGCATACAGGTCGTCCTCGTCGCAGCCCGCCACCTGGAGCACCTCGCCGAGCGAGCTGGTGGCGGTCTGGGCCCGCAGTCCCCGGGCGATGGCCAGCTTGGAGTCCGGCTCGGTCACCTGCGCGACTGCCATCGCGGTCACCAGGTCCCGCTGCCGGGATGGCGCCGGGTCGATCAGCTCCTCCAGGCCCAGGTCCCGCAGCGTGCCCAGCACCGCGGCGACGTGCCCGTGCGGGAGGCTGCGGGTAATCTCGAACGCCCCCTCCAGCGCCGCGGACGGCTGCTGGCCCTTCAGCACCCGCGACAGGGCGTCGACCTTCGCCTGCGGCCAGGCCGACAGGTTCGCCAGGGTGCGGTTCTTCACTTTCCCCGCCTCCCGGTAGCTCTCGCGCAGCAGCACGGCCGGCGGCGAGGTCCGGTTCGGCACCCTGACCACGTACATGACCACGAAGATATCGCAGATGCCCGCATTTTTGCAGCAGAACACACTGATATCAACGGTCATTGATGTGATTTACATGACTACATCTCTGCTTGCCAGGCGGCGCGATCCACCTGGTCACGGCCCAACAGCCGCGTTGGTCAGAGGCTTATCAGGGGGAACTTCGGGCTAACGGATTCGCTAACGAGTCGCTGGGGAACGGGAGAGATGTCAGGCAGGACGGGAGACCTCACCGAGTTCGTGCCCTTAGCTTCTGCACCCATCTGAGCAGGTCAAGCAGCGTCTTTGGCGAACATCACGTCGGTGTCCCAGTGCGTGAAGCCGAGCGACTCATATAGTCCGATTGCGGGCGTATTCACCTCGTCAACATAGAGCATGACCTGGAACAGTCCTCGGGAGCGCAAGTAGCGCAGGCCGACTAGGGTCAGCGCCCTGCCGAGGCCGGTGCCGCGCTCGTCCGGGTCGACGCCGACCACGTAGACCTCGCCAACTGCCTGATGCGGGTGACTGGTCTCCTCGCCGTCCTGGCCGTGGATCTTGGTCCAGTGAAACCCGATCAGCTGTCCGTTCCGTTCGGCCAGGAAGAAGCCCGCCGGGTCGAACCAGGGCTCTCGCTCGCGCAGTTCGAGATCGGCCAGGGTCCAAGCGCCTTGCTCCGGGTGGCGGGAGAATGCCCGCGCGTTGAGCGCGGTCCACGCATCCTCGTCCTTGCCGACGGTGAATGTCCGGATCATCACGCCTTCGGCCAGCTGCGGCCTGCCGAGCCGGGCCTGCAGCGACCGCCGCATCTGCCACAGCGCCCGGATCCGCTCGAATCCGGCGGCGGCGGCCAGCCTGGACGCTGCGGGCAGATCGCCGTGCGCCCACAGCCTCAGCTGATGGTCTCCTGCCTCGGCTACCAGAGCCTCGACGAGTTTGAGCCCGAATTGATGCCGCCGGTGCGCTGGGTGGACAACGAGTTCCCCGCTCGGGCCCGCGACCGGGTCGGTCGGGTCCAGGTGTGCGTAGCCCGCCAGTTCGGCTTCATCGAACAGCATGATGTTGCGGGCTCGCACGTCGCCTCCGTAACGCAAATGCAGCATGACGTGCTCCGACAACGGGCCGACTCCGTCTTCCTCGGTGGCCAGCCGGACCAGGCGGAGTACGGCGGTCACCTCCTCGTCGGTCAGGCGCTCGGCGACTCGGATCTCGGTCACGTGCGAACTCCATCATCTGAGTCCCTGCCCTCGGCACGGTGCGCGGGCTGGCTGCCCCCGCCGTCGGCCTGGCTGCCGCCACCTCCGGCCTGGCCGCCTCTCCCTACGGCATGGCCGGTCTCGCCGTCGGCCCGGTGGCTCTGACCCTGCCCGCTGCCGGTGCCGGGCTGCCGGGAGTCGGCCCTGGTGGGCACGAACTTGTAGCCGACATTGCGGACAGTGCCGATCAGCGCCTCATTGTCCGTGCCCAGCTTGGCTCTGAGCCTGCGGACGTGCACGTCGACTGTCCTGGTGCCGCCGAAGTAGTCGTATCCCCAGACCTCCTGCAGCAGTTGCGATCTGGTGAACACCCGCCGCGGGTGCTGAGCAAGGAACTTCAGCAACTCGAATTCCTTGAAGGTCAGGTCGAGAGCGATGCCGCGAATCCTGGCCGAGTAAGTTGCCTCGTCGATGACAAGCTCACCGGACCTGACCTCCTCGGCCGGGCCGACCGCGGGTCGGCCGGCCCGCCCGATGGCCAGCCGGATCCGGGCCTCGACCTCACCTGGACCAGCCGTACTCAAGATCACGTCATCGACACCCCAGTCCGCGGTGACAGCTGCCCAGCCGCCTTCTCCGACGATGGCCAGCACCGGCTTGTCGATGCCGGACAGCTGCCCCAGGAGCTGCCTCATCCGCACCAGGTCGCGCCTGGCGTCGACCAGCACCGCATCCACTCGTGCGCCGTCGGCCGGGCCTGAGCCGGCCGCGGCTAGGTTGAGCACGTGATCAGCCGAGGCGGGTGCGAGTCGTACCGCGTGGTCAAGCAGGCTCAGCGAGGGCAGAATCTCCGCGGCCGATTCAGCCGTGCTGGTGAGCAGGAGCACGTTGCTCAACAGCCGCCACCTCCGGTCCGCGGCGAGTCCTGCCGGAAGATCGCTGCCTGGACTCCGCGCGAACCCGGTGCCGGAACCCGGTGCCGGGACAGCCCGGGTCGCTATGAGCGAGGATAGCTGACATGGCAATCGTGACCCTGCGCTACTGGGCAGCGGCAAAGGAGGCGGCTGGCGTCGCCGAGGAGACAGTCAGCGCCCAAACGCTCGCTGCCGCACTGGCGGCGGGTCTGGCGGCCGCTGCGGACCGGACAAGATCGGCCGGATCTGCCGTGGCTGGATCTGCCGTGGCTGGCTCCGGTGTGGCGAGGTCCGATATGGCCGGGTTGGGTGTGACGAGGTCCGCTACGGCAAGCTCCGGTCTGACTGGGTCCGGCGTGGCGAGTTCCGGTGTGGCGAGGTCCGGTGCGGTTGTGTCTGGCGCGGCTAGTTCTGGTGTTGCCGGTGCACCTGGGTCTAGTGCGCCTGGGTCTGGTGCGGCTGGGTCCAGCGTGGCCGGGTCGAGCTCACGGGAGCTAGCCGGAGTTGAGAAGTTCCGCCTGGTGCTGGCCCGTTCGTCGTTCCTGATCGACGGCAACCCGGTGGGGACTAGGCCACCCGAGTCGGTGCTGCTCAGCGATGCGGCCGTGATCGAGGTACTGCCGCCGTTCGCCGGTGGCTGAGGCTCTTGGGTCACCCCGAACCGGTCAATGACTTAAGCCTCCAGGCCGACCTGATGGGACCGGTTGGCCGGCCTATCCGGCATACCGTGACAGGCTACCCCGGTAACCTGAGCCGTGCCTCTCGAACTGCTCGCTGTCGGTGTCGTGGTCGTCGGTGCGGTCGTCGCTACCGATCGCCTGCTGGCGGCGGCCGCCGTCCGGCGGATAGCGAGCCGCGTCGGGCTGGCGGGCCGGGCCGAGACCATGCCTGTAGTTCGCATCGCCGGCTCGGTCTTCCTGACCCAGTTGCTGGCGGGCGTCTACCGAGATGTCGAGGTCACGCTAGGCGCATGCACCGTAGGCGGCATCGACTTCTCCAGGTTGTCTGCCCAGCTGAGCGACGTAAGGGCACCGATAAGACAGTTGCTGGCCGGCCACGGGATGACAGCGGGCGAACTGACGGCGACCGCCACGATTCCGTTCTCGGTGCTCAGCGACCGGCTTCCCCCCGGGCTGACGATCCGGCCGCAGGGGGATGACCTGCGGATCTCAGGGATGATCCTGCTGGTACCAGTACTCGGAATCCTCGGCATCACGGCCAACCGGAACAAGATCTCGGTCACGCCGAAGATGACCGGCTTCCCAGCCCCGGTTGGCTTCGTGATCGACCTGCCGGCTATGCCGCCGCAGGTGCGGATCACTTCGGTGCGGGTAACCGGTGCCGGTCTCGAGGTACAGGTGCGTGGCGCCAACGTCAGTTTCGCCAGTGCGCAATGACACTGCCAGGCGACGCGGCCCAAGGCGGGCCGAATGGGCGACGCGGGCACAGGAAGCCCGGCCGGGCGACGTGACCCCGGGCATGTTGGCCGAGGCGACGCGGCACGGGCAGGGGCCGGTTATGCGCCAGC
>JGI12269J14319_10004127_pt1 | contig 13373 bp, 9 predicted proteins | sample PeaSoiSIISIP2007_FD_14319 | JGI IMG/M metagenome (IMG submission 14319) | reverse complement strand
CTGGACGCAAGGCCGGCAAGAACGCTATAGAGCCAGAACCCTTGACGCGGGGACACCCAGCCTAAACGACGAAGCCAGGGCGTCTTTCCGAGGACGCGATAGCCATAAACCAATAAGAGCAACGTCAGCAGTAGGGCGAGGCCAAGGGTTCGCGGCTTCACCGCGATCGCCGTGATCTGCCAGACGAACAGCAAAAATACCGGCAGGAAGAGCTCTGGGTTGGCCGTAACGGTCTGTCTGACCATGCCGGCGAAACGAGCACACACAGCGTGCAGTCTGAACCCGAGCCGTTGCTTGGCGAGTAGGGCGCTCAAATCAGACTTTCTCCGCAAACAGAACGGAAACCGCAAGATCGGCATTTGGTGGGTTGGTTGTGGTTGATGTGGCATTCCCCACCGCCTTTGGCCGTTCGGATTTCGTCAAGAACCGCAAGCAGGCTTGCACGTAGTGACGGCGTATATTCGACACGTATGGTGCGATCCTCGTATCTGACCAGTCCGTAAGGAACCGAGACGCGACAAACGTCTTCGACCAGTAGACAGTAGGCCGCCAATTGGAAGAGGTGTCCGTCATACGGGCGGCCGGACGAGGGAGACCGGCCAGACTTCAACTCGACCGGAGCGATGCCGTCTTTAACCCGAACCAGGTAATCCGGCTTCCCGCTGAGGCGATAGCGTTTGGATATCAGAGGTGCGGGTTGTGGAAAGGTGCTGCCTACGTCCGCGTAGAGAATCTCTCGCGTGGGGAGGCCGGTTCGCGCGAACAGTCCGCGCCCCACGCACCATGCCAAGGCCGCGGCGATGAGGGCAATGAGGAAGAACATCGACTCCAGTCCATTTCAGCGAGCGTAGACCCAGAACCAGTAGGCCGCGGCAAGCACCACGGCAACGAGCAGAGCGCGAGTTGCGCCATTCATTACGCCCCGGGCTTGATTCACACTGCGAGCATGCTCCTGATGATAGTCAACGCCGGCGTGCCTCTTCTCAATTTGCACCAGGTTGGAACCGACGCCGCGGGCGCTCAAATACCAGGATCTTGGGCAAAAACACCAATCTGCGATTTCAGAAGCGCGAATGAGATCACGATTGGGCATATCCATCTCGGTAGGCACGCTCGACCTAATTGAATGCGGCCCGACAGCGGAAGAAGGTCAGTCGCCTCACAACCACAGCCCGCTTTATTTTATCGCCGCGCCTTCGACGGCGGCGAGGCGACCATCTGCGGAACGCTTCTCTCAAGAGAGCCGCTGAGCACGACGAGACGGCGCACATCAACAGGATGCTAGCGACTTCTCAACCATTTCGGGCGTCTCAGGAGCAATCCTGGCGAATCGGAAGCCGGGCGGGGCGATGGGGGAGGAAGCCGTATACCAGCCGCTGTCAAGAACGGAGCCGGACGCCGCCGGCGCCTCGTGACACTGATTCGCGTCAATCAGCGCGAGCGACGCTGCCGGGTTCGCGTTTTCTTGTACCTACAATAAGGTCGGTTGGGATTTGTGTGCAAGAAGTGTGCGCGAGCCAATCACCGCGTTGGTCCGGGATGTTGACGCGGCTCTGGTGCACCCAAGGGACCGGAACCGGCTCCAAGGGCTCCATCGTTTTTCGCCGAATCCTAACATTTACAATAATCTGGGGAACCTGCTTTTGCTCAAATAGCAACTCCAGCGGCGCGAACACATGGAGTTCGGACACAGTTTTGACACAGTGCAGTTCGTAAATGAGGAGTCGAATCAATGTCGCCCGGGCAGGCCTTGAATGGGGTGGCGTCACACGACTGCGTCCTTTTGAGACCGCGCGAACGCGGTCGGAGTACCGGGGCGAGTTGCCGCGCGGCGATGCGGACACGTTAGTTGGCACGGGAGAACGACAAGCGCGCCGCATTGTTGCATCACTTCTCGCTAAACGCGTTCTTAAATCCGAAAGCACGCGCGTCCCACTCCGGCTTGCATTTCCTACGACGCTCGCGGCACGCTGGATGCCAGGCCTGTTTCCAGAAAGACCATCTTCGTAAAGCATGGTGGACCGCATCGACATTGAACGCGCGCTGGAGGGAATCATCTCCAATGAAGAGACCTTTCGATTCCAGGGCCTTGCCGTCTCGCTCGCGCAATACCGCTGGCGCGAACTCGTCGCCTGCGAACGCCATAAGGATCATGGCCTTGACGCCTACGCCAGTCCAGAAGGCGCACCGAATGGAATTGGGAAGGGACTGTCAGCGTCCATAACTCCAACGCTTCAGAAAATCAGGGACGATGCGGAAGCGGCCAAAGAACACTATGGTCCATTTTCGCTGTTGATCTTCGTCACGCCGCACAAGATCAGTAAGGAAAAGGAACATCCCTGGGCTGAGGAAATCCGCAAGCACTTCGGCTATGAACTACAAGTGATGTCTCGCGAAGACATCATCGCGCTTCTGCAGATCCCCGAGAACACATGGATGTGCAGAACGCACTTGCGCATACCGGTACCGTACCAATCACCGATCGAGGATACGCTTCGTCTGGTCCGCGAAGCTGCGCTGGAGGACGCTGAACTATGGGCCACTCACTCTCGACTCAGGGATAAGCCGGTCATCGAGCTTACCGCCGTCGTAGGCAGCAAAAGCACTTCCCAGCCTCGGGAAACCATCTCCGTTTCTGAGTTCCGTGGGTGGCTCAACCAAGGACGCAAGATCGTGCTTGAAGCTCCAGCGGGCCGGGGAAAAACCACAACGCTTATCGAACTTGCGCGAGTTCGAACCGAGCGAGGAGCATTCATTCTGATCGATCTGCCGCTCTGGGTAGAGTCCGGCCTCAGTGTTGTTCAATTTATTTCTCAACTTGCTGCCTTCCAGTCTCGCGGCATCGACGGGGCAAGTCTAACTCGGGCGTTTCAGGAAGAGCCTCCACAGCTTCTCCTCAATGGATGGAATGAGATCAATTCCGTCCATTCCGATAAAGCCTTCCTTATGTTGAGATCGCTGATCAGAAGCTATCCAGGAGCTGGAATCATCGTCGCGACGCGGGCGCATCAATTGACGCCGATGCTGCCAGACGGCATCCGAGTCGAACTTCTTCCCTTGTCGTCGGATCAACGACAGGAGTACCTCATCCGTGCGATGGGGACGACGCGGGGGCAAGAACTGAACGCCCAGTTACGAAGCGATCCAATTCTGCGCGCCCTAACAACGACACCGTTCATCCTCGCGGCAGTCACGACCTTGGTCAAATCCTGCCAGGCAATTCCTCGCACACGCATCGGCTTGCTCCGCGCGATCACCACCCTTGCAGAACAGACGGAAGAACACGCTCACGCGCTTCAAGGGTCACCGCTTCGCGGATCTGCCGAAAGCTACCTTAAGGGGCTTGCTACATATGTAACGAAACAGTGTGGAGTGTTCATCGTCGAAGCAGAGGCCCGGAAAGTCTGCACCTCTGTTTCCGAGATACTTCTTTCCGCTGGGCAAATGTCGGCCCTTCCTGACCCGTCGGAAGTTCTGAATGCATTGACGGCTCATCATCTGCTGAACCGTGCTACCGACAGCATAGTTGGCTACCGATTTGCGCATCAGCAATTCCAAGAATTCTATGCAGCGACCCAGCTTCAGACGGAACTCTCCGATTTCGCCGACAATCCAACGACGGAACGCAGGAACGCGTTTGCCTCCCAGTATCTCAATCAACCTGCCTGGCAAGAACCTCTCTACATGATTGCCGAAGAACTCGCGGGATCTGTCCTTGCCGAAACACAGGGTTCCCTTCTTATCCAAGGGGCATTGCGGATTGATCCACTTTTCGCCGCGGAACTCGCGCGCCGCATCCGGCCCCAAGCGGGATCAGTAGCAGCGGTCGCGCTCGACGGTCGGATAAGATCGCTCTATCGTGCACCGGAACATCAATATCGTGAATTGGCCCTCGCCTGTATGCTCGCGACGGGCTCGCCTGAGTTCGCCGACATTCTTTGGCCCTTGCTCACGAATCCCGATCAGCAAGTGCGACTCGGCACGTATCGTGCGGGCCGAGAATTCCATCTTTCCAGCCTTGGCGACGATTGGCAACACGCGGTTTCCGATTGGCCGGAGGAGCTTCGTGCAGGATTCGTAACGGAACTCACGCTTCATCGCCACCAGGCCGAAGTGGCGCTAACATTTCTGCGCACGGATGCCAGCCTGAAAGTCCAACTCGCGGCGCTAAGATCCCTGCTTTGGATCGGCATGGCAACCGAAACGATTCCGTTCTTTGAGGCCATGTCCGAGGATCAGTTTGCCGCCATTCTCCCGGATCTCCATATCGAGGAAATTCCCTTCGCGATCCGGACACGGGCAATTGCCACCTATAAAAGCCTGCTTGAACGCACATCGGATGCACGAGCCCGCATGAAGATCGCTCTCGCACTCGAAGAATTAGGTGACCCGGAGTCGCCCTCTCGTTTGCGAACGGAACTCGACCAGTTACCAGCAGATGTCGTTAAAGAACTAAGCAATCATTCGCTGAAACCAGCGCTAGAGATCGTACGGGCGGTAGACGCAGCATGGGTCAGCCAATGGGTCGTCCGCTACATCATCGACGGTACCCTATGGCCGGACCACTGGCTTTCCTACGTTGACAACATCGACTCTACGGTTCTCGATCCCTTGCTGGAGCGTGTCTGCACTGAGAATCTTCACCTCACTCCAAGCGCGGGTATTCTGGCGGTGGTGAAGGCGATGGCGACGCCTCGGGTGGCGAAGAGATTGTTTGACGAGCTGAAAGGCCGCCACGATGCCGTCTGGGCCGGTACCGCGAGCGAAACGGATCGAGCGATCCATCACCAACTCGACAGACTTCTAGGTAGTCTTTCGCCAAACATTGTCGTTGACGGATTGTCCGATGTACTCCAGCAGACCCCGCAGCCCGCCGAGATGGAAATTATCGTCGGACTGTTCCGTTGGTCGGGATCGTTAGATCAACCTGAATTGCGATCTGCCATTGACGACGAACACCGCGAGAGACTGCGCTCGTATGTCTTGTCCTGCGTGCCGCTTGTGCTTTCGCGCGATGACTTTCGCGGTGAGGCAAAAGGATACCTCTCGACCGTCATCGCAGAGATCGGAGAAGCGTCCGACAAAGGTCGACTGATGGAGTTGATACAGGCCGACATCACCAGGGCGCGGGAAGGGCGAGCGGCGCAAGCCCGCGGAGAGCGATCTGCCCGAGCAAGGGGGAGCCCCATGTGCTGGTCCGGCTGGCATGTGCAGGCGCTTGTGCGGTTGCTGCACCGAGACAGTGAACCGTTGCTGTTTACCCTTCTGATGGAGCCGGAATACGAGATCGATGTGGCATGGGGACTGGTGCTCATTGCACATAACGAAATACCTGGGCAGCGCGCGCTTGCTGTAGCGAGGCTCGGCAACATAGAGCGAGATTACCGTCGACTGGGCACGTCTCCCACGCATGAATGGTCGGCGGGCTTAGACGCCCAGCGTGCTAGCATGTTCGCCGCTGCGATTCATGATCGAATCGAGTTCTTATGGCCTGACAGAAACGACGCCAAGCCCACGAGCCCTCCCATCAACTACCGGCTCAAGGAGCTTGCTGCTGCCCTCGCGGCGTTGTCTCCGATTCGACATGCCGAGCGCTTGCTGGAGATTGCGGAACTTCCTGCGCAGTCTGACGGGTGGCGACGACTACGGCTCTTGGAATCGCTTGTGTTTGCCGGACTTCGCCTTCCCACGGATCGGACCTTAGCGATTATGGAGCCAGTCTTCGAACAGGTTCGAACGTATGGGAGCAGCAATGAAGGTAGTCTTCTGATCAAGCTCTTGTGCCTGTTGCCGTTTACCGACGATCCGTCCCGCGGCGTATCGCATCTCCGCGCCCGCCTCACCGAATTTCATATCGGACCCTACAACGAACGCAGCCTACTGATGTCGCTCGCGCGGTGTGGGGATCAGGCGGGCCTGGATCTTCTGTACGAGTTCGCGGCAAACAACTCACCCATCTTTCAGCACAACGCCAAGGAATGGGTCGAAGCCCTTTCAGCCTGCCAGCTTCCCCGCGCTGCTACGATTCTCCTCAGCTTTGTTGATCCAGAGCGGCGACGTGACAATCTCGAACCCATCATTTCGGAATACGCACGGAATGCAGTCGCCGCTCGAATCGTCGATCTCGCGCGCGAACAACCTGCTGTCGCCAAGCGAATTTATGAACTCTGCTCGCAGACAACCTCCGAACAGCAGCGTCTGATTCTATCTAGCGTTGTCGCTTGGCTGGGCAGCGAGGAAGCGCTCATCGCCGGCTTGTCTCTCATCTCTGACGGATCTCCTAACCGGCTTCCCTACGAGTTGAGAAAGGGGGTTGAGGAACTGGTCCTCGAAAAGCAGCCATACCGCAACAGTCAGTCCTACACCCTTGCTCCTAAGACTGCGGACCGCGTTAAGAAACATCTCTTTGAGATGCTGCTTGATCCACTGCGCTACGATACCGCCTCCCATCTTCTTGCGCAGATTGAGGAGTGGCGACTCGAATACGGTCGCCCTTTATCTGAGCCACGTCACCCATCCTTTGATTCTGGTACCCCTTGGCCGCCGGTCGCATAATTTCTCGATAGCCACATTGCTGTTGCAAGAACCGCTTACACCGTCGATTTGTTTGATATCGGAAGGTGGCAGGCCGGTCACCTGGAGGACGACGGATTTGGAATGTGGCGCTGCGTCGGAATGTTTTTGGGCAGAGTCATGTGAAGTCGCGACGGCATGACAACGGTTATGGGAACGAGGTTACCTAGCTCTGTGCGGTGGAATTGATCTTTGGCCGATCAACGTCCGCACGTCAGGCAGGTCGAATCGTCGTCGTCGGAGAACACGTTTCCATTGCAGTTGGTCGCCGTGCAGTCCTTTCTTACCACCTTGTGCTCGCAGTCACAGATGGGGCAATAGAGGGATGTGGATGTTGGCCCCTTGGGCCGGAGGACAGCGATCGCGAACGTACGATCATCGTTCCTGTCAATCTCGTAGAGACATGCCGGACAGATGTATCGGCGCTGCTTCTTGGGCAGCCCAAAGTACCTCTCAACTGCTGCTGGAGGTAGGAGCTCGAAAACGGTTTCCATTTCGCGGCATGCCCGATTACGGGAATAGTCTCCGCCGTTGAGGGTTGCGACCGGGTCGCCATGAATAAATGTCGTGCGCGTCTTGGCCCAGTTCTCGGATGGGAACAGGGCTTTATACATGAACAGGATTGCCTCGATCACCTCGGTTGTATGAACCTGCAGCTTCTTGTCGACGGAATGGGAGATGGTATTTCGCTTCAGACGCAGCGAGGTGAACTTCTCGACAAAATCCTTGTCCAACTGCGGATCGCGAACTGTGTCGTGCAGCCGCACGAGATCCTGCGCGTCTACTGTCTTGAAAGCAGAGAAACTAATTTCATGCCCGTCATAGGGAGATGGCCACTTGGTAGGGCCTTCCGCTAGAAGAAGGAAGGGCGATACTTCAGCTATCTTTCCTTTGAGGATGAATTCTACCCCTTGCTGCGTCATGGCAAGAGCAGTGGTCAATCGTCGTTTGGAGCCTGCCCAGTATTCTTCACTGACATCCGCTTCTTCGACTCCGTAATCGACCGCGTCTGAAAAGTTAGTAATCAGGTTCGCGACTGTGTCCCAAGCGAAGTCGAAGAGCTCGATGCCGGAATCGAAAAAGTCTTTCGGAGTTGGGATGTCGCTGATCAATGCTACTTCGCTCCTTTGTCGGTGAAAGCCTTGAAGATCATTTGTAGCACTGTGCGGATTGACGCCAGATTTGTGTCGTCGAGTTTATCCGAGTTGTCGAGGGATTTCAGGAATCGTTCTTCGACGCCTTTCTTGTCGGTGAGCTCGCCCTGGTACCTTTTGAGCTTCTGTTCGTAGCCGCCCCACTGCACGGGTGTCAGCTCGCCATCTTCTCCGGTGAGTGCTGCCGTCCCGAGGTAGAGTTCAATCCCGCAGGCACGGCCATTGATATTGGTCTTGAGTGTTCCATTCGGTCCGACGGTCGGATATCGCTTCGCGAACTTGAGGTCGGGCAGTGTGAGGATGCGGAAGTTGTCGGGAAGATTGAGCTTCCGAACGTCGTTGGCTTGCACTGCTCCGGCGCTATCGTTGTCGAAGAGAGCCATCACGCGGTTGCCGATCCCGACACCGGCGAGTCCCTTGACGAGGCTTGCCAGGTTTCCTGTGCCACCGCCGAAATTGAACGCTTCATGGTCGAGAAAAGAGTACAGGTCCGCCAGGTGCGGGTAGAGGACGGCGAGGCTCTTCGAGAGTATTCTGGTGTCCGTACGGCCTTCGGTGAGGACGAGGATCTTCTCGCACACTCTCCCTACTCTGATGGTCTCGGCGAGCGCGTCTCGTACAGGCTCGTCTCCTTCGGCGAAGTAGTCGCGTTCGATCTCGCTGAGGTCGAGGAAGACGTTTTCGTCCTCGTCCGCGCACAGCAGCACTGCGCGCAAGAGGTACCGGAGGTCGGCTACGGGGAGTCCGAAGTGGTACCACTCGTATTCTTCGTCCGCGTTCATCATGTGGCGTTGGAGCGGTGTGAGCTCCTTCATCATGTTTTTCGGGACGATGAAGGGCGACATGACGGGGCGTGCTCTGAGGTCCCGCATGCTGTTCACCCAGCGTTTCAGGGTGAATCGTTCCAGGGTGATCCGTTGTCGTTTGAGCTGGCGGCAGTAGCTCGGTATCGACGACCCTTCCTGCTCGTAGTATTCGATGCGCCCGTCGAGCTCTGTCTTTTCTGCTTCGAGACGTTCTTTCACGTGCTCTTCGAGCCGTTGCAGGGTGAACCCCATGACGTCCAATCGCTCGGTCAATTTGGGAACAGAAAGGACGTAGGCGAGACTCGGGATGTACGGCACATCGCTATCCTCGAATCCGCTCGTGAACTCGGGATATGCGCGGTCGCAAGGTCGGAAGACGGTTAGGAACTCGGCCGGCGGCAGCCCCTTCTCGCTGAAGAAGATTTGCCGCTCGTCTCCGCGAAACAATTCTAAGGCGTAGTAGTTCCCCATTGGACTCGCAAAGGCTTCTATTCTCTCAAGCTTCCGATTGAGGTTGGCGGGGGACATCGCGGCGCAAGAAATGCGCCACGGTGGATAAGCCGTCCCTAGAAACGAAAGTGGGGAGCATCCAACCCGAAGGTTTAGAGACTCCCCAATGGTTTATATCGCGGGCCTTGCGGTCCTAGATTTACAATAGCAATTTCCGTGCTCGACGTCAACAACAACCTCCACCTGCAGATAGCGACGCGCATGCTGGAGTTCTTCTACCGCGACGTCCCCTGGAACCGCTCCCTCTGGTCCCCAGGACTGCGTATCCAACTCCTGGAAGTCCTTGAATCATCAGAGGCGGTGCAGGCCGGGGCCTTGCATACGGCGGCACTCCAGCACTTCTGCAGTCTGGTCCTGCCGCTGGCCGTGAACGATCAGGGCGTCGGGGACTCGCGAGCGAAAGCAGTGATCGACGCGGCACTCAAGCAGGGCAAGCTCCTCTACCATAGCGCGGACTACTACAGCCTGGAAATGCTCGCGCGCGAGCTCGGACAGCACTACCTCTCGCGGTGGGCGATGCACCTCCATGACACGCCGAACCCGAGCGTCGAGCGCGCCGCCCGAAGCATCGCCGCGCACCTCCTCGATCTCGGCTTCGACTCCGACTTCCTCCACCAATGGTGGACGTACCGGATCACGCACGAGGCCGGTAACAAGACCCTGACCGACCTGGTTGATGAAGCGCACGCGATGTCGCAGGAAGCGCCGCGACGATGGGAGGCACTCGTTGCGTTCGAGGCATTGCCGATCCGTGGTGGCGTCCCGAACGGCTGGCTTGACTCGCCGCGTGTCCAAGCATGGCTTCGCGGGAACAACTTCCCCCTCGAAGGAGTACGGCAGAACGGGGGCATCGAGCTCTCGGTCACCGCCCGCGATCCCTACGCTGCCGTCGCGGTCATTCGGGAACGGCTGGATGCGATCAGCGCCCGCGTCGCGCTCACACTGACCGGGCGATTGCGCGTCGTCAACAAGGTATGGATACGCGGCCAAGACGAACCATTCGATCTCTACCGTCTCCGTCACCGCGCCGAGATCCATTCGCTGCGCAAGGAGCACCAGCTCTACAGCGTGGCGGAAGAGAACTCGCTTCTGGACTCCGCTATCGCGCTCATGCAGCCCGTGAACGGTGGCAACCTGAGCGCGGCGATATCCGGCGCTTGGGGAGCGGTCGAGACATTGCTGTTCTCTCCTGGCGACGGTGACCGCGTCACGGCCGGGGACAGGATGGCTACTATCGTCGCGTGCTCATTTCCGCGCGCGGAGCTCACCGCGATAGCGCACAACATCGACGCCGCAACTCCGCTCGGTACGCGGGTTGCAGGAATCGAAGAGAACAAAGCGAAGGCGCGCGAAGTGGCCCTCTTTATTCAGAACAACCCGAACGACCCATCACCGTGACCCGCACGATTGACCAAGCGTCACTCGCGCGCATCAAGAAAATCGCGGCATCGCCCTCAAACGGCCTGCGAGACGTGCGAGGTCATTTGTCTGCAGCGTTCCGGCGGCTCTACCGCTCGCGCAACCTGATTCTGCACTGGGGACGCGTCGGCGGTGACATCCGTCGTTGCTGCCTGCGCACGACCGGTCCATTGATCGGTGCGGGCGTGGACCGAATAGCGCACTCATGGTTGATTGAAGGACTGCACCCGCTCGGCTTGGCATCACGAGCGACCGCGAGCCTCACATCGATCAAGCAGGGTGGAGCGAACCTCGTTGACCTCTTGGAATAGCACATGATCGACGCTGTGCACATTCAACCAGGCAAGCCCACACAGAACCCGTTCGGCATTTTTACAATCCATTTCCACCCAATTAATGGCCGATGGCGAAAGGAGCATCGGAAGCCAGTGAATTTTATAGATCCAGGTGTCCTATCCATCGGCCAAACCCACGAATGGCGCTCTAGGAACTTTGCCCCATTGATCGGTCAAAGACACTGGATACGCACATGCCGAGTAGGCAGATCGCGCATTCAATAGAACCCATGGATCGCACGCACCTGCTTGCCAGGCACCAGACTGGCTTCCATTCGTTCCACACAATCGACCGAGAAGGCTGTGGGTGTCTCCGGTATCGATGTGCCGCGCTTTAGAGGGAGCAGATCCCCGGTCGATGCCACGCTCTCCCAGGGATCGGCCCTTGATACGGCTCCCGCAAACAGGTATCAGACTAATCGAGACTTAGTGAACTTTGTCCGTCAACGCGAGTTCAAGCTATTGCAGTAAACTCTGCTACTTTTCCCGTCGTACGTCACGAGCGTTCTTGTCCTCCCTCAACCCAACGAATTGGGAGTGCCGCAGATGGTCATCAGGCGTCCACTCAACGTACTCAAATTGCCCGACCAACTTGGGCTTCAACCACCGGCATTCCTTCATCTTCGCGGCGGTCAGGCCTTGTCCCCACCGACCACTTTTGGCCTCCGGAAGGTTCACGAAGGGGCAATCGGCTAGTTCAAGCCCGCGGAATCGTCTATACAGTTGGTCTCTCGAGGCTGGCGTAAAGCCACTGCGCGTCCTTGCCACATAGATGAGATCGGTGCCACGGTAGTAGCCAAAGACCAAGGCGTCGAAATTCTTGGCGCTAGGTGTATATCCTGCGATCACGAATTCCTGCCCCTGATTGAGCCGCATCTTCTGCCATGCCCCGGAGCGGTGACCGGGTTCGTAGGGGCTGTCCAGTCGCTTTGCCACCAGTCCTTCCAGTCCCTGGGCGCGTACTGAATCAATCAAGTGCGGGAGGCTGGCCTTCAATTCGGGAGAATAGCGAATGGGCTCGCCCAGTTTTGGAAGAACACGCTGTAGCAATTCTCGTCTGACGGAAAGCGGTTCCGACATTACATTTCGGCCGCCGTGGACCATGACGTCAAATACGTAAAAGAATACCGGCGCTTTCGCCGACCCATAATTTTGCAGCGCGTTAAACGATGGCCGCCCAGATTCATCCAGAGCCACTATCTCACCGTCGATCACCGTCTCATCTGGGAGCGCCCCAAGCGCCTGTACGACGGCAGGATATCGGAGGTTGAAGTCATTGTCGTTTCGGGATCGGAGATGCACCTTGCCGCCTGTCTTGATGGCCAACGCCCTGTAGCCGTCCAGCTTCAGTTCGTATACCCACTTGCTTCCCTCTGGCAGTCGCTCAGTTCTGAGAAGCAACATGGGCTCGATGAACGCGGCTTTTGTCTTCGATTCCGGCACGGCTGCAGTTTAGAGCCTGGCATCTCTCCAAGGCCATTCGTTAGCGGCGCCTTCCGGAGGTTGCCGCACCCAGCATTGTAATCAACTGATTTCTGGCTATGCACTCACGCGAGGCCAATCGTCAGGCCAAAAATGGAAGCTTGCAGTGGCGTTCACTCTGTGTTTCAAGTCGCACCCCACCACCACCAGCACCACGAATCAAACGATAGGAGTTTTCGCATGTCCCGCTTCAACGCCAAAGTTCGCTGCAACTACTACCCTTTGCCGCTCAGCGAAGCGGAACGAATCCGAAATCTCTTACGGTTCCCGGCGGAGCCGTGTTCGGCCTTGGATCCTTGCGTCGGAGACGGCGCGGCCTTCGCTACCATTACCGGGGATTCCAGCGCTAGACGCTACGGAATTGAATTGGATGCCTATCGCGCCGAACAAGCCGGGCCCTCGCTCACCAAGATTATTCAGGGAAACTGTCTGGAAACCCATTGCGCCGTTGAGTCGTTCTCGCTCTGCTTTTGCAACCCCCCGTACGACTGGGCGCTCGCAGGGAACGCTCGGGAACGACTTGAGGCGGTGTTCTTGAATCACATCTTCCGATGGCTCATCCCCGGTGGGGTACTCCTTCTGGTGATTCCGGCCGAGCGCGCGACCGACTGCGCGCAGATCCTCTCTTCCCACTTCAAACGTGCGCGGGTGTTTCGCCTGTCAGATCCGGAGTCGGTTCGCTATCGCCAGGTCCTCATTGCCGGCGTTCGGCGGACGCGCCGTGAGCGCGAACAACTTCGTGACCGCGAGATCAGCGAGGGCCGTTATTACTTCACCACGCTCGGACGCGAGTACGAGAGCTTGTCGGAGCTGGCAGACTCGTGCGTCGACCCATACACCGTGCCGACCAGTGGGCCAGCAGCGCTGACGTTCAAGGGCCTGCCTCTCGATGAATTGGAGGATCTCGTTGCGAACTCGCCGGCCTACCGGCAAACGGCGCGAATTCTCGCCCCGGAACCAACCGTTATCGGAGGAAGGCCACTCACACCGCTGCATGCGGGCCAAGTTGGCCTGGTCGCTTGCTCTGGTCTCATCAACGGAATTTTTGGCTCGGGCGAAGAGCGCCACATCGCGGCGTGGAAGAGCAAAAAGGT
>JGI12269J14319_10004124_pt1 | contig 13377 bp, 15 predicted proteins | sample PeaSoiSIISIP2007_FD_14319 | JGI IMG/M metagenome (IMG submission 14319) | reverse complement strand
CCTTCCCTGCCTCGGTCTTGCGGCGCGACCAGCGGCCGAGCCAGCCGTCCTTGCCGAAGGCGCTCATGGCTTGTCCTCTTTGGGCTGGCTCCCTTTGGGCTTGCTCTCCTTGGGACCACGGCCAAGCCGGGGGGCTCGGGCGCCCTCGTCGCGCCCGGCCGTTGCCTCGCTCCAATGCCGGCGCGCGCGTTTCTCGAAGCGCACTTCCTTGTGGTGCCGCGCCACAAAACCCTCGACCCAGGCGCGCACCACGGACGGCATGGCGACGCCCTCGACGATGTCGTCGCCGGCATCGAGGTACTCCTGCACCTCGTCCGCCGACACGGTGATGAGGAAAGGCTCGACCTCGCGTCCTTCACCCCCTTCGCCGGGGCGGAGGATCACATAGACGACCGGCTCAGCCGCGGTGAGATTGACGCGGTAAGCCTCGGTTTCCCTGGGGAAGAGCTCGAGCGGCAGCGTTGCCGCAAGATAGCGCCGCCACCCCGGCCCTTCGGCAAGGAGACGCCACGCGCTGCTCTCGACGACGACGGGGCGGACCTCGACGGGCAGCCAGGCATGGGCCTGCCAAGGATGGCCGCTCTCGCGCCGCTCCACGATCACCGCGAGCCGCACACTTTCGGCGCCTGGCACGTAATTTCCTCGCTTGGCTGCGCTCAAAGCCTGATGTAACAGCCCTCCCGGCAAAAGGAAATCCTGCGCTGCAGCAAATCCCGCGCGGCCGGCCTGCCGGGCCGGCGCCGGGAACTCGCCTTTCGCCGGCACCCGTGCTATGCATGCAGCCCTTTGGCGGCCCCAGGCCCCGGATTTGTGCGGATTTTCGGTAGGTTCCCGTCGGCCATGAAGCTGAGCGAAATCGCAAGAGCCCTTGATGCCCGCCTGGTCGGCGACGGCTCCATCGAGATCGATCGTCCGGTCAACCCGGTCGATGCGGAAAGCCCTCGGGACCTGGCACTTGCCATGGAACCGGAGACCATAGCCCTCCTCAAGGGCGGCCCGGCGCGTGCCGCCCTCATACGCGAGGAGAAGGAGCTGCCCGAGGGTGCCTTGATGGGCTATATCGTGGTCGGCCGCTCGCGCTACGCCATGGCGCAGCTGCTCGAGCTCTTCCCCCGCCCGCCCCATTCGGAGCCCGGCATCCATCCGACCGCGGTGGTCGATCCCTATGCTCGTCTCGCCAACGACGTACGCGTCGGTCCCTTCTGCTACATCGGCCCCGGTGCGGTGATCGGCGCGGGCACCATTCTTCTTGCCCACGTCACCGTGGCCGCAGGTGCGCTCATCGGCCGCGGCTGCCTCCTCTATCCAGGGGTGCGCATCGGCGAGCGGGTCGTCGTCGGCGAGCGCGTGATCCTCCACCACAATGCAAGCCTCGGCGCCGACGGCTTCAGCTTCGTCACCCCCGAAGAGGGCAACGTCGAGAGTGCGAAGGCCTTGGGCGAGATCCGCGCCAGCACCCAGGACCTGGTGCGGACCAATTCGATCGGCACCGTGATCCTCGCCGACGACGTCGAGATCGGCGCCTGCGCCTGCATCGATCGCGGCACGGTGAGCGCCACCCGGGTCGGGCGCAATACCAAGATCGACGACCTGGTGATGATCGGACATAACTGTGTCATCGGCGAAAATTGTATGCTATGCGGTCAGGTGGGAATTGCGGGCAGCACCATCGTAGGCGACCGGGTGGTGCTGGGCGGCAAGGTGGGCGTCGCCGATCACCTGAGGATCGGCAGCGACTCGGTTATCGGCGGCGGCACCATGATCGGCATCAACGTCCGGCCGAAGTCGCTGCTGATGGGCTGGCCGCCGCAATCGCCGCGCGACACCTTCACCACGCTCTTGACCATCCGGCGCGCCAAACGGATCATGAGCGACGTGGAGGACTTGAAGCGCCGGGTGCGCGCGCTCGACGGCGGCGGGGGTGCCGCCGCGGGCGAGGCCGCGAAAGAGCAAGACGAGGCCCAGCCTTGACCGGCGGGCGTGGCGCACGAGCGCTTGACGAGGGAATCCCAGATGGCAAGTTTTGAAGACGATGTCCTTGACATCATCGCGAAGCACGGGAACATCGATCGCGCCAAGCTCACGCGCGATGCCAATTTGGCCGACCTCGATATCCAGTCGCTCGACGTGGTAGAAATCATCTTCGCGCTCGAGGAGAAGTTCGACATCTCGGTCCCGTACAATGCCAACGATCCGACGGGTGCCGCCACCGGCGTCTCGTTCAAGACGATCGGCGACGTGGTCGACGCCATCGCGAAGCTCGTAGCCGAGCGCGATGCCCTGAAGACCGCCTGAGCGGCATTCCTCGCATGAAAAGAGTGGTGGTGACCGGACTCGGCGCCTTTGCAGCGCTCGGGAAGAACATCGCGGAATTCACCGCGGCCTTGCGCGCCGGCCGCAGCGCCATCGGTCCCCTGACCTTCATCCGTACCGACGGGCTGATCGTCAAGATCGGCGCCGAGGTCGGCGCCTTCGACCCGAAGCAGTATTTCGACGAGTCGCGCTTAACGCTCCTCGACCGCTTCACTCAGTTCGGCTTGATTGCGGCGCGCGAGGCGGTCGCCGACAGCGGCCTCGTCTTTCGCGACGGCCTCGCCGCGCGCACCGCCGTCATCATCGGCTCCGGCGTGGGCGGCCAGACCACCCTCGACGAGAACTATCACAAGATTTACGCCGAGGGCGCCAAGCGCGTGCATCCCTTCACGATCCCCAAGCTGATGCTCAACGCCCCCACCAGCCACATCAGCATGGAGCACGGCATCACCGGCCCCTCCTTCTCGGTGGCGAGCGCCTGCTCGTCCGCCAACCACGCCATCGGCCTCGCCTTCCACATGATCCGCTGCGGCTCGGCAGATGCGGCCGTGACGGGTGGGGCCGAAGCGACGGTGACCTACGGCACCATGAAGGGCTGGGACGCCTTGCGCGTGATGGCGCCGGACACCTGCCGGCCCTTCTGCAAGGACCGCAAGGGCATGGTGCTCGGCGAGGGTGCCGCGATCCTGGTGCTCGAGAACCTCGAGCGGGCCAAAGCGCGCGGGGCCCGCATTCACGGCGAGATCATCGGCTTCGGCATGAGCTCGGATGCGGGCGACATCGTGCTGCCCGCCGCGAGCGGTGCGGCCGCGGCGATGCGAAACTGCATCGCCGATGCGGGGCTCCAGCCGGAGGACGTCGACTACATCAACGCCCACGGCACCGGGACGACCGCCAACGACGTGACCGAGACCAAGGCCATCCACATGATCTTCGGCGCACACGCCAAGAATCTCATGGTCTCCTCGACCAAGTCGATGCACGGCCATGCCCTAGGCGCCGCCGGCGCCATCGAGCTCGCCGCCACCTTGCTGGCGCTGCGCGACGGCTTCATCCCGCCGACCGCCAACTTCACCGAGGCCGATCCCCAATGCGACCTCGACTACGTGCCGAACGCGGCGCGCGAGGTACAGGCGGAGGTGGCGATCTCCAATTCATTCGCCTTCGGCGGCCATAACGCCGTGGTAGCGGCGCGACGCTATACGGGCGCATAGACGCCGGGGGCGGCGATGACGGAGAAGGGCGTCGATTTCGACATCGACCAGATCAAGGCGATGATCCCGCATCGCTATCCCTTTCTCATGATCGACCGGGTGCTGAACTGCGTCGCCGACAAGGGCGGCATCGGCGTCAAGCAGGTGACCATCAACGAGCCCTACTTCCGCAACATGTCGCCGAGCGGGCTCGCCATGCCGGGCCTCTTGATCGTCGAGGCGATGGCGCAGACCGCCGCGGTGGGGGCCGTCCACACGCTCGGCCCGCACACGGCGGGAAAGCTCGTCCTGCTGATGGGATTGAAGGAGGTGCGCTTTCACCTGCCGGTGAGGCCGGGCGACACGCTCTTCCTCCACGTCGACAAGGAGCGCCAGTTCGGCCCCACCTCGCGGCTGCGCGGCCGGGCGAGGGTCGAGCGCACGCTCGTGGCGGAGGCTCTCCTCACCGCGGTGATCATCGATTCCGGCCACAATTTCAATGCAAGTGCGGCTTCTTGAGGAAGTCGTCGCGGTTGGCGGAGCCGATCTGCACGTCGAACGTGTCGCCTTCGCGCACGAGGGTGAGGGGGACCTCGGTGCCGGCGGGTCCGAGCGCCCAAATCTTGCGATAGAAGTCGGCCAGGCCGTCGATACGGGAACCGGCGACGGCGACGACCCGGTCGCCCGGACGCACTTGCGCGCGATGCGCGGGCCCGTTGCGCGCGAGACTCACCACGGTCGGCCCCTCGTTCGTCTCGGTCGTGTACATGCCAAGCCATGGCCGCGTTGGACGATTGCTGCGGCCGAAGCGGAGGAGATCGTCGAAGATCGGCTCGAGAAGATCGATCGGCACGATCATGTTGGCGTCGACCTGCTCGCCCGACTCCGCGACCCCTTGGACGAGGAGCGAGCCGATGCCGAGAAGCCTGCCGTCGCGCCCGATGAGGGCGGCCCCTCCCCATTGCGGATGCGCCGGCAAAGTGAAGATCGCCTCGTCGAGCACGTATTCCCAATAGCCGGCGAATTCCCGCTTGGAGGCGATGCGCGCCTGCAGCGCGTGGCGCTGTCCGCCATGACCGGCCATGATGACGAGATCGCCGACCGAGCATGACTTCGAGCGCCCGCGGGAGAGCGCCGGCACGCCGAGCCGTCCCAACGCCTGCACGAGCCCCAGGCCGGTCGCCTGGTCGTAGGCCAGCACGTGGGCGGGAGAAGCGCCTCCCTTGCTCGTGGTAAGCCAGACCGTCTCCGCCTCCGAGACCAGATAGCCGATGGTCAGCACGAGGCCGTCGTCGCGGATGACGACGCCGTTGCCGTCCCGCTCGGTGCCGAGGATCGAGGCGGTGAAGGCATCCTCCGGAACCTCGGCGCGAAGGTGCACGACGGCGGAGAGCGCTGTGTCGAGGTCGAACGCGACGTCCTTCACGTTCGGCCTCACCTCGGCAGGGAATTCCCAGTCACGCGCGGCCACGGCCATCAGGCTCCCGATCTACGCCACGGCCCGCGGAGTCTAGCACGACCGCCGCGGGAAATTGAGGCAACTTTGTCAAGCGCGCCACACCGCCCCCGCCGCCGGTCCGCGAGCATGCGCGCGAGCTGTCCCTATTTTTATGGGGTGCCGTCCGCCGCTCGTCAAAGGGCCTGAGCGCCGCGCGGGCCCGCTCGCAGCCAGCACCAGGCCGGGAAGCTGCTCCCTGACATTCATTCGAGCGGGATCATCACATGGCTCTTGAAGGGCTTGCGCTCGCACAACCGCTGGTACCACGCGGCGAGGTTATCCAGAGCGGGCCGCTCGATGGGCATCACGTACCAGCGATAGGCCCAGATGCCGAGCGGAATGTCGGCCAGCGAGAGCTCTTTGCCGTTGAGGTAGGGGGCGGCGGCGAGCTGGGCGTCCACCATGCGCCACAGCCCGATCGTACGCTGGCGCGCCGCCTCGATCGCCGCCATGTCGCGCTTCTCGGGCGCGGTTCGAACATAGCCGAAGAAGATCGGCACGATCGCAGGATTGAGATGGGCGAGCTGCCAATCCATCCAGCGCTCCGCCGCCGCCGCCGCCTCCGGCGCCTGGGGATAAAGCGCACCTCGCCCGTATTTGCGGGCGAGATAGCGGATGATGGCGTTCGACTCCCAGAGCACGAAGCCGTTGTCATCGATCGTGGGCACCAGTCCGTTCGGATTGAGCGCCCGGTATTTCGGATCGTCGTTGCCGCCGAAGCGGCCGCCGAGGTCGGTGCGCTCGAAGGGAATTCCGAGCTCGTCGCAGCACCACAGCACCTTCTGCACGTTGGAGGAGCTCTTGCGTCCCCAAATCTTGAGCGTTGCCATGATCATCTTCTCCTGGACGTGTTAGCTTGCACCTGTCACGCGCATATCACGGCGTCAGCACCGTGCGTCCGACGACGCGGCCCGCCTTGAGATCCTCGAGTGCTGCGGAGGCGTCCTCGAGCGGCCGGGTGCGGATCGGGATGGGCGGCACTTTCTGCTGGCGGATGAGGGCCAAGAGCTCGGTGAGCTCGGCAAGGCTGCCGACATAGGAGCCTTGGATGGTGAGCTCGCGCTGCGGGATGGACGGCAGCGGCAGCGTGATATCGCCGCCGAAGAGCCCGACGATGATCAGCTGGCCGCCCTTGGCGATACACTCGAGAGCGAGCGATACGGTCGCCCTCGAGCCTACCAGATCGATGATGGCCCAAAGGGGTCCGCCTGCTGCGTCCTTGATCGCGCGTGCCGCATCGGCGGCAGCGCCGTCCACGGTCGCGAGGGCCCCCGCCTTCTTCGCCGCTTCGCGCTTCGCCGGATCGATGTCGACGACGACCGCACCACGTCCCTTCATCGCCTTGAGGAGCTCGAGGCACATGAGCCCGAGGCCGCCGGCGCCGATGATGACGGTCGGCTTCGCGGCGAGCAGCGGGCCGAACTTGCGCAAGGCCGCGTAAGTGGTGAGCCCGGAGCAGGCGTAAGGGGCTGCCACAGTTGCCGGCATGTCGGAGATATCGAGTAGGTAGCGCGGATGGGGGACCAAGAGATGGTCGCTGTAGCCGCCCGCGCAATGGATGCCGAGGAAACGCGGCGAGAGACAGAGTTGCTCCTCCCCTACCCGGCACACTTCGCAGTTCCCGCAGCCGATCCAGGGATAGACGAGAACGCGTTGCCCGAGCTTGAGGCCCCTGGCCTCGGGGCCGAGGGCCGCGACCTCGCCGGCGCTCTCGTGCCCGAGCGTGTGCGGCAACTTCATGCCGCGCTCGACCATGGTGAGCTTCCTGCCGCCGCCAAGATCGAAATATCCCTCCCAGATGTGGAGATCGCTGTGGCAGACGCCCGCGGCGGCCACGCGTATGAGCACTTCGCTCCCCGCGGGCTTCGGTGTCGGGCGATCGAAGCGCTGCAAAGGAGCACCAAAGGCCGCAATGTCGTAGCTTCGCATGCTGGTCCCCCCTGCTATTCCCCGCTCGGCCGCCGGCCGCGTGCTATCGAGTGCCGAAGCGCCGGCCGCAGTCAAGGGCGAAGCGCGCAAATCCCGCGCATTCGCCCTGGACTTGGCGGCGCGCCCGACAGCAGGATAAGCGCCAAGTGGGTAGGGCGGCTGTCGGCCGGCGGAGACACCGCGGCCAAGGGAAGGGTCGAGCCATGAGGGAGCGCCTGGGGTTCATCGGCATGGGAGCCATGGGTGCGCCGATGGCGCGCCGGCTCAAGGCGGCGGGCTATCCCCTCACGGTGTGGAACCGCTCCCGGGAAAAGACGGTGCCGCTCATCGAATCCGGTGCCGCTCGAGCCGGCAACCCCGCGCAAGTGCTTGGCGCGAGCGACATCGTCCATCTCTGCGTGTTCGACACCGCCGCCGTCGAGGAGGTGACGTTCGGGCCGCATGGGCTCGCCGCCGCGGGGCCTTCGCAAGGCAAGCTCATCGTCGACCATTCGAGCATCGAGCCCGAGGCCACGCGGCGTATCGCAGAGCGCTTACAAGGCGAGTGCGGTGCGCGCTGGGTCGACGCGCCGGTGACCGGCGGCGTGCCAGGTGCCGAGACGGGCACGCTTGCGATCATGGCGGGCGGTCAAGCGGATGACGTGGAGCGCCTGCGCCCCATCCTCGCCCATGTCTCCCAACGCGTCACGCACATGGGTCCGGCGGGCGCCGGGCAGGTCACCAAATTATGCAACCAGATGATGGTGGGCGGCACCATGGCGCTCGTCGCCGAGATGCTCCAGCTCGCCGCGGCCGGCGGCCTCGAGATCGATCGCCTGCCCGAGTGCCTCGCCGGCGGCTACGCCGATTCGACCATCCTGCAGAACTTCGCCCGTCCCATGGCCAAGGGTGCGGTCAAGTCGGCGGGGCTGATCACCACGCTGCTCAAGGATCTCGGCACGGCTTGCGCCTTCGGGCAGGCCAAGACCGCCCCCATGCCCATGACGGCGCTGGCGGCGCAACTTTACCGCACCTTGTACGTTGATCTTCACGGCGCGCACGACGGGATGGGCATCCTGCGGCTCTACAGGAAAACACCGCTCGCGAAGTGACCGGCACCCCTGGCAGCGCTTGCGCGCGCGAGCTATCCTCGCGGGCGGATCATCTGCGAGGCGCCGCATGGACGGTCCCGGCGGGGACGACGACAAGGACAAGCCCCAGTTCGGCACGCTGCTTGCCGGCCTGGCGGTCGCGGCCTTTCTCGTCGTGCTCGGGCTCTTCATCATCGACAGGCTCAAGGCGATGTCCGATCTCCAAGACTGCGCGATGTCGGGGCGCCGGAATTGCGCGCCGGTCTCGACCGAGGCGAGATGAGGGGCGGGGCCGCGTCAACCGACTCGCACCTCGCGCGGACATGACTGGATGCTCGGTGCGGTCTCCCCATAAATGCCCAAAATCAATGCGCAGGTCAGCCGCGTTCGAGCCGTACATCGTTTGAGGATCAGGCGGCCGCCCGGCAGGAGGACGCGATGAATTGGAGCGGCGAGCCGAAGCTCGCGGAAGCACTTTGCGATCCGGTGGTTCAAGCGGTGATGGAAGCCGACGGCGTCGATGCGCGGGCGCTCGGCGTGACATTGAGCCGGGCGGCGCGGAGAGTCAGGCTCGGCCGATGCGTCCCAGCCAGCCGCGATCGCGGCGCAGCTCGCCGGCAAGCCCAGGACGATTGAGAAGGGAGATCGCCAAGACCCGCCTTCCCCTCCCCTGTTTCTCCTGCGCTCCGCTCTCTCCCCTCTCAGAGGACTCGCGCCGCTTCGCGGCTCGCGGTCAGGATGTGGCGGCAGCACGGCCGCTGCGGCGGCGGCGCCCCCTTGGCAAGCGGCAGTGATGCGTGGAATGGTTGCTCCGGCCGCACATTCGGCGAAGGGAGCAACCTAAGCAATGGAAGCCATCAAAGGCGAGCTGCTCGCGCGCATAGAACGCGACCGCGATCTTCTCATCGACTTCTTCAGGAGGTTCATCCGCTGTGCCAGCCCAAATCCGCCGGGCGACACGCAGCTCGCGGTCAAGCATATCCGGAGTTTCCTCGACGCGCGCGGCGTGCACTATCGCGTCATCGCGCCGAACCCGATCATGCCGAACATCGTGGCGACCTTCGAAGCGGGCCTGCCGGGACGGCATTTGGCGCTCAACGGGCACATCGACGTGTTCCCGGTCGGCGACGGCGCGGGATGGAGCCGCGACCCCTGGGGCGGCGAGCTGGTCGATGGCAAGATCTACGGCCGCGGCGCCTGCGACATGAAGTGCGGCACGACCGCGTCGATCTTCACCTTTCTCTATCTCGGCGAGATACGCGAGCGTCTTTACGGCCGGCTCACGCTCTCCGCGGTATCCGACGAGGAGACCTTCGGGCCGTGGGGCGCGCGCTATCTCTATGAGCATCACCCCGAGGTGTTCGGCGATTGCTGCCTGAACGGCGAGCCGAGCGGCCCCTACACGCTGCGCTTCGGCGAGAAGGGGCCGCTGTGGCTGGCGTTCAGCGTGCGCACGCGCGGCGCGCACGGCGCCTACACGCACATGAGCAAGAGCGCCACGGCGCTCGCCGCGAGCCTGATCGGCGAGCTCGCAGCGCTCGCCGACATTCCCCCGCCCGAGGCCGGCAACCTCGCCGCAGCGCTCGATCAGGCAGCCGAGGTCATCGACAAGTCCTACGGCAAGGGTGCGGCCAAGATCGTGCGGCGCGTCACGGTCAACCCCGGCGTCGTGAAGGGCGGCCTCAAGGTCAACATGGTGGCCGCCGAGTGCGATTTCGAGGTCGATATCCGCCTGCCGAACGGGTTGGACGACAAGCGCGTGCTGGCCGAGGTCGACCGCATCGTCGCGCGCTACCCCGAGGCGAGCTACAAGGTGGTCATCTACAATCCGCCGAGCTGGTGCGCGCCCGACAGCGAGATGGCTGAGATCGTGCGCGAGAATTCGCGCGCGATCTCAGGCATCGACCCGGTCCCCGTCGTCAGCCTCGGCGGCACCGACGCGCGGCTCTGGCGCTACAAGGAGCTGCCCGCGATCGTCTACGGGCCCTCGCCGACGGGGATGGGCAGCGTCGACGAGCACGTCACCCTCGACGAGTTCTTCCACGTAATGCGCTCGCACCTGCTCTCCGCCTACGACTATATGAGCCGAGCCACCGGGCCATAGCGCACGGCCCCGTGAGGTCGGCGCACGCGCCCGCCTATTCGGTCACTCCGAACGGCACCAGGTTCGGCTTGTTCCAGAAGCGGCCGGTCGGGCCGTACTGCTCGCTCAACTTCTCCCACCGCCCCGTGGTCAAGAGGAAATCGATCGAGGTGTTCATGAAGTTGAGCAGGTCCTCGTTCCCGCGCTTGACCGACCAGGCAAGCGGCAGCACGTTGTAGGGGTGGCCGGCAAAGAGGTCGGTGACCTCCGGGTGGACGGCGGCATAGCGGTACGCCTGCCAAGCGTCCTCGACCCCCACGTCCGCGCGGCCGGTGGAGACCTCGATGAAGGGTGCCGTCAGGTTCCCCGTCGCGAGCAGAACCTTCTGAGCCTTGGGCCAGTTCTCATTGGCGTACTCGACGCTGGCTCCCCCTTGCACGAGGGCGATCTTGATGTCGGGATTGTTGAGATCGGCCGGGGTCTTGAAGCGCGTGTCGCCCTTCTTGACCACGGCGCTGTAGCCGAGGTAGGAGATCGGCTTGGTGAACTCGACGGCACCCGCCCGTTGAATCGTCGCAAACGTACCCGCGATCGACACGTCGAACTGGTCAGAATTCAGGCCCGCGGCGAAATTGGCCCAGGTGGTCTCGATGAATTCCGGCTCGACGCCGATCATCTTCGCGATCATCCTCATGCCGTCGACATAGTAGCCGGTTATGTCTCCCGTCTTCGGATCTTTGATGGTCCCGGGCGGTGACGGGATAAAGCCGATCCGCAGCTTCTTGTCCCGCAAGATGCGGTCCATGGCACCTTGGGCCGATGCGCTCGCGACCGCGAGCGGTGCTAGTATGGCGAGTGCAAGGATGGCGGCAATGGCGCGCCTCAGTCCCGTTCCAAGCATGTTCGTACTCCCTGTTCGTCCTCGATCAAGCTCACGATTCGACGCGCAACCGAGCGGCCGCGGCCGCGGCCGCGCCTCAGTGCACGACGCGGCGCAGGAATTCGACCGTGCGTGCCTCGCTCGGCGCCCTGAATATCTCTTCAGGCGCGCCGAATTCTACGATCTTGCCGTGGTCCATCATGATGACGCGATCGGCGACCTCGCGTGCGAACGCCATCTCGTGGGTGACGATGATCATCGTCATGCCGTCGGCGGCGAGTGCGCGCATCACCTCGAGAACCTCGCCTATGAGCTCCGGATCGAGCGAGGAGGTCGGCTCGTCGAAGAGCATGGCCTCGGGCTGCATCGCGAGCGCGCGCGCGATCGCCGCGCGCTGCTGCTGGCCGCCGGAGAGCTGGCTCGGATAGCTCCACAGCTTATCGGATAGCCCGACCCGACTCAGTAGCTCGGCGGCGCGCCGCTCCGCCTCTTGGCGTCGAACCCGCTGCACGATGATCGGCCCCTCGACGACGTTCTCGAGCACCGTCTTATGCGGGAACAGATTGAAGTGCTGGAAGACCATCCCCATGCGCGCGCGCACGCGGCTGACGTTCGCCTCCCGGTCGCGCACGAGGCGCCCCTTGCCGTCGCGGCGGTAGCCGACGAGCGCGTCCCCGAACCAGATTTCCCCCTCGTCGTAATCCTCGAGGAAATTGATGCAGCGCAGAAGCGTGCTCTTTCCCGATCCGCTGGGCCCGATGATGACGAGAACCTCGCCCGTGGCCACTTCGAAATCGATCCCGCGAAGCACGTGGTTGGCGCCGAAGTGCTTGTGCAGATTGCGCACCTTGATGAGCGGCGGGCCGTTCATGCGCGCCTGCCCCAGAAGCGCTCGAGATGCTGAGACATGTAGATGAAGGGGAAGATGATGACGGCGAAGGCGACGGCGAGTGCCGTGTAGACCTCGAGCGGGCGGTAGGTGTTGTTGATGAGATTCTCCGACTCGTGCAGGAGCTCGTTGACCGCAAGCACGGAAGCAAGCGTGGTGATCTTGATGAGGTTGGCGAGCTCATTGATGAAGGGCGGGACCATCCGGCGTACCGCCTGCGGAAGGATGATCCGGCGCATCGCGGCACCATAGCGCATGCCGATGGACTTCGCCGCGTCCATCTGGCCCCTGTCGATGGAGACGATCCCGGCGCGGAATATCTCGGCGACGTAGGCTGCGGAGTGGAGACCGATGCCGACGGTGGCCGAGGCGAGGTTGCCCATCTGCACGCCCGACATTATCGGCAAGGCATAGTAGATCCAGACGAGCTGCACGAGGATCGGCGTGCTGCGGAAGGTCTCGATGTAGATCGCGGCCGGCCAGCGCACGGCTCCGATGCGCGACGAGCGGCACAGGCCCAGGATGAGGCCGAGGACCAGCCCGATGGCGAACGCGCCGAGCGTGAGCTCGGCCGTGACGATGGCCCCGCGCACGAACACCTGGCGATAATCCCAAACGATCTGGAAATACCAGTTGTAGCTCATCGATCAGCCTACTCGCATGTTTGATGGGACAAGGACTCGCCCGGCACCTTGGCGGGAACCCAATTGTCGAATGCATGAAGCAGCGGCACCTCGGGGTGCAGCGGCCGGAGCGCGCAAGGCGCCAAGTCGCGGGAGGCGAACGCCGGAACGAGCTTGGACGAAAAAAGCGCGGAGCACGCAACTGCGTGCGCCGGGTGCGCAGCGCCGAACATTACCCTCCCCGCTCGCTTGCTCTTGGCGTCGATCGACGGTAACAGATGCGCCCGAGCGTGTCACCAGTCGATCGCGCGCGAACAATCGGCGCTCGGTCCGGCATAACCGGGAGGGGCCGCCATGCAGTCGATCGAGGCACGGAACCTGAGCGAGGCGCGCGTCTATGCGCTCCTGGTGGGGATCGTGGTGCCGCGCCCGATCGCATGGATAACCTCCACGGACAGCCACGGACACGTCAACGCCGCCCCGTTCAGCTGCTACACCTTCGTCTGCAACAAGCCCCCGATGATCGCCGTCAACATCGGCCGGCGCGGCGGTGCGGAGAAGGATACCGAACGGAACCTGCGCGCGACCGGCGCCTTCGTCGTCAACGTGGTGACCGAGGACCTCATAGCACCGATGCACGAGAGCTCGCGGGACTATCCCGCCGGCACCAGCGAGCCGGAGCTCCTCTCCCTCGAGCTCGTGCCGAGCCAGCGCGTGCGTCCGCCCCGCATCGCGCGCTCGCCGATAGCGCTCGAGTGCGTGCTGGACCGCATCATCGAGCTCGGCCAAGCGCCCAACGCGCTCGTCATCGGCGAGGTCGTCGTCTTTCACATCGCCGACGAGCTGCTTGCCGGCGGACGCGTTGACGTGCGCCGCTTCCGCCCTCTGGCACGGCTCCG
>JGI12269J14319_10004112_pt1 | contig 13398 bp, 11 predicted proteins | sample PeaSoiSIISIP2007_FD_14319 | JGI IMG/M metagenome (IMG submission 14319) | reverse complement strand
AATCCAATTAGCGGCTCGCCGTTCCCGGTTGGCAATGATCCCAGCGCGGCGGCGGTTGATCCCTCCGGCAAGTATCTTTACGTGACGAATTCCGGCTCGAACGACATCTCCGCCTACGCGATCGATTCCGACAGCGGAGTACTGACGCCCATCAACAGCTCGCCCTTCCCGACAGGCAGCGCACCTTCTTCAATTGCCGTCGAGCCTCTGGGCCACTTCGTCTACGTGTCAAACGCTCTTGGGGTCACCGCATACCAGATCGATCCCCTCAGTGGGGCACTGAGCCCCATTAGCGGCTCACCCTTTACGTTCGCGTATGGAGCGGTAATCAGCTACTAGGGCTAGTAGAACCATGCGGAGGTGACCAAAATCGGGTGCGTAACTTGCGCACTCCACTGAGCTCAGTGGCGTTGGGGCGCGATTGCAAAGCCGCCCACGTCCTCCCAGCTGGAGAGTTCCTGCGCCAGTAGTGCTGGCGAGGCCGCGCGAGACCGATCCAACGCCACTGCGCCAAATCTCCAGACGAATAACTGATCGGCGAAGGTTATCGTTAAACTCTCGCGCAACAGCTGATAGCCACGTGCTTCTGCAGCGGCTGCCAGCCGCTCGAAGCTAGGAGCGGTATCTACGCGAAAGGTGAGCGAGACATCCAAGGTTGTCCGTCCTGGCAGCTTCGCCTCCACGTCTCGGAGTAGGGACATCGAGAGCATGCATAACACCGCGAGTAGCACCGCCGCCCCATAGAAGCCCACGCCCAGCAATACGCCAATGGCGGCCACGGCCCAGATCGACGCTGCGGTGGTCAGGCCGCTGATGTTGAAACCGTCTTTCATGATAACGCCAGCACAAAGGAATCCGATGCCTGAGACAATCCCCTGCACGAGCCGAGTGGGGTCTGCGCTGACCTCGGTTGTACTGCCGCCGTACCAGAAGCGCGCGTAACCAACGAAGACGGTCAATGCGGCAGAGGCCATACAGACCAGTCCATAAACACGCATTCCAGCCGCGCGCCCCTTGTAGCTACGCTCGTAGCCGACAAGGATGCCGAGAAAGAGGGCCCCGAGAATATGCGCGCCCATACTCGCGTTCGCGGCCAAGATCTCTGGGGTCAAGTAAGGCTGAAAGATGTACATGGAATGCTAACCCTCGGGTTGACCGCATGCGACTGGGCAGGGCGCGACCTGCCAGATGTGCGCTGCATACTCCGCAATTGTCCGGTCGCTCGAAAACCGACCCGAGGCGGCGACGTTGAGGATCGCCGTATGGGCCCAAGCATCCGAATTGCGATACAGGTCCACGAGCCTGCCGTCCGCCTCGAGATAGGAGCGCAGGTCCGCGAGATGCATGTAATGATCACCACCGTTGAGGAGTATGTCCCGCAGGGGATCGAATACCCCAGGCTCGTTGTGGCTAAAGTGGTTCGAGAAGATGAGGTCCAGCGCCTCCCGTGTTTCCGGCTCGTTGTCGTAGTGCCACCGGGGGCTATACCAACCTCGGGTTTCGACCACCTGTGTCGCGGTCAGACCAAAGAGAAACATGTTCTCTTCACCGGCCGCCTGGGCCATCTCGATCGTCGCTCCATCGCGTGTTCCCAGAGTGAGGGCGCCGTTCAGCATGAATTTCATGTTGCTCGTGCCGCTGGCCTCATAGCCTGCGGTTGAGATCTGATTCGACACGTCGGCAGCGGCGATCAAGCCCTCGGCCAACGACACGTCGTACTCAGGCAAGAACAAGACTTTCATCTTACCGGCAACCGTGCGATCGCCATTGATGGTTGCGGCGACATTATTGATGAGCTTGATGACCAACTTCGCGACCCAGTAGGCCGGCGCAGCTTTACCGGCGAAGAAAAAAGCGCGTGGCACGACATCAAGTTCCGGATTCGCGCGTAGCCGGTTGTACAGCACAATGATACGCAGCACATTCAGGAGTTGGCGCTTGTACTCGTGGATGCGCTTGACTTGGCAATCGAACATGGTGTTCGCATCGACGATGATGCCGCCCGTCCGCTTGAGCCAGTGGGCCAAGTGTCCCTTGGCGGCCTGCTTCGCCCGCAGGAAAGCCTCGCGAAATGACGGGTCTGGCGCCAACGGACGGAGCTTCTCAAGCTGCTCGAGATCCGTGATCCAGCCCTTCCCTATCGCCTTCGAGATCGCAGAGCTCAGAGCAGGATTTGCCAGACCGAGCCATCGTCGGGGTGTCACGCCATTGGTCTTGTTATTGAAGCGCTCGGGAAAGATTTCCGCCAGATCCTTGACGGTAGTGGTTCGCAACAGCTCGGAGTGCAGCGCCGCCACGCCGTTAGTGCTATGCGAGCCGACGATCGCCAGGTTCGCCATGCGCACGTACTGTGCAGCGCCCTCTTCGACCAGGCTGACACGCGCCACCCGCTCCTCATCGCCCGGAAACCGTGCCCGGACGTCGGCCAGGAAATACCGGTTGATTTCCAGAATGATTTCGAGGTGCCGCGGCAACAGCAGTGCGAAGGATTCCAAAGGCCACTTTTCCAGCGCTTCAGGCAGCAAAGTATGGTTGGTGTAGGCGAGTGTTCGACGCGTGAGATTCCAGGCCTCATCCCAACCAAGGCGCGCCTCATCGAGCAGCAGCCGCATGAGTTCCGGCACCGCGAGCGCCGGGTGAGTGTCGTTAAGCTGGATCGCCACCTTCTCGGGCAACTGGCTCCAGTCCGCGTTCGTGAGGCGAAAGCGCCGGACCAGATCGGCGAGCGAGCAGGCCACCAGGAAATATTCCTGTACGAACCGCAGTCCGCGACCGCGCATCGTGGAATCATCCGGGTAGAGCACGCGCGTCAGCGATCCGGCCGCCAGAGTTTCCGTCAGCGCAGCTACAAAGTCCCCGGCGCTGAAGCGATGGAAATCAAACTCCTGCGGAGCAACCGCACTCCAGAGCCTCAGGGTGTTGATGTTCCGACCACCGTAACCCACGACCGGTCGGTCATAGGGCATACCAATGAGGGTGCATGGGCGCCCGGGCACCAGCTCGAGGTTGCCTTCCCGCAGCGTGAAGGAGCAGCCGAACTTCACCTCCACACGCTCATCGGGTCGCGCCACTTCCCAAGGGTCGGGATGTTGTAGCCAGCGATCCGGCCGTTCCTGCTGCCAGCCATTCTGAATCGACTGCGTGAACATGCCGTACTCGTAGCGCAGTCCGTAGCCCATGGCTGGCAGCTGCAGCGTCGCCATCGAGTCGAGGAAACATGCCGCAAGCCGTCCGAGACCGCCGTTGCCCAGCCCGGGATCGGGTTCCGATTCCAGCACGCTGAGCCAGTCGATCTCTTTCCGTATGACCGTGTCCTCTGCCACCGTTTGCAGCAACAGATTCATCACATTGTTCGCCAGCGACCGGCCGAGCAAATATTCCATGGAGAGGTAATAGATGCGCTTCGGATTCCGCTGCGCATAGGTGCGCGTCGTGAGCACCCAGCGCTGCGAGAGCACATCCCTGACCGATAAGGCAAAGATCTCGAATTGATCCCGCAACGTTGCGGCCGAGGGCTCGATGATCTTATCGAAGATCAGGCGGCGCTCATAGAATGTGTTGTCCGTGCCCGAGAACTGAATGGGCCCACAGCCGTATTGCGCCAGCGGGTCCAATACGGCGAGCGGTGGTTTGCGATCTGCCGTCGACATAAACTGTTTCTCCATTTGCATGCACTACCCCGAAACATCTGCCAGCGTGGATGTCGCGAGCGCACCCTGCTCATGGTGCTTGTGCTTCCAGGAGAGGCAAAGCGCTAGCGCATGCTCAAGTGAGTTTGCCGTGGGCTCTGCACTGGCATCGGTGAAGCGCTCGCCGGACACTGCGGTGACCCCGGGACAAAACACCCTGACCAGGTGGGCTCGAGGGAAGAGCTCCCGAACTTGATTGCTCAGAGCCTCGCAGCGTTCGCGTTCCGGACTCGGGAAGGCGCTGACCAGGTAGACGATGGACACCCCATCGGGGTCCGCGCCGGGGGGCAACCCACTTCCGATCTCTCCGGCGGAGAAATGCCGGGCGTCCAGCTTCTCGGCGCGCAACAGCCTCACCAGCAGCTCGGCGGCAAGATCGTCGGGGGATGAGCCCACGCCCAAGCAGAGTACGACAGAGCCCGCAGGGACGCCCAATGGACCCTGCCATCTCCCGCTCAGCTTTTCGCGCTGCTGCCGCAGCCACCGCCCGGCACTGACTTCATCGAGCACGGCGCCTCGATCCTGCCGCGGTTGCAGCCTGAGGCCGTTGCTGTTCAGGGCTGCCACGACCTCGACGATCACGCGGCGGATCCTGCGGTGCTGATCCTTCCCAGTTGCACTGCGTTCGGCGTCCAGCCGTGCCAGGTGCAAGGCGGGCAACAGAACCCGATCGCAATACCTCGCCAGCGAATTGCTCTTCAGGAATGTGCGCGCGTTGGCGATGACCTCGTGCGAGTCTCCGGCGAGCGCGCGCTGATATAAACCCTGGGGCAATGTCAGCGGTTGGACATCGCCCAGCAGCAGTTCCAGTGTCTCAAACGCCTTGATGTGTCGTCCGGCCACCAGAAGGCACAAAGTCAGCGGCGTCGACAGAACCAAGCCCACCGGCCCCCAGAGCGAGCTCCACAATATGGCTCCCACTACGACTGCGAGCGGCGACAAGCCCGTGGTGTGGCCGTATAGGCGCGGCTCCAGAAGTTGAGCCGCCACAATGTCGAGCAAGATGAAGAGCGCTAAGGTGCTCACGGCAAGTGACCATCCCGAATCGACCGCGAACGACAGCGCAGTTGCGAACAACGCTACGGTGGCAACGCCTACGTACGGCACGAAGCGCGTGAGGCCGGCCAACGTGCCCCACAGCATGGCTTGCGGGACGCCCAGAAGCTTCAGACCCGCCCAGATCGCGACGCCAAAGGCCAGGTTGACGCACGTTTGCGAGACGAAATACCGCGACAGTCGCTCGCTCGCATCGTTGAGCGCCAGGGTCATGGCGCGTATGTCGCTCGCCCCCGCGATGCGGATAAAGCGGTCGCGCAGCGATTCATGCTCCAGCAACACGAAAATGGTGACCAGCAGCACGATCCCCGTGCCCTGCAGCGGCGTCCAGACCGTGGTCAGCGCTTTGCCGATCAGATGCAGTGGCTGATCCGCAGCAGCATTGGGTCCTGAGGCGTTCAAAGCCAGTTCCCGTTCGGACTGCCCAGCATGCGCGGCGGCAGGCGCGATGGGCTCTGGATCGTGGATGGCGATCAGGCCGCTCGCCTCGGACGCGAGTACCCGCACCCTTCCCCAGGTGACCTCGTCCAACGTTTTGAGCTTGCGGTGTATCGTGTGTTCGTACTGAGGAAGACTCTCGGCGATTCGCAGCACCTGGGCTCCGAGTACCACGCCAATCATCAGGCAGGAGACGGCCAGCGTCAGCACGACAATGAGCACCGAAGAGGTGCGGCCGATGCCAATCCGCCGCAAGGCTCTCACCGCAGGCGCCATCAAGAGGCTGACCATGATCGCAAGCGCGAGTGGCATCAGCACGTGCCGACCAAAGTACAGCAGCGCAAGGACAGCGCCTGCAGTCAGGATGCGGCGGGTATAATCGCGTAGCCCCCGAGGCGCTGTCTCGAGACCCGGGCTCATCGCATTCCCGCTACAAACTTGGTGTCCCTCAGAGGGCACGCGACCGCCTGATTCAACGGCGGGGTCTGCTTCCAGACCGGCGCTGCGGCTGCGATCGTGTTGATCGTCTCGTCTAGTGTCGTCCATAGACGTCCGCTCTGTGCGCAGCGCGCACCGTAGTCAAAAAGCGCCCGCATGGTGGATGCCCGGAAGTCGGCCGACCCATATTTGGGATAGTCGAACGGCACGTAGGTTGATTGAACCGACATGCGGTACTTCTCGGCGAACTGATTGACCGCGATCATTTGCGCTCTGGACATGTGCTTTAAGGCCGCAGAGAATGTTCGCGAAACGATGGGTCCGAGCTGGTAGCGAGTCGTCTCGGGCGCATCGATTATCTGTCCGTTGATCAACACGTACACCCGTGCGCCGTCCAGGCTGCGTTGATCCAGTAGCGCAAAGTAGGCCGCCACGGGAGCGACAAACAGCGAGGTCGATGCGTTGCCATCCACATGCATCTCGTCATAAGACACACCCGCCTCCTGAACATGGATGAGTACGGGTGAGAAGACGCCCGGAATGCTGGCCGATGCCACCAGCACGTCCCGGAATAAGGTGCGAGCCGGCTCGCCGCCATGGTCCGCAATCGCTCCCAAATCCCAGATCACAGTCTCTTCCTTGTCCAGATCGGTTGTGGCGACCCAAAGAATCCGTCCCTTTGCAGCCTCCCTGGCGACAGCCTGAATAAGCTCAGGGGTGACGTAGTGGTCCACCAGCGCGGTGAGAGCGGCGCTCCGGCGCGAAGCGCCAAACGGTAGCTCGGTGAGTCCACGCAGACTCATCTGCTCACCTCGACCGCTCGTGAAGGCATCGGTGAGCTGTGAGTTCCACTCAGGCCCTAGAAATGCGAACGGAGCGATGAGCGCGCCGGCGCTCACGCCGGTGACCACATCATATTGAGGTCTGTCATGGGAGCGGCTGAGCCCGACCAGCGCCCCCGCCCCAAAGGCGCCGCCTGCGCCGCCACCCGAAATGACTAACGCGCGCACGATACCGTCCTTGGATGAGCTTCTTAAGCGTTGCAGACCGGCAGCGGATTTCGCTTCGACGCTGGCGCGATCCGTACTGAGGAATCGAACGTCCGCATCAAAACCCAACGGCGCTGCCGAACTGAACAGGGTGGGCGGTGCCTCACGACGTGGAAGTGCTGCACATCCGGCCAGTGCCAGGACACCTAACACGCACATCCAACGCGGAAGGCTCATCTGCCAGGACCGATGGACACTGCAGCGTGCCGGGTTCATGGTTCGACACCTTTTTGCGAAATTCCCACCGGACTCAATGCCCCACCGAGGCGGCATCGACCGCCCGAGCGGCCTTGGGCGCGAGCACGATCGAGACGGACGCGATAATGAAGACCGTGCCGATCACCATCATCAGGCCGTTGGTGGCGAGCATCAGGCTCTCTCTCGTCACGAGGTTGTTGAGCATCTCGCGCACGAACTGCCCATTGTTGCCGCTCGGGAGCATGGCGGCGACCTGCCCGCTCGGGTCAACGACGTCCGCCAACTCAGCGTGGGCGATGATGCTGCGGTTCTGCCAGGAGGTGGTCACCAGCGAGGTCGCAATGGCACCGGAGATCGTGCGCACGAAGTTCATGAGCCCGGCGGCCGAGGCTGTCTCCTCTTCATTCACCGACCCCATCGCGAGCCCCGTCAGCGGCACGTAGTACATCGGCATACCAACGCCCATGAAGAACAGCGGGATGCAGATCACCCAGTAGCTCATGTCGGAGGTGGCGATCGAGCGCCACAACACATCGAGGCCGAGCCACAGGCAGCCGATGAAGATGAGCAAGCGCGGATCAACGCGGTTTGCAAGTTTCGCCGCAATGGGTGAGAAGACCACCGACAAGAGGCCTCCCCAGGCGACCACCAGTCCCGCCCAAGTCGTTGTGTAACCCATGTTGTATTGCAGCCATTGCGGGGTCAGCACGTTGATGCCGAAGAAGGCACCGAAAGCGAGTGCGAGTACCAGCATGCAGGAGGCAAAACCGCGATGGCGAAAGACCCGCAGATCGACAATTGGATACTGCTCGGTCAGCTCCCAGATCAGGAAGGACAGAAAGCCAATCACGGCGACGATCGCGAGCACCCGGATCTCGATCGAGGAGAACCAGTCGAGGTCCTTGCCCTCATCGAGCATGATCTGCAATGCCGCCACCCAGATGACCAGCAACAGCATGCCGATCTTGTCGACCGGCTTGATGACCGCAGGGTCTTGGTAGCGCTTGAGCAGGACCCAGGCGATGAGTCCGAAGAGCAGTGCCATGGGTACGTTGATCAGGAACACCCACGACCAGGAGTAGTTGTCGCACAACCAGCCCCCGAGCACCGGCCCAACCACAGGGGCCAGCAGCGTCGTCATCGCCCAGAGCCCCATGGCCTGCATGGACTGCTCCTTGGGGAAGATCCGCAGCAGCAGGGTCTGAGAGAGCGCCANCAGNGGNCCGCCCGCCATGCCCTGCAACACCCGCATGCCAAGCAGCATGGGCAGCGTCGTAGACATGCCGCAGAGGAGCGAGAAGAATCCGAAGAGCATGACGGAGATGCAAAACAGCCGGACCGCGCCAAAGCGCCCGGACAGCCATCCCGTCAGAGGCACGGTGATGGCCTCCGCCACGGCGTAGGAGGTAATCACCCAGGTTCCCTGGCTGGAGCCGGCGCCGAGCGCCCCGGCGATGTTCGGCACCGTCACGTTGGCGATCGTCATATTCAGCACCGCGACGAAGTTCGCCAGCGCCAGCACAATGCCGCCCACCCACAGCATCGCGCCGCTCAGAGTGGACTCATTCTTGAGAGTCATCGGAACGCTTGACATGGCATCACCTGATGATTTGCTGCGTTGATGAGTTGTCGCGCAGCCTTATGAGTTGCTGCGCAGATCGACGGTCGCGTTCATCGACAGCCCGACCCGCAGTGGGTGGGCAGCGAGCTCCGCGGGATCCAGACGAATGCGCACCGGCAGGCGCTGCACCACCTTGATCCAGTTGCCGGTCGCGTTCTGCGCGGGAATCAGCGCAAAGGCTGCGCCCGTCCCACCCGAGAAGCCGTCCACGACGCCGTGGAAGACGACCTTGCCGTGGTAGAGATCAGAGACGAGTTCGACCTTCTGCCCATTTCGCACTTTAGAGAGCTGCACTTCCTTGAAATTGGCGTTGACATACAGCTCCTCGACTGGCACCACGGAAAGCAAGGGCGTGGAAGGCTGAACCCGCTCTCCGAGCTGGACCTGGCGTCGAGCGACAACGCCGTCCACGGGCGAGCGAATCACCGTGCGGCCGAGGTCGACCTTGGCTTTGTCGACGCGTGCCTGTGCCAGCGCCACGGCTGCACGAGCAGCATTGAGCGCCGCTTCGGCGTCGCTGGCCCCGTTCTTGACATGGGTTAGCTCATCACCCGAGACGGATCCTGATTCGACCAGCGCCTCGCGCCGCTTCAGGTCGATGCCGGTGCGATCGACATCGGCTGCTGCCGCCGTGACCTGGGCCTGGGCACGGGCCATGTCTGCCTGCGCCTGTCGGAGCGCGAGTCTGGCATCCGTGTCATCGATCACCACCAGGATCTCGCCCCGCTTGACTTCCTGGCTGTCGACTACATTCACGGCCGCCACCGGTCCGTCGATTTCTGAGGTCACCATCGCGACCTCGGCGGCGGTATAGGCGTTGTCGGTCGACACATAGCGGGAACCGACCTGCTTCCAATAGACATAGGCTCCGCCGCCGGCTGCCGCTGCCGTCAGGGCAAGCACAGAAAACAGGACGGCTCGCCGTCGCGTGCGATTCTTGGCTTCAGTGTCATTCGCCGCCGGCATCGGGATGCTCGAAACGGACGCTTTCTTGGGCTGGTTCATGGCATTCTCCTCGTTGAGTCCTTAGGTTATTGATCAAGTCATTCCATGCTGCGTGGCGTGGCTGTCCGATGTGAAGCCGCCACCGAGTGCACGCACGAGCGCCACATCTAGAATCAAGGCGCGGGTTTCCAGTTCGGCCTCGGAACGCCGGGCCGAGATCAGTGCGTCTTCGGCCGTCAGCACATCGAGATAGGTCGCGAGCTCGCCCTGGTAGCGTTTGCTGACGATCTCGTGGGCCTCGGCGGCCGCGGCGACAGCCGCACGCGATGCAGCCAGTTCCCCTTCTAGAGACTTGCGGCTGGTCGCCGCATCGGCCACTTGCCGCAGTGCGTTCGAAAGTGTTGCGTTGTAGGTTGCGACGGAGGCGTCGTACTCAGCCCGCGCCCCGCGCAACTGGCCCTGCAGGCGCTGCGTATTGAAGATCGGCAGCGAAACCGCTGGGCCCGCACCACCGATCTCAGAGCCGGACTGGGCGAGATTGTGGATGCCGAGGGACTGCACGCCGATGAATGCGAGCAGGTTGACACTTGGGTAGAACCCGGCTTTTTTCTCATCGATCCGGCGGGCGGCCGCCTCGGTGCGCAATCGGGCGGCGACGATGTCGGGGCGCCGTCCGAGCAGCTCCAGCGCCAGGTTAGACGGCAACCCCTGGGACCCGGCAAACTGCGCTGTCGGACGCGCGATGGCCAGGCCCCGATCGGGACCCGCTCCCACGAGCGCTGCTATGGCATTCTTCTGCAGACTGATGCGCTCATCGAGCGCGAGCAGCTCGCCTTGCGCCGCGGCCTGCCGAGCCTCCACCTGGCGCACGCTCGCCAGGGTCTCGAGACCGAATTCGTGCCGCTGACGGAACAGCGCCACCGTCTTATCGCGCAGATCCAACGTCTCGGCGGCGTTGTCCCGCAGCGTATACAGATCGACCAGACCGGCGTAGGCCGAAGCCACGGAGGTGGACAGGATCAGCCGGGTCTGGGCGATTTCAACCTCGGCCGCGCGTTGCTCCGAGAGGGCCGCCGCCAGCGCCGAGCGATTCTTGCCCCAGAAGTCCAGTTCCCAGCTCAGATTCAGCGTCGCGAGACCGTAATCGTTCCACCCATGTGGCAGCGCCTGAGGCGGGATCAGGTAGTTGTAGCTCTGTCTGCCCTCGTTGAGCAGCGCATCGCCCGTGACCTCAGGCATCCGTGTCGCACCGGAGAGCTGAGAGGCACCCATGGCAGCCGACAATCTCGCTTGCGCGAGATCGAGGTCCGGCGAGGCGCGTAATGCCTCCTCGATCAGGGCATCGAGCTGCGGGTCCTGATAGGCGTGCCACCATCCACCGTCCGGCCAGGCCGCGGCTGGGGCGGAGAAAGATTGTGCGCTCCCGAGCTGTGCAACCTCTTGGATGGCCGGAGACGCATGCACGTGAGGAAGCTGCGCACAGCCCCCGCTCGTAACCAAGCTCGCAGCGATCAGCGCCTTGACGAGGCGCTGGCAGGCGCTGGGGGATGAGATATTCGTCGCTTTCATCGTTGCCGCTCCCATGACCATATATGTACCGTACGGTTCAGTTTACTTGACTCGCGAGCGTTGTCAATAGAAACTGTACTGAACCGTTTAGTACTATTGGAATAGCGACATGCAAGTGAACAAAAGCGACATCAAGCGACAGGCCATACTCGAGACAGCCTATCGGCTGTTCCGCGTCCAGGGGTTTGACAAGACCTCCATGGACGAGATCACCGCGCAGGTCGGGGGCTCGAAGTCCACGGTCTACAGCCACTTCCCCTCGAAGGAAGGGCTATTCGTTGAATGCATGATGGCGGCGCTGGAAAACTACATGTCTGGCACCCTCAAGTATCTCGATGCCTCCCGAGCCGACCCACGTGCCGCCCTACTCAACTTCGGCAGCAGCGTGCTGAAATTCATCTGCTCACCCGAGCAGCTGGAGGTGCGGCGGCTGATCATTGCTGAGGCGGCGCGCTCGGGAACCGGAAAGCTGTTCTTCGGCAAGCTCAGCGCGCTGCGCGTGAAGCTGTCGGCATTCCTGGCCGAATGCATGGCATCCGGAAAGCTGCGCCACGACGACCCTGACCTCGCGGCCGAGCAGCTCGGTGCCATGCTCGAGGCCGAAATGCTCGAGCCGCTGCTGCTGCAAGTGCGCGAAGGTTCTCCGGATGAGCAGGAGATCGCGCTGGCGGCACAACGTGCTGTCGCCACCTTCCTGAGGGCTTATGCCCCGAACAGCCCGCAAGAGAGGCAATCGAGAAGCGGGCGCGCTGCGAAGAGCTCAGTTAGGGGCGCGGAATAAATTGGCGCGTTTATGTCCATGTTGTCCTAAACTGTACCCACCGGTTCTGTCATCCGCACACATGAAGACCAAAACCGAAGTTAAACGCCAAGCGATTCTCAACGCCGCCGCCGAAGTCTTCCGAGAAATGGGGTTCGAACGCGCCTCGATGTCTGACATTCGGGCGCGCACCGGCGGCTCCAAAGCAACCCTGTACAACTACTTCCCTTCAAAGGAGAAGCTATTTTTCGAAGTCATGCACAAAGCGAAAGCAGGCGAGTTGGAAGAGATAGTGGGCGGGCTCAACCCGGAGGCTGAGGACTTCAAGCAGCAGCTCTTGGATTTCGGTAAGAACCTCCTGGTCGTACTGTACTCACCGGAGGCGATGGCGATCCGGCACCTCACGATCGCTGAATCGCGGCACTCCGACATCGGCAAATTGTCCTTTGAACAGGCGGCCGCCCCTATTGAAAGTCGGGTCGCCGATTTTCTCCGAAGAGGCATGAAGCGCCGCGCGATTCGCACGGCCGATCCGAAGATTGCCGCCATGCATCTGCTCAGCCTCCTCGAATCCGAACTAATGCAACGGTTCCTGCTGGGAATGCTTGACCCGGTGAAGCCAGAGACCATTACGAGCGCAGTGCGTCGAGCAGTGGAGGTTTTTATCTCGGGCTATGCTCGCCGCTAGCATGAGTTCTATCGTGACAGTACATCTGCACGCTCACAAAGGCATCGAAGGCTTGAGATCATCAGTGGATCTTCTCGAACTCGTGTCCGGTAGCGCTTCTGATTCAAACCAGCTATAGCAAAATGGGAATGCGATCTGTGCCGCAGTAAGAATGGTCGAGCCTACCCGTGCGCATGGCGAAAGCGGCCAGCAGCGCGCCATTTGCCGCTCCTTCGAGGGCCAGCTTCAGGGGCGCCGCAGAGTGATCCGCGAGGCACTCGCAGAGGCAGCAAATGAACCGACACCTCCTCCGGCTGCAGACGATGAACATCTGATTCAATCGAAGGAACTGCGCCGAATCCTGAGCGGCGTTTCGGACATGTTCCTGTGGCGGCACTCGCGTCGGCCTACGCAGGCGAGCAGCGTCGCCGCTAAGGCGGCCCCATGAGCGCCGCGTTAGCCGGCCGCAAGTTCCTCGCGCAGGATTCTGCGCACTTCCGCCGCTGTCACGGGCCGCTCTGTAGCGGAAGTCTGCTGTGTCAGCGCTTCATTGATGAGCGTCTGATAGCCCTTCCCGGTGCGCTGCGACTCGGCTTTGAAGCGCTCGACGATTGCATCATCGAGATAGATGGTGATGCGCGTCTTGCCGCGCGCGGGCAGCACCGCGCCCCGCTTGCCGCGAGAGAAGTCGTATTCAGGCTTCATAGGCTTTCCTCTCCTTCGGCCGTCGTCCTCAATCGTGAGCGCGAGCGGGCCGAATAGGACGCCGTCACCCTCGCTGAGCGATATGCCGTGCTTGGCGAGGTTCGCGGCGTCCTTCTTCGGGTCGAACCCCGAGTCCATGGAGCAGTATATGTATGTTGTGCATATACTTCAATGTGCTATCGAAAGCCGATCGTTGAAGGCGTCGTTACCCAGCGACTGAGAGGAAAGGGTAGAATTCGAACTTATAAGTGGCTGTTTCTATT
>JGI12269J14319_10004111_pt1 | contig 13398 bp, 10 predicted proteins | sample PeaSoiSIISIP2007_FD_14319 | JGI IMG/M metagenome (IMG submission 14319) | reverse complement strand
GTCGTGATTTCCAAGCCGCTCAAGATCGGAATCGGCGGGCCTGTCGGTTCGGGAAAGACCGCGCTGGTCGAAGCGCTCTGCACGCGTTTGAAGCCGGCCTATCAACTTGCCGTGATCACGAACGACATTTATACACGCGAAGACGCGGAATTTCTCACGCGCCGCGGCGTCCTCTCGCCCGACCGGATCGTCGGCGTAGAAACCGGCGGCTGCCCGCACACCGCGATCCGCGAGGACGCGTCGGTAAACCTTGAAGCCTCGAGCGCGCTCACGCGAAAGTTTCCCGACCTGGACATTCTGTTCATCGAAAGCGGCGGTGACAACCTCGCCGCCACGTTCAGCCCGGAACTGGTGGACGCCACGTTCTACGTGATCGACGTAGCCGAGGGCGACAAAATTCCGCGCAAAGGCGGGCCGGGCATCATGACGTCCGGAATGCTGGTGATCAACAAGATCGATCTCGCGCCATACGTCGGCGCGGATCTCACAGTGATGGATCGCGATGCCAAGCGCATGCGCGGAGAGAGGCCCTACGTCTTCACCAATCTCAAGACCGGCTCAGGAGTGGACGCGCTCATCGAATGGATTCGCCACTCCCTGCTCTTTGAAGAGTGAACGGAATCCTGAACGCGTCGGGCGGGACGGATTTCTTCGTCTGCGATTTGCGCGGAGCGGTGCGAGCACGATCCTCGCCCAATCGCGCTTCTCGCTGCCGCTGCAGGCGCTGACGCCGCTTACCCTCGCGGATGGCGCCTCATACCTGATGCTGCTAAATCCGACGGGAGGAGTGCTGGGCGGAGATCACCTCATCACGGATATCGTGCAGGAAGCTGGCACTCACGTTTGTCTGACCACGCCCTCGGCGACGCGAATTTATCGAACCGCGGAAAACCCCGCGATCCTCGAAACCACGATCCACCTGGGCGAAGGAGCCACGCTCGAATATTTTCCCGACCATGTCATTCCACACGCGGGTTCGGCGCTTCGCCAGTCGTTGCGCATCGAACTGGCGCGCGGCAGTCGCGCCATAATTTTGGATTCGATGGCGTCGGGCCGCGTCGCGCACGGCGAACGCTGGAGTTTCACGGAGATGGATTCGCGAACGGGAGTGTTTGCATGCGGCCGGCCGGCCTACCTTAATCGGATGAGGATTGTTCCTGCAACGAAACGCCCCGACCGATTGGGATGGATGGAAGAATTTGACTATATGTCGTGCATGGGATTGTTCGCCGATGGATTCACGCGTTGGAAAGAGGTTTCCGCCTCCCTGAATGAGGAATTGAGAAGTGTGACAGATATTCGCGGCGGAGCCACTCTGCTTTCCCAAGGCGGCTGCGTGGCGCGATTTCTCGCGCGCTCCGCATCCCACATGACGCAAGCGAATAAGAAATTGTGGGATGTGGCCCGCGGACAAGTCGCTGGACTTCCCCCGCTCGACCACAGAAAATACTGAGCGATTCCGATGACTTCACTATTTGCCATTTTGGTGCTCGGATTTTTTCTCGGGATGCGGCACGCCACCGATCCCGATCACGTCGTGGCCGTGACCACCATCGTCAGCCGCGAACGCACGATGCTGCACGCCACGTTGATCGGCGCTCTCTGGGGATTCGGGCACACGTTGACGATCCTTGGCGTCGGCTCGGCCATCATCGTGTTCAAGCTCACGATCCCGCCGCGCCTCGGCTTGAGCATGGAACTATGCGTCGGCCTCATGCTGATTCTCCTCGGCGTCTTGAACCTCACGGGCGTCCTGCGCCGCGCGATCGAATGGATCACGATTCGGCGCCTCGGTTCCGTGCCGCATTCTCATTATCTATTCGGCCGCTGGATGGTTCACACGCATGACGAAGATGGGGAAACAATTTTGATGGATTCCTTTTCCATCGTGGGATGGACGCCGCAGTGGTGGAAAAAATTGGGGCTGTTTCACATCATGCGTCCGCTGGTCGTCGGAATCGTGCACGGCCTCGCCGGATCGGCCGCAGTGGCTCTATTGGTTTTGACGGCCATCAGCCGCCCATCGTGGGCCATCGGCTATCTGCTGATTTTTGGACTCGGAACCGTCGCGGGAATGATGCTGATCACGGCAGCCATTGCGCTCCCGTTCGCCTATTCGCTGCAGCATTTCGTGCGCTTGAATCGGGGTCTCGCGGTGGCTTCCGGATTTGTGAGCGTCGCGTTCGGATTATTTCTTTGCTACCAGACGGGTTTCGTCGACGGACTGTTTTCTGCACATCCGAACTGGATTCCGAGATAGAGCGGTTTTTGTAGCACAGACTTCAGCCTATGGGTTTCCGCCGATGCGCCCAAGCCTGACACGCTAGCCAAGTTCAATTGGAACCCCGCAGACTGAAGTCTGTGCTACTTTTTGCCGCCTTGAGCGGCTGCAAGCTCAACAGGTTTTCCATGTGGCGTATGCCGGTAGGCCTCGGCCCAGGCTTCTTTGCGGGCGAGCAGGGCTTTCGGATCGCTCAGGCCTTTGGATGTGACCAAGCGCTCCAGAGTCGCGAGCCAATGTTCGTAGTAATGCGACCCGTCATCAGGTTCGCCGCGATCGGCGGCGGCCTTGAGTTCGTCCGCGAGCGCTGCGGCCCACTCCTTCCACGTGAAATGCCCTTGCTCGGAGAGTTTCACGGCAAGCGCGAACGCTTGCGCCTCCCAGGGCTCGCGAAATACCGGCCCTCCTTCATCGCGCGGCAAGAGCGGCAACGCGGCAAGCCTTTCAGGATCGCGTGCGGAATTATGCTGGCTCAAGGTAGTCATCCCACATTGAAATATAGACGGAATCTTGCGGCTTGGCCTGATCCCCCCACAACTCGCGCGCGGAAAAGCGCACGGCGTAGACATGCTGGGGATTTTCGCCGAGGAATTGGGCGTTTGTGTCCGGAAACACAAAGACGCCGTAATCGCGATCGATCGTGCCCAGTTTTCCGCGCGCGTAACGCGGCAAACGCGTGTGGCCCACGGGATTGATGTTGCGAGCGCGAACGCGCTGGCCGGCCTGGAAGCGCGCCGCCAATGAAACATTCCGTTTTGTGGACGCGCCCAACGCTTCTGTTTCGTGAATTTGATTCGCTCTGAGCGGCGGGGTGGCCTTGCTCGATCCGGGCGCGGGCCTGCCGCTCTCGACCTCCGCGCGCGTGACCAAGCCTCTCGCTGTCAGAAGATCCACCAGTCCCGCGTACCACTTTTCGTAGTAGCTCATGCGCAGGTATTCGGCCGGGGGAATCAGTTCTCTCGAATAGCGCGCGGCGTCAATGTTCCATTTGTGCCAAGCTCCTGTGGCGCGGTACATCGCAAATACCTGGCCTTCCCAGGGATGGTGAAACACCGGCTCGTTTTTTTCTTCCTCGACGGGACCCATGTCTTGCATTCCGCCCATGTCATGCACGCCGTTCATGCCGCGCCTCCTTCCCTGCGGGGAAGGACCTTGGCCACGCCAATCATGGAGTCGCGCGTGACGAGCGCGGCCAGCGCATCTTCACTCAGTGCCTCCGTGCCCGCTGGACGCTCGGGCAGAACCAGGTAGCGCAGTTCCGCGGTGCTGTCCCAGACGCGCACTTCAACATCCTCGGGAAGCTCCAGCCCGAACTCGCGCAGCACGCCGCGCGGATCAATCACCGAGCGCGATCGATACGGCGCCGACTTGTACCACACCGGCGGCAGACCAAGCACCGGCCACGGATAACACGAGCACAGCGTGCAGACGACCATGTTGTGCACCGCCGGAGTATTTTCGACCACTACCATGTGCTCGCCTTGCTGGCCGCCGAAACCAAGCTCTGCGATGGCCTTGTCGGGATCGGTCAACAGTCGCTGCTTGTAGGCGGGATCAACCCATGCACGCGCCACCACCTGTGCGCCGTTGCGTGGCCCCACCTTGTGCTCGTAGGTGTCGATTAGCGCGTCGAGCGCGGCCCGGTCGACGAGTCCCTTTTCGACGAGCAGCGATTCCAGCGACTTCACTCGCAGGGCCATGTCCGAAGGAACTGCCTGGTGGGCATGGGCGTGGCCGTGTTCAGGATCTTGCGCGTGCGCTGATAGATCGCCTGCTGCCGCTGCGCCGGCCGCAGTGGCTGCTGTGGCCAAAAAATCGCGCCGGGTCGCTTTCATGGGACGCTCCTTTCCCCTTATGATCCTAATTCCACAAATTTGCAAACCAAACGTGGGCCGAAAGTAGCACAGGCTTCAGCCTGTGGGTTTAGATTTTGCACGTGCGAGATCTAAATCCACAGGCTTCAGCCTGTGGTACTTACTAAGCCGGCTGGCGATGCCAGCGCGGCAGCGAATGCCGGCGCAGCCATGACGCGAGCCTCTCGAAAAATCCCTTGCGCAGGGCAACTTCCACAAAATTGAGAAAGAGGGCGAGGATGAGCCAGTAGGGCCACAGCGCCTGGCGTTCGCGCACCATCGCGCCCTTGTCGTTCAACAATTGATCGAGCGAGGGATGCATGCGTCCGCCCGTAACGCGGCTCATTTCGCCGAGCAGCGCCGTGTTGACCGCCTGGGGTTTTGTCTCTTCCGATTCGCGGTAGAAACCGGCCTCGGGCAGGATCAGCTCCGAGCTGCCCGAAACGATGTGATACAGCCCGCCCTGGTCGGCGGGAATTCGCGCCTCGTAATGCCCCGGCGCAGTCTCTTCGAGCGGAACCGTGCGGGGCGCCGCTCCCTGCGTTTCGACGAGAATGTGCGGCGGGCCCGCGCTATCGAGCGTCTCGCCGGCGGGATTGTCGGCATTCGCCAGGACGTCGTAGTACACAATTGCTTCGCCTTCCTGATTTCCGGGCCGCACACCCGCGCGGATGGTGCGGTCGCGATGCGAAACGTCGCGCACCATTTGCGGCCACAGCGTGCCGAAGGATTCCCAGCGTACCCAGGGCGCCGCCCAGCGGCCCTTGGCGTCGGACATAAATGCGATCACGCGGCCCAAGCCGTAGCGCCAGCGCACCAGGAGAGGCTTTTTTTCATCCACGCGCAGGATCACTTCCGAGCCGTCTTTCGCCTCCGCTTGAACGAAGCCGCGCAAGCGCGGCGCCTTGGTGAAATCGATGCCGTCTGTGAATTCCACGGGGCGCACGCGCACCGCGCGCACGGGGCGCTCCTGAATCGCCAGGTCTTCCGTGGATTTCACTTCCGCGTTGATAATCTGCGGGATCGTCTCGGGATTTTCGACGAAGTGGGATTTTCCTCTCGTCCTGTGCGCGAGTTCATCGAGCAGATCGCGGTTGATGTAGTCGCCCACGCCGATGGTGGAGATGGTGACGTGCTTGGCCAGCGCGTCCCGCTCGAGTTTCGGGAAATCTTCCTGCGTGCCCGGAGTGGAAACGCCGTCGGTCAGCAGGATGATGTGCTTGTGCGTGGCCTTTTGGTCCACGATGGCCTCGAAGCCGGCCTCGACCGCCTGATAAATCTTCGTGCCACCGTTGGCGGTGATCTGGGCGATGAGGTTGCTCTTGTCTTCGAGCGAGCCGGCGGGGCCCATCGGAATGACCCAGTTGAAAGTTTCGTCAAACGAAATGACGCCGATCATGTCGATGGGACGCAGAGTGCGGATGCTGGCTCGCGCCGCGTCGCGAGCCATTTCGATTTTCGGGCCGCTCATGCTTCCAGATTTATCGAGCACCAGAACGACGGCCGTGGGCTTTTCCGGCGGCGGTTCGGCGCGCACCGGCAGCATTTTCTCGAACGGCGTTTTTGGTTCCTCGGGAAGCTTGGCGTTGCTGTCGCCCGCGATAAAAATCAAGCCGCCGCCTGCATAGACGTACCGTTCGAGCGCCAAGTCTTCATCCGCGGCAAGATCGTGATCGGGATAATTGTCGAGCAGGACCGCGTCCCAATCCCGCGCCGGCTTATTCACCGGAAAAGCCGTAACTTTTTCCACCTCGACGTCGGCTTGTTTCAGCGTGTCGAGCAGCGGCGCGGAAGTTTCGTTGCCGCCCGCGACGTACAGCACGTGCGGCCTGCGAACCGTAATCGCGCGCGACACGAGAACCTGCTCGGCGCCGGCGCTGGAAATGTGCACCTCCAGGAGGCTGACGCCGCTGTGCGAGATTCGCGCTTCCAGATTGACTACGTTGCCGCCCGCCGCCAAATCCGCCGTCGTAATGGCGATTTCCTGGCCCTCGGAAGTCATCCAGATGCGCGCCTTCATCGCGCTGCCGCTATCGAGACGCAGCGTCATCGGGAAACGTTCTCCTGAAAACACATCTTGCGGAGACGCGACGCTCTCTACCTGAATGGACAAGGGCGCGGTGCCGCCGGCGGGCACGGTAAATACGGCCACGCCGCTCTCGCGCGCGCGCAGCGCTTCGGTCAGGGCATGGCCGCGATTTTCGTTGCCATCACTAATTAGTAATATACGCCGCTGGCCCTGCAACGGAAACGTGCTGAGCGCCAGTTGCAGCGCTTCTTCTAGATTCGTGGCCATTCCTTCTTTCGGATCGACGCCTTGCGGGATATTCACCTGGTCGGCCTGCGCGGGCACGCCGCGAAGTTTGGCGTGCTCGGCAAACGTGATGAGCCGCAAATCCGCGCCGGAATTCTTGCGCACCAGGTCGCGCAGCATGGCTTCGCCGCGCTGCAACGATTCGCGCGGCATGCTTGCCGACGTGTCCATCAGCACCGTGACAGCCAGCTTCTCGACGCGCAGGGGAGCCCACGGACCGGCCAACGCGATCACCAGCGCGGTAAAGGCCGCGCATTTCAGCGCGAGACACGTTTGCGATGCCCCCGGAATCTTGCGCATCAAGACCCACAGGACGGGAAGCAATCCGGTCAGCACCAGAAAAATGGGTTGGTCAAACGTCACTCTGTCACCTGCCAACAAAATTTGGATTGCGGAACCCGGATTCCTCTTGCTCTTCGAGGTCCGGATCGAACTCCGGCAACGGCTGATCGCCGGGCGCTTCCTGGACTTCCGCCGCACGCTGCCGCTCTCGCGCCGCGTAATACAGGAACCATTCCAGCCACAGCGCCACGATGGCCAGCACGACCAGCCAGCGCCACATGTCCCACGCCGCGGGCGGCAGCGGCTCTCTTTCCACTTCCGCAGCCTCCGCCGAAGTCAATTGCACACGCTGCGCGGGCAGCGCCGGGGGATTTACGGCCATGCTCGTTTCGCCGCCGGGCGTGACGATCCGGTACATTCCGGTTTCAGTCGCGAGCAGATGAACGTCCGCGCCCTTGCGTGCAAACGCAACTTCTTTTCCGGACGGCGCAATAATTTTTGTCGCCGGACCGGGAAGATCGATCTCGCCAGTGGAGAGCGAGTCCGCCACTTCGTCGACGGAATGCGTCATCCACTCGACGCTCCCGGCCATCAGCAACGGGAACGCCGACTCCAGCGGAAAATTGGAATCGTGCGGATTGAAGCCGATGATCAGAACTCTGCGCCCGTCTCGCTCGCGGGCCAGAATCAGCGGCGCCGGCGGGCTTCCCTCGGTGTAAGCGAGAATGGTATCGCCGGGCTCGGCTTTTAGCGCGGCGGGATTGCGCACGCTGATGTCGCGCGTGCGGACCCACCGCGTCACCGGATGCTGCAGGTTCCATCCCGTAACGCGCTGCGGCTTGGACCCGGCAACCGGCGGGGCGCTGAGAAACCAAATCGAATTGAAATCCGGCTGCGCGGGCAAATTCGCGCCTTGGTAGATCGCGATGTCCGGAGAAATGTTTGCGCTGAGTTCCGGAGGAAGAATCTGCGCCTGCACGTACGGATTGCTCGAAAGCACGCTGAGCAAATCCACGGCAAAAGGAGTGGCGCCGCTCGCAAACACGGCCACGCGCACGGTGCGGAACGTCGGAATGTTTACAGTGGCGCGGTCATCCGCTTGCAGCGCGTCGGAAGGACTGATTTCCGCCTGCAACATTCCGCCCTGATCCCATGTGAATTCATCTTCCGCGTTGGAGAGCGCTTCAGGAGCGAGCGATACTTTGCGCTTGCCGATCGGCTGTCCGTTCACGGAAAACGCCAGCACCACGTCTGCTTTTTCGTTGCTGTAATTTTTCAGTTGCGTCAGCAGGCGCCAGCGATCGGGCTGCGCCGCGTCACGGCGAAGAGAGAGCCGCGTGATGCCTCGGTTCTGCACGGCATCCCAATCGCCTACAAGGCGCATGAGAAACTGAGGCTGTGCACCGTTGTTTTCGGGAGATTCCACTCCTGCGCGAAATTCGTCAAGGCTGCGCGCTTGCCCCGGATCGACGAGGCCGGGGCCCACGTAAGCCAGCAGGCCGCGTCTCGCTCCTCCCAGCGCCGCCCGGCCCATTTGCAAAGCGCGCGGAAGATCAGCGGCGACACTCGAAGGCTGCGCAGCCAGGATGGCGCGGCGCAGCGCCGCACGATCCGTTGTGAACGGCAGGATTGGCGGCGCATCCGCTTCCGCGCGAAGGAGCAGCACGCGATCTCCGCCGGGGAGAGAATCCAGCACGCGCAACGCTTCCGCGCGTTCGCGGTCGATCCAGGCCGGTTCGCCCGCGGGACGCGCCTGCGACCAGATCGAAGCGTCGAACACCATCACTACGCTGCGCCCTTCGATCGCAGGGCCCCATCGGGGGTTCGCCAGAGCAAGAACGAGCAGCAACAAGAATAAGATTTGTGCCAGGAATGCCCAGGGCTCGCGAAGCTTCCGGCGGCGTGGCTGAGCGATCGGCTGCACGCTGGCCCAGAAGCGCAGCGTCGAAACTTTCCGGTGCTGCGGGCGCCGGTGGTGCAGGTAAAACCACAGCGCCGCGGCAGCAAGTCCCGCCCACACGACCGCGATTTCCGCGGGACTGAGCGCCAGCCAATTCATGCCAGCACCTGCCCGCTGCGCAGGCTTCGCAAAACAAATTCCTGGTAGGCGATGTTCGTCACCGCGCGCGCGTATCTTCCGCCGTTGCGGAGGGCGAGGCGCCGCAAGCGCGCGGAAAATTCCTGAAATCTCCGTTCGTACAACGCCGTGCTTTGCGGCGAACACTCCACGGTGCGCTGCGCTCCCGTTTCGGCGTCCTCCAGAATCAGTTCGCCCGCGGCGGAGGGATGCTGCTCCTCGGCGCTGTGCACCTGGAGCAACACAAAATCGTGCCCGGTCGAACGCAGCATTTCAACGGCGCGCTCGCAGCCCTGCTCATCGAAGAAATCGGAAATCAAGATGGCGATTCCCCGAGTGGAAAAACTGCTCATGAACTCCTTCACGGAGCCGAATAAATCCGTGCCGCCTCCGCAGGATTGTTCGCTGAGGAATTGGAGCACCGGCCAAAGCCGCTCGCGCCCGCCGGAAACGACCAGAGGTTTGTTCAGCCGGCTCGCGAACGGAATCACCGCGGTGGTATCCAAATGCAGCAGCGCCAGATACGCGAACGTCGCCGCGAGGCGCTGCGCGTATAGGAACTTCGATTCTCCCTCATCGCCGAAGTCCATCGATTCGCTGCGGTCCAGCAAAATTCGCACGGGGATATGCTGCTCGGTCTCGTAAATTTTCAGGAAGAGTTTTCCCAGGCGGAGATACGCGCTCCAATCCAGCGAGCGCGGATCATCGCCGAAGCTGTAGCGGCGGTAATCGGCGAATTCCATTCCCGGGCCGCGCGTGCGCGAGCGGTGCTCCGGACCCACCGCGCCGGACAGGTTCGTGCGGCACAGCAGCGTGACCTGCTCCAGCGTTTTCAGGAATTCGCGGTCGAGCAAAAGCGGAGAAGTTGTGGCCATCGGGTTCAGCCTTGAGTAGCACAGGCTTCAGCCTGTGGGGTTCCGTCAGTCCTCCAGGCAGTCGGCCGGCCACGGCTTCATTTCGCGTAAGACTGACCAAAACCCACAGGCTGAAGCCTGTGCTACAAAAACCTTACTTCGCGCAGAGCTTGCCGGCGATTTCTTCCAACAAGTCGTCGGGCGTCCGGCCATCCGCCTGGGCTTCAAAATTCAGGATGATGCGGTGACGCAGGGCAGGCAGCATCAGCGCGCGGATGTCTTCCATGCTGACGTTGTAGCGGCCGTCCAGGAGCGCGCGGACTTTCCCGCCGAGGATCAACGTCTGCGCGCCGCGCGGCGAGCTGCCGTAGCGAATGTATTTGCTGGCGAGAAGATTTTCGCGGTTCTCGGGATGCGTGGCCATGGTGAGTTTCACGACGTGCTCCTGCACGTGAGGCGCAACGGGAACCGTGCGCACGACTTTTCGCATCTCCAGAATCTGCGTGCCGTTCACGACCGGCGAAACAATGGCGGGCGTCCCCTGCGTCGTGCGGTCCAGAATGTCGTGCAGGTCCTCGCGCCCGGGATAGGGCACGCGCAGTTTGAAGAGGAAGCGGTCGAGCTGGGCTTCGGGCAGCGGGTAGGTCCCTTCCATTTCGAGGGGGTTCTGCGTGGCCATCACGAAAAAGGGTTCTTCGAGCAGATGCGAAGTGTGGGCCACGGTGACCTGTTTTTCCTGCATGGCCTCAAGCAGCGCGGATTGCGTTTTCGGCGTCGCGCGATTAATTTCATCTGCAAGTAGAAGATTAGTAAATATAGGGCCGGGCTGGAAGCCGAGTGACTTTCTTCCGTCCCCGTTTTCCTGCACCACCGACGTGCCGATCACGTCGGCTGGCATCAGATCGGGAGTGAACTGAATGCGCGAATATTTCAGCGCCACGGCCTGCGCCAGCGTGCGCACGAGCATCGTCTTCCCGAGGCCCGGCGCGCCTTCCAGCAGCACGTGCCCGCCCGCCAGCAAAGCGATCAGCACGCCTTCGACCACTTCCGCCTGGCCGACAATCGCCTTGGAAATTTCCCGGCGAACTTCCGCCATTTTTTCGGCCAGAAATTCCGCTTGTTGGCCGAGGGGCTGGCCGCCCGTCTGACCCTCTGTTCCCACCGAACTGGTCATGAACCCATCCTGAGGACCGGCATCCGATTTCTCCGAGATTCTAACTCATTGCTTCCCATTGTCCGCATGTTCAAAATAGCGCTGCACGTAAAAGCGGTAGCGAGCCGGAATATTTTCCTGCTCGGCGCCATTGACCACGGCGTCCTGCTGGGGCGATTGATCGCGCACGGCAAGCTGCGCCGTGCCGGTTTCGGTCGCGACCTTCATGCGCGTCTGTTCCTTGAAGCCGCTGGCCTCGAGCGCGACGCGATCCGGAACGGCGTTGACGGGATGCGTCTCTTGATCCTTTCGCAGCTCTTTCGTGCCTTGCTGGCTGCCCGCGCCTTCGCTGGCGGTCTGCGTGGCTTTCTGCTTGGCGTCGGAATTTCCCCGTGACTCGCCGCGCTTGTCGCTTTCCGTCGCGCCCGGCTGCTGCGAATTGCCCGATTGCGGCGTGCCCTGGCCGTTCGGAGGCTGCTGGTTCTGGCGATTGCTCGACTGCTGATTCGGAGAATTCGACATCATATTTTTCAGCGCCTGCATGAGCGACTGCCCCAGGGACTGGCGGCCCTCGGGCCCTTGCTGTTCCGATTGCTCCTGCGATTTACCGTCCGCGTTCTCGTTTGCATTCTTGCCTTCTTGAGATTGCGAGTTGATTTCTTGCTGGCGGGCTTCGCCGGAAGGATCGCCTTCCTGATTTCCCGGCGACTGCATCTGATCCTGTTGCTGATCGCCCGCATCCGCCGCATTGTTCTGGTCTTGTGCGGCGCCCTGATCGTCATTGGCCTTCCAAAGGTCTTCACTATTGGAGGCGGCGGAGTCGCGGCGGGTTTCTTCGCCGGCCGCGTCCGGCTTCATGGTGACCAGGGCCATCGTTCTCTGGAGATCTTTTTCCATCGCGTGCACGATGGGAGAAAAAATAGATTGCACGAGCTGCGACCGCGCCGTGGATTGCAGCAACGAAATGAGCGGCGGCTTGTGGTGAATGCGATAGGCGAATAATCCAGCCGCGACCAAAACAAGAACGGAAGCGCGCCTGATATTTCCCGGCGACTGGACCGGGAAATATCCGCGCGCGTCCACTTTAGTGAAGCGCGCGAGGGCGTCCTTGCGCTGCTCGCCGACCATGCCGTCGGGATCCTCGATGCCGCCAAGGAAAATCGCCGTGGAAAGCCGGTCCTTAAGTCCGGCAGCGGAATCAAGGCGGCGCGCAGTTTCATACTTGGAGGGCCGATTCCGCCAGGTCCAAGTCGAAATAGCTGCCGCACCAGCGGTTGCGAGCACGGCGGCAAAGAGCAGAGCTCCCGCAAGCTTGACGCTGACCGCCGCCACGACAATGAGGCCGATCAAGAGCCAGACGAACCATTTCGTCCAGCCGCGCAGAAGCGTGTTGGCCAGAATTCTTCGGCGGATCGTTTTGAGCGTGTCGATGAGTCCACGCAATTCGGGGGAGGACGCTCGCCGGTCAAAAGTTCGTGCGAGCGAAATTTGGTTCTCGGGGGGTTGCGCGTGATCTTTGGAATAGATTCGCCGCCAAAAGGCCGTCAACGCAGAGAAGCAGGCCCTCCCGGAAAATTCACCGGGAACCACCAACTTGATCTTCTCGCGAAGAAGCAAAGGTAGCCTCCCCAGAGGTTCGGCCATGGGCGCTTACTAGTACAAATCTACCCCAAGATTCCCGCTTTCCATACTAAATCCGTAGCGAACCTGGATCGAACTCGGTGATTGGTGTCATATCAAAAACCAATCGGCAAGAGGAACTGAAGCAGGCGAGTACCCACATGCTTAGATGCCGTTTGCGCTGGGAAGGTGGTGCAAAAACAAAGGCCTTCGTTCGAACGCGGTCCGATGGCAGCCGCGGATTGTGCAACAAATTGCGGCTTTGCGGCAGGTAAGTGCCGGAAATGCTGAAACCTGGGGGATGGCTGCCGAGCTCCCCGGCCCATGACCTAAGCCCGGATTCGAACCGGACGCTCGGGCAATCGTCAGCGCTTTCGCGGAACAATGGCACGCGCCACGGGGAGCGGCCGCGCAGGGCTCTAACCCACGCTGCGTCATGTCCGGGAACAGGCGCGTCAGAGCAGCGCAATCAGATCGATTTCGACGCGCACGTTTTTCGGGAGGCGCGCCACCTCGACGGTGGAACGCGCGGGCGGATGCGTCGCGAAATAGCGCGCGTAGACTTCGTTCATCGCTGTGAAATCGTTCATGTCGGCCAGGAACACGGTGGTCTTGACCGCGCGCTGAAGGGACGATCCTGCCGCTTCGACGACGCCCTTCAGATTTTCGAGGACGCGTTCGGTCTGCGCCGCGGCGTCTCCTTCCACAACCTGCTGCGTTTTCGGATCGAGCGGGATTTGTCCGGAGAGAAACACAAATCCATTGGCGCGGATGGCTTGCGAATAGGGACCGATGGCTTTTGGCCCTCGATCGGTTGCGACGGTTTCGATCACGCGATCCTCCTGTTGGTTTTTTGCCGAGCCTTTGTAGCGCCCGCCTTCAGTGTAAAGTGCCAAGACATCATTTACAGTCGTTGCCAGGACATCCTTTACACTGGGTCTTTCGATTCCTTGGGTGTTTCTTG
>JGI12269J14319_10004109_pt1 | contig 13404 bp, 12 predicted proteins | sample PeaSoiSIISIP2007_FD_14319 | JGI IMG/M metagenome (IMG submission 14319) | reverse complement strand
GGAGGTCATCCAGTACGCCTACGACCGGTACGGGCGGGACCGGGCCGCCCAGGTCGCCAACGTGATCTCCTACCGGCCGCGGCTGGCGCTGCGGGACACGGGCCGGGCGCTGGGCTACGCACCGGAGCAGCAGGACGCCTGGGCGCGCCAGATCGGGCCGGGCGCGGCGGTGGCGGGGGAGTCGCTGCCGTCCAGCACCGACGACCCGGACGGCGTCCCGCCGGCCGTGGCGGAGCTGGCCAGGCAGATGCAGCGGCTCCCGCGGCACCTCGGCATCCACTCCGGCGGGATGGTGATCTGCGACCGCCCGGTGGGGGAGGTGTGTCCCGTCGAGTGGGCGCGCATGCCCGGCCGGACCGTCCTGCAGTGGGACAAGGACGACTGCGCGTACGCCGGGCTGGTCAAGTTCGACCTGCTCGGCCTGGGCATGCTGGCCGCCCTGCACGACTGCTTTGACCTGGTGAACGCGCACTACGGCACGGAGTGGTCGATGTCCTGCATCCCGCAGGAGGACCCGGCCGTCTACGACATGCTGGGTCAGGCCGACACGGTGGGCGTGTTCCAGGTGGAGTCCCGCGCGCAGATGGCCACCCTGCCCCGGTTGCGGCCCCGGCAGTTCTACGACCTGGTCATCGAGGTGGCGCTGATCAGGCCGGGACCGATCCAGGGCGGCTCGGTCCACCCGTACCTGCGCAGGCACGACGGGCTCGAGGAGCCGGCGATGCCGCACGAGTCGATGCGCGAGGCGCTGGGCAAGACGCTCGGCGTCCCGCTGTTCCAAGAGCAGATGATGCAGCTCGCCATCGACTGCGCAGGCTTCACCCCGGCCGAGGCCGACCGGCTGCGCCAGGCGATGAGCGCCAAGCGGGCCCCCGAGCGCATCGAGGAACTCCGCCAGCGGCTGCTCGACGGGATGGCCGAGCGCGGCATCGGCGCCGAGGTCGCCGAGGACATCTACGAGAAGATCCTCGCCTTCTCCAGCTACGGCTTCCCGGAGTCCCACGCGATCAGCTTCGCCTACCTGGTCTACGCCAGCGCCTGGCTGAAGCGGTACTACCCGGCCGCGTTCACCACCGCGCTGCTGCGCAACCAGCCGATGGGGTTCTACGCCCCGCACAGCCTGATCAACGACGCGCGCCGGCACGGCGTGACCGTGCTCGGCGTGGACGTGAACGCCAGCGACGCCCTGGCCACCCTCGAGCCCACCGCGGACCCGGAGGACCCCGCCATCCGGCCCGGCCTGGCCAGCGTGCGGAACCTGGGCCTGGCCAAGGCCGAACGCGTCTCCGCCGGGCGCCCCTACCAGGACCTGGAGGACTTCGCGGCCAGGACCGTGCTGCCCGCCCCCGCGCTGGAGGCGCTGGCCACGGCGGGGGCGTTCGGCTGCTTCGGGCTCAGCCGGCGTGCCGCGCTGTGGGCCGCGGGCCTGGCCGCCTCGGTCCGCGAGGGCCAGCTGCCCGGCACCGTCACCGGGCTCGACCCGGGCGGCCCGGGCTCCGCGCCCCCGCTCCCGGCCATGACTCCGGCCGAGGAGACGCTCGCCGACTTGTGGGCCACCGGGACCTACGGCACCCACCCGGTGGCGCACGTCCGGCCCTGGCTCGCCGAGCGGCGGGTCCTCACCGCCTCGTCGGTCGCCTCCGCCCCCGCGGATACCCAGGTGGCCGTGGCCGGCCTGGTCACCCACCGGCAGCGCCCGCCCACCGCCCGCGGGGTGGTGTTCATCAGCCTGGAGGACGAGACCGGCCTGGTGAACGTCATCTGCCCGCCCCACGTCTGGGAGCGCCACCGCCGGATGGCCACCGCAGCGCCCGCGCTCCTGATCCACGGCCGGGTCGAGCGCACCGGTGGCGCCGTCAACCTGGTCGCCGCTGCCCTGCGCCCCCTCCGCGTCACCGCCGCCGTCCCCAGCCGCGACTTCCGCTGAACCCAGCGCTGCCCTGCCGCGCTCGCCACCGTATCCTCGACCATCCAGGTACGTCTCTCCCGGGGGCGGATCTGCCCGGGCAGGACCACCAGCCCTGCGTCGTGCAGCAATCCGCCTGGTGGCCGGTCAGGGTCCACGCCCGGATCGTCTCATGGCGAGCCCGGCCACCCACCCGAGGACCAACCGCCCTGGCGCTCCGGCCGTCTATAGGTGTGTGGGCTGGCGCGCACTGATGCGCCAGCGAGCCTGGCTCGGAGAGGAGCGCGCGATGGTTGCGGCGAGGTTTGGGTGGGGTGCACGGAAACGTGCCTGGATCGGCATTGTCCTGGTGTCGGCGGTGAGCCTGGTGGTGTTGCCCGCGACCGCGCCGCCGGCCCACGCGGCGACCTGCCTGCTCGAGTTCTACTGGAACGCCGACGGCACGCCGGGGTGGCACCCGACCACCATCGCCGCGGGCGCGGCGCCGGAGTGCGATGCCTCCCCGGCGATCGTCCGCTCGCCCACCGGAACCGAGATCGCCGACGTGGGTATTGACGGCAGCATCTGGTTCTCCTGGAACACCGACGGCAGCCCGGTGTGGCAGGACGCGCGGGTCGCCGGGCCCGGGTCGGCGGTGGGGAACCTGGCGATGGTGCGCGTGGGCAACGGCACCGTCATCGCCGCGCACAACACGACTAATATCGGCGAGACCAACTTCTACTGGAACACCGACGGCAGCGGGTCTTGGCAGTTCTGCTCCATCGAAGGCCCGGCGAGCTCAGATCCGGCCATGGTGGCCAGCAGCACCACCGCCGAATTCTCCGTCGTGGACCCCTATACAGCTCTGCGGGTGGGCTACCAGAATCCGAACTGTCTCGGCGGCGGCGCCGGAAGCACCGAGACCCACGCGAACCAGCAGCTACCGCCGTTCGACCTGGGCCCGGCGATGACACGCTGGTCCGGCGGCACCGTAATGGCCGCCGACAGCTTCGGTGCGCTGTGGTTCCTGTGGCACTTCGACAGCGATTACCTCAACTCCAACTGGTATTCGTCCCCGGTGGGAAACGCGGTGGCCAACGCGGGCTATCCGGCGATCACGCGGTTCAGCGACGGCAGTTCCATCGCCTCGGTGGCCTATGACGGCAGCCTGTGGTTCTACTGGAACGTCGACGGCACCCCGGCCTGGGGGTCCTCGCGGGTGGCAGCGGCCGGGTCCGCAGCGTTGTCCCCGGCGATCGCGCGCTTCCGGGATGGCACGGACATCGCGGCCGCGGGCCGTGATGGCAGCCTGTGGTTCTACTGGAACGTCGACGGCACTCCGGCCTGGAACTCTTCCGAGGTCGAAGGTCAAGGGTCCGTCTATGACTCCCCGGCGATGACACGCTCTTCCAGCAGCACCGAGATCGCCGTCATCGTCAGGTAGGGTCGGCACCTGACCTGGGAGCCCACCAGGGCCGCATCACGCAGCAAGCCCTCCGGCGGCCGGTCCCGGTCCCGATCCATTACCGGTGGATTCCGGTGGCCAGCAGGTGGGGGCCGATGCCGAGCAGCTCGGGGACCCGCTCGACCGCGCGGGCGGCGTCGAGGACCACGGCGCGGTCGACCGGGTCGTCCAGCCGCTCGGCGAGGTCGCCCATCAGGAACGCCGGGCCCTCCACGCTGACCAGGTCCGCCACCTCGAGCCCTGCGGAACGCAGCTCATCGCGCAGCTGCCGCGGCCGGTGGCAGAAGCCGCTGAACGAGCCGGGACGCAGCGGCGGCAGCAACCCGGTCCGTTCGACCTCCGGGGTCAGCTCGCGGAAGTGCGGGTACTGCTCATAGAGCCGTTCCGCCAGCTCGCCGTCGAGGCGGGGCGCCCAGCGGGAGATGGCGGCCGCGAAGACCGGGCCGCCCGGCCGGACCACCCGCCGGGCCTCGGCCAGCGCACGCACCCGGTCGGTGCGACGACGAAGGTGATACAGCGGCCCCAGCAGCAGAACGGCGTCGACCGAGGCGTCGTCCAGATCCAGGTCGCGCGCATCGCCGACGACCGAGTGCAGCCAGGACGCGCCAAGAGCCGCGTCCTGAAGCTGCCGTACGTGCAGCGGTATCAGGTCACGGTGCTCCACCCGGTACCCGAGCCCGCCGAGCCATAGCGCGTAACGCCCAGGGCCGCCGCCGATGTCGGCGACCAGGGTGGGCGCGGGCGGCAGGCGCCGCAGGACGATCTCGGTCGTCCGGGCGAACTCCAGCCGCCCGGCGCGGCGATCGAGCCGGTCGCGTTCCTCGCCCCGCTCGTAGTGCTCCCGCAGCTCCGCCTCGTGCCCGTCCTCCATACCGTGCACGGTGGCATGCCAGCGCCCCGGCCGTCGACTAAATTCCGGCTGCCGGAGCCCGAGGTCAGCCGGCGGGCCACGCCACCACGTGCCCCGAGGTGTCGTAGGCCGTCCAGGTCAGCCGGCCCGGGCCGATGCGCACCTGGAACGCGAAGAGCTTCTGGCCGCCCACGGTCACCGGCCAGACCTTGGTCGTGGTGCCGTCGGGCTGGTTCACAATGACCCAGGCCGCCGAGGGCGGTGCGTGCCCGGCCGCCACCGACAGGCCGTCCCCGCTCATTTCGGTGGCGCCCGAGTTCTGATCCAGGTCAGCAGTGGCGGGCACGCAGTATGCCGACGTGGTCCCGGTCGCGGGGGCCTGGATGCAGAGGCCCCACGGGCCCAGGTAAGCGGTGACCGACCACGCGCGCCCGTTAGCCGTGCCCGAGCCGATCCGGCCCGAAGCCCGGGCGAGCCCTTGCTGCGCGGGCTTGAGCCACACGCCGAAGGCGGCTACCCCGTTCGGGGCGTTGAAGGGGATCGCAGCCGCGATCTCGCCGTGACGCGAGTACGCGGTGGCCTCGACGACCCGGGCCCCGACCGGGACGGCGAACGCGACCGCGCGGACGCCGTACATTGCGACCGGGTGCAGTATGAGCACGGTGCCGTTGTCGAGCCGCACCGCGACGTACGTCACATCGGCCCGGACCGCGCCGTACTGGACCTGGACGGACCCGCAGGTGAGCCCGAAAAAGAGGACAGGAACCGCGCTGTATACGGCCAGCGCGGATCCGGGCTGGGAGCCCGCGTTTCCCCCGAACGCCGGACCCGAGGTCGTGAAGATCTGCTCGCCGTTGCCCGGCTTGGCCGCGATGAACTGCCAGCCCTGGCCGTCGATGATGCCCAGCGCGATCACGCCGGGCGCCGAGTGCGGGCCGGGGGCCTGGACCGTCACGGTGTAAGGTCCGACCGGCGCCGCAGGGCCCGGCGCAGCCGAACGGTGCACCAGGGGCGGAACCACAAAGACCCCGATGGCTACGGCCGCAGCGGTACCGGCCGCCACGGCCGCGCGGCGCCAGTCCCTGATTGCCTTGCCCCGCCGGACCGCCCCGTCGATCGGAGCTGGGCGCGGGGTGATCGCCTCGAAGGCCGCATCTAGCCGCTCGTGCAGGTCACGCTCGTCGTTAATCCTCACTGGAATCCCTCATCCACCAGTTGTGTGTCCTGCCGCAGCGTGGCCAGGGCGCGTGACGCCTGGCTCTTGACCGTGCCGACGGAGCAGTTCAGGGCGGCCGCGGTTTCATGTTCGGTCAGGTCCATCCAGTAGCGGAGCACCACCACCGCACGCTGCCGCGGGCCCAGCCGCTGCAGCGCCGCGATCAGCGCCGAACGATCGTCGTAATCGCGTGTCGCATCAGCGGCCGCCACAACCGCAAATCCGGACTCCGGCGGCGAGCCGGTCAGCCGTTCGGCCACCCGGTGCTTGCGGAACCGGTTCCGGTTCTGGTTGATCACGATCTGCCGGACGTATGCCTCGGGGTCACCGCTCCGCCTGACCCTCGGCCAGGACGCGTAGGCCCGCGTGAACGCGGCCTGCGCCACGTCCTCCGCATGGCCCTGATCCCCGGTCAGCCCGTACGCGAGCCGGACCATGACCGGCCACCGGGCGTGCATGAACTCCCGGAACTCTCCGTCCAGCTGCGCGTTCACGGCTCACCCCCTCAACCGTGCAAGACCACCGGATGCCTGCCGATGGTTGCATCAGGGCGCCGAGTACATTCTCCTGCTGCGAGGTCCGCCGAGTGAGAGGACGGAGGACCACGGTGCGGTCGACCCGGTCATCCGGGGTAGTGCCGATTCAGCGCTACTACACCTCCGACTACAAAGGCAATGAGGGCCGCGGCGATCCAGGCCACGCCGAGCCAGCCGATTATTATCGCCACGATAGCCACCCACTTGCCGGCCTGGTTCCTCGCGCGGATCTGGGAGCGCGCCTTGTAGCCCAGTATCAGCGCGGGAATGCCGCCGATAATGGGAACGACGATTGCTATCGCCAGAGCCGTGATCGCCAGTCGATTGGTAGCCCGGTGGGGTGCGGTCTGGTCATAGGGATTACCGGATCCCTGACTAGGGCCGAGATCGCCCGGGCTGCCGCTCCGACCCGTCATGTCCGCCCCTTCTGGCCGACCTGTCCGGTCAGCCTAACGCGATGGCGGGGTCGCGATCAGGGAGCTGAGCTCATCAGCCGAAGAGTCAGCGCACGCCCCGCGGACGGAACTGCACGCTGATCCGCGGGCCGACCGCCTGGGTGGTCTTCGGCACGGAATGCTCCCAGGTGCGCTGGCAGCTGCCGCCCATGACCAGCAGGTCCCCGTGCCCGATCTCGTACCGGACCGAGGTGCCCCCGCCGCGCGGCCGCAGCAGGAAGGCCCGCGGCGTGCCTAGCGACAGGATCGCCACCATGGTGTCCTCGCGGCTGCCCCGGCCGGTGGTGTCCCCGTGCCACGCGACGCTGTCCTGCCCGTCCCGGTAGAGGCAGAGCCCCGCCGTGCGGAACAACTCGCCCAGCTCCGCCCCGTAGTGCGCGTTCAGCGCGCGCAACGCGGCGATCAGCGCGGGGTCGGGCAGTTCGGCGCCCTCCGCGTAGAAGCACAGCAGCCGCGGGACGTCCACCACCTTGTCGTACATGTGCCGCTTCTCCGCCCGCCACGCCACCACCTCGGCCAGGCGGGAGAACACTGTGCCTGATCCGGCCAGCCACCCGGGCCGGTGGTCAACCCAGGCGCCCCGGGCCAGCGGCGTCCGCCGCACCTCGCCCTCCAGCGGTCCGAGTACGGGCTCGCCGCCCGCGTCCAGCAACGATTCCTGCATTGAAACACTCATACGAACAGCCTACCACACATACAAACTCATGTTCGAGTGAGCAGCCGTCGCGCCGTGAGCGGGTCAGGCGGAAGCGCCACCCGCTGCGCCGAGCGCGCCAGCAGCGGCAGATAGCGCTCTCGCGGCAGCAGTTCGGCGCCGAGCGACCTGAGGAAGGGGCTGTCCAATTGCGCGTCGATGAGCATGCCGCCGGCCAGGGCCAACCGGGCGGCCATGTCCGCCACCGCCACCCGGCCCGCGCCGGGGTGCCGGCTGAACAAGGAGTCCCCGCTGATGATCTGGCCCATGCCGATGCCGAACGCGCCGCCGATCAGGTCGTCGTCCAGCCACACCTCGATGCTGTGCGCCCAGCCCTCCCGGTGCAGTTCGAGCAGGGTCCGCAGCAGCGCGTCGGTCAGCCAGCGCGGCTCGCGATCCGCACGGCATTCCTCGGCGACCCGGCCGAAGCTGGCGTTGGCGGTCGTCCGCAGGTCGCTTCGGCGTAGCTGCTTCCTGAGGTTGCGGCCGAGGTGGGCGTGGTCGGCCCAGATTACCGGCCGCGGGTCGGGGGAGTACCACGCCACCCAGTAGGGATCGTCGCTCCCGCCGCCCACCAGGCCGATCGTCCCGTCCGTCACCTGGTGCTCGTACCCCACCTCGTTGATGGTGCGGAAATACTCATCGGGCGCGGGAACCGGGATGATCCCTCGCCGATACGCGCCGAGTACGCTCGACGGGCTCAGGTCCGCGCAGAACGCGACCGGGGTGTTACCGGACGAGCGGAACTTGAGCGACTCCCAGTCCGGATAGCGGCTAGTCGGCATGGGCGGGCCGGTCTGGTGCGTGGCTCGCTGCGCGCTGCGTCGGCAGGCGGATGTCCCGCGGGGCTCTCAGGTACCCCTGTGCGATCAGGCGCCCGATGTTGCTGTCGATGAGCCGGCTGTCGACCGGGGGGAAGACGATGCCGCTGCCCTCGAGGGCACGTTCGGTATTCGACCGGGTGTAGCGCGGGAAGGTGTGCTCGAAGTACATCTCCGCGGGCGTGAACCCGGATCCGGGGTCGCGGTCGATGAACAGCGGCAGGAACGGCGTCATCGGGTGGGACGGGTTCTGAGCGGCATGTCGCAGCAGTTCGCTCACCCAGGCGTCGTACGGTATCTCGCTGACGCCGAACCCGTACGCGCGCAGCCGGCCGACGAGGAACCCGAGCCGGGCGTGTTCCGGACTGGCCAGGTGATAGGCCCGCCCGTCGGCCTCCTCCACCGAGGAGATGTGCCGGACGGCCGCCGCGCAGATGTCCGCGGGGACGAAGTCGAGCGGCAGGTCGATGTCGGGAGCCAGGCCGGTGTCGGTGACGAACCTGATCAGCGCGCACATCTCGGCTACGGTATTCCAAACGCCGGTCCGGCCGCTCCCCACGATGTCCAGCGGGCGGTAGATGGCGACGGGCAGGCCCGCCCGCGCGGCGTTCCTGAGCAACTCCTCCGCTACGAACTTGGTCTCCACGTAGCCGACGCCGAGGCGGTCGGCGTGCGCGAGCGGCGTTTCCTCGGTGACCTCGCGCACGCCCATGACACCCAGGCCGGCGAGTACCGCGGTGGTGGAGACGTAGTGGACCGGAATGCCCCGGGCCTCAGCGGCCAGCCGGATCACCTCACGCGTGCCCGTCACGTTGGCGGCTCGCAGCTCCTCGTACGGGTAGATGAAGTTCACGGCCGCGCCCGCGTGATAGATGACGTCGACGTTCCGCGCGAGCTCGCAGAACTGGCCGGGGGAAAGGCCGAGGCGGGGCGAGGCCAGATCGCCTGGCAGCGGCACCACGCGGCTAGCGGGCAGGTCGGCGAGTTCGTAGCGGGCGGCAGCATCAGTGATGCGCGCCATCGCCTGCGCCGCGTCTGGCGCACGGACCAGGCACCACACCCGCGCGGTGGTGGCCGCCAGCAGCTCGCTCAGCAGGTGAGCCCCGAAGAAGCCGGTCGATCCGGTGAGGAGTATCTCCCGTGGTCTTCTCCAGTCCGGTGGCCCGTACCTCGGGTCCGCATGCAGGCCCGTACCCTGAACTCCGCCTCGCGGGTGAAGTCAACCGTGGCGTGATCACCGTGCACGGCGAGTCGGCCCGCGCGGGCGTCCTGTGTGGCCCGGGCGAACGCCCGCAGCGTCGGGTCGCGCAGCAGCCTGCGGGTGAGCGGGCGCACGTAGTCCGCGCTGATCCCGAACATGACGCGCGCGTGCGCCAGCATCTCCGCGGCCAGCAGCGAGTTTCCCCCGAGGGCGAAGAAATCGTCGTCGAGGCCGACGCGATCTGTTTTCAGCAGGTCGGACCACAGGTAGGTCAGCCCCGCCTGCACTGGCGTGCCCGGCCCGGCCTGGTCATGCCGGGCCGGAGGGGTCGAAGGCGGCTTGAGGGCGTCCCTGGCTGGTTCTCCTTCCGGCGTGAGCGGCATCTGGTCGAGCGCGACGAACACGGCAGGGACCATGTAGCCGGGCAGACGCTCGCCAAGAAAGCGCCGCAGGTTAGCTGCGGTTGGCTCGCGGTGCTGCCCTCCCGGGTCACCCCACGTGTAGTACGCGGTCAGGCGGGTGTCCCCGGGATCGTGCCCGGTAGCCACGACCGCCACCTGCCCGAGGCCCGGGTAGGTGGCCAGCACGCTCTCGATCTCGGCCGGCTCGACGCGGAAGCCGCGCACCTTGAGCTGGCGGTCGGCGCGCCCGGTAACCTCCAGGGTGCCGTCCTGGCGGTAGCGTCCGAGGTCCCCGGTGCGATACATCCTGCTGCCGGGGGCGCCGCCGCCGTCCGGCAGGAACCGCTCGGCCGTGAGCGTCGGGCGGCCAAGGTAGCCCCGGGCGACTCCGCAGCCGCCGACGTAGATCTCGCCGACCGCTCCGGTCGGCATCGGTCGCAGCGCGTCGTCGAGGACCACGATCCGCGCGTGCCTGACCGGCTTGCCCACCGGCACCGGGCTCGCCGGAACCGGGCCCTCCGGCGCCGGGCCCCCCGGCAGCGGGTCCTCCGGCGGTGCGGGACGCGGCGAAGCGCTGACGTCGAACAGGGCCGAGGTGATGGTGGTCTCGGTCAGCCCGTAGGCGTTCAGCAGCCTGGCACCGGGGCGCCGCCCGCAGGAGCGCGCCGCAGTCCGCGGGATCCGCCATCTCACCACCGGTGATCATCAGGCGGACGCTCCGCAGCCGGCTGTCATCAGGCTCGGTTACCGCGAGCAGCCGGTGCCAGTACGCAGGGGTCAGGTCGATCACGGTGACCCGCTGGTGTTCGAGATAGCGGAGCAGGTCGGCGGGAGCCATGGGGCCGGCCGGCGGCAGCAGCAGGGTCGCTCCGCTCATCAGCGTGACCAGGATCTGCTCGAGCGACGTGTCGAACGCCAGGTCGGCCAGCTGCACCACCCGGTCCCGGGCGGAGATCCGGTACGAACGCGTTAGTGCGGTGATGACGCAGGCCAGGCTGCCGTGGCTGATCGCGACCGCCTTGGGCTCGCCGGTCGATCCCGAGGTGTGGATGGCGTAGCACAGGTGGTCCGAATCCAGGCTGACCGAGGGGGCCGTAGACGGCTGGCGCTCGAGCACGGCGGCCAGCTCGCTGAGCGCGAGCACCCTGATCCCCCGGGGGAAGGGTTTCTTGGCCGGACGGTCCGTCAGGATCGCGATGGGGCTGGCTTCCGCGCATATCCGGGCCAGGCGGGCCGGCGGCAGCGACGGGTCCAGCGGCAGGTACCCGCTGCCCGCCTTCATGATCGCGAGCAGGCTGCGGATCGAGTCGGCACCGCGTTCAGCGTGGACGCCGATCAGGGTCTCCGGGCCGGCGCCCAGGTCCAGGAGGCAGCGGGCGAGCCGGTTGGCCGAGGAGTCAAGCTCGCCGTAGGTCACCTGCGTGCCCGCGGCGATGACCGCGACCGCGCCGGGCCGGCGGGCGGCCTGCTCGGCGAACCGCTCATGGACGAACCGGACCCCGTGCCCGACCGGAACGCGAGCCGGAGTGATGTCCGGCCAAACGCCCGCGATGGCGTCCAGGCAGGCGCTCCGGGACATGACGGCCGACTGCCGTCGCCAGCCGCCCGGCGGGTCACCGGAGGCCCGCCAGAGCGAATACTGGCCCGCGTCGTTGACGACGACGGTAAAGGCGTCCCGCGTCGGATTCCCCGGATCGTTCACGTGGCTCATGGCTGCGCGACCCCATTTGTCCGGATCGTCCGGGGCGAGAAGTTTGACTTATCGCATTAATTCATGCCCACGGCAAGCCTTGCCGATACGCCTCCGTCATGGCCGAGTCGCCCTTGGTCACTAACGGGCAAATCGCCAGAATCTCCACACCGAAACCCTTAGGGTTAGCTCGCCCCAAACCCGCTGGCGCGCGCCGCACGTGACGATCGCGCATACAGCGATACGCACATGGGAACAACTACTGTGCATTTCTGGGGCTAATGGTCACAGGTAATAGAGCTGGGCATTGGGGGATTACAGTGCAATCGAGGCGGTATGCACTCGGCGGCTACACCATCTGGATCGGCCTGCTCACCGGGGCGTATTACGGGCTGCCCGGCCTCCGCGTGGAGGCGTGGGGCCTGATCAGCCTGAGCGGAGTGAGCGCCATCGTGGCGGGCGTGGTCATCAACCGTCCCGCCCGTAAGCTGCCCTGGCTGCTGCTGGCCGCCGCGCTGGCGAGCTTCACCGCGGGCCAGATGAGCTTCCTGGTGGCTCAGCTCATCGGGACCCCGCTCCCGTTCCCCTCGTTCGCGGACGTGCTTTACCTGCTGACCTATCCGCTGTACGCGGCCGGGATGCTGATCTTCATCTGGTGGCGTACGCCCGGCGGGGACCGGCGCAGCGTGATCGACGCGCTGACCCTGACCGTGGGGCTGGCCTTGCTGTCGTGGATCTACCTGGTGGCGCCGTACGTGCATAACCCGGAGCTGTCCTCGCTGCAGAAGAGCGTCGCGATCGCCTACCCGCTCGGCGACGTGCTCCTGCTGGCCATGCTGGCCAGGCTGCTCGCGCCGGGGACCGGGCGGGTCCGGTGCGTCCAGTTCCTGGCCTTGGGCGCCATCGGGACCCTCGTCGCGGATACGGCGTACGGCCTGATCGAACTGCACGGGGTGTTTCATAACGGGACCGTCGTGGACCTGGGCTGGGCCGTCTTCTACGGCGCGTGCGGCGCCGCCGCGCTGCATCCGTCGATGACCGGGATCGCCCAGCCGGTGACCCGGCTGCGCGCCGAGGTCTCGCCGGTCAGGCTGATCGTGCTCATGCTCGCCTCGCTGATCGCCCCGGCCGTACTGTTCGCCGAGTCGTTCCGGTTCCGGGGGAGCGACCTGAGCGTGATCGCGGTGTTCTCCGCGGCGCTCTACCTGCTCGTGCTCTGGCGGCTGTCGGACGTGGCCGCCTCGCACCGCCGCGCGCTCGGCCGGGAGCGGGTGGTACGGCAGGCGGGGGTGTCCCTGGTGGCGGCGACCAGCGCGGACCAGGTCGCGGCCGCGGTCAGGTCCGCGACCGACGCCCTGCTCGGCCCGGCCACCGCGAGTGGCGACGTGCTGCTCGCGATACGGACCGACGGAGCGTTCCGCGTGCTTACGCAGGCTTCGGCCGACCCGGCGCTGATGAGCAGGCTCGGGGAGCTGACCGAAACCTGGCTGCCCCTCGTGACCGACTCCGCGCCGCTCCTCGCGTCGGTGACAAGCCTGCCCGCGCCGGCCAGGGCCCTCGTCCCCGGCAGNGACTGGATGCTGCTCTGCCCGCTCACGGTCANGGACCGGCCGTCGGGCGATCCGCTCGTCGGGGTGCTCGCGGTGTTCGATGGGCAGCGCGCGCTGGCGGACCTGTTCGCNACGCTGGAGATCCTCGCGTACCAGGTGGCCCTCACGGTGGAGCGGATCTCGCTGCGCGANGAGGTGATCCGCCGGGAAAACGAGGCGTACTTCCGGACCTTGGTGCACGACACCTCGGACGTCATCTTGATGGTCCGCGACGACGGAAGGGTCAGCTACGCGACTCCTTCGGCCACTTCCATCTTCGGTGACATCACCGTGGAGGGCGCGTACCTCTGGGACCTCGTCGCCGACGGGGAGCACGACGACCTGGTCCGCTTGCTGCTGAACCTGCGAGTCGGCGCGGGCCTCGGCTCCCGCTACGTGGACCGCCAGATCACCCGCCGCGACGGCGTGACCGTCCAGGTCCAGCTGAGGTGCAGCGACCTGCGTGACGACCCGACCGTCGCCGGCCTGGTGCTCACCCTGCGCGACGTGACCGAGCAGCGCAAGCTCGAATCCGAACTCAAGCACCAGGCCTTCCACGACGCGCTGACCGGCCTGCCCAACCGGCTGCTGTTCCAGGACC
>JGI12269J14319_10004108_pt1 | contig 13407 bp, 9 predicted proteins | sample PeaSoiSIISIP2007_FD_14319 | JGI IMG/M metagenome (IMG submission 14319) | reverse complement strand
ATCCCGACCGTGCGGTCATTGTCCACGTCCCGGCCGTCCGGCGTCAGCACGCCGTCGTGGCCGTGAACGGTGTACGGATCTAGCGCGATGTCGGTCATGACCATCATCTCGGGCAGCGCCTTCTTCACCGCCCTCACGGCGCGCAGGATCAGGGCATCCGCCCTCAGGGCGGCGGTGCCCTCCTCGTCCTTGAGCCGCGGGTCGAGCTTCGGGAACAGCGCCACGGCGAGGATCCCGAGCTTGCCCAGGGCCCGGCATTCCCTGACGAGGTCGGGAATCGACAGACGGAACACACCCGGCATGGAGGGGACCGGCTCGGGCCGGCCCCTGCCATCGACGACAAAGAGCGGGGCGACAAGGTCGCTCGGCCTTAGCACCGTGTCCTCGACAAGCGCCCGCAGCGCCGGCGTCCGCCGAAGCCGCCTGGGGCGTTGAACCAGATTGAGCTTGAATGAGTTGGGCATGTCTTCGTTGGCTCGTGCATTGGAGCACGGCATCGGACGGGTCGCCACAAGATTTTGCATCGCCGCGCGCCATCGGCAAGCTGGCAGGGGAAAATACAGCGTTCCGCTAAGCTGGAAAATACTCTAGGCACACCCTCTCCTATCTACACCCATTCATGGCCATCAAGCTCTTCGATTCCCTCACGCGCGACATGCGCGAACTTTCGCCCGCGCAGCCCGATGGCATATTCCGGTTTTACACCTGCGGCCCGACGGTCTACGCGCCCGCCCACATAGGAAACTTCCGCACCTTCGTCATCAACGACGTCCTGCGCCGCCTGCTCGAGCTCGAGTTCCCCGGGAGGGTGAAGCACGTGCGCAACCTGACGGACGTGGACGACCGCACGATAGGCCAGGCCCGCCAGGAAAACCGCCCGCTCGCCGAGATAACGCGCAAGTGGACGGAATTGTTCCACGCCGACTGCGTTCTGCTCAACTGCCTGCCCCCGCACGTCGAGCCGACGGCGACCGGCCACATCCGCGAGCAGGTCGACATGATCGACGTCCTCATGCGCAAGGGCAATGCGTACCGCGCCGCCGACGGATCGGTCTATTTCAAAATCAGCTCGTTCCCCGCCTACGGCGCGCTCTCGCGCATCAGGGAGCGCGAGCTCAAGGTGACCAACAGCGTCTTCGACGCGGACCACAAGGACGACGTCGGCGACTTCGCGCTCTGGAAGGCGCACAAGCCCGAGGAGGACGGCGATGTGAGGTGGCCCGGGCCAAGCGGCGCCGCGGCGGGGCGCCCGGGCTGGCACATCGAATGCAGCGCGATGATCAAGAAGCATCTCGGCGAGACGATCGACCTGCATACGGGCGGCGTCGACCTGCTGTTCCCGCACCATGAGAACGAGATCGCCCAGAGCCAGTGCTGCAACGGCGCCACGTTCGCCCGCCACTGGTACCACAGCGAGCACCTGCTTGTCGACGGCACGACGATGAGCAAGAGCCGGGGCAACTACTACACGCTCGGCGACCTCGTCGGGAAGGGGTACTCGCCGGCGGCCGTCCGCTACGCCCTCCTCGCCGGCCATCCCCGCAAGCAGCTCAACTTCACCCTGGATTCGCTGCATGCGGCCGGGAGCGCGCTCGGCTCGCTGCGGCGGTTCTCCGAGGACCTGAGGGCGGGCGCGGGCGCCAAGCCGCCGGACGCCCCGTCGCGGAGCTTCGACGCCTTCTTCAGGGCGCTCGACGAGGACCTCAACATTCCCGCGGCCCTCGGCGCGCTCTTCACTGCGATCAACGGCCTTGGCGCCGGGGCCGCGACGCAGGCCGATCGCGCGGGCTTTGAGCGCGCCGTCTACGCCCTGGGCCTTGACCTCTCCTTAAAGGAAACGCAGGGCGCACCCGCGTCCTGCCCGCCCGAGGTCGTCGCCCTCGCGGACAGGCGCCTGGCCGCCAAGAAGGCCAGGGATTTCGAGACCGCCGACGCGCTTCGCGCCGAATTGGCCGCGGCGGGATGGTCCGTGCGCGACGGCAAGGACGGCTCCACGCTTGAGCCGATAAGGAAAGCCTGATTTGGCTTTTGCCCTCCATCGCCCATCGCCAAGCCTCCCGCCGATGACCCCCCTCGAAGAACTCCGCCACTCGGCCTCGCACGTCCTCGCGACCGCGCTTCTGCGCATCTATCCCGATGCGAAGCTCGACATCGGCCCCCCGACCGACACGGGGTTCTATTACGACTTCGACCTCGACCATAAACTCACCGCCGAGGACCTCGTGCGGATCGAGGCCGAGATGAAGAAGGTCGCCGACGAGAACCAGCCGTTCGTCCGCAAGGAGGTCTCCCGCGAGGAGGCCGCCGAGATCATCAGGTCCCGCGGCCAGGAGCGCTATAAGCTCGGCCGACTTGCCGACATTCCCGAGGGCGAAAAGATCTCGTTCTACCAGAACGGCGAGTTCATCGACCTCTGCGCGGGCACGCACGTCCGCTACACCTCGAAAATCAAGGCGTTCAAGCTGCTCTCCATCGCCGGCGCCTACCACCGAGGCAGCGAGAAGAACAAGCAGCTCCAGCGCGTCTACGGCACCGCGTTCCCGACCAAGGAGGAGCTGGCCCAGTACCTGGAGCAGGTGGAGCAGGCCAAGCACCGCGACCACCGAAAGCTCGGCAGGGACCTCAAGCTCTTCGTCATCGACGACGACGTCGGCCAGGGCCTGATCCTATGGACGCCCAACGGCTCCGTCCTGCGCCAGGAGCTGCAGACCTTCATCAGCGAGGAGCTGCGCAAGCAGGGCTACTCGCAGGTGTTCACGCCCCACATAGGCAAGCTGGAGCTCTACAAGACATCCGGCCATTTCCCGTTCTACAAGGACGCGCAGTTCACGCCCGTCGTCGAGAACGAGTCGCTCGCGAGGATCCTCCACGAGGGCTGCTCGTGCGCCGAGATGGTCGTGCGCCTCGAGGCCCTGTCGTCGCGCCTCGCCTCCCAGATCAACCAGCGCACTGGCCGGGAAACGATCGCCCCGGGCCGCGTTAGGCCGGATGACCAGCTCATCGACGGCTTTCTGCTGAAGCCGATGAATTGCCCCCACCACATCAAGATCTTCGCGTCGCAGCCCCACTCCTACCGCGACCTCCCGGTGCGCCTCGCCGAGTTCGGCACCGTGTACCGGTGGGAGCAGTCGGGCGAGTTGAACGGGATGACGCGCGTGCGCGGATTCACCCAGGATGACGCCCATCTCTTCTGCACCGAGGACCAGGTCGCGCAGGAGGTCCTGGGATGCCTCGCACTCGTCAAGGTCATCCTCACCACCCTCGGCATGAGCGACTACCGGGTGCGCGTCGGGCTCCGGGATCCCGATTCGAGCAAGTACATCGGCCAGAAGGAGAACTGGGACAAGGCTGAGGATGCGTGCCGCGAGGCGGCCAAGACCCTCGGTGTCGCGTTCACTGAGGAGCCGGGCGAGGCCGCTTTCTACGGCCCCAAGATCGATTTCATTGTGAAGGACGTGATCGGACGGGAGTGGCAGCTTGGCACCGTCCAGGTGGACTACAATCTTCCGGTCCGCTTTGACCTGACGTACAGCGGGGCGGACAACCAGCCGCACCGTCCCGTCATGATCCACCGGGCGCCCTTTGGCTCGATGGAGCGGTTCTGCGGCGTCCTGATCGAGCACTTCGGGGGCGATTTCCCGGTCTGGCTCTCGCCCGAGCAGGTGCGCCTCGTCCCCATAAGCGAGAAGACGCTCGACTACGGCCGCGGCCTGCTCGCCCGGCTCAGATCGGCCGGCGTCCGGGCCTCGATCGACGAGCACAACGACAAGCTCGGCGCCAAGATCCGAAGGGCCGAGGTCGATAAGGTTCCCTACGCCCTCGTCCTCGGCGGCAAGGAAGCCGAGGCCGGCACGGTCAGCGTCCGAAGCAGGGCGCGCGGCGACGAAGGGGCGCTGGCGTTCGACCAATTCCTCCCGAGAATCCTGGAGGAGATCCGCCTACGGTCGCTCTCCGGCAAGAAAAAGCCGGCGTAGTGCGACAGGCGCCGGGAACGCTCAGACCGCGGCCTCGCCGCGCTCGTCGGTGCGGATGCGGATGACCTCCTCGAGCGGGATGAGGAACACCTTGCCGTCGCCGATCTTGCCGGTCTTCGCGGATTTCACGATCGCGTCGATCGCCTTGCCGGCCATATCGTCGGCAACGGCGATCTCGATCTTCACCTTGGGAAGAAAATCGACCGTGTACTCGCTCCCCCGGTAAATTTCGGTGTGCCCCTTCTGCCGGCCGAAGCCCTTGACCTCTGTAACGGTCATGCCCTCGATGCCGGCCTCGGCCAGAGCCTCCTTCACCTCTTCGAGCTTGAAGGGTTTGATGATGGCGATGATGAGTTTCATTCAGGTGGGAATTGGGGATTACCGAATCCAGGCGGTCAGGGTAGGACGACCCGGCGAGCCGCGCAAGCACTGGTTCCTCGTCGGGAAGGCCTCGCCGGCGGCGCAGGTCTAAGGTTCATGCAAGTGTCTAGCAGACATTATGCCAATGGGTCCGCGGGTTCCACTGTCGCGATGTGCAGATCCTTCAGCTGCCTCTGCGTGACGGGGGTCGGGCTGCCCGCCATCAGGTCCTGGCCCTTCTGTGTCTTCGGAAAGGCGATCACGTCGCGAATGCTGGTCGTTCCGCAGAGCAGCGCGACCAGCCGGTCCAGTCCGAACGCAATGCCCCCGTGCGGCGGCGCGCCGTACGCGAAGGCGCGAAGCAGGTATCCGAACCGGCTCTCCACCATCTCCGCCGGGATCTTCAGAACTTCCTCAAACACCTTCTTCTGGACATCGGGCTGGTGGATCCGGATCGAACCGCCCCCGAGTTCCGTCCCGTTGAGGACAACGTCGTAGTGCTGGCCGCGCACCGCTGTTGGGTTCGAATTGAGCAGGCCCACGTCCTCGGCCACCGGCGCCGTGAACGGATGGTGCGTCGCGACGTAGCGCTTCTCCTGCTCATCAAAGCTTATCAGGGGGAAGTCGACGACCCAGAGGAACCTCCAGTCGTCGGCCCTGAGTGCGAGCTTGCCGCGCTTCTGGAGGAGCGCGGCGGCCTCCAGCCGGATCCGGCCGAGGATGGCGCAGGCCTTCTCCCACGGGGCGGCCGCAAAGAAGATCATGTCTCCATCGGATGCTCCCAGCGAGGCGGCCAGGGCTGCCCTCTCCGCCGCCGAAAAAAACTTCACGATAGGGGACTTCCACTCGCCCGCCTCCACCTTGATGTACGCGAGCCCCCGGGCGCCGACGCTCCTCGCCACCTCCTCCAGGGCGATGAGCTCGCCCTGGGTGAGGTCGGCCAGGCCCTTCGCGTTGAGCGCCTTCACGGCGCCGCCGGACGCGATCGCGGCCTGGAAGACCTTGAACGACGACGCCTTGAATGTCTCGGAGATATCCTTCAGCTCCAATCCGAACCGCAGGTCCGGCTTGTCCACCCCGAAGCGGTTCATCGCATCGACGTAGGGCAGCCGGGGAAACGGCGTCGGGATGTCGGCGCCGAGGACGTCCTTCCAGAGCTTCCTTAGCATCCCCTCGAACAGCGCGTAGATGTCTTCGCGGTCCACGAACGACGCCTCGACATCCACCTGGGTGAACTCCATCTGGCGGTCGGCGCGCAGGTCCTCGTCCCGGAAGCAGCGGGCGATCTGGAAATACCGCTCCATACCGGCGACCATCAGGATCTGCTTGAACTGCTGGGGTGACTGCGAGAGGGCGTAGAACTGTCCCGCATGGATGCGCGAGGGCACGAGGTATTCGCGCGCCCCCTCGGGCGTGCTCTTGAAGAGAATCGGCGTCTCGACCTCTATGAAATCCAGCGAGTCAAAGTAGTCGCGGATCGACTTGGTGGCCCGGTGCCGGACCGCCATGTTGCGGCGCATTCTCGGCCGGCGCAGGTCGAGATAGCGGTAAGCGAGCCGAAGGTCCTCGTTCACCCGGTCGCCCCCCGCGTCGTCGAGCGGAAAGGGCGGTGTCTCCGACATGTTTAGGATCTCAAGCGCCGCGGCGTCGACCTCGACCTCGCCCGTTTGCATGGCCGCGTTCACGGTGCCCTCGGGCCGCGCGACGACCCTTCCCTCGACGCTAGCCACCGACTCCGGCCTGAGACTGGCCGCGCGGGCGCCGAGCTCCGCGTTGCCCGTGGGGTCGAATTTCACCTGGGTCACCCCCTTTCGGTCGCGAAGGTCGATGAAGATGATTCCCCCGTGGTCGCGGATGGAGTCGACCCACCCGGAAAGCGAAACGGCCGCGCCGATGTCGGCCTTCGTCAGCTGGGCACAGTGGTGGGTGCGCTTCATGGTCGGAATTGCTCGTGTAAACGTGAGATGAAGCCGCCCGGAGGTGCCAGGGGCAACCCGATTCTTGGGATGACCCCACGCGTCATCCGATAACGAGGCACTGGCCCGTCATTTCAGCCGGCTTGGGCAATCCCATGAGGTGGAGAACCGTCGGCGCCACGTCGGCAAGCCGGCCACCCTCGCGCATCCGCGTCTTTCCGGCCGCATAGCCGTCGCCGACGACGAAGAACTCCACCCGGTTGAGCGTGTGCGAGGTATGCGGCGCATTGTGGACGGGATCCCACATCTGCTCGCAGTTGCCGTGGTCCGCGCCGATGACGGCGCTGCCGCCCGCCCGCGCAAGCGCGTCCAGGAGCTCCCCGACCCCCTGGTCCGTGGTCTCAACGGCCCTGATAGCGGCCGGAAGCGACCCGGTATGGCCCACCATGTCGGGATTGGCGTAGTTGACGACAATGAGGGCATACTTTCCCGAGAGGATGGCCGCCTTGGCGAGGCGGGTGACATCGGCCGCCGCCATCTCGGGCTGGAGGTCGTAGGTCGCGACCTTTGGGCTGGCCGGGCACGCGCGCTCCTCGCCCGGAAAGGGTTCCTTCCGGTAGTTGTTGAAGAAGAACGTGACGTGCGGGTTCTTTTCGGTCTCGGCGCAGCGGAACTGCGCGAGCCCGGCGTTGGCCACGACCTCGCCGAGGATGTTCCTGAGCTTTGGCGGCTTTGGGAGAATGACGTGAACAGGAAGTCCGGATTCGTACTCGGTCATCGTTGCGAAGAAGAGGTCGAGCTTTGGACCCCGGTCGAATTCCCTGAAGCCGTCGACCACAAAGGCCTTCGTGAGCTCCCGGGGCCGGTCGCCGCGGTAATTGTAGAAGACGACGGCGTCGCCGTCGGCGATGGAGCCCACCGGACCGCCGTCCCCGCCGACAATGGCCGTCGGGGTCACGAACTCATCGCCGGCCTGCGTCGCGCTTAGCGGGGCGCTGTAGTACGCCCGGACGGCCGCCTCCGCGTCAACCGCGGTCGCCTCCACCTTCCTTCCCGTCATGGCCCAGTAGGCCTTGGACACCCGCTCCCACCGGTTGTCGCGGTCCATGGCCCAAAACCGGCCGCTCACCGTCGCGATGCGCCCGATCCCGAGCTCGCGGCACTTTGCGTCGACCGCGCCGACGTACCCGAGCCCGCTGGCCGGGGGCGTGTCGCGGCCGTCCGTGAAAGCGTGGACGAGCACCCTGTCGGGCGCGATTCCGTCGGCCTTGGCCTGGGCGAGGAATCCGTAAAGATGCTCCAGCATGCCGTGAACGCCGGCGTCCGAGACGATCCCCATGAAGTGGAGCCTCGAGCCCCGGCTCTTCACCCGCTCCACCGCGGCGCGCCAGACGCCGTTCGAGGCGAGCAGGCGCTCGGAAAAGAGCGCATTGATTCGGACCAGTTCCTGGTTGACGATCCGGCCCGCACCAATGTTTTCGTGACCCACCTCACTGTTGCCCATAACGCCGTCGGGAAGGCCGACGTCCAGGCCGCTCGCCTTGACGAGCGCAAACGGATAGCGGGCGTGAAGCATGTCGTCGCAGGGCTTCCTCGCCAGGGCGACCGCGTTGTAGCGGTCCTGCTCGGCGTGGGGATTCTTTCCCCAGCCGTCGCGGATGACGAGGAGCACGGGCTTGCGCGGAGCGTTCATGGAGTATTGACGATACTGCCGGGGAGGCGCGTGTCGACCGCCGCGACGCAAAAAAAGGCCTCGATATGACCCTCATCATCCGCGACCAGCTGGTGAACCCGCCCACATGGTTCGCTTCGTTCCGCGACCTCACGCTGTACTGCCACGTGTTCCTCAAGGACGACGTCCTGATCGAATCGGACGATCCCGACCCGTATCTCCGTTGGATGCGGCCCCGCGGCGGAATGGACTTCGTCGAAGATTTCGTCCGGCCCGGCGCCGAGGACGGGGTCCACCTCGACGTCGAGCGCAACTACCCGCGGACCGTCGTGACGGACCGCATCGCCCCCGAGAACGTGCACAGCCTGATCCGGCTGATTCGATTCTGCCGAGGCGCGGCTTGACGCGCACGCAAGCGGGCGAGTGGAATTGAAGGATGCCGAAGCGCGCCATCCTCATCGCCAACCTGGGATCCCCGGATTCGACGTCGGTCGCGGACGTGCGGCGGTTCCTGCGCGAGTTCCTTGGCGACGAGCGCGTGCTCGACATGGCGGCGCCGCTGCGATGGCTGCTGCTCGAGGGCGTCATCCTGCCGACGCGGCCCAGGCGGACGGCCCATGCATACTCGAAGGTCTGGACCCGCGAGGGTTCCCCGCTTGTCGTGACGTCGGAGAGCGTCCGCCGCGAGCTCGCGGCGGCGCTTGACCCCGGCGTGCCGGTGTTCGCAGCGATGCGGTATGGCAATCCCTCCATCGCATCCACGGTGGCCGCCCTTGCGGCGCAGGGCCGCGACGACGTCCTGCTCATCCCACAATACCCCCACTACGCGATGTCGTCGTGGGAGACGGTGGTCGTGCGCGTGCATGAGGAGGCCGCACGCCAGGCTCCGGGAATGAGGATCAGCTGCGTCCAGCCGTTCTACGGCGACCCGGATTACATCGAGGTCCTCCACACGGTCGCCTCGGCCTACCTCGCGAAACCCCACGACCACCTCCTGTTCAGCTACCACGGCATACCGGTGCGCCACCTGCGCAAGGCGGATTCATCGCGCGGGCATTGCACGGTGGTGGCCGACTGCTGCACGATCGCCGCGCCGGCCCACGCCACGTGCTACCGGGCGCAGTGCGTGAGGATGACCGCGGACCTAGCGCGCCGCGCCGGCCTGGATCCCGCGCGCTACTCCATGTCGTTCCAGTCGCGGCTGGCGGGAGAACCCTGGCTGGAGCCCTTTACCGACGTCGAGTTTGTGCGGCTCGCCAAGGCGGGGGTGAGGCGGCTGCTTGTGATTTGCCCGAGTTTTGTCGCCGACTGCCTCGAGACGCTTGAAGAAATTTCCATTGCTGGCCGCGGGACGTTTCTGGAAGCTGGAGGAGAGCAATTTGAGAAGATACCGTGCCCAAACGACCACTCCGCCTATATTGAATTTCTCGCAAACCGTGTGCGAAAGTGGCTGAATGGCGGCACGCTGTGAGCCAGCCCTCGATACGCACGCCAGTGACCAACGCAAAAACCGGGATGAATGAAGCCCAGATTGCCGTGCTGGTCCTGGATGGTTCCGGAAGGGTCACCGCCGCCAATCAGGAGGCGAAGACACTCTGGCAGACAGGCGCCGGCGAACTGGTCGGCGAGTTCTTCCCGGGACTGTTTGAGCTAGATATCGTCTCCGACGAGCCCAGGATGCTCGAGGCGCAATGGGAGGTCCTGCTGGCGGCGACCCTCGAGAAGAGCGCAGTCCTTTCCGTCCAGCCCAGGGAAGGCGCGCCGCGCCCCATGATCGTGCGCGCGGAAAGGTCGATCGGCGCCGCGGGCGGCTACATCGTTGTGATCGAGCCGCCGCTGGAACCCGGCGCGGCGCCCTCCGCATTCCCGGACGACCAGGCCGAGGCGCTGCAGCTCTTTGCCGAGAAGGGCGACGTCGGTTTCTTCGACCTTAACCTGAAGGCACGCCGCGTCGTCTACTCCCCCGCCTGGAAGCGCATGCTCGGATACGCCGACTCGGAGCTCGCGGACACCTACGAGGCCTGGCTAAACCTGCTCCACCCCGAGGACTCGGCGGCCGCGCCCGACAAGGCCGGCCGGAAATTCAAGGTGGGCGCGCGCCCGTTCGGGGTCGAGTTCCGGATGAAGCACAAGCTCGGGCACTGGGCGTGGATCCAGTGCGTCGGCCTCCAGATGGTGAGCCCTTGGGGCGATCTGGAGCGCGTCATCGGAATCCACATTGACGCGTCGGAGCGAAAGGATTTGGAGGAGTCCGCCCTGGCGAGCGACGCCCGCCTGCGCTCCCTCTCGGACGAGGGGTCGCTGGCCGCGTTCGAGCTGGACTTCACTGCAAGGACCTCCTGGTTTTCCGACGCATGGCTGCGGATGCTCGGCGGGACGCCTGCCCCCGAGGACGGCCCGGCGACGCTGGCCGGGGCGTTTCCACCCGAGGAGTTCCCGGGCGGAATCGAGGCCTGGCTTCTCCACCAGGAACCGGGCCAATCGTCGTTTTCCAAGCCCGTCCGCCTCCGCGGCAAGGACGGCAGGGCGATTCCCGCCCTCCTCAGCCTGAACCGCACCCTCACGCGCAAGCGCACGCTCGCCCGCGTTGTCGGATTCGTCTGCCCGATCCCCGAGGGGGATTCCGCCGATGCCGCGCCGGCCCCCGCGGCTCCGGCGCCCGCCGAGACGCCGCCGAAGGCGCCCGCCCAGGGCCTCTTCGATGAGGTCCTCGCCACCCTGTCGGAAGGCGTGATCGCGACCGACGCGAACGGGCACGTCCTTTTTGGAAACGCCACGGCCTCGCGGCTGCTGCGCATACCGGTGGACGGGTTTGCGGGCCGCCCCCTCGACCAGGTGTTCTCGCTGGTGGACCGCCAGAGCGGCAGGGCGGGCGACAATGCCGCGGACCGGGCTCTATCCTCCAGCGGCCCGCTGCCCCTCGTGTCCGACCAGGCGGTCACCGTGGTGGGCGGCGAACCGGTCCCGGTCGTCTGGACCGCGCGCGCCTCGTACGGCCCGGACTCGGGCCTGCTCGGGGTCGTGATCGTGTTCCGCAACCCCGACGAGATGGGCCTGACACCGGAGGAGCTGATAAAGGCAAACCGTCACGAATCGGTAGCCCTGCTGGCCGCCGGGATCGCGAATGATTTCAACAACCTGCTGACGACGATCCTGGGAGGCCTGTCGCTCGCAAAGGAGAACCGCGACCCCTCGGGGCTCGCCGAGTCGGAGGAGGCGTGCCTCGCCGCCAAGAACCTTACGAAGCAGCTCCTCACGTTCGCGAAGGGCGGGACGGGCGCGCTGACGGTCTGCGACTCGAAGGAGATCCTCGAGGAGGCGGTCAAGATCGCATCGGCGGGCTCCGCGGCGGAGATAACCGTTCAGGCGCCGGCGGGCACGGGAGCCGTCAAGGTGGACCGCGCCCAGATCCTGCAGGTCTTCCAGAATCTCATTCTCAATTCCCTGCAGGCGATGCCGCCCCCCCCCCACAACGCGCGGCTGCAGCTCAGGGCAGCGGACGTCCACATTGTCGAGGGCCAGATCGCGTCCCTGCAGCCGGGCGACTACGTCGAGTTCGAGGTGCGCGACAACGGGAGCGGAATCAGCCCGGAGCACCTCGAGAGGATCTGGGACCCGTTCTTCACGACCAAGAAGCACGGAACCGGCCTGGGCCTTTCGACGGCGATGGCGATTGTCCGCAAGTGCGGCGGCGAGATAGGCCTGCAGTCAACCGTCGGCGTTGGGACGGTCTTCAGCGTGTTTCTCCCGATAGCCGACCAGCCCGTGGATGTGCAGGCCCGCCCCGCGCCGTCGCAGCGGTTCAACACCGGGCGGGTGCTCTTCATGGACGACGACGACCACATCTGCGCCCTGACGGCCTCGATGCTGCAGAGCCTCGACTACAAGTTCGACATCGCGAAGAACGGCGACGACGCGATCACGTTCTACAAGCGCTACCTCAACATCGGTCGCCCGTACGACGCCGTCATCATGGACCTGACCGTGGTGGGCGGCCTCGGCGGCGAGGAGGCGTTCAGGATCCTCCGCGAGCTCGACCCCGAGGTGCGCGCGATCGTCTCCACGGGCTACGACAACGAGGACATGGCCCGGCAATACCTCGACATGGGCTTCTGCGGCTACCTTACGAAGCCCTACCGGGTCGCCGACCTGGGCAAGGTGCTCAAGGCGGTCCTGGGCTGAGGGCCGGCGGCCGTCACGGCCGCCAGGTGAAGGCGTGGCACAGCGCGACACCGGCGGCGTCCGCCTCGTCGACCGCGAGCGCCCTGCCGTGCCCAAGGAAGCCCATCACCGCGCGCGCCAGCTGCTCCTTGCTTGCCCTCCCCGTTCCCGCGACGGCCTGCTTCACGCGGAGCGGGGGGTACTCGAATACCGGCAGCCCCTGGAGCGCGGCCGCGGCGATCGCGGCGCCGCGGGCAGCGCCGAGGACCTGCGCCGTCTGAAAGTTCTGCACGTAGATCGTCTGCTCGAGGGCGACATGCCGGATGCCGGCCCCGCCGGCGATCAACTCGGAGACGGCCCTGTGGATTTCCGCGAGGGCGAAGGCCATAGTCCGGCTCGCCGGAACGCGCACGGTCCTGCACCGCAGGAGCACCGGCATCCGGTCGGCCTGAAAGTCGAGGAGCGCGAGCCCGGTCCCGCGCAGCGAGGGGTCGATGCCGAGGACAAGCCCGCAGAAGGCCTTCCTCGGGAAGAGCTCCCTTGCGGTCGCCCCCCCGCGCGGTGGCTCCGCGGAATGGCGGGGGACGCGCGTTCCCGTCAACTTGGCGGTCCACAGCTGCCTGGAGCTCATCTTAGCCATGATGGTGCGGTCAGGTAGACGTCGCTCGCCCCCGCCACGACCGCGAGCGCGAGAACGATGTTCTCGAAGGTCCGCTGGTTGATCCAGCGAAGGAGCCATTTCCCCAGCCAGGTCCCCGCGAGCACCGCCGGTGCCAGCGCAAGGCTAACGACTAGGCTCTCGCGGGTGATGAGGCCCAACCCGATCATGAAGGGCATCTTGAAGAAGTTGAGCAGGAGGAAGAAGACCGCCGTGGTGCCCATGTACTCCATCTTCGGCAGCCGCATAGCGAGCATGTAGATCACCGTCAGGGGGCCCGCCGCATTGGCAACAAGCGTCGTGAACCCGGCGAGAATCCCGATGGCCGGTGCAAACCACGGCGCATGCTCCTCCCGGTCGCCACCCCGCCTCAGGCGCCGGACGATGTAGAGGATCGCCAGGCCGAGCACTATGGCCCCGATGGCAAAGCGCGTCTGGCGCTCGTCCATGCGCCCCAGCGCAAGATACCCAATCACGACCCCGGCCCCGGCCCACGGAAGCAGCCGCCACACATGCCGCCACTGGGCATGCCTGCGATACGAGAGGACGGCCACAACGTCCCCGAGCATGAGGAGCGGCAGGACAAGGCCTGTCGAGCGCCTCGCGGGCATGATCGCGGCGAACACCGACACGAAGATCAGGCTGAGGCCCGTGATGCCCGTCTTC
>JGI12269J14319_10004106_pt1 | contig 13416 bp, 10 predicted proteins | sample PeaSoiSIISIP2007_FD_14319 | JGI IMG/M metagenome (IMG submission 14319) | reverse complement strand
ATACACTCTTCATGCCGATCGGCGGGCCTTCGCCCAACTACTTCGGCGGCGATCGCCCCGGCAACGACCTGTTCGGCAATTCCATCGTCGCCGTCGATGCCGATACCGGAAAGCTGAAGTGGTATTTCCAGACGATCCATCACGATTTGTGGGATCAGGATCTTCCGCCCGGACCCGGCTTCGTCGATATCAAGCAAAAAGGCAAAGAGATTCCCGCGCTGGTCGCGATCGGCAAGACTGGCTTGATGTTCATCCTGGACCGGAATACCGGCAAGCCGGTGTTCGGCGTCGAAGAGCGGCCCGTTGCCAAAGGAGACGTGCCGGGCGAATGGTATTCGCCCACCGAGCCGTTTCCTCTGAAACCCCCACCGCTCGCTCGCATGAGCTACAAGCCGGAGGACATGGTCACGGCCGACGATACGACTCCGGAGCATGTGAAAGCCTGCCAGGACCTGCTCGCAAAGAGCGGCGGCACCCTCTACAACGCAGGTCCGTTTACGGGCTGGCTCTACCACGAGGACGGCACGCCGCCTAAGACCACGATTCAGTTCCCCGGTGGAACCGGCGGCAGCAACTGGGGTGGCACCGCGACCGACCCATCCTTGCACTACGTGTTCGTGCAGACCCACGATATGTCGCTCATCGGCTGGCTCGAAAAAAAGAAGGCCGGGCTGGTGTACGGCCGGGGCAACGAAGGTTCGACGCAAATTTATGACCGCGGAAGCGTTGACGGTCCGGGTCCTTACTTTAGTTTCAGCGCTCCAGTCAAAGATCCCGACGGCAAGGTGATCGGAAACTGGCCCTGCCAGAAACCGCCGTGGGGCAAGCTCTACGCGATCGACGCAAACACGGGCGACATCGCCTGGCAGTCGGTCGTCGGCATTACCGAAGGACTTCCGCCCGCCAAGCAGAACACCGGCGGCGGTGGCAGCGCCGGGCCGATCGCCACAGCTGGCGGTCTGGTGTTCATCGGCGCTACGCCGGATAGTCGCTTCCGCGCCATCGATTCCAAAACCGGGAAAGAGCTCTGGGTCACCAAGCTCGCCAAAGGTGCGAACGCAAATCCGATGACCTATCAGGGGAAGGACGGCAAGCAGTACGTCGCAGTCGTCGCCGGGGACACCGTGGTTGTCTTCGCGCTGCCCTAAGTCTCCGGATGCAGCGGCCGGTCTTCGCGCCGGCCGCTGCGCCCACTAAATCTTCGACCCAGCCGCTCCTCTCGAACTCCCTGTGACGCTCTGAACACCGGCTCTGGTTCTTCGGTTTCTTCATTTATATCGTAATACGATATAATAAAAGGCCGATGAAAAGACAGGCGGCGCGACAGATCGATTATCAGGCGCTGGCGGGTTTCCGCTACGAGATCCGCCGCTACCTCCATTTCGGCCAGCAAGCCGCTCGGTCGGCGGGCATCGACGCGCAGCAGTACCAGGCGCTCCTCGCCATCAAAGGACTTCCCCGCCGCGAGAAGGCCACGGTCGGTGCGCTGGCCGAGCAGATGCAGATCGAGCATCACACCGCCGTCGAGTTGAGCGGCCGCCTCGAGCGCCATGGATGGATTCGCCGCGCGCGCAGCCGCGCGGACCGCCGCGAAGTGTTGCTGCGCCTCACGCCCCGCGGCGAAAGGCTGCTGAAAAATCTTTCGTTGTTGCACCGCCGGGAGTTGCGCTCGGCGGGACCGCGGTTGATCGAGGCGCTAGGTTCGGCGATTCATCGTCGCATCGTAGTGGCGCACTGATTCCAACCGCCAACTTCACGAGGGGGCTTTCGTGGCATCGTCGGCAGACATCGGGAAAGTAAAACAGCCCTCGCCTCCGGCCGAATACCGGATTGGATGGATCTCTCTTGTCGCGGCGGCCATCGGCGTTCTGGCCGGAATCATCGCCTATCTTCTGTATGACCTCATCGCGCTGTGTACGAACCTCGCCTACTACCACGTCTGGTCGATTCATTTTCGCAGCCCGGAGAGCACGCCCTTCCACTACTGGATCCTTGTGATTCCCATGATCGGCGGCCTCTTCACCGCCTTCGCCGCGAAATATGGCTCACCGAAAATCAAGGGCCACGGCATCCCGGAAACAATAGAAGCTGTGCTGACGGCGCGGAGCCGCATTAACGCCACGGTTGCCATCCTGAAACCGCTTTCGGCGGCGATCTCGATCGGCACGGGAGGCCCGTTTGGCGCCGAAGGCCCGATCATTCAGACCGGCGGCGCGTTCGGCTCGCTGGTGGGCCAGCTGATTTCCACCACGGCGGCCGAACGCAAGGTGCTGCTGGCGTCCGGCGCGGCCGCGGGAATGGCGGCGACGTTCAACACGCCGATCGCCGGAGTAATCCTGGCAATCGAGCTGCTGCTATTCGAATTCCGTGCGCGCTCCTTCATTCCTCTGGTGATTGCGAGCACGCTCGGCACGAGCACGCGCGTAATCCTCCTCGGCCAGCATTCCATGTTCTCGATCGGCGACGTGAATTTCGATCCCCTGCATGGGCTGCCGTACTACGTGCTGCTCGGAGTGATTTGCGGCGGGGCGGCCATCGGGCTGACGAAGCTGCTCTACTGGGTGGAGGATCAATTCGAGCGTCTTTCCCCGGTGATTCACGAGTTCTGGCATCCGGTCATCGGCTCGTTCGCCGTCGGCGTCATCGGATTTTTCGTTCCGCGGATTCTGGGCGTCGGCTACGACACGATTTCCGACATCCTGCACGATAACCTCGCGCTCAAGATGGTGTTGCTGATCCTGATTTTCAAGTTCGCCGGTCTTGTGATCTCGCTCGGCTCGGGGACCTCGGGCGGTTTGCTGGCGCCGACGTTTATGTGGAGCGCTGCGCTGGGCAGCGTGTTCGCGATGGTGGTGGACCGCATTCACCCTGCGGCGCATCTTGCGCCCGCGGCGTATGCGCTCGTCGCCATGGCCGCCGTTTTCGGGACGGCCGCGCGCGCCACGTTCGCGCTGATCGTCTTTGCATTCGAAATCACGGGCGATTACAACGCGATTCTCCCGCTCATGCTGGCCTGCGTGATCGCGGACCTGATCGGGCTTCGCTTCCTTCCGAGATCGATCATGACGGAAAAGCTGGCGCGGCGCGGAGTCTCAGTCCCGGGAGAGTACGAAGCCGTCGTCCTAAAGATGGTGCGCGTGGGAGACGTGATGAGAACGGACGTGCCGGCGATCCCCGCGGACATGAGCGTCGCCGAGCTCGCCGCTCGCATGAGCGGCGCCCGGCGCCACGCGGCGGACGAGGCATCGCCTCGCGAGCCGGCGCTCAACCTCATCAGAGGCCTGCCGGTTGTCGGCAAGGAAGGAGAACTAGTCGGCATCGTGACGCAGGGCGATGTGCTGCGCGCGCTCGAGAATGATCCGAACGGCACAGCCAAAGTTCTCGAGGCCGGTTCGAGCCCGCCGATCGTGGCCTATCCGGATGAGATCGTCTTCGATGCCCTGGAGAGGATGCTGCAAAACGACGTCGGTCGGTTGCCGGTTGTGAGCCGCGACAATCCCCGGAAATTGGTCGGCTTCTTCAACCGTTCGAGCATTCTTGGCGCGTGGACGCGGCAGATGGAAGAAGAAGGAGTGCGCGAACGAGGCTGGCTCGCCCGCTGGCGGGGATCGAACGTCGACAGCTCAGTCCTTGAGTAGTTCACTCGACGGGATTGGCCGCTTTCTGAAAGTGGAAGGGCGGGGTTTCAACCCCGCCGGAAGGCGCTTGATTTCTTCAGGGGTTTTAACCCCTGAAGCCTCGCAGCGAGGTCTCTTTACAAGGTCTTAGTGGATGCCGCGCTTCTCGATCAGGCGCACGACGTCGGCGGCGGAAATATCGTATAGCGTGTGCTCGTCCTCTTGCTCGAGACGCTCGCGGAGATACTCGGCCGCGAGAAAGCTGGCTTCGCGATCCGAAAGATTGCGTCCCGTGCGCTCGCGAAACTTGACGAATCCGGGATGCGCCAGGCCGAGCACGACGCCCTTGCCATCGACGAAAAACTTGCAATCCATCGTGTCGCTATGCCGCGTGGCGATCCCGTTCCAGCAGTGTGAGAACCGGCAGCGATACACGTAGTCGGTCACCTTCGACGGCACGTCGAACGCCCCGATGAACTCGCTCATCGTCCCGGCATTTGGAATCGTCGGAACCGCCGCTGCCTTCGCCGCCATGCCGGCCTACTTCCTCACGCCCACGACAGCGGGCTGCGCCGCGTGCTGATAACTGTGGATTGCGGCTGCCTCGCCTGCTCCCGCGGAAAGGCGGAAACCCTGATCGAGCAGCGTCTTCTCGAGCGCGGAGAGGAAGAGCAGCACGTTGGTCTTCTGGCTTGAATAGCCCATCAGGCCTATGCGCCAGATTCGGCCCTTCACCGGGCCGAGTCCTCCCGCGATCTCGATGTTGAATTCGTCGAGCAGTTGCTTGCGCACTCGCCCGTCCTCGATTCCGGCGGGAATGTTCACGGCCGTTACGGTGATCAGGCGGTCGGCCGGATTCGAGACGAATAACTCGAGGCCCATCGCTTCCAGTCCCGCGATGAGAGCCTGCTGGTTGTGCAGGTGCCGCTCCCATCGCGCTTCGAGCCCTTCTTCGAGAACGCATCGCAGTGCCTCACGCATTCCGTAAATCAGCGTGATCGGCGGCGTGTGGTGGTAGAGGCGATCCTTGCCCCAATAGTTCATTGCAGACGTGAGGTCGAAGTACCAGCTCCGGACAGGCTCTTTCCGCGCGCGCATCAACTCTTCCACGCGCGCATTCACCGTGATCGGCGCCATGCCCGGGGGCGCGCTGATCGCCTTCTGCGCGCCGCTGAAACAGATATCGATGCGCTGGCCGGCTACATCGAGCGGTATCCCGGCGAGCGTCGCCACCGCGTCCACCACCAGCAGCGCGCCCAATTCATCGGCAGCCTTGCGATAATCTTCGAGGCGGTGTACGACGCCCGACGACGTCTCGCCGTGCGTCAGGCCCACGAATTTGATCTTCCTGCCCTTGCCCGCGCGGACCACGTCCGCCGGATCGACCGTGCGTCCGTAGGGCGCTTCGACGCGAATCACCTTCGCCGGGATGCGCTCCGCGATGATGGCCATGCGCTCGGAAAACGCCCCGTTCACGCAGACGATGCATTCATCGCCCGATTCGAGCGGATTCACCACCGCCGCTTCGATGCCGCCCGAGCCCGACGCGGAGATGGGAAACGTGATGTGATTTTGCGTTTGAAACACGCGGCGGAGCAGGGTCTGAACGTCGTCCATCATTTCCGTGAACCACGGATCCATGTGGCCCACAATCGGCGCCGCCATCGCGCGATACACGCGCGGGTCCACGCACGATGGTCCCGGCGTCAGCATCAGCCGCTCAGGCGGCAAAAGCTCGCCGATCATCTCTGCTTCACGATCACTCATAGGATTATTCCTCGCGGCCTTATTATATTTGTATTTTCTTCCCACCTTCGCGGACCGCACTCGTGCCACTTCGCGGCGGGCAATCGGGGGATGAGCTCGATGCCTACTTCTATCTCGATCTCCTAGTCTCGCTAAATCGGACCTCTGCGGTCAACCTCCAAAATGGACCTTCATGGCGAGACGGTCAGACGCCTCTTGCCGGAATCCAATTCGGGAAATCCCGAAATCCTCCGAATGGAGGGGGTTAGCGGTTTCGCAACTGTCCTGCCTTCGCGTTGAAAGGCCTATACCCCTATGCTAGATTTGCAAATTGACCCCTCACGACGATGATTGACGGAAAATCCACCGCTGTTGCGAAGCCAAAAGTCACGCGAGTGGAGGTGTATTGGCACACCGTGCGCTATCGCACCGTCGTACTCTACGTCGTCGCCTCCATCCTGATCGTGCTCGCGATGGTTTACCTGGTCTTTCCTGAATTTTCGGCCACCATGATGAAGCGGCTCTCGACTGTGGGTGAACCGGCCGATGGTGGCGTTGCGAATCCTTCGGGCCGCCAGGCGCGCTTCGTCAACCTCGACGGCAAGGTGCAGGTGAAGAAGGTCAATTCGGTCCAGTGGATGAACGCCGATTATCAGATCACGCTCGACAAGGGCGATCTCATCCAGACCGCTTCCGAGGGAGTCGCGCGCATTGCGTTCGCTGACGGAACCACGTACACGGTGAAGGGTGATACGCTCGTAACCGTGGAGGAAAATATCGTCGATCAAGACCGCGCCACGCAGGTCGGCGTGCACATCAGTTCCGGCCAGGTGGACCTGGCCACCGGTACATGGCAAGTCCCGGGCTCGAAGGCCGAGGTTTCCTTCGAGAATGCCGTGGCGTCGCTGCGCTCGAATAGCCGCGCGGCGGTGCGCAGCGATCCGGATACGAAGGAAAACAACATCACGGTCGATGCCGGAAGCGCCGAGCTGAACCGCGGCGGCGAGCATGTGGATATCGGCCAGTACGAGCGGGCGACCCTGCCTTCCGACGGTGGAGCGATTACCAAAACGCAGGTGCTCGCCCCTCCCGCGCTCGTCGAGCCGCTCAATTTGCAGCCGATCATCGTGACCGATCCGAAGCATGACGAAATTCACTTCGCGTGGAAACCCGCGGCCACGGCGAAGATGTACGACTTTCAGGCCAGCACCACGGCGATGTTCAACCACATCGTCATGGAAAGGAAAACGGCCGCGACGAGCGTGGACATCGCGGGATTCGACCCGGGCGATTATTTCTGGCGCGTATGGGCGATCGACGACAAGAACAGCGTGAGCGACATGAGCGAGGCTTACAAATTCACGCTCGTGGCGCACGGCAAGGAGCTCGATATGCTCCTTGACGTGGACGACACGCAGATGCACGGCAGCGTCGTCGAGGTAATCGGGCGCACCGAGCCCGGCGCCGCGCTGATCATCAACGGCGAGCAGGTGGCCGATATCAAACCGGACGGGCATTTCCGGTATTTCACCGAGCCGATGGCTCGCGGCAGTCATACGATCGTCATCACGGGGCAGAACCGCAGAGGCGGAACGGCGATCAAGCGCGTGGATGTGGTGATTCCTTAGCAATTCATACGACCGGCCAGGCGACGCGCCGCCACGGCGGCGCTCACGTGGAACCTGAGAGGAAAGCAATCTGTGAATAAGAACGGCTTCAACTTGCGGTCGGTTTTCAGTCTGTTCTCATCCGACCTGGCTATCGACCTGGGAACAGCGAACACGCTCGTGTTTGCCCGCGGCAAAGGTATCGTCGTCAACGAACCTTCCATCGTCGCCATCAATAAGAACAACGGTGAAGTGGTCGCGGTCGGCCGCGAGGCCAAGGAGATGCTCGGCCGCACGCCCGGTAACGTGGTCGCCATCAAGCCGATGAAGGACGGCGTGATCGCCGATTTCAAGGTGACCGAAAAGATGCTCACCTACTTCATCCAGAAGGCGCACAACCGCCGCGTCCTCGTGCATCCCCGCATCGTGATCGGCGTCCCGAGCGAAATCACCCCCGTGGAAAAACGCGCCGTGCAGGACTCGGCCTATCGCGCCCGTGCGAGCGAAGTCTATCTCGTCGAGCAAGCCATGGCCGCGGCGATCGGCGCCGGACTCCCGATCGAGGAGCCTTCGGGAAACATGGTGGTGGATATCGGCGGCGGCACCACGGATATCGCCGTCATCTCCATGAGCGGCATCGTCTATTCGCGTTCGGTGCGCGTGGCCGGAAACGAAATGGACGAATCGGTGATGCACTACCTGAAGCGCAAGTACAACTTGCTCGTCGGCGAGCGCACCGCCGAACAGATCAAGATCGAAATCGGCTCGGCGTATCCGCTTGAAAAGCCGATGACGCTCGAAGTGAAGGGGCGCAACCTGATCGAGGGCGTGCCGCGAACCGTGACCATCGACGACAGCGAAATCCGCGAGGCGCTTTCCGAAAACATCTCGACGATCGTCAACGCCATCCGCGTGGCCCTCGAGCGCACGCCGCCCGAGCTTTCGGCCGATATCAGCGACCGCGGAATCGTGCTCACCGGCGGCGGCGCGCTCATCAAGAACCTCGATAAGCGCATCCGCGAAGAGACCGGCTTGCCCGTTTCGATCGCCGATGACCCGCTGGCTTCCGTCGTGCTCGGCACCGGGAAAATGCTCAGCGACTTCCGCCTGCTGCGCCTGGTCTCGATCGATTGAAGCTGGGATCGGGCTTTTAGAATGATCGAATTTCTCTTCTCGCGTCATCGTCCGCTGGCCCTGCTGGCCGCCGCTGTCCTGGCACAGGTTCTGCTCCTCGCCTTTCAGATCAAGCGCGAACATGATGTCCGGCTGATCCGTTATTGGACCGCCGCGGTGGTGATGCCCGTCGAGCGCGGCGGCACGTGGGCGCTTTCCAAGGTCGGCGGTATGTGGACCGGCTACGTCGGGCTGCGCGGCACTCGCGCCGAGAACGCGCGACTCCGCGGCGAAGTCGACGAGTTGCGCATGCGCAACCGCGAGCTCGAAGGCCGGGCTGCCGAAGCGCAGCGCCTCGGCGTCCTGCTGAATTTCCGCGACGCTCATCCGGAAGCGCAGATGCTCGCCGCACAGGTGATTGGGGCGAGCGCTGACCCGGCATCGCACACGCTGTTTATCAATCGCGGCGAACGCGACCGCGTGCGGCGCAATCTCGCCGTCATCACGCCGGACGGCATTGTCGGCAAAATCGTCGAGGTATTTCCGGCTACTTCGCAGGTGCTGCTCATCAATGACAAAGATAGCGGCGCCGGCGCCCTGCTCGCGGACACGCGCACCCACGGCGTCGTCAAGGGCAGCGGTGATCCCGATCCCCGCCTCGAGTACGTGGTCAACGACGAACCCGTTCACGTCGGCGAAATGATTCTTACATCCGGCGAGGACCGCATCTTCCCGAAGGATCTGCTGATCGGCACGGTGGCCAGCGCGAAAGCGGGCAATCCATTTCAGGTGATCCACATCGCGCCGGCAGCGCGTCTCGACCGGCTCGAGGAAGTGATCGTCCTGCTCACGCAGCAGGAGCTCAAGCGACCAAACGACTCGGCCGATTCAGCCGACGCGCAGCCGAGTGCGGAAGGAATCGTCCAGAAGCCGGCCGCTCCACCGGCCGCTCCGGCAGCCGCAAACGCGCCCAGCTCCGGTAAAGCTCCGGCGCCGCCCTCCGGGCCGCAAAACTGACATGTCGTACATGCTGAATCCCGGCGCGCAATCTGATTCGAATATCGAGGTGCACAAGTATTACGGCGGCACGGTCGTCATCGCCGCTTTTCTCGCGCTGGTCCTTCAGGCGTTCCTGCACAAGTACGGCCGGTGGTCGGAGCTGATCGATCTGCCGTTGCTCGTCACGATCTATTTCGGCGTGAGCCGGCGCAATCCGGTGACCGGCCTGTTGCTCGGAGGAGCGATCGGCATCTTGCAGGACGCGCTGAGCCACGATAATCCGATCGGACTTTATGGAATCGCGAAGACGATTGTGGGTTACCTCGCGTCAACAATCGGCGCGCGCATCGACACGCAGAATCCGGTCAGCCGGTTCCTCCTCGTGTTCGTTTTCTTTCATTTTCATCAGGCTGTTTTCGCCGTCACGGAGCGCGTCCTGCTGGATCACCCCGAGCCGTTCTTTACTCTGCGCCTGCTGCTCAATTCCGTCGTAACCGCGGCGTTCGGCGTCGTCCTCTTCGCGTTCCTCGACCGCCTCCGCCGCACCTCGTAGCCTCACGCCGCACCCGTCCCTAGTCGTCATTCTGCCTGCCCTGACGCAGGAAGGGAGCGGAGCGTCCTGACGCGATCCATCGGGGCCTTTGCATTTGTAGCGGCCGCCTCGCATTTTAGGCGGGCGCTTTTCTTTTTGCGTTCCGACGCGCTATTCCTCTCCGGAGTCGAAGCGCGCATTCTTGCCCTGAGCCCGCCGCAGGCGGGAAGGGTTGCGCCTCGAATGCAGTCGCGGGGAATCTCTCTTTAGCGCCACATTTATGAGATCGCGTCAGGCGGGATTGAAAGCCATCCATTGACTGAGCTGATTCATTTCGCCCCTGCTGGCACGCGGCGCTTCAACTCTTCGGACCAACGTCTGAATCTACTTGTCGTTGGTCTCCAACTTCATACGCTCCCAAACGTATTCTGACGTCATCGGCACGCCGCGGACCACACGATTCTCTGTTTGCAAGGTCAGGCGATCACCTTGGAGTTTTGCGAATCGTACCAGATCCGTGTTCACCCAGGCTTGAACCGAGCAAGCTTCGAGATGGTGAATTACCTTGTCACCAGTGACGGTGTAGCTTCCCGCATAGGCGACAAAGCTGGTAAGTGCCTCCACACTTTCCTCAGCGTGAGCCACGTCCGGGAAGGTCGAGAGTGGCTTCCGTCCGTCAAAAGCCATGACAGCCGACACCCTGCCGTCCGCCGTGTACGTCAGGAAGCCGGTAGGATTCTGTCCCCATGAATGTTTAACTTCACCTTTGTCGGTTGTATCTGTGACGGACACTAATTTCCATGTGCCGACCAGTGCGTCTTTGGACTGCGCGATCCCGCTGGACGGGAACGCCATGAGGATCAGGGCCGTTGCGAGAATCCACTTCGTCATCGACGCCTCCTGATCCGCGAAAGAAACACTACCTATCATTTCCCTGTAGGCACGCGGCGCTTCAACTCTTCAAACCAGTTCAGCACGACGTTGATTTGGGTCGGTGCCGCCTGCCCTTGCTCGCTCGGCATGAGCATCAGGAAGCGCTGGCCGTCGGCGGACACGTCGTAGAAGGGAATCGAACTCGGAGGCGTGTTTAGCACGTACTGTCCTTGAAAGAGCATCCGTGGCTTGCCTGCAACGAAACTCGGCTGAGTGGCGATGTCCACGGCCATCATCTTGTCTCCGCTACGGTAGAACAATTCCCGACCGTTGCGATTCCAGACCGGCTCCGTTCCACCGTCCGTTGAAATCTGCCACTTGCCACCTGGGCCCGGATAGGGCTGCACGTAAACTTCCAAGCGGCCTGATTCGTCTGAGGTATAGGCAAGCCAGCGCCCGTCCGGCGAAAACTGTGGTGCCCCTTCGGTGAAGGGCGTGCGGAGGAAAGGCCGGGCCCTACGGTCGCCCATCCGCAGCACCCAGATGTCATATCCGGTGGTGGGATTGATTTCAATGAAGGCCAGCAGTTGCCCATCCGCGGACCAGGAACTCGGGACCTGGAAATACTCGCTGGTGTTCAATCGCTCCAGCCCGCCACTGCCGTCGGCCAGTTGCCAGTAGATGTTCGTGGCCCCGTCCTTGTTGGATTCAAACGCGATCCGCTTGCCATCCGGTGTCCAAGACGGGGCAACGTTCGAATTCCCCTCAAACGTCAGCCGCGTCAACGTGTCTCGGGAGAGATTGTATAGCCAGATTTGGGGCTCCTGTTCCTGGATGGTCACGGCTACCTGCCGGCCGTCGGCGGAAAGCCGCGGATACCGGTAGGCATGCGCAGGAGCGGCCAAGGGCTGCACTGCCCCATTGCGACTAACCCACACCAGCTTCCCTTGAGCAGACTGGGCGGTCCCAGAAACATAGACCAGAGATCCCGTGCTGGAAATGCTGTACTGAGCGGCTCCTGTTGGGGATTGCAAGATGCCCTCCACCACGGGGACCGCCGTACCCGTCACTTCCAATCGCTGCGGATCAAACGGCACTGCCATCAGGCTTGCCGCTTGCGCATAAACCAGGTGTCCGGAGAGCGCATAGCGTGGCTGCGTTCCCTCTGGGATCAGGTTCCGCCGGTCGCCCGTTACGATGGACTGGACCGCAACCCCCGAGCCGTCGACAACGCGGGCAGCAAAGAGCACGGCCTTGTCGCCGGGCAAGAACTCCGGCCATAGGTAGCCACTGCTCCCCTCCCCCGGACCAGCTGGCAGTCGCGGCGTCCCTCCTGCGGCCGCTACCTGCTGGAGAGGTTGGGCTATTGTGGGTGCGAAGGCAATCATTCCCTGGCTGCTCCAACTGGCCCCACGCGGTTGCGGAGCCTTGCCGATGGCCAGCGCCGCTCCCCCGCTCACTGAGACCTTCTTCAGCTTTCCGTCGGCGAAAAAGCCGAGCCATTGGCCGTCGGGAGAGAAGAATGGCTCGATAGCCCCTTCCGTGCCGGGTATAGGTTTGGAGGCCAGGCTATCCATCGCCCGCAGATAAATCTGTTGGGTGCCGCTCTGTGTGGCGACATACGCGAGATGAGTGCCATCAGGAGAGAGGGCCACAGCGGGGCCGCTATCCAAACCTGCTAATTGTTGGCCCGGCGGTAGCGTTATCACGGCGCGAGTGACGGGCTGCGGCGGAGGGGTAGGCGCGGGCTTCAGAATCCAAGTGCCTAGGCTCGCGATCGCCGCGCCTAAGAGCAAAGTGCCCAAGCTGAGGACTACCGCTCGCCGCCCAATTGACGCGGAGGTTGGTGTCGCGGCAACCGCCGACGGCTCCGGTGCGCCAGCGAGAACTTCGTCGAGCGAAATGCGTGCGTCGCCGATGTCGCGTAAGCGTTGCTTCGGGTCTTTCTGCAAGCAGCGCTGCAAGAGAACTCGAACCCGGATCGGTGTCGCGGCGGGAAGCTGCGACCAATCCGGCTCGGCACGAATCACCGCTGCTAACGTTTCCGTCACCGATTCGCCCCGAAACGCCATCTGGCCTGTCAGCATCTCGTACAGCACGCAGCCAAACGCCCAGATGTCCGCCCGGCGGTCCACCGCTTTGCCCTTGGCCTGTTCCGGAGACATGTACGCCGCCGTCCCCAGCAACACTCCCGCCAGTGTCGCCATCCGGCTCATCGTCGGCGAAGTGGAAATATCGATCGACGCCGCGTCGCCTTCGATTGCCTTTGCGAGACCAAAGTCGAGAACCTTCACCGCGTCGTCGTCTGTCACCTTCACGTTTGCGGGCTTCAGATCGCGATGCACGATCCCCCGCTCGTGCGCGTATTCGAGCGCTTCGCACATCTGCTTGGCGATAGGCAATGCTTCGCTGATTGGAATCGGACCGGTGCGGATGCGGTCAGCGAGCGTCGGCCCCTCGACCAGCTCCATCACCAGCGCGTGAGTGCTGCCGGAATCTTCGAGGCCGTAGATCGAGGCGATGTTCGGGTGATTCAGCGAGGCCAGGACTTTCGCTTCGCGCTGGAACCGCGCCATGCGCTCGGCGTCGCGCGCGAACGCGTCGGGCAGGACTTTCAGCGCCACATCGCGCCCGAGCTTCGCATCCCGTGCGCGGTAAACCTCGCCCATCCCGCCCGCACCAATGGCGGCAAGGATTTCATAGGGCCCCAGGCGAGTGCCCGAAGTCAGCGCCATTTGGGGCTGGATTATAGCCCCTCGGAACATTAACGCATCGTATTACTTAGGCCAGATATCGCCGAAACAGTTTGCGGAAGAAGGAGGCACTTTAGGGGGTCGGAGCTGAACTTGTCCCGAGTCCGCCGCAGCGGACCGAGGGAGCTCCGCCGAAAAAGACGTGGCGCGGAGCGCCAATTGGGGTGGAAGGGCGG
>JGI12269J14319_10004101_pt1 | contig 13430 bp, 9 predicted proteins | sample PeaSoiSIISIP2007_FD_14319 | JGI IMG/M metagenome (IMG submission 14319) | reverse complement strand
AGGGACCGGCTCGACGACGAGACCTGGGACGAGATCGAAGAGGTGCTGATCACGGCCGACGTGGGCGTGGCGCCCGCCCGGCTGATGGTCGACGACCTGCGGACCAAGGTCAAGGTGCTCGGGGCGCGCGGGCCCGCCGAGGTGCGCGCGCTGCTGCGGGCCGAACTGCTCACCCAGCTCGGCGACATGGACCGGTCGCTGCACGTTTCGCCGCACAACGGCGTGCCCGCCGTGGTCCTGATGGTCGGCGTGAACGGCACCGGTAAGACGACAACCTGCGGCAAGCTCGCCCGGGTGCTGATCGGGGACGGGCACACCGTGCTGCTCGGGGCGGCCGACACGTTCCGCGCGGCGGCCGTCGACCAGCTGCAGACGTGGGGCGAGCGGGTGGGCGCCGAGACGGTGCGGGCCGACCGGGACGGCGCCGATCCGGCCAGCGTGGCGTTCGAGGCGGTTGCTGAGGGCACCGAAAAAGGCGTCGACGTGGTGGTGATCGACACCGCCGGCCGGCTGCACACCAAGGTCGGGCTGATGGACGAGCTCGGCAAGGTCAAGCGCGTGGTGGAGAAGAAGACCACGGTCGATGAGGTGCTGCTCGTGCTCGACGCCACCACCGGGCAGAACGGGCTCCGCCAGGCCCGGGTGTTCGCCGAGGTGGTCGACGTCACCGGCATCGTGCTGACCAAGCTGGACGGGACGGCCAAGGGCGGGATCGTCATAGCCGTACAGCGTGAGCTGGGCGTTCCCATCAAGCTGGTCGGCCTCGGCGAGGGACCGGACGACCTGGCGCCGTTCGACCCGGGCGCCTTCGTGGACGCCATCCTCGGCTGAGAGCGCGCGGCCGGCGGGCCGGAAACATGTTTGTAACAAGGACTCCGGGTGTTTCACGCGGCCGACACACACCGGCAGATCCGGTGAAACCTCGGTATCGGATGGTCGGTACAGGACTCCGAAGGGACACCAGATGAAGCTCATCACCGCTGTCATCAAGCCGTTCAAGCTGGACGACGTCAAGGCCGCGCTTCAGGCGTTCGGCGTCCATGGCCTGACGATCACGGAAGCAAGCGGATACGGCAGGCAGCGCGGGCACACGGAGGTGTACCGCGGGGCTGAGTACCAGGTCGACCTGGTGCCGAAGGTCCGCGTTGAGATCCTGTGCGACGACGAGGACGCCGACGACCTGATCGGAGTCGTGGTCAAGGCGGCGCAGACCGGCCGGATCGGCGACGGCAAGGTCTGGTCGGTTCCGGTTGAGACGGTAGTCCGGGTGCGCACTGGAGAGCGCGGGCCCGACGCGATCTGACGGGCATCTTATGAGTAGTCCGGGGGACGCGTGGAAGCAATGACCTCGTTCGCTGCAGATCGTGCTCGCCGGACTACGCAAGTCGATAGATGGCTGGCGGAACTCCTCGGTGCCGAGGCTGGCGTGGCCCTGGTGGCCGTCGGCGGGTACGGGCGCCGGGAACTGCTGCCGCGCAGCGACCTGGACGTGCTGCTGCTGCACGGCGGCCGGGACGACATCGCGAGCATCGCGGACCGGATCTGGTACCCGGTCTGGGACTCCGGTGCCGAGCTCGACCACGCGGTCCGCACCGTGCCGCAGGCCAGGAGGGTGGCGCGCGCCGACCTGAAGGTCGCGCTCGGGCTGCTGTCCGCCCGGCACGTGGCCGGCGACCCGGACCTGACCGAACGGCTGCGGGCCGGAGCGCTTGAAGACTGGCGGTCGGCCGCGCCCGCGCGGCTGGCCGAGTTGCACGCCGCCCACGACGAGCGGGCCAGGACCAGCGGGGAGCTCGCCTTCCTGCTCGAGCCCGACCTGAAGGAAGCCAGGGGCGGCCTGCGGGACGTGCACGCGATCCAGGCGGTGGCGGCCGCCTGGGTGGCGCCCGCGCCCGGGCCCAAGGTCCGCACGGCTTACGAGCAGATACTCGACGCCAGGCACGCCCTGCACGAGGTCACCGGGCGGCGCCTGGACCGGCTGGTGCTCGAGGAGCAGGACGAGGTGGCCAGGGCGCTCGGGCTGCTCGACGGGGACGTGCTGCTCCGGATGCTGGCAGGCGCCGCGCGGACCGTCGCGTACGCGGTCGATCACGCCTTCCGCCAGGCCGACCGGCTCCGCGGCCGCCGGCTGCGCCGCCGGCAGGCCGAACGCCGCCCGCTTGCGGACGGGGTGGTGGAACAGGACGGCGAGGTGGTGCTGGCCCGGGCGGCCGACCCGGCCAGCGACCCGGCGCTGGTGCTGCGCGCCGCCGCCGCGGCCGCGCAGGCCGGGCTGCCGCTGGCGCCACGGACCCTTGACCGGCTGACCGAATGCCCGCCGCTGCCCGTCCCCTGGCCCGCGGCCGCCCGGGACTCGCTGCTCGCGCTGCTCGGGGCCGGCCAGGCCGCGGTCAGCGTGTGGGAGGCGCTGGACACCGAGGGCCTGGTGACCGCGCTGATCCCGGACTGGGAGCGGGTCAGGAACCGGCCGCAGCGCAACCCGCTGCACACCTTCACCGTCGACCGCCACCTGGCCGAGGCGGCGGCGCACGCCGCCGCGCTGACCCGTGAGGTGGCCCGTCCCGACCTGCTGCTGCTCGCCGCGCTGCTGCACGACGTCGGCAAGGGCTGGCCGGGGGATCACAGCGTCACCGGCGAGGTGGTGGCGCGGGACGTGGGGCGGCGGATAGGCCTGCCGGCTCCGGACGTGGAGCTAGTCGCCTCGGCGGTCCGGTTCCACCTGCTGCTGCCCATGATCGCGACCCGGCGGGACCTGGACGACCCGGTGACCGTCAAGCAGGTCGCGACGACCGTGCGCAGCCGCGTCCTGCTCGAGCTGCTGCATGCCCTGGCCATCGCGGACGGGCTGGCTACCGGGCCCGCCGCGTGGAACGACTGGAAGGCAACCCTGGTCGCGGACCTGGTGCGCCGGGTGGAGGCCGTGCTCGACGGCGATCCGATGCCCGCACCCGCGCCGCTGCGCGACGATCAGCTGGCGCTGGCCGCCGACGGCGGCCCGGCGGCGACGGTACGCGGGTCGGAGGTGACCGTGGTCGCCCCCGACCGCCCCGGCCTGCTGTGGCGCGCCGCGGGGGTGCTGGCCTCGCACCGGCTGGCGGTCCGGAGCGCGAACGCGTCCTCGGTCGGGAACACGGCCGTCACCGTGTTCGATGTGGAACCGGAGTTCGGTGATCCACCCGACGCGACGCTGGTGGCCGCGGACCTGCGCCGGATGTTGCAGGGGCGGCTGGACGTCGAGGACCGGCTCGACCGCCGCGCCCGGGCGGTCCGGCCGCAGGCGGCAACGATACCCGCGCCTAAGGTCGGCTTGATTGATGACGCCTCTGATACCGCGACCGTGATCGAAGTGCGGGCCCACGACGCCCCCGGCCTGCTCTGGCGGGTCGGCCGGGCGCTGGGCGAGTGCGGCCTGGACGTGCGCGCGGCCCGGGTGGAGACGCTCGGGGCCGAAGTCGTCGACGTGTTCTACGTGACCGACGGTGACGGCAAGCCGCTGGCCTCCGACGACCTGCGCCGCACGATCGTGCACTCGGTCCTGGCCGCGCTCGGCGACTGAGCCGCGGGGCGCGGGGCACGGGGGCGACGGCGACTGAGCCACCGGGCGACTGAGCCACCGGGCTTAGGGGGCGACCGGACCCGGGTACCACGGACCGTTCGGTAGCCTGGGTGTTGTGTTTGAGACCCTTTCTGACCGGCTGACGCAGGTTTTTTCCTCCCTGCGCGGCCGCGGACGGCTGTCCGCCGCCGATATTGACGCGACCTGCCGAGAGATCCGCATTGCCCTGCTGGAGGCGGACGTCGCGCTCCCGGTCGTCAGGCAATTCATTGCCCGGGTCAAGGAGCGGGCCAGCGGTGAGGAAGTCTCCGCCGCGCTGAACCCGGCCCAGCAGGTCATCAAGATCGTCAACGAGGAGCTCATCACCATCCTCGGCGGCGAGGAGCGGCGGCTGCGGTTCGCCAAGGTGCCGCCGACCGTGATCATGCTGGCCGGCCTGCAGGGTACGGGTAAGACCACGCTGGCGGCCAAGCTCGCCTTGTGGCTGAAGGGGCAGGGCAACACCCCGATGCTCGTCGCGGCCGACCTGCAGCGGCCCAACGCGGTGCAGCAGCTTCAGGTGCTGGGCGAGCGGGTGGGCGTTCCGGTCTACGCGCCGTTCCCCGGCAGCGGCGTCGGCGACCCGGTGGCCGTCGCGCGGGACTCGCTGGAAGAGGCGAGGCGCCGCCAGCAGAACATGGTCATCATCGACACCGCCGGCCGCCTGGGCGTCGACGCGGAGATGATGGCGCAGGCCGTCGCGATCAGGGACGCCACCCAGCCGGACGAGATCTTGTTCGTGGTCGACGCGATGATCGGCCAGGACGCGGTGGCGACCGCGCAGGCGTTCCTGGACGGGGTCGGCTACGACGGCGTGGTGCTGACCAAGCTCGACGGTGACGCGCGCGGCGGCGCCGCGCTGTCCATCGTGGAACTGACCGGGCGCCCGATCATGTTCGCGTCCTCGGGAGAGAAGCTCGAGGACTTCGACATGTTCCATCCGGACCGGATGGCGTCGCGGATCCTCGACCTGGGTGACCTGCTCACCCTGATCGAGCAGGCGGAGAAGGCGTTCGACGCCGAGCAGACCGCGGGGCTGGCCGGGCGGCTCGCCTCCGGCGATGGCTTCACCCTCGAGGACTTCGTCGAGCAGCTGGCCATGGTGCGCAAGCTGGGGCCGATCGGGAACCTGCTCGGCATGCTGCCCGGCGCGGGCCGGCACCGGGAACTGCTCGAGCAGGTCAACGACAAGGACCTGGACCGGGCCGAGGCCATCGTCCGGTCCATGACGCCGGAGGAGCGCCGCAACCCGAAGATCATCAACGGCTCCCGCCGGGCGCGCATCGCCAAGGGCTCCGGGGTCGCCATCGGCGAGGTCGCCCAGTTGGTCACGAACTTCTTCGAGGGCCAGAAGCAGATGAAGGCGATGTTCAGCGGCGGCATCCCCGGCATGCCGCCGATGCCCGGCCTCGGCGCGGCCCGCCGGACGGCAGGCCAGAAGGCGCGTAATAAGAAGGGCAACAAGAGGAAGGCACCGCGCAGCGGCGACCCGCGGCGCGCCGCCGAGATCGCGCGGGGCGGAGGCGGCCAGGACGGCGTGGCCCCAGGAATCCCAGGAACCCCAGGAGCCCCCGGCGGCCCCGCGGGCGGCCTGGGCGGGGCAGGCGGCCTCGGCGGCCTGCCTGGTGGCGGTTTGCCGGAAGGGTTCCCCGAGAGCCTGGCCGACGGGCTGGCCAACCTGCCGCCCGGGCTGAACTTCCCGCCCCCGGCGCAGGGCAACATCCCGGCCGCGTTCCGCGGCGGCAACAAGCGCAAGAAGAAGTTACGGAACAGGGCCCAGGGCGCGGACGGTGTCGATGGTGTCGCAATCGGCGGCGCTCTTGTCCTCCCGGTAGCGCAGCACGCGAGCGAAGCGCAGCGCCAGGCCGCCCGGGTAGCGGGGGCTGCGCTGGACGCCGTCGAAGGCGATCTCCACCACCAGTTCGGGGCGGACGTAGACGGTATTCCAGTCCCGGTGGTTTTCCAGCGCGAGCAGCCGTTCGGTCTGCCAGGTCAGCAGCTCGTCGGTCAGCCCCTTGAACGTCTTGCCGAGCATGACATAACCGCCCGTCGAAGGATCGCGGGCGCCCAGGTGCAGGTTAGACAGCCAGCCGCGGCGCCGGCCGTGCCCCCACTCGACGGCCAGCACCACCAGGTCGAGCGTGTGCCGGGGCTTGACCTTGATCCATCCGGCGCCCCGGCGGCCGGCCGCGTACGGGGCGGCGAGCGACTTGACCACGACGCCTTCGTGCCCGTGGGCCAGTGCATCGGAGAAAAAGGCGGTGGCCTCCTCGGCTGAGGAGGTGACCAGGCGCGGCATGAGCAGGTCGGGCGGGACGGCCCGGGCCAGCGCGGCGTGCCGCTGCCGGTCTTCGGCGTCGATCAGGTCGGTGCCGTCCAGGTGGAGGGCGTCGAACAGGAACACAGAAAGCGGCACCGAGGGGCCTCCGCCGTCCAGGCTGGCGGTGCGCGCCGCCGTGTCCTGGAACGGCAGCGGCCTGCCGTCCTCGCGCAGCGCGATCAGCTCGCCGTCGAACACCGCCGTCTGCACCGGCAGCGTCCCCAGTGCCGCCACCACCTCGGGCAGCCGGGCCGTGATGTCGTCGAGCGTCCGGGTGAACAGGCGCACGTTTCCCCCAGACAGGTGCGCCTGGATCCTGATGCCGTCGAGCTTCCACTCCACCGCGCATTCCACCGCGCATTCCGCGGCGCATTCCACTGGGGCCGTGCCGCCGATCTTGGCCAGGGCCTCGTCGATGCTCGTCGCGCTGGAGGCGAGCATCGGCCGCACCGGGCGCCCCACCTCCAGGCCGAACTCCGTTAGTGCGCCGCTGCCGCCGGCTAGGGCGGCGGCGGCCACCACGCCCAGCGAGCCGCGCAGCATCACCGCCCGGCGGACCTGGTTCACCGGTACCGAAGCCGCCCGCGCCACGGCCTCGGTCATGACTCCCTCCAGCGCCCCCTGGTGCAGCTCACCGGAGAGCAGGCCGAACAGGAACCGCTGCTCGTCCTCGGTGGCCCGGCCGAACAGCTCGCTGACCAGCGCCTTGCGCGTGGCCGCCGAACCCTTCCCGGAGACCGCCCCGATCGCGGAGAAGCCCGCGTCCACGTCGCTCAGCGTGAGCGTGGGCGTATCCGCGGGCGGGAACCCGTCCCGCAGCGTCGCCCACCCAACGCCGATCTGCCGTTGCGGCAGCTCACCGGACAGGTAGGCCACGGCGATCGGCACCTCGAGCGGCCCGGCCTGGCGCAGCGCGCCGGCCAGCGTCTCGATCTTCGCGAGCCGCGCGCCGGTGGTGGCCACGGTCCGCGACACCTCAGCGATCTCGGTAAGCAGCACGCGACCATTCTCCCGCGCCCTTCCGCCCGGCTCCCGGCCCCCGCCACCAGGGCTCAGGTGAAGATCATCAGGTCGCGGAGCTCGTCGACCCGGTCGGGGGAGAGCGAAGTGTAGGCGCACAGCTCGTCGGCGCTGGTGAACTTGCCGAGCTTGTCCCGTGCGGCCAGGACGTCCCGGACCTCGTCCGGCGCGAGCCCCAGGTTTCCCGCCAGCACGATGGCGGGCACGTGGTTGACGTCCACCAGGCCGCCGTCGTCGTACTGGCGTGGCAGGTCCGGGCGGCCGATGCACAGCTCCCTGGCCAGGTCGGGCTTTGTCGCGGCCAGGCGCCGCGCCTCCTTCCGCCGCTCGATCGCCTCGCGCGCCCTGGCCACGGCCGCCCGGTTGCGCTGCCGCATGGCCACCTCGACCGGCGCGGGCGGCGGCCCGGACGGGCCAAGCGGCGCCGTGCCGCGTGAGGGCCGGAACAGCACGGCCGCGTGCACTGCGGCGCACCCCGCCAGGGCGATGATGAAGCCGCCCACGCCCGCGTCGGCGCCGGGTTTGGCCGAGCCCACCGCGACGATCATCGCCACGGTCGCCGCCAGGTAGGCCGCGAACACCGCCCAGTCCCTCTTCCTGCGCTGGCTCACGGCATAGGCGAGGAACGGGACGAACGACAAGAAGCCGATCGACCAGATGGGCACCGACGCCCACCCGGCCTGGCGCAGCACGCCGTTGGGCCGCGGCCCCGGCCGCTGCGGTGCTGGCGTACGGTCGTTCCGGCCGGCTGGTGTCATGCTGGCCTCCCCCCACAGTCCCGCGATCGGCCGGGCAACTGTGCCGGCCTCAGTTGTGCCGGCCTCAGCTGTGCCGGCCTCCACGGCGCGGGCTGACCCCGCGCAGGCGGCGGCCGCCGCTGCCGGGCGCCCAGAGCCAGTATCCAACCGGGAACAGCCGGATGTGCAGGTGATCGTCGACGAGCCCCCAAAGACCGCGGCGCGCGAACAGCGCGACGACCATCGCCACCAGCCCGAGAATGATCAGGTACCAGGCGTTGTAGGAGGCCAGCGTCTGCTGCAGGATTATGTACACGATGGTGCCGAGGATCGGCCCCTCGATCGTGCCGAGCCCCCCGATGATCACCGCGAACGCCATCACGGCGGTCCACTGCACGCTGAACACCGCGCTCGGCTGCACGATGAGCTGGCTGATGGCCAGCAGCGCCCCGGCCGCACCGCAGCCGATCGCGGCCACCACGAAGACGAGCATCCGGGCCAGGCCGACCCGCGCTCCCGAGCTGCGCGCCGCCACCTCGTCGTCGCGGATGGCGGTGAGCACCAGGCCCAGCCTGCCGCGCAGCAGCAGGTACACGGTGACTAGCGACAGGACCGTGACGGCCAGCCCGATCCAGTACGTATCGGCTTCGAGCAGCGCCGTGCCGTTGTTGGGCGTGTGCGGCAGCGACATGCCGGTCCCGCCGCCGATGGAGGGGAACTTCTCGATGATCAGCAGGACGGTCGTCGCGAGCACCCAGGTGGCGATCGCGAAGTACCCGGTGCGCAGCCGGGAAACCAGCCACCACATCGGCAGGGCGGCGACCCCGCAGCCGACTGCCGCGACCGGAAGCGCGGTGAACATCGAGATGCTGTGGATGTTCAGGATCAGCACGAAGTACGCACCGAGCCCCACGAACGCCTGCTGCCCCACCGATACCAGGCCCGCGTAGCCGGCCAGCAGGTTCCACATGCTGGCGAGTGTCAGCACGATGAACGCCTGCACCATGATGCTGGTGGTGCCGGAGTACACGATGTAGGGGAAGAGCGCGAGCACGACAACCACGACGAGGGCGCCGAGCCCGGTCCAGGCCACGTTTCTCCGCGACCGTGTGACCCGGTATTTTTCTACCGAACGGGCGGTGGTTTCAGTGGCCACGCTCATGATTGCGCCCTCCGCGTGGTGAGGCCCTGCGGGCGGAACGCCAGCACGGCGAGGAAGACGATGTACCCGGCCAGCAACTGGTCGGACGCGTTGATCTGGGCGCCGATCTCCTGAGCCACGCCGAGCACCACACCCCCGAGCAGCGTGCCCCAGAGCGAGCCGAGCCCGCCGATCACCACCGCCGCGAACGCGAACAGCAGGATCGTGTCGGTTCCGGTGGTCGGCGAGAACTGGGAGTACATGCCGTACGCGATGCCGGCCAGCGCCACGGTGCCGAACGCGATCGCCGCCGCGATGCCGAACACATGCCGGTAGTCGACCCCGGACAGCTGGGCCGCCTCCTTGTCGTCGGCCACCGCCCGGATCAGCCGCCCGTACTTCGACACGGACAGGAAATACTGCAAGCCGAGCAGCACCACCACGGCCACCACGAAGATCAGCAGCAGCAGGTAGGCGATCGTGATCTGCGAGCCGATCGAGAACGAGCTGGTGATGATGGCGTTCCCGACGCCGAGCGAGTGGCTGTCGGCGTTGACGAACTGGAGCAGGCCGTTCTCGATCACCACGGACAGCCCGAACGTGACCAGCAGCGTGGTGAGAATGCTGCGGTCGAGCGAGGCCTGGATCACGGTCCGCTGCAGCACGTAGCCGAGCAGCGCCATCAGCGGCACCACGATCACGACGGACCACAGCACCGGGATGTGGGTGACGGTGATGACGCCGACCGCGATATAGCCGCCGATCACCGCGAGGTCGCCGTGCGCCAGGTTGACGACCTTCATGACCCCGAACATCAGCGAGAGCCCGCACGCGAATAGCGCGTAGAGCCCGCCGGTCAGGATCCCCTGGATGATGTCGTTGACCCATGCCATAACAGCTCCTCCGCTATCTCGGGGGGAACGATCCCCCCCAGACCCCCCCTGCTCACGAGGGGGCTGCCCGCCCCCCCGTACCCCCCCGGGGAGGGGCTGGCCGCCCCTCCGTGCTCCGCGGGGGCTAGGCCGAAGTAGGCGGCCTCGACCTGGGCCGGCGTGACGTCGGATGGCCGGCCCTCCAGCGTGGTGTGCCCCTCGAGCAGGCACTGCAGGTGTGACGCCACCCGCAGCGCCTGGCTGACATCCTGCTCGACCAGCAGCACGGTAAGCCCGGAGGCCAGGATCTGCGGCAGCATCGCGTAGATGCGCTGGACGATCACCGGCGCCAGGCCGAGGGAAAGCTCGTCGAGCAGCAGCACCCGCGGGTTGGCGACCAGCGCCCGGCCGATGGCCACCGATTGCTGCTCGCCCCCCGACAGCTGGGCCGTGCGCTGGGTCCGGCGGTCCTTCATCCAGCTGAACAGCTCGTAGACGCGCTCGATCGTCCACGGCCCCTTCCGCGCGTACGTCGCGCCGACGAGCAGGTTCTCCTCTACCGTGAGCGACCCGAACAGCCGCCGGCCCTCGGGCACCATGGCGATCCCGCGGGTGGCGCGGCGTTCCGGCCTGACCTTGGTCATGTCCTTGCCGTCGTACAAGATCGCGCCCTCGGTGGGCTGGTGCAGGCCGGCGATCGTGCGCAGCAGGGTGGACTTGCCCGCGCCGTTCGCGCCGATGATCGCGTACACCTCGCCGGGGAACACCCGCAGCGAGATGTGATCCAGGGCTCGTAGCTGACCGTGGTGCACGGTGAGGTCGCGGACCTCTAGTAGGGCCTCGCTCGCTCTGCTGGCCCCGCTCGCCGCCGGGCCGCTTTCGAGGCCCCGCCTTCCCTCGTCGCTCGTTCCTCGCTCCTCAGTCCAGGCGGGGCCGCGGCCCTTTGGCTCGCGCGGGGGCTCGCTCATTGGAGGCCTCCGGGGCTCAAGTCCTCGCTCAGGGTTCCGCCGCTCAGGGAGGCGGTGACCTCGGTGCCGAGGAAGACCTCGCGGACGGCCGGGGTGGCCAGTACCTCGGCGGGCGTGCCGTCGCCGACGAACGAACCGCCGGCCAGGCAGATCAGCCGGTCCACCACGGGGGTGAGTGCCCGGACCACGTGCTCGATCCAGATCACCGCGATGCCCTCGGCGTTCACGCCGCGGACGATCTCCACCACCTGGGCGACTTCCGGGTCGGTCAGCCCGCCGGCCACCTCATCGAGCAGCAGCAGCTTCGGCCGCGACGCGAGCGCGCGGGCNAGTTCCAGCCGCTTGCGCTGCAGCAGGCCGAGCCGCTCGGCGGGCAGGTTCGCCTCGCCGGTCATGTCGGCCCGTTCGAGCGCTTCGGCGGCCGCCGCGTAGCTGGCCCGGCGCCGTAGCCCGGCGCCCTGCTGCGCGGCGACAAGCACGTTCTCGAATACGGTCATGTCGCCGAAGGGCCGTGGCACCTGGTAGGTGCGGCCGATGCCGAGCCTGCACCGAGCCGCCGCCTCCAGCTTGGTGACGGTGCGCCCGGCGAAGGAGATGTCCCCGGCACCCGGGGACAGGTCACCGGAAATGAGGCCGAACAGGCTGGTCTTGCCAGCTCCGTTCGGCCCCACGATCCCGACCGTGTCCCCGGGCCCGACTGCGAACGACAGGTCCTCCGCGATGACGACCCGGCCGAACCGTTTCGTCACGTGGTCCAGTTCAAGCAGTGGATCTGTCATCCGGTCATTTGTTCGTCGGCTCGAGCGTTCCGGTGAGCGGAACCTCGGGCATCAGCGTATTGTCGACGACCTCCATCGACCAGCCGTACTTCGAGTTGGGCTTCCACTGCACGCCGACGCAGGGCGTGTCCACGACACCCGGAGCGGGGTTCTTGCTCGAGGTCCAGTTGAGCTGGCCGGCGAGGCCTTCGATGTTCACCTTGAACAGGGCCGCGGCGACCTCGCTCTTGTCGTGCGGGTTGTTCACCGAGGTCAGCGCCGCGTAGGCGACCTCGAAGAGGCTGTAGTTGCTGAGCGACTGCACCCATTGCGAGCCGGTAGCCGAGGTGAACGCGGCGGCTATCTGCGCGCAGGTCTGCCCGGTGAGCGAGGACTTCCATGGCATATTGGGCGTCCACCACGCGTCCGTGGCGACGTTGTTGACCAGCGAGCCGAGCGCGGCGACATCGGACGGGAAGAGCAGCACCTTGGCCACGGTCGCCAGCTTCGGCTTGTAGCCCTGTTGCGCGGCCTGCTTCCAGAACACGTTGAAGTCGGGCGGCAGCTGCACATTGGTGAAGAACTGGCAGTCCTTCGACTTGAACTCGCTGATGAACGAGCTGTAGTTGGTGAGCCCGTCGGTGTAGGCGGGCGGGTCGACCAGCGTGTAGCCGGCCGGCCCGGCGAACAGCGGCCACGCGGCGCGGAAGGCGTTGCCATCCGAGTCGTTCGGGAACATGCAGGCGACGACCTTGTTGGTGCTCAGCTGGGCGTGGATCTTGTTCCACATCGGGATGAAGGCGTTGCACAGGTCGTTGACACCGAGGAAGTACATCGTCGTCCAGGTGGGCTTGAACGTCGACTTCCCCGGTGTCGGGTTGCCGCCCAGGTTGGCGTACCAGGCCTGCCACGGGACGTTGCCGCAGATCAGTGGCGTACCCAGTTTCTCCGCCGTGGTCGCGACCGGGTTGACCGTCTCCGGTGTGGATGAGGCAAGGAGGAGATCCACCTTGTCAGACAGGATGGCCTGGCTGGCCAGCTGACCGGCGCGGGTGGGGTCGGACTGGGTGTCGTAGGACTTGATGTTGACCTTGTAGGTCTTCCCGCCGATCTTGAACCCGTTCTTGTACTGCGGCGTGGCCTGGATCGTGCTCACGATCCAGTTGTCCGAGGTGCCGAAGTCCGCCAGGGCGCCAGTAAGCGGGTGAATGAAGCCGATCAGGATGTCCTGGGTGCCTGCGCCCGTGGTGGCCGAAGAAGAGGAAGAGGTTGTGGAGGAGGCACCCTTAATGCTGGAGCTACATGCCTCGAGCAGCCCGCCGCCCCCCACGACGGCCGCACTGGCGCCGGCCGCGCGCAGCAAACCACGTCGGCTGACGCCGTCGGCCGGGTTAGTTCTCTCGGGTTGCGCAGTCTGGTCACTCATGTGCAATCGATCTCCTTTGAGGTCGCGCCGAGGGCGCGGGACCGCGTATGAGCTGACACCGTACGACCCCTGCGGATCTGGACTCAGGGTGCTGCGGCGTCATGAGGCTAACATCACCTAAATCCCAATGAGGGGGCGCCAGGAGTGAAAGCGGGTGCGCTTGACCTCATTGGTTTCCCGTGGGGCCTCGGTGTCGGATGCCTAATATGCGGGCTCCTATCACTTTGTGAGAGTGCGTCCGGTGCTGTACCACTGCTGGTGTGCGCTCTGCGAACGAACGTACAGATATTGAACAGTATGGCAACGCTAGGATGCCCGTTCGGCGATAGTCAACGCACGTTATGTAACTGTTTCAAAATGTGAGATGCCGAGGTAGCGGGCCTGCGCGGCCCCGCAGACGGGCAGTCTTTCATGGTGAGGGCCCTGCTTTCGTGGCCGCGCTGTTGTTTCCCGGCTGCGGTTGGTCGAGTAGGGCCGTGATGACGCTCCACCAGCCGCTGCCCCGGCGCCATGTCCCCGGCCAGGATCGCCCGCCGCAGCCGCTCACCCGCCAGCCGCCGCCCCTGGGCTCCGCCCAGCGGCGTCCGTGCGGC
>JGI12269J14319_10004099_pt1 | contig 13433 bp, 9 predicted proteins | sample PeaSoiSIISIP2007_FD_14319 | JGI IMG/M metagenome (IMG submission 14319) | reverse complement strand
GGGCTCGATCGGCTTGCCGGTCCCGGGGACGGAAGTGCGCATCATGTCGCTCGACGAGCCGCACCGGCCGCTGCCGACCGGCGAGCGCGGCGAGCTTTGGGTGCGCGGGCCGCAGGTGATGGCCGAATACTGGCATCAGCCCGAGGAGACCGCGCATACGCTGATCGACGGCTGGCTCCGCACCGGCGACGTCGGCTACATGGACGCGGACGGCTACTTCTTCATCGTCGACCGCCTCAAGGAAGTGATCATCGCCGGCGGCTACAAGATCTATCCGCGCACGGTCGAGGAGGCGATTTACCAGAATCCCGCCGTCGCCGAGGCAGCGGTCGTCGGCGTGCCCGATCCCTATCGCGGCGCCACCGTCATGGCCTTCGTCGTGAAGCACAAGGGCGCGTCGCTCGATGAGGAGGGCCTGCGGACGTTCCTCGCCGACAAGCTCTCGGCCATCGAGATGCCAAAACTCATCGAGTTCCGCGATGAGCTGCCCAAGTCCGCCGTCGGCAAAATCCTGAAAAAGGCCCTCATCGAGGAGCGGGGGACCGCGCCGGAAAGCGGGAAACCGTCGAGCCCGCGCCATGGCTAAGCTGACCGCGATCGAGGGCAAGGAGCCGGCCGGCGTCGGCGAGCAGGAGTACACGATCAGCGAGCTTGCGGCTGAGTGCGAGGTGACGCAGCGCGCGATCCGCTTCTACGAGGACCAGCACCTGTTGGCGCCGCGCCGGCTCGGCCAAATCCGCATCTTCAGCCGCCGCGACCGCGTGCGGCTCGAGCTCATCCTGCGCGGCAAACGTCTCGGCTTCTCCCTTGCCGCGATCAAGGAGATGCTCGATCTCTGCGAGGTGGACGGCGACCATGTGCAGCAGCTGCGGGTTGCCCTCGACAGGGGGCGCCGTCGCATTGCCGAGCTCGTCGGCCAGCAGCAGGACATCGCAAGTGCCTTGGCAGAGCTGCGCGAGCTCGAGCGGCACCTCGCGGCACGCCTGCGCGAGAAGGGCATCGACCCGGAAGAGATCGTCAAGAGCGACGCGGCGTGATTTGCCGGCCTTGCCGCGGAGGTTTTCGAGCACCAGTTTTCGAGGGGTCGAGCGTCACCTCCACTTCGACCCTTCCCCTTAGAAGGGGGAGGGCCGGGACGGGGTCCATCTCGCGCCCCTGAGTCCGAGCACTACAAGGAGACAGCCCGATGAAAAACGTGGTGATCGCCGGCTATGCCCGGTCTCCCTTCCACTTCGCGAACAAGGGCGAGCTCAGGCGCGTGCGGCCGGACGAGCTGGCGGCGCAAACGGTGGCCGGTCTCATCGAGCGCACGCGCCTCGATCCGGCCGAGCTTGAGGATCTCATCGTCGGCTGTGCGATGCCCGAAGGCGAGCAGGGACTCAATGTCGCCCGCCTCATCGGCTTCCTGGCACACCTCCCGATCTCGGTCGCGGGCAGCACGGTCAACCGTTTCTGCGGCTCCTCGATGCAGGCGATCCACATGGCGGCCGGCGCCATCCAGCTCGGTGCCGGCGAGGCCTTCATCTGCGCGGGTGTTGAATCGATGACCCGGGTGCCGATGATGGGATTCAATCCGCTCCCCCATCCCCGCCTCGCTAAGGAATATCCTCAAGCGTACGTCTCGATGGGCATCACCGCCGAGAACGTCGCCCAGAAATACCAGATCACGCGCGCGGAGCAGGAGGCCTTCGCGCTTCTGAGCCAGAAGAAGGCCGCCGCCGCCGAAGCCGCGGGAAAGCTTGCCGGCGAGATCGTCGCCATCAAGCATGACGGCAAGCTGGTCGAAAAGGACGGCTGCATCCGCGCCGATGCGTCGGCCGAGGGTTTGGCCGCACTCAAGCCCGCCTTCGACGAGCACGGCACGGTCACGGCCGGGACCTCCTCTCCCCTGACCGATGGGGCTGCGGCCACGGTGGTGTGCACGGAGGAATATGCCGCGAGGAAGGGGCTCGAGCCGCTTGCGCGCGTGAGGAGCGTGGCCGTCGCCGGCTGCGCGCCCGAGATCATGGGGATGGGTCCGGTCGAGGCGAGCCGCAAGGCGCTCGCGCGCGCCGGCCTCGAGGTCAAGGACATCGACATCGTCGAGCTCAACGAGGCCTTCGCTTCCCAATCGATTGCCTGTATGCGCGAGCTCGGCATCGACGCGAGCAAGGTCAACCTCGACGGCGGCGCCATAGCACTCGGCCATCCCTTGGGGGCCACGGGAGCGCGCATCACCGGCAAGGCGGCCCAGCTCCTCAAGCGCGAAGGCAAGCGCTTTGCGCTCGCCACTCAATGCATCGGCGGCGGCCAGGGCATTGCCACCGTGCTGGAGGCCGTGCGATGAGGATCGAGAGGGCCGCCGTCATCGGCGCCGGCGTGATGGGAAGCGGCATTGCCGCGCACGTCGCGAACGCGGGCGTGCCCGTCCTGCTGCTCGACATCGTGCCGCCCCAAGCCAACAACCGCAATGCGCTGGCGGAGGCTGCCGTCGAGCGCATGCTCAAGGCCGAGCCGGCGCCCTTCATGTCGAAGGCGGCGGCAAGGCTGGTGACGGCGGGGAACCTCGAGGACGACCTCGCCAGGCTCGCGGAGGTCGATTGGATCGTCGAGGCGGTGGTCGAGAACGCGGAGGTGAAGCGCGCGCTCTATGCCAAGCTCGAGGCTCTGCGCAAGAAGGGCTCGATCTTGTCCTCCAACACCTCGACCATCCCGTTAGCTAAGCTGACGGAGGGACTGCCCAAGTCCTTCGCCAGGGACTTCCTCATCACGCACTTCTTCAACCCACCGCGCTACATGCGCCTTCTCGAGATCGTGGCGGGCCCGAGCACGCGCAAGACGGCCACGGAAGCGATCCGGCGCTTCGCCGACGAGCGGCTCGGCAAGGGTGTCGTCGAGTGCAAGGACACGCCCGGCTTCATCGCCAACCGCATCGGCACGCTGTGGCTTCAGGTCGCGGTCGGGAGCGCCTTCGAGCTCGAGCTCTCCGTCGAGGAGGCGGACGCGGTGGCGGGCCGTCCCATGGGCGTTCCCAAGACGGGCGTGTTCGGCCTCTTGGATCTCGTCGGCATCGACTTGATGCCGCATGTGGCGGCGAGCATGCTCGCCTCGCTTCCGGCGGGCGACATGTACCGCAGCCTGTTCAAGGAAATCCCGCTCGTCGGCAAGATGATCGCGGAGGGCTTGACCGGCCGCAAGGGCAAGGGCGGCTTCTACCGCCTTCAGCGCAAGGACGGCGGCGAGCGGGTCAAGGAGTCGATCGATCTCAAGACCGGCGCCTACGCGCCCTCGACGAAGCCGCAACTCGAGAGTATCGGGGCCGCGCGCAAGGGCGGGCTCAAGGCACTCGTCGAGCATCCGGACAAGGGCGGGCAATACGCCTGGCGGGTGCTGAGCCACACGCTCGCCTATGCCGCTGCACTCGTGCCCGAGATCGCCGATACGATTCCCGCGGTCGATCAGGCGATGCGGCTTGGCTACGCGTGGAGATACGGGCCCTTCGAGCTCATCGACCAGCTCGGCACGGGGTGGTTCGCCGAGAAGCTCAAAGCGGCGGGCATGACGGTCCCGCCGTTGCTCGAGCGCGCGGGCGGCCGCCCCTTCTACAAGACCGACGCCGGCAAGCTCCATTATCTCAAGACCGACGGCGAGTACGCGGAGCTCACCCGACCGGCGGGCGTGCTTTTGCTCGCGGACATCAAGCGCGCCTCCGAGCCGCTCGCGCGGAATGCCTCCGCCGCCCTGTGGGACATCGGCGATGGTGTGGTGTGTCTCGAGTTCCGCAGCAAGATGAACGCGATGGACCCCGACATCCTCGATCTCGTCCAGAAGGCGATCAAGCTGGTGAAGGAGAAGTACAAGGCGCTCGTCATCTACAACGAGGCCGACAACTTCTCGGTCGGCGCCAACATCGGCCTCGCGCTTTTCGCCGCCAACGTGGCGCTGTGGCCGATGATCGAGGAGATGGTGGCGAAGGGCCAGGCGACCTACAAGGCGCTCAAGTACGCGCCTTTTCCGGTGGTCGCAGCCCCCTCCGGCATGGCCTTGGGCGGTGGGTGCGAGATTCTCCTCCATTCGAGTGCTGTGCAGGCGCACGCCGAGAGCTACATGGGGCTCGTCGAGGTGGGGGTGGGCCTCGTCCCCGGTTGGGGCGGCTGCAAGGAGGTCCTGACGCGCTGGCTTCGTAATCCGAAGCGGCCGGGCGGGCCGATGCCGGCGATCGGCAAGGCCTTCGAGATGATCGGGACCGCGCAGGTGGCGAAGTCCGCCTTCGAGGCCAAGGAGATGCTGCTGCTGCGCGAGAGCGACGCCATCACCATGAACCGCGACCGCCTGCTCGCCGACGCCAAGGCCAAGGCGCTCAAGCTCGCCAAGCGCTACAAGGCGCCCGAGCCGGCCGCGGAAATCCGCCTGCCCGGGCGCAGCGCCAAGGTCGCCCTCGAGCTCGCGGTCGAAGGCTTGCGCCGGCAAGGCAAGGCGACGGCGCATGATGTGACCGTGTCGGGCGAGCTCGCGACCGTGCTTTCCGGCGGCGACACCGACATCACCGAGACGCTCGGCGAGGACGATCTCACTAGGCTCGAGCGCCGGGCCTTCATGACGCTTGTCCGCAGCGAAGCGACCCTAGAGCGCATCGAGCACATGCTCGAGACCGGCAAACCCCTGAGGAACTAGCCATGGCCACCTACAAGGCTCCCTTGCGGGAGATGCGCTTCGTGCTCCAGGAGCTCCTCTCCGTCGACGCGATTGCCAAGCTCCCCGGTTACGAGGAGGCGACGGGCGACGTGGTGGAGGCCATTCTCGAGGAAGGGGCTAAGCTCTGCGAGAACGAGCTTATGCCGCTCAACCGGAGCGGCGACGAGGAGGGCTGCCATTACGAGAACGGCGTCGTGCGCACGCCCAAGGGCTTCAAGGAGGCCTACAAGCTCTTCGCGGACGGCGGCTGGCCGGCGCTTTCCTGCGCGCCTCGATATGGCGGCCAGGGGCTGCCGAAAGTCGTGAGCCTCGCGGTCGAGGAGATGATCTGCTCGGCGAACATTTCCTTCGGCATGTACCCGGGCCTGAGTGTGGGCGCCTATAACGCGATCGAGGCGAGTGCCGGCGAGGCACTCAAGGCGCTCTATCTCCCCAAGCTCGCGTCCGGCGCATGGGCCGGCACCATGTGCCTGACCGAACCCCAATGCGGCACCGATCTCGGCCTCGTCCGCACGCGCGCCGAGCCTGCCGCCGACGGCAGCTACGCGATCACCGGGACCAAGATATTCATCTCGGCGGGCGAGCATGACCTGACCGAGAACATCATCCATCTCGTGCTTGCGCGTCTGCCCGGAGCCCCCGACGGCACGCACGGCATCAGCCTGTTCCTCGTGCCGCGCGAGCTGCCGAACGCGGACGGCAGCCTCGGCATGAGGAACGCCGTGCGCTGCGGCTCCATCGAGCACAAGATGGGGATCAAGGCGTCGGCGACCTGCGTGATGAATTTCGACGCGGCCAAGGGCTGGCTCGTGGGCGAGCCCAACAAGGGCATGCGCTGCATGTTCGTGATGATGAACGCGGCACGTCTGGGCGTCGGCATCCAGGGCCTGGGGATCGCGGAGACGGCGTACCAGAGTGCCGTCGCCTACGCCAAGGAACGGCTTGCCGGGCGCTCGCTCGCGGGAGCCAAGCATCCCGACCGGCCCGCGGACCCGATCATCGTGCATCCCGACGTGCGGCGCATGCTGCTCACCATGCGCGCGCAAGTGGAGGCAGCACGGGCGCTCGCCTATTGGGTCGGCCTCGAGGGCGACAAGGCGGCGAAGCATCCGGACGCGGCGGCGCGCGAGGCGGCGGACGATCTGGTGGCGCTCTTGACCCCCATCGTCAAGGCCTATTTCACCGACATGGGCTTCGAGGCGGCGAACCTCGCGGTGCAGACCTACGGCGGGCACGGCTATATCCGCGAGAACGGCGTCGAGCAGCTCGTGCGCGACGCGCGCATCACCCAGATCTACGAGGGGGCGAACGGCATCCAGGCGCTCGACCTCGTGGGGCGCAAGCTCGGCTCCCACATGGGCCGCTCCTTGCGCCGCTTCTTCCACCCGGTCCTGGGCTTGATCGAGGCGTACCAGGGGGATGCCAAGATGGCCGAGTTCGTCCTCCCGCTCGCCAAGGCCTTCGGCCGCCTGCAGCAGGCGACCGCCTGGCTCGCCGAGCAGGGCCTGCGCGACCCGGAGGAGGCGGGAGCCGCGGCGAGCGACTATTTGCGCCTCTTCGCCCTGGTGGCGCTCGGCTACATGTGGTGCCGCATGGCCAAGACCGCACTTCAGAAGCTCGCGGACGGCGGCACGGAGGAGCGCTCCTTCTACGAGGCCAAGCTCGCGACCGCGCGCTTCTTCATGGCGCGCCTGTTGCCGCAGACGGGCACGCTGTTCGCCACCCTCATGGCGGGAAAGAAGCCCCTCATGGCGCTCGCGGAGGCGGCGTTTTGAGGGGCTCCCCCGAGCGCCCGCCATTGCCTAACTCTGAGGCCGCCATTATCGTGGCCCGTTCGCCAGCCGGCCGGCCTTGCGGCGGCAGTGCGGAGAGAGGGCGTGGAGGTAGGAGATGGCGGAGCCGAAGCGGCTCATCGTCGGGTTGAGCGGCGCCTCGGGCGTGATCTACGGCGTGCGCGCGCTCGAGCTGCTCAAGGGGAGCGGGGTCGAGACTCATCTCGTCATGTCGCGCTCGGCCGAGGTGACGCTCGCCTACGAGACCAAGCTCAAGGTGCGGGACGTGCAGGCGCTCGCCGATGTGGTGCATCCCATCCACGACATCGCCGCCTCGATCTCGAGCGGCTCGTTCAAGACCCTTGGCATGCTCGTCTCGCCCTGCTCGATCCGCACGCTCTCCGAGATCGCGACGGGGGTCACCTCGACGCTTCTGACGCGCGCCGCCGACGTCGTGCTCAAGGAGCGGCGCCCGCTGGTGCTCATGCTGCGCGAGACCCCGCTCCACACCGGCCATCTCCGCACCATGACCGCGCTCTCCGAGATGGGGGCGATCATCGCACCGCCCATTCCGGCCTTCTACTTCGGGCCCAAGACGCTCGACGATATCATCAACCAGTCGATCGGCCGCGCGCTCGATCTCTTCGGCATCGAGCTCGGCATCGTCAGGCGCTGGGGCGGGGGGAGTGCCGAGCGCGGGCGCCAACGCAACCCCTCTCGGCGCCGCAAGAGCTAGACCGTTTGCACCGTCGGCTCCAGCGGCGCGGTTGAAATCTGATGAATTGCCTCGCTAGCTCTGTTATACGGAGCGCAAGTCCGTTTAAGAGGTCGAGAGTCGCCTAAGAGCTAACCTGACAGCAATCACCGAAGAGTCCTCGCGCGATGTTTGCTCGCCGAACCCTGTTGGCCGTGGCCGCGTGTGCCGCATTGAGCCCCTTCGCAGCTCCGAGCCGGGCCGCGGCGGAGGATTTGCCGGCCGAGGGCGCCAAATTTGTCGCCGGTATCGTCGATCAGGCACTCAAGATTCTCAAGGACAAGTCGCTCGGCGAAGACGAGCAGATCAAGCGCCTCACCGATTTGTTCATCGAGAATTTCGACGTGCGCGCCATGAGTCTCTTTGCGCTCGGCGTCTACGCGGGAAGGGCGCGGGGTGCGGAACGGGAGGCTTATTTCGACGCGTTCAAGAACTATATGATCCGGCACTATTTCTCGCGCCTGGAGTCCGTCGGCGACGTATTCTCGGTCAACAGGGCCTCGCTCGATGGCGAGAATATCGTCTGGGTGACGAGCGAGGCCGGCTCGCACGGAGAGAAGGGGTACCGGGTCGAGTGGCGCGTCCGCAAGCAAGACGGCTTGCTCAAGATTTTCGATGTTCTCGTCGAGGGCTCCAGCTTGATGTGGCTCCAGCGCAACGACTTCGCTTCCGTGCTTCGACACAACGACGGAAACATCGCGGAGCTGACGGAGCTCATGCGCAAACAGAAGGTCGGCAATGAGACCCCGTCGCAATAATAGTAAGGCGCGCGGCCGATATCGCTAAGGGCGAGGGCGGAGCGCCGATATCGGCTGCCGAGGGCCAACCCCGAGCGCGTGCTCCGATACCCATTGCGAAGCGTCCAGTGAAAGCGGGAGACTGGCGTCCTGCGCCGCGGGTCCGCGCCTAAGAGCCGGGGTCTGCGCGCGCCGCCGGATCGGCAGAGCCACCAGGGAGGGAGGGATGGCGCGGAGCCATATCAGCGATCTCGCGACGATCATCGAGGACCTGGATGCGCTCGGGCGGCTGGTGCGCATCCGCTCCGAGGTCGACCTCAAGCACGATCTCGCCGGCCTCGCGGCGAAGCTCGAAGGCGGCCCGCGCGCCGTCCTCTTCGAGCGGGTCAAGGGACACACGGCACCCGTCTTCACCGGACTCTACTGGTCGCGCGAGCTGCTTGCGGAGCTCATGCGGCAGGAGGAGCGCGCGCTCCCCCAATACGTCTCCGACTGCATCAAGGCCTGGCAGCAGCGCCCGCGGCCGCCGGTCATGGTCAAGAGCGGCCCGGTCCTCGAGGTCACGGAGAAATCGGTCGATCTCGCCAAGCTGCCGATCCCGATCCACGCGCTCAAGGACGGCGGGCCCTATTTCGATGCCGGCGTGGTGATCGCGCTCGATCCCGAGAACGGCATCCGCAATGCCTCGATCCAGCGCTTCATGGTCGAGAACAGGAACACGCTGCACGTCAACATCGACGCGGGCCGGCACCTCGAGCTCTATCTCAACAAGGCCGCGGCGATCGACCGCGCGCTGCCCTTCTCGCTCAACATCGGCGTGGGCCCGGGTCTGCATTTCGCGGCCGCCACGCCGGCCGAGGCCGCACCCGCCGACACGGACGAGCTCGGCATCGCGAGCGAGTTCCACGATGCTGCGCTCGAGCTCGTCCCGGGCAAGGTGCTGCCCGTGCACATGGTGGCGAACGCCATGTATGCGCTCGAATGCGAGATGATCCCGGGCGAGCTCGGCGAAGAGGGGCCGTTCGCGGAAGTGACCAACTACTACGCCAAGCGCGCGCCGCGCCCGGTCGTCCACGTGCGCGCCATCCATCATCGCGCCCGGCCCGTCTTCCAGACCATTCTCTCGGGGGTCGAGGTGTGGAACTCGGTCGGCCTCTTGGGCGAGGCGAACGTGCTCGCCCTGCTTCAGCGCCAGGTGCCGGGCGTCAAGGATGTCTACTTCAGCCACGGCGGCTGCGGCTTCTACCACGCGGTCGTCAAGCTCGCACAGCAGCGCGCGGGCTGGTCGAAGCAGGCGATCATGGCGGCCTTCGCGGCCTTCCCGCCGCTCAAGATGGTCACGATCGTCGACGACGACGTCGACATCCGCAGCGCAAGCGATGTCGAGTGGGCGATGGCGACGCGGCTCGATCCCGACCGTGGCATCCTGCGCATCGCGAACGTCTTCGGCCACGGCCTCAACCCGAGCTTTCCGGACTACATCGGCGCCAAGGTCGGCTTCGACTGCTGCCGCCCCTTCCCGCACACGCACGACTACGACCGCGCCTCCTACAAGGCGATGACGTTGGACGGCCTCGACATGGTCGTGCCGGAGATCAAGAAGTGCCGCGTGGCCAAGCCTGGAAAGACCGGGAAGAAGACGCGTCCATCCCGCGCTTCCGGCGGAAGCGCCATGTAGGGCAGAGCCCTCCCTCACCCGGCTCGCTGCGCTCGCCACCCTCTCCCGCAAGCGGGAGAGGGAAGGGGCCCGTCGCGCGAGCGACGGGAAGGGTGAGGGAAAGCCCGCTATCGCCTACTCGGCCGCCACCTTCGGCAAATCGGCAAGCGCGCTTGCAAGGGCGGCGGGATCGTAGTCGCGGTCCTCGAGCTTGCCGGCGAAATAATCGATATAGGCCTGCATGTCGAAATGACCGTGGCCGCAGAGGTTGAAGAGGATGGCGCGGCTCTTGCCCTCCTTCTTGCACACGAGCGCCTCGTCGACCACCGCTTTGATCGCGTGGTTCGCCTCGGGTGCCGGGAGCACGCCCTCGCTGCGCGCGAAGTCGACGCCGGCCTCGAAACAGGGGGTCTGATGGTAGGCGCGCGATTCGATGAGACCCAGCTCCTGGATGAGGCTCACGAGCGGCGCCATGCCGTGATAGCGCAGGCCGCCTGCGTGGAAGCCCGGCGGCACGAAGGCCGAGCCGAGCGTGTGCATCTTGACGAGCGGCGTCAGGTGCCCGGTGTCGCCGAAGTCGTAGGCATATCTGCCGCGCGTGAGCGTGGGGCAGGCGGAAGGCTCGACCGCGATCACGCGCAGCTTCTTGCCGCCGCGCAATTGGGCACCCAGGAAGGGGAAGGCGATGCCGGCGAAATTGCTGCCCCCGCCCGTGCAGCCGATAATGATGTCGGGATAATCGTCCGCCATCTCGAGCTGAAGCATGGCCTCTTGTCCGATCACGGTCTGATGCAGCAGCACGTGATTGAGCACGCTGCCGAGCGCGTATTTGGTGTCGGCGCGCTGGGCTGCGACCTCGACCGCCTCGCTGATGGCGATGCCGAGGCTGCCGTTCGAATTGGGGTATGCTGCGAGGACCTTGCGCCCGGACTCGGTCTCCCTCGACGGGCTCGCCACGCATTCGGCCCCCCAGGCCTCCATGAGCGCCTTGCGGTAGGGCTTCTGCTCGAAGCTCACCTTGACCATGAAGACCTTGACCTCGATGCCGAAAAGGGCGCCCGCGAAGGCCAGCGCCGAGCCCCATTGGCCGGCACCCGTCTCGGTGGTGAGCCGCTTGACGCCCGCCTCCTTGTTGTAGAAAGCCTGGGCGACCGAGGTATTGGGCTTGTGGCTGCCGGCGGGGCTGACGCCTTCGTACTTGTAGTAAATGCGGGCCGGTGTCGCCAAGGCCGCCTCCAGGCGCCGCGCGCGGAAGAGCGGGGTGGGCCGCCACTGGCGGTAGATGTCGCGCACCGGCTCGGGAATCTCGATGGTGCGTTCCGCCGAGACCTCCTGCCGGATGAGGGCCATCGGGAAGAGCGGCTCGAGGTCGGCGGGCCCGATCGGCTGCAAAGTGCCGGGATGGAGCGGCGGTGCGGGCGGACGCGGCAGGTCGGCCACGATATTGTACCAAGTCTTGGGAATTCGCCCCTCGTCGAGCACGTATTTGACCGTGTCGGACATCGCCTACCTCCAGTAGTGCCGCATTCGGCGGCGGAATTTTAGAGATAAAGCGATAGGGCAGCAACGGGAACTCCCGAGCTCTCGCGAGCGCCAGCGATCCCTTGCGGCGGTGCGCTCCCTGTTTCATTGCGCGAGGCATATGATTGGGCTAGCTTTGCCGTCGTTCGTCGAGGTGGATTTCCGGGCCCTTTCATGACGATGCCGAGTCGCCATCGCGTGTTGCTGGTCGAGGACACCACGTCGCTTGCCCGCGTCTATGTCGAGTATCTGCGCAAGGAGCCCTACGAAGTCACCCAAGTGGAGACTGGAGCTGCGGCCCTCGCGGAGATCGAGGCGCGGACGCCGGACGCGATCCTCCTCGACTTGGCCCTCCCCGACATGAACGGGCTCGAGATCCTGAAGCGCGTGCGCTCGCAGGAACTGCCGGTAGCCGTCGTCGTCATCACCGCGCATGGCTCGATCGCGACGGCGGTCGAGGCGATGCGCGCGGGGGCTTACGACTTCCTGGTCAAGCCTTTCAGCGCGGACCGGCTCGTCGTCACCCTGCGCAACGCGGTCGAGCGTCAGCGCCTCGCGCGCATGGTCGAGTCGCTCAAGGAGGACTTCGGGCGCGACCAGTATTTCGGCTTCATCGGCTCCTCGCTCCCCATGCAGGCCGTTTACCGCATCGTCGACAGCGCCGCCGGCAGCAAGGCCACGATCTTCATCACCGGCGAGAGCGGCACCGGCAAGGAGGTCTGCGCGCAGGCGATTCACCAGCGCAGCCCGAGGGGACGGGAGCCCTTCGTGGCCCTCAACTGCGCGGCGATCCCGCACGATCTCATGGAAAGCGAGATCTTCGGCCACGTGAAGGGCGCCTTCACGGGAGCGATTGCCGAGCGCGAGGGTGCTGCCGCGCGCGCGAATGGCGGCACGCTCTTCCTCGACGAGATTTGCGAGATGGACCTCGATCTGCAATCGAAGCTCTTGCGCTTCGTGCAGACGGGGAGCTTCGTCAAGGTCGGCGGGCGCACGACCGAGAAGGTCGATGTGCGCTTCATCTGCGCGAGCAACAAGGATCCTCTCAAGGAAGTCGAGGCCGGCCGTTTCCGGGAAGACCTCTACTATCGCCTCCACGTCATTCCGATTCATCTGCCAGCCTTGCGCGAGCGCGACGAGGACGTTCTGGTGATCGCGCGCCACTTCCTCGTGGCTTTCGCCAAGGAGGAGGGCAAGCGCTTCGAGCGCTTCGCACCCGAGGTCGAGGCGATCCTGCGCGGCTATCATTGGCCGGGCAACGTGCGCCAGCTTCAGAACGTGCTGCGCAACGTCATCGTGCTGAACGACGGCGAAACGGTGACGCTCGACATGCTGCCCCCACCCCTTGACCACGTCGAGGCGAGCCGGCGCGCCGGGCTTGCGGGCGCTGCACCCGAAGGGCCGGCACGCAAGCAAGCCTCGCCTGCCGGCGACGGCACGCCCGACGGCATACGCCCGCTCTGGCAGGTCGAGAAGGACACCATCGAGGAGGCCATTCGCCTCTGTCAGGGAAACATTCCCAAGGCCGCGACCCACCTCGGCATCAGCGCCTCCACCATCTACCGCAAGCGCATGAGCTGGCAGGTGGGCGGAGAGGGGTAGGGCGGAGGACTTCCCTCTCCCGCTTGCGCTAGGGCATTCACACAAATCCGAAGATCGCCGGCAACTCGCGGTATTGCCCTGTGCAAAGGCGCCTCGGACCGGGTGCGGTAGGTCCTTCGAGACGCGTCGCAAGCGCGACTCTCCTCAGGATGAGGTTAAGTCTTTCTGCCACACACAAATGTGCCTCATCCTGAGGAGCGCCCCGAAGGGGCGCGTCGCGAAGGACCCACGGCGGTGGTGCAAGCGTCCTCGAGATGTGTGAATACCATTGCCCGCTTGCGGGAGAAGGCGGGGATGAGAGAAGAACGCCGTCCCCTTTCGCTCACTCTGTCTCTTCGAAGTGCCGCACCATGGCATGGACCGCGGCGGCGACGAGGCCGCGCAGTTTCGCTACGAGCCGGATCGCCTGCTCGCCCTTGCCGTCTTTGCAGGCGAGCTCGATCGACTTCGCATGCGCCTGCAGCGCCAAGGCACCGAAGGTGCCCGAGCTGCTCTTGAGCGAGTGGGCTTCGCGCTCGAGGGTGGCGAAGTCGCGCCGCTCCGCGGCGTGGGCGATATGGTCGATCCTTGCCACGGTTTCGAGCACGTAGGTCTTGACCAGCTCCTGTGCGATCGTGGGGTCGGTGTCGGCCTCGAGCTGATCGAGGATAGCGGGATCGAGCGCTGCAGGCCCGGCCTTGCGCTCCTTGCCTTGGCCGGCGCCAACATCCGCTCCC
>JGI12269J14319_10004098_pt1 | contig 13433 bp, 10 predicted proteins | sample PeaSoiSIISIP2007_FD_14319 | JGI IMG/M metagenome (IMG submission 14319) | reverse complement strand
TCAGCCACGATCTGATCCAGCGCCGAAGTCACTTCGTCGCAGATGATCAGCTCCGGATTGACGGCAAGGGCGCGGGCGATGCAGATGCGCTGTTTCTGGCCGCCGGAGAGTTCGCTGGGCAGGCGGTCGAGGAAGCGTTCGTCCAGCTCGATCATCTTCAAGAGCTCGACGATCCGCTGATCGCGCTGAGCGCCGCGAAGGCCCATCTGATGCTCGAGCGGGCGGCCGAGGATGTCTCGCACCCGCCGGCGCGGATTGAGGGCCGTGTCCGGCATCTGGTAGATCATCTGGACGCGGCGCAGCAGCTCCTTCGAACGATTCCTGATCGACGGCGGCAGCGCCGTGCCGTTGAACATCACCGCGCCCTTGGTCGGCGGCAAGAGACCGGTGATGACCCGGGCGAGCGTCGACTTGCCCGAGCCCGACTCGCCGACCACGGCCACCGTCCGGCCGCGGGGCACGGTGAGCTCGACGTCGTGAAGCACCTTGATGGCGCCGCCATAAGGCGGCATCGACGTGATCGACGCGAAGCTGGACATTCTCGGAGGCTTCTTCCTGCTTGCGCAGCGACCGCACGGCCCATAGGGACTTGGTGTAGGCCTGCTGCGGGTTGGACAGCATCTGGCGGGTCGGCGCCTCCTCGACCAGGTTGCCATAGCGCAGAACCATGATCCGGTCGGCCATCTGGGCCACGACGGCGAGGTCGTGGGAGATGTAGATGGCCGCCGTGTGGGATTGCCGCACGACGTCCTTGATCGCCGCCAGCACCTCGATCTGGGTCGTCACGTCGAGGGCCGTGGTCGGCTCGTCGAAGATGAGGAGGTCGGGTCGGCAGGCCATGGCCATGGCGGTCATGGCGCGTTGAAGCTGGCCGCCCGACACCTGGTGCGGATAGCGATCGCCGATGCTTTCCGGATCGGGAAGCTGCAGGCGCCGGAACAGGTCCACGGCCTGGCGCTTGGCGTCCTGCGCGCTCAGCACGTGATGCCAGGACGGCGCCTCGACATATTGATCGATGAGCTTGTGGGCCGGATTGAAGGACGCCGCAGCCGACTGGGCGACATAGGCCACGCGCCGGCCCCAGATCTTGCGCTTCTCGGCCTCGCTCAGCTTGGCCATGTCGACGCCGTCGAACACGATCGACCCGGCCGAGATCCGGCAGCCGGGCCTGGCGTAACCCATGGCCGCGAGGCCGATGGTGGATTTCCCGGCGCCGGATTCGCCGATCAGCCCCAGGACCTCGCCGCGATGCAGGGTGAGATCGACCCCCTTCACGATCTCGTGCCAGACGTCCTCGCTCTGGCCCTCGATGCGAAGACCTTTGATCTCAAGGAGCAGATCGCCCACCGTGCCCCTGTCGCCTCGCGATTGACCTTCTGTCATGGCGTTTGCAGCGACCATTTATGCCGGCTCCGGCTTGGCCGGCCGGTGCATGCATCGTGCCCGCGGTGCCAGCTGCTGCATCATTCCTTGAGCCCGCTGGTCTTGTGGAGGAACCAGTCGACAACGAAATTGACCGCGACGGTAAGGAGAGCGATGGCGCCGGCCGGCAGGAGCGGCGTGATATCGCCGTAGTTGATGAGGGTCGAATTCTCCCGGACCATGGAGCCCCAGTCGGCGGTCGGCGGTTGAATACCGAGCCCCAGGAAGGAGAGGGCGGCGATGGTGAGGAACACGAAGCAGAAGCGCAGGCCGAATTCTGCCACCAGCGGGGGCAGGATGTTGGGCAGGATCTCGCGCCCCATGATCCAAGCGATCTTTTCGCCCTGCAGACGGGCTGCCTCGACAAAATCCTGGACCACGACGTTCATGGCCACGGCCCTGGTCAGGCGGAACACGCGGGTACTGTCGAGCACGGCGATGATGAGGATGAGGTTGGTGATCGACGGTCCGAAAATGACCAGCAGGACCAGGGCGAAGATGAGCTGCGGGATCGCCATCAGTACGTCCACCAAGCGGGCCAGAACCTGATCCACCCAGCCGCCGAGCACGGCGGCCAGCATGCCGAGCGTGCCGCCGATCGAGAAGGATACGGCCGTTGTCAAGACCGCGATCCCGATGGTATTGCGCGCCCCGAAAATCAGGCGCGAGAGCATGTCCCGGCCCAGCTGATCGGTGCCGAAGACGAACTGGCTGCTCCAGGGTGCGAATTGATCGCCGACGATGTCCGCCTCGCCATAGGGCGCGATGAGCGGTGCAAAGATGGAAACGATGAAATAGGCGCCGAGCACCAGCATCCCGAACCAGGCCGTCGGCGGCGCGGTTTTCAGCAGGCGCCACGCGGACTGTAAGGCGGTCCGCCGCCGCGGCAGGGCTACCGCGTCTGCGGTCGTTGCCGGGGCCAGCGCGTCCACCGTCGGCATCGTGCCTCCCGCCTGTTCCGGTTCCGCGCTCATCGGCGATGCAACAACCTGGGGTTCGTGACGATCGCCACGATGTCCGCCAGCAGATTGAGCAGAATATAGGTGACCGCGAAGATCATGGCGCAGGCCTGGACGACCGGAACGTCACGGGCCGAAACCGAATTCACCATAAGCTGGCCGATACCGGGATAAACGAAGACCACCTCGACGACGACCACGCCCACGACCAGATAGGCGAGATTGACGGCGATGACGGTCGCGATCGGCGCCCAGGCATTGGGTAGCGCGTGGCGGAGAATGATCCGGCTTGGTGACACGCCTTTGAGCCGCGCCGTTTCAATGTACGGGCTGGCAAGCAGGTTGATGATGGATGCGCGGGTCATGCGCATCATGTGGGCGACGATAACCAGGATGAGGGTCATGGCCGGCAGGGCGCAACGCGAAACGCGTTCCAGGAGCGGCGTATCGGGTCCCACGGTCGCCAACGAATAGAAGACCTCCCAGCGCACGGCCAGGAACAACATTAGGATGTAGGCGACGAAGAATTCCGGCACCGAGATCGAGGTGAGAGTGACGATGTTGATCAAGCGGTCGAAAATGCTGTTGCGATAGAGGGCCGCCAGCATGCCGAGCCCAAGCGACAGGGGCACGGCGATGATCGCGGCAAAGCCAGCCAGGAACAGGGTGTTCCCCAGGCGGGGCGCAATCAGCGAGATGACCGTCCTGGCGTGCCCTCCTCCAAGGCTGCCCTCGCTGGAGAAGGAATCGCCGAAATCGCCCTGGAGCACGCCGCCGATCCAGTGGAGATAGCGCTCGACCGGTGGGCGATCGAGGCCGATCTGCTTGTCGAAGGCCGCCACCGTCTCAGGCGTCGCCGCTTGCCCCAGAATGGCCTGGGCGAAGTCGCCGGGCAGCATGGCCACCGCCGAGAAGATGATGATCGAGACGGCGAACAGCGTGATCAGCCCGAGGCCCAAGCGCTGCATGACCGTCTTGATGACAGCGTTCACGCGTTACAGCTCCCCCTTGCGACTTCCGGCGATTGACCCGGGCCGGTATGTCGGTCCGCCGAGGGAGCGGGGCCGGTTCGAAAAGCCGGCCCCGCGACCCCTAAGCGTCGATCAGGCGAACCACCAGCGCTCGGCGATCTTCAGCCCATCGCACTCCCAGTTGGCCGCGATATGGCCATGGGCGAGCTTCTTCGACTGGGCTTCCACGTAGTTGTTGAAGACCAGCACGATGGCGCCGCCGTCGTCGTGGATCATCTGCTGCATCTCCTGATACATGACCGCCCGCTTATTGTCGTCGGTCTCGCTGCGGGCCTTGACCAGAAGATCGTTGAACTGCGGATTGTCGTAGTGGGTTTCGTTCCATGCCGCGCCCTTGGCATAGACGACGGTCAGCATCCAATCGACCGTCGGCCGGCCGCTCCAGTAGCCGGCGCACCAGGACTTCTTGAGCCAGACGTTGTCCCAATAGCCGTCGTCGGGCTCGCGGATCACGTTGATGTCGATGCCGGCCGCCTTGGCGGACTGCTGGTAGAGGACAGCCGCATCGACCGCGCCGTTGAAGCCCGCTTCGGCCGCCGAGAGATCCACCTTGAGGGAGGAGAGACCGGCCTTCTTCAGGTAGAACTTCGACTTCTCCGGGTCATAGTGGTACTTGGGCTTCGGGTCGTAAGCGAACTTGACCGAAGGCGCGATCGGGTTGTCGTTGCCGACCTTGGCGTGACCCAGGAAGACCTTCTTGTTGATCTCGTCTCGGTCCATCGCCCATTTGAGCGCGAGCCGCACGTTGTTGTCGTTGAAGGGCGGCCGATCGCACATCATCGGGAACACATAGTGGCCGTAGCCGGTGTACTCGTCGATCAGGATCCCCGGCTGGCGCTTCAACAGGTTCAAGGTCTTGAGGTCGCAACGGCTGATCCAGTCGACCTCGCCGGTGGTGAGCGCGTTGGTCCGGGCGCCGACGTCGGCGATGGTGAGGAACGTGACGTCGTCGAAGTAGGGCTTGCCCGGCTTGTGGTAGTTCGGATTGCGCTTCAGCTTCGCCTGTACGCCCGGCTGCCAGGATTCATAGATGAAGGGACCGGTGCGCGCCGTGTTCTGCCAATCGGCCGTGCCGTCCGCCTTCGCCTCCATGATCGGAATGTGGTAGTCGCTGGTGATGTAGGGGAAGTCGGCATTGCCGCCGTTCAGCGTGAAGATGACGGTATCGGGGCCGTCCGCCTTGATGTCGGTGATCGCGGCCAGCACCGACTTCACCGCCGACTTGGAATCCGGACCCATGTGATGGTGGTAGGACGCGATGACGTCGTCCGGCGTCAGGTTCTTTCCATCATGGAAGGTCACGCCCTTGCGAAGCTTGTATACCCAGGTCGCCGCACCGTTGGCCGGCTCCATGCTCTCGACAAGGTCGGGCGTAATATTGCCCCGCCAATCGACCTCGGTCAGGCCGTTCGACATCGAACCCCAGAACGGCACTTGCGTGCCGGTGTCGGGATAGCCGGCGGGATCCAGCGTATCGGTCGTGGCGCCATGGGCGAGGCCAAACCGGGCCGAGCCGCCATGCTTCGGTGCCGCGCGGACGGCATCGACGAACATCGTCTCCGCAGCGGCGACGGTCACGCCAGTCGCCAGGGCAAACTGAATGAATTCCCGTCGGTTAACCTTGCCCACACCGGCAAGCGTCTTCATTTTCTCCAAGTCCCACATGTGATTCCTCCTGTTGCAAAGTAACTCGTTGATCGAGTTGGCTTTGTCCCCCGCCAGGATTCGCCCTCGCATCCCCGCAGGAGCGCTCGCTTCCCAAATCCGCGTTTACGTTTGCATGGGAATAGCTCGCAATCAATAGCGGACTGCGCAAAACGGCCCCCAGCTATGCATTTGTCGGGGGCTTGGTCATGCTCCCGGCGCCGGCAGCGCCTAGTCATCCCCAGACAGACCTTGGGCACGGGGCATGGGCCGACAGGGCGTCGGGCCTCCAAAGGCGGTGTGCCGCGCCAGATATTGACTGAACGTTCAATCAAGATGTAGGTTATTTGGGCTGGCTCGCGGGAGGAACGGCTATGACCGAAAGGCTCATTGGGTCGAAGCGCGGCGGCGGCCGGATCGCGCGGCAGGAATTCCGCAAATCCGCCAAGTCGACTGCCGTCCATCCGGGTCTCGAAGGCGGCATCTACCGGCCCCTCAGCGAGGCCGACATCGCCCGCATCCACGACGCGGTGCTGGAGGTTCTCTCCACCATCGGCATGGCCGATGCCACGCCCGAATTGATTCAATTGGCCATCGGCCGCGGAGCGAGCTTGAGCGCCGAGGGACGCCTCTGTTTCCCGCCCGCCCTGATCGAGGATGTGCTGGCTCGCGCGCCGCGCCAGTTCAATATGTACAGCCGGGACGGCGAGAGCGACGTGCGCGTCGGCGGGCGCCGGGTTTATTTCGCCACCAGCGGCGAGGCGATCGCCATCTTCGAACCGTCGACCCGCAGCTACCGGCCGTCCAGGCTGCTCGATATCTACGACTGCGCGCGGCTTTGCGACACGCTCGACAACATCCACCAGTTCGGCCAGCCCTGCGTGGCGACCGACATCGAGGACCCGCTCGCCCGCGACATCAGCATCGCCTATGCGCTGGCCGCCGGAACTCGCAAGACCAGCGGCATGTCCATCAGCAGCGCCCAGAACTTGAAAGCCGTGGTGGCGCTCTACGATGCGATCCTGGGCGGCGAGGGGCGCTTCATCAAGCGGCCCTTCTGCTCCATCGGCGGATGCTGCCCAGTCGTCTCGCCGCTGCGCTTCGCCAGAGACAGCCTGGAAGTGCTGATGGAAACGAGCCGGCTCGGCCTCGTTGGCGACGTCGCCATCGCCGGCCAGGCGGGCGCCACGGCGCCGGTGACGCTGGCCGGCACGCTGGTGCAGTCGCTGGCCGAAACCATCGCCTGCCTCGTCGTCGTCAACTTGGTGCGCCCGGGCAGCCCGATGATGTTCGGCGCCTGGCCGCTCGTCTCCGACCTGCGCACCGGTTCCTTCACCGGCGGGAGCGGCGAGCAGGCCCTGCTTATGGCCGCCGTCGCCCAGATGGCCAATTTTTACAATCTGCCGGGCAGCGTCGCCGCCGGAATGACGGATGCCAAGCTGCCGGACAACCAGGCGGGATTCGAGAAGGGTGTCACAACCACCATCGTGGCCCTCGCCGGCGGCAACTTCGTCAGCGAGTCCGCCGGGATGCTGGCGAGCCTGGTGGGCGTCTCCTACGAGGCGCTGGTGATCGACAACGACATGCTGGGGCTGGTCCAGCGGACGCTCCGCGGCATCGAGGTGACCGACGAGACCCTGTCGGTCGAGGTCATGCGCGAGGTCGCGGGCGGCGCCGGCCATTATCTCGGCCATGCCGAAACCCTCGAGCGCATGGAGAGCGAGTACCTCTATCCCCGTATCGCCGACCGGCGCAGCCCCGACAGCTGGCGGGAAGCCGGCGCCAAGGACATCCATGAGGCGGCGCAATTGCGGGTGCGCGAAATCCTGTCGCGTCACTATCCGGCCCATATCGATCCCAAGACCGACGCGGAAATCCGATCCCGCTTCCCGATCCGCCTCAAGCCCGAAGACATGCGCGCCGGCAACGGGCGTTGGTGAACGCGGGCTCTTCGCTGCAGCCTTCCTCGGGATATAGTCGGCGGCAGCGCGCAACGGCCCGGCTGCCTTCCGACGATGCTGGAAACGCCTCTGGTTCTGATCCCCGGCCTGCTTTGCACACGCGAGCTTTGGGCGCCGGAGATCGCCGGGCTCTCCGACCTGGCGCGCATCTCGGTCGCCAATCACTGCGGCGCCGACAGCATGGGCGCGATCGGCGGGGCGATTCTCGCGGCGGCGCCGGCGCGCTTTGCCTTGGCGGGCCTCTCCATGGGTGGCGCCATCGCGCTTGAGATCATGCGCCAGGCGCCCGAGCGCGTGCTCAAGCTGGCGCTTCTCGATACGACGGCCGCGCTCGACAGCGAGGAGGTGAGGAACAATCGCCGCCTCTACCTCGATCTCGCCCGCAATGGGCGATTCGCCGAGATCACGCAAGGTCATCTCCTCAAGCGCCTGGTCCACCCCGATCGCCTCGCCGACAAGCCTCTCGTCGATACGATCCTGCGCATGGCGGAGGAAACCGGCGCGGAGGCATTCATCCGTCAGGAGACCGCGATCCTCAATCGGCCCGACAGCCGTCCCGGCCTCGGCGCAATCCATTGCCCGACCCTCGTGATCGTCGGCGATCACGACCTCATCACGCCGATGGAACGGGCCCGAGAAATCGCAGGCGCGATCCCACGTTCGCGGCTGGAAATCATCACCGGCTGCGGCCATCTCTCGACCCTCGAGAGGCCCGACGTCGTCACGGCCGTGTTGAGGGTATGGCTCGCGGCGTGATCCTTGTGAGAAGCTCGGGCTAAGCCGGACGGCGCACGCCGACTTCGTCCAGATGGACCAGCAGGTCCGCGGGATCCTGATAGACGCGGTAGGCCCCGGACTGGACCAGTTCGTCTTCGCCGTAGCCGCCCGAGAGCAGGCCGACGCCAAGGGCGCGTGCGCGTCTCGCGGCGAGCAGGTCCCACACGCTGTCGCCGACGACGACCGAATCCAGAATGTCGACGCCCAGGCGCTCGGCCGCGGTCTCGAACAGGTCGGGATCGGGCTTGGCGTAGCGCACCTGGTCGCGGGTGACGACGGGATTCTTCGCCGGGTCGACGCCGAGTTTCTCGATCAGCGGGGCCGCCGTCGCATCGCGCCCGCTGGTGGCGATCGCCCAGGGGACCCGGTTCTCCGTCAGGCAGGCGAGCAGTTCGCGCGCACCGGGAAGCGGCGTGATCGCGCCGGCGAGCCGGTTAAAGGAGGCGGCATGGGCCTCACGCAGGCGCTGCATCAGCTCCGCCGACATGGGACGGCCCATCTCGCGCAGCAGGGCATGGGCGAACAGGCCGCCGCTCATGCCGATGCGCCGGTGGATGCGCCAGATCGAAAGCGGGATGCCGGCACCCACCAGGGCCTGGTGCCAGGAAAGGACATGCTGGTAGACACTGTCGACCAGGGTGCCGTCGAGGTCGAAGAGAAAGGCGATGCGCCGGTCGCGGGAGGGTCGCTTTGTCTTTGGCACGCTGCGCCGCTCCAAGGTTGACCGGGTTTCAGCCCTTAACGCTTCGATGGACCTCGGGCGAGACTAGCATCGATCAGTGACCGTGCGGTTTCGGCGACCCTGCCGGCCGGCCCGCCCGGCCCGAAAATCTGGCTCGAGACATAGGCGCCTTCGAGCAGCAGGAGAAGCCCGTCGGCGAGTGCCGCGGGCTGCTTCGCACCCATGGCCTTGGCCATGTCCTTGAGCCGCCGGCGCAGGCGCCGTTTGCTGTCCTCGGCCACCTTGCGCGCCGGATGGTCCGAACCGGGATATTCGACCGCGGCGTTGGTGAGCCCGCAGCCGCGATAGCCCGGCTTCACCGCCCGTTTGGCGAGGCCCGAGAGATAGTCGAGAAGCTGGGCGCGGGCATCGCCCGGATGGGCCGCGGCGGCGCCCTCGAAGCGCTGCCAGAACTCGCGGTCGTATTGCGCGAGGTAGGCGGCGGCGAGTGCGTCCTTGGAGGAAAAGCTGCGGTAGAGGCTGGGCTTGGTGACGCCGGCCCGGCTGACGATCTCGTCGACGCCGACGGCTCGGATGCCCTGACGGTAGAACAGCTCGCGGGCGGATTCGCGGATACGCTCGGCGGCGCGGGGGCGCGAGCGCTGAGAACCGGCAGGCAACGGTCGGGCAGGGGCGGCGGAACGGGTCATCGGCGATTCGATCCTTGACTATGTTACCGATCGGTACGTATATGGACGGCGATACGTACCGGTAAGGCACATGACTATAGCCCATCCGCGTCCCTTCGGCCAGCGTTACGCCTTCGTGGTCGTGGGGATCGTCTTCCTGACGCTCCTCGTCGCCGCGGGCCTCAGGGCCACGCCGGGCGTGCTCATTGTTCCGCTGGAGCAGGCCTTCGGCTGGTCGCGCGCGGTGATCTCGCTGGCGGCGGCCATCGGCATCTTTCTCTACGGCCTCGCCGGGCCATTTGCAGCCGCCGTCATGCAGCGCTTCGGCATCAAGCGCACGATCCTCGGCGCCCTCCTGCTGATGAGCGCGTCGACCGCGGCCAGCAGTTTCATGAGCAAGCCCTGGCATCTGATCGCGACCTGGGGCCTCTTGTCTGGAATCGCCAGCGGATGCCTCGCCTCGGTCCTGGGCGCCACGGTCGTCAACCGGTGGTTCGCCACCAACCGGGGCCTGGTCATGGGTCTGCTGACCGCGAGCACGGCCACGGGCACGCTCATCTTCCTGCCGGGACTCGCGGCCATCGCGGAGGCCTTCGGTTGGCGGGCCGTGGTGCTGACGGTCTCCGCCGCGGGCGTGGCGCTGGTCCCTTTCGTCCTCTGGCTGCTGCCGGAAAGCCCGGCCGCCGCCGGCCTCCAGCGTTATGGCGAGACTGCCGCAGCCGCAGCGCCGGCCCAATCCCAGGGCAATCCCCTGAGCCTCGCCTTCGGCGGGCTTGTCAGGGCCGCCGGCAAGCGGGATTTCTGGCTGCTGTTCGCCACCTTCTTCGTTTGCGGCTTTACCACCAACGGGCTCGTGGGAACGCATCTGATCGCGCTCTGCAGCGATCACGGGCTGGCGGAGATCCAGGCCGGAAGCCTGCTCGCCGTGATGGGCTTCTTCGACCTCTTCGGGACGACCTTCTCAGGCTGGCTCACGGACCGAGTGGACCCGCGCAAGCTCCTCTGCGTCTACTACGGGCTCCGGGGCCTGTCGCTGATCTACCTGCCCTACGCCGACTTCTCGCTCTATGGCCTGTCCTTTTTCGCCGTCTTCTATGGGCTGGATTGGATCGCGACCGTCCCGCCGACGGTGCGCCTCGCCAATGAGGCCTTCGGCGAGCGAGATGCCCCGGTGATCTTCGGTTGGATCGCCGCCGGCCACCAATTGGGCGCGGCCAGCGCCGCCTTCTTCGCCGGCATCATGCGCACGCTCGAGGGGCGCTATCTGGAGGCTTTCGTGATCGCCGGGGCGACGGGCCTGCTGGCGGCCGGCATGTCGCTCTTCATCGGCCGCTCCGGCCCGGCGCTGGCCCCGGCATCGGCAAGCTGACCGGCTGACGGGGACGACCCAAGGCTGCGAGAGCGGTCTGCGCGGTGCGAAATGCTATATACTGAAGCGCCAACCGGCCCACCGATCTGGGAAGCTTGATCCATGCAGCCGCTCGCCCTGCGCCTTCATCCCGCCGACAACGTGGTCGTCGCCCGCGTGGAGCTTCTTCCGGGCGCCAGCCTGGCCGGGGAGAACGTGCAATGCCGGGCGCCGGTCCCGGCCGGCCACAAGGTGGCGACCTCGGCCATCGCCAAGGGTGCCCCGGTGCGCAAATACGGCCAGATCATCGGCTTCGCCTCGGCCGATATCGCGCCGGGCGATCACGTCCACACCCACAATCTGGCCGTGGAGACCTTCGAGCGCGACTACGCCTTCGCCGCCGACTTCAAGCCGACGAACTACGTGCCGGAAGCCGAACGGGCAACCTTCCAAGGGTTCCTGCGCGAGGATGGTCGGGCCGCGACGCGCAACTACCTGGGCGTCCTCACTTCGGTCAATTGCTCGGCCACCGCCGCCAAGCTGATCGCCGACAAGTTCCGCGGCGAGGCCTTGGCCGCTTTCCCCAATGTGGACGGGATCGTGGCGCTTGGCCACGGCACGGGCTGCGGCATGGCGAGCGAAGGCGAGGGCATGGAACTCTTGCGCCGGACGATCGCCGGCTACGCGCGCCATCCCAACTTCGCCGGCGTTCTGATCCTGGGACTCGGCTGCGAGGCCAACCAGATCGGCCGGCTGATGACCGCCGAGGGCCTCGAGGCCGGCCCCTTCCTGCAGACCATGACGATCCAGGATTCGGGCGGCATCGCCAAGACGGTGCAGGAGGGAGTGGCGCGTCTCAAAGAGATGCTGCCTGTGGCCAACAAGGTCGAACGCAGGACGCTGCCGGCGAGCCATCTGATCCTGGCGCTCCAATGCGGCGGCTCGGACGGCTATTCGGGCATCACGGCCAACCCGGCGCTGGGTGCCTGCGCCGATCTGCTGGTGCGCCATGGAGGGACGGCGGTGCTTTCCGAGACCCCGGAGATCTATGGCGCCGAGCATCTTCTGACACGCCGGGCGGTGAACAAGGCCATCGGCGAGAAGCTGATCAAGCGCATCCGCTGGTGGGAGGACTACACCGCCAGGACCGGCGGCGAGATGAACAACAACCCGAGCCCGGGGAACAAGGCCGGCGGACTTACGACAATCTTGGAAAAGTCCCTGGGCGCGGTGGCCAAGGGCGGCACGAGCAATCTCGTGGACGTCTACCGCTACGCCGAACCCATCACGGCCAAGGGCTTCGTGTTCATGGATACGCCCGGCTACGATCCGGTCTCTGTGACCGGCCAGGTGGCCGGTGGCGCCAATGTCATTTGCTTCACCACAGGCCGCGGTTCGGCCTTCGGCTGCAAGCCGGCCCCGAGCCTGAAGCTCGCGACCAATACGCCCCTCTACCGGCGCATGCAGGACGACATGGATATCGATTGCGGGCCGATCGCCGATGGGGCGGCCAGCGTGCAGGAGATCGGCAAGCGGATCTTCGATCTCGTCATCGCCACGGCTTCGGGCGAGCGGACCAAGAGCGAGCTCCTGGGCATGGGTGAAGAGGAATTCACGCCCTGGCAGCTGGGCGCGGTGATGTAGGGCCGGCTTAGACTTCTCGCGCCATGCTTCTGCTGCTCGCCGCCGCCGGCTTCTGGGCCGGGGCCCAGAACGCGCTCGCGGGCGGCGGCTCCTTCATCACCTTTCCAGCCCTGCTTCTCGCCGGGCTCGATCCTCGGGCCGCCAACATCACCTCCTGCATCGCTCTCTTTCCCGGCCAGATCGCCATGTCCTGGTCGGGGCGCCGAGCCGCGGGCGGAGTGGGCAAGCTCGGCCTCGGGGCGCTGATCGCCATCAGCCTCCTGGGCGGCACCATCGGCGCTCTGTTGCTGCTCGCCACGCCCGCCTCCATTTTCGCGCGGCTGGTCCCGTGGCTGGTCTTGTTCGCGACCGTGGTCTTCGCGCTGGGCGACCCGATCCGCAGGCGCCTGCCCCAAAATGCCAAGCTTCCGCCCNGGCTCCTGGGCATGATCCAGCTCGCCATTTCCATTTATGGCGGCTATTTCGGCGGCGGCATCGGNTTCCTCATGCTGGCGGCGCTTAGCCTGGCGGGCCAGGCCTTGCGCATGGCCGCCACGACCAAGAACCTGCTGGCGACGATCATGAACACCTCGGCCGTGGCCGTCTTCGCCTTCTCGAGCGACGTTCATTGGCAGGGCGCGCTGGCCATGGCCGCAGGTTCGGTCACGGGCGGGCTTGCCGGCAGCTGGCTTCTGCTGCGCCTGCCGGACCGGCCGTTGCGCATCGGCATCATCCTGATCGGCGCCGCCCTGACGGTTTGGCTTTTCCTGCGCTAGCGGCGCCCTTGGTTGGCGACGCAGAGATCGGGGTCAGCACCATGAGTTTCAGGTCGGGATGGCTTGCGAGCGTGAACCCCGTCTGCTCGAATCGCCGGAAGCCCGGGTCCGAGTGATTGAAGCTGCGCTCGCCGCCTTCGCGGCCGAGCACCGCGTGCTCCTCCCAGATCCGGGCGAAGGCAGCGCTGCGCTGCGTCAGCTCAGCGACCTGGGCGCGGAGGTCCGCGTCGTCCATGTGCCGGGCGAAGTCGACGCGGAACTCGGCCAGGATCCGCCGTGCCCGGTTCTCCCAGTCGCTGATCAGGCGCCTGGCCGCCGGCTCGAGGAAGATATACTCCAGGAGGCTCCGGCGCTGCCGCTGGTCGAGCCAGCCAACGAACAGCTTCTTCGCCGGCGGATTCCACGCGACCGCCCGCCAGGAGCGGTCCAGAACATAGGCCGGCATGGGAAGCGCGGTGACGATCCTCTCTAGGCCCTGCGGCAGAGGTTCCTCGTCCAGGCCGGGCTCGGACGGATCGCGCCGGCCAGCGAGCTCGAAGAGA
>JGI12269J14319_10004092_pt1 | contig 13441 bp, 8 predicted proteins | sample PeaSoiSIISIP2007_FD_14319 | JGI IMG/M metagenome (IMG submission 14319) | reverse complement strand
TCGCCGTCCCGGCTGGTGCCCTGCAGCCACGACGTCACGACCAGCCCGGCGTCCTCGAACCGGCCCGGATCGCGCCCGCCAACGCGAGTGCCGTGGTAGCCGGTGCGGGTGACCCCGGCCCAGGCCTGCAGGTACTCCAGCGCGGTCCGGTTGGCCCGGTGCAGTGCCTCCTGGAACTGCTGCTCCCGCCCGGCCCAGTACGCGGCCGCCCGCTGGTCCGCGGCCAGCCGGGCCCGGCGTTCGTTTTCCCGGATCGAGGCGTGCAGCACCGAGATGGACTTCGAGAACGAGACGGTCACGTCGGTGTAGACGGCGGGCTGTCTGGTCGCCTGCGCCGCCTGGCGTTCCAGCTCGATCAGCCGCTCGGCGGTGGCGTGCGGCTCGGCCGCCGTCAGCCGGGCCAGATGATCGCCGAACGTCGCGTACCGGCCGCGGGCGCGGCCGAGCCTGGCCCCGGTCCGCGGGTCAATCTGCCGGTACACGGCGTCGTACGTCGTGCGTTCGACGATCTGGCCGGGGTTGAGGCCGAGGGCTTGTGCGCCGGGTCCCCACCATCGGCCGGGTGGTTCTCCCGCCTGGGCGGCGTTGATGTAGTACCCGCCGGTAGTGTGCCCGGTGCCGGGCTGGGCCTGGTTCTTCCAGATGTAGCCAAGGTCGTAGCCCTTGGCGACGGTGACGACCACGGCCAAGCCGGCTGCCTCCTCTCACGCCCGCGGCCGCAGGACCGACCATGATCATTCGGATAAATGCAACGGTCTGCGGCAATATGGCCATGGTGAGCGATGGGCAGTTCATGATCATTTGAAGCGGACCGCGCAACACAACGCAGACAGGCCATGAAAAAGGCTGTGAGCTGCGCATATAACAAGTTCAAAGATTGAACGGAGAATGTCGGTCCTTGCGGAGACGCGGAGACACCTGGTTCCGCGAAGTCCGTTGGCGCGGCGTTCGGCCTGTCGCGGCATCCGTCGGTGGGCGGGTGCGGCCGTCGTGCTCGATCCACCGCTGGTTACGCGTTGACGGACGATGGCTTGGCGGCAGGTCTCGGTGAGGACGACTAACCCGAAGTTCCGGTGACTCCCTGTAGAAGTTCTGTATTCTGACCTGCGAAGTTTAGCGCTCCACCAGCCTGTTCTGTAGCCAGAAATTTATCGAGAAGATACTGACTTGTCATGGCATAACCCGATAAGATAACGGGTATGGCAGGGCAGCCGACGGCGATGCACGTGGCCAGGATCCGGAGCGGCTACACGGACAAGGCCGGGCACCGCCGCGAGTACGAGTCGGCGTACCTGCGCCGCACCTGGCGCGACGGCGGCACGGTCCGCCACGAGACCCTGGCCAACCTGTCCGGCCTGCCGGAGCAGACTGTCGCCCTGATCGAGGCCGCGCTGAAGGGCGCCCCGCTGGTGGCGGCCGGGCAGGCAATGACGATCACCCGGTCGCTGCCGCACGGCCACGTCGCCGCGGTACACGCCATGGCCGCCAAGCTCGGGCTGCCGGCGCTGCTCGGCCCGGCCTGCCCGCAGCGGGACCTGGCCCTGGCCCTGGTCATCTCCCGGGTGGTAGCCCCCGGCTCCAAGCTGTCCACCTTGGCCTGGTGGTCCGACACCACGCTCGGGGCTGACCTGGGCGTGGCCCGGGTCAGCGACGATGACGTGTACGCGGCGATGGACTGGCTGGGCGGCCGGCAGGACGCGATCGAGGCGAAGCTGGCCCGCCGGCACCTGGCCCCGGAGGCGAACCCGTCCCGGATGGCCCTGTTCGACCTGTCCAGCTCGTGGCTGGAGGGCACGCGCTGCCCGCTGGCCGCCCGCGGCTGGTCCCGCGACGGCAAGAAAGCCACGCTGCAGATCGAGTACGGGCTGCTCACCGACCCCGAGGGCCGGCCCGTCGCGGTCCGGGTGCTGCCCGGGAACACCGGCGACCCGGCCGCGTTCACCGAGATCGCCACAGTGGTGCGGGACAAGTTCAAGCTGGCCAGGATGGTCATGGTCGGCGACCGGGGGATGATCACCTCCGCCCGCATCGGCGCGCTGCGCGAGCAAGACGACGGCTTCGCCTGGATCACCGCGCTGCGCGCCCCGGCCATCCGCAAACTGATGACCGACGACGGGCCGCTGCAGCTCAGCCTCTTCGACGAGCAGGACCTGGCCGAGATCACCTCCGAAGACTTCCCCGGCGAGCGGCTCATCTGCTGCCGCAACCCGTTCCTGGCTGCCGGGCGCGCCCGCAACCGCGAAGACCTGCTCGCCGCCACCGAGCGGCTGCTCCGCCCCCTCATCGACCGGGTCGCCGCCGGGAGGCTGCGCGGGGCAGACGCCATCGGCATGGCCGTCGGCAAGGTCATCGGCAAGCACAAGATGGCCAAGCACCTCCAGGTCACCATTACCGACACCACCCTGGCCGTGACCCGCCGCCAGGACAGCATCAAGGCCGAGGCCGCCCTCGACGGGATCTACGTCATCCGCACCCCCGTCCCGCAAGCCGGGCTCGACGCGGCCGGCGTGGTGACCGCCTACAAGAACCTCAAATACGTCGAGCGGGACTTCCGGCACATCAAATCCGACGACCTGGACCTGCGCCCGGTCTTCCACCGGCTGACCCGCCGGGTCAAGGCCCACGTGCTGATCTGCATGCTCGCCGCCTACCTCGTCTGGCACCTGCGCCGGGCCTGGGCGCCGCTGACCTACACCGACGAGGAACCGCCGCAGCAGGACAACCCGGTCGCCCCCGCCCGCCGCTCCGCCGCCGCCGCTGCCAAGGCCGCCCGCAAACACGACCAGGACGGCCGCACCTACCACAGCTTCCGCGGCCTGCTCGCCCACCTGGCCACGCTGACCCGCAACCAGGTCCGCTTCGGCGCCACCGGCACCGAGATCCCGGTGCTCGCCGAGCCCACCAGCACCCAGCGGCAGGCCTTCGACCTGATCGGCGCCGCGATCCCGCTCGCGCTGACGTAGCCAGGACACACACCCCAGTCCGACGGTCAAACCGCAAGTCAGAGCCATAATCCGCTACCGGACTTCCCGGAACTTCGGCTTAGCCGACTTGCAGCACCCAGAACGCCCGGATCTGTTACCGCCGACGACCAGCTGTACTCACGCCGCCGCCCGGGTGAGTCGGCGGAGGGAATGTGTCCATTCACGGGTGCCCCGAGAGCTGGCGTCAGCTGATGGCGGGAAGCGGCGGTAGCCAGGGCCTGCCCTCGATGGCGGCGCGGACGGCGTCGAGCGCGGTGACGCCGTGGGCGGCGGCGGAGTCCAGGTAGCTGCGGAGTCGGCACCAGCGCGCGAGCGTGGGCAGCGAATGCCAGTATGCCGAGGCTGTAGTTATGCCGCGTCTCGTCTGGGAGCCCTGGCCGCTTCGCGGATTGCGGGTGACGGACGCGGCATAACTGTTGGTGCTCGGACGGTTGGGTTAGAGGCCGGCGAGGAAGGCCAGGAGCTCGTCGGGCGCGTGGTATCGGCCCGGCTGTATCCCTGGCGGGGTTAGCCGGTCTGCGGCCTGCTGCTTGAGCTTCATGTCGGCGTGCAGGTAGGGCCTGGTGCTGAGCGGCGAGGCGTGGCCCATCCACAGGGCGATGACGGTCGGGTCGACGCCGGCGTGGACCAGTGCCATGGCCGCGCTGTGCCTGAGTGTGTGCGGGCTGATCGTCTTGTCTTTCAGGCTGGGGCAGGAAGCGCTCGCCAGGTGCACGTATTTCGCGAGGAGCCGGGAGACCGCGTCTGGTGACATCGGCTTGCCGGCCTGGGTGGGAAACAGGGGGTCGCCGGGCTGGGCGTTGCGTTCGCCGAGCCAGGCGGTGAGCGTGCGGACGGTGGACGGGGTGAGCGGGGTGCACCGGTCGCGGCGGCCTTTCCCGCGGCAGTAGACGTGGGGCCCGCTGCCCAGGTGGATGTCGCTGATGCGGAGCCCGGTCAGCTCGGAGACGCGCAGCCCGGTCTGGGCGGTCAGCGTCAGCAGGGTGTGGTCGCGGCGTCCGTGCCAGGTGCCGGCCGCGGCGGCCGCCGCGGTGAGCGCGTTGAGCTCGTCCTGGGTGAGGAAGCAGACGATGGTGGTGTCGGTGCGTTTGGCCGGGATGGACAGCACCCGGGCGATCAGTGCCGCGTGCTCGGGAGCGCGCAGCGACGCGTACCGGAACAGCGCGCGGATCGCGGTCAGCCGCGCGTTGCGGGTAGCGGCGCTGTTGCCGCGTTCTTTTTCCAGGTGGGTGAGGAACGCGCCGACGAGTGCGGCGTCGAGGTCGGCCAGGTCCAGTTGCGCGGGGAGCTTGCCGCGGTGCTGGTGTGCGTAGCCCAGGAGAATTGTCAGGGTGTCGCGGTAGCTGGCCACGGTGTGCGGGCTGGCGTGCCGCTGGGTGATCAGGTGGTCGGTGAAGAATCCCTGCATGATGGGGGCGAGCCTGGTCACGGTTCCTCCTTCCCGGCCTGCTGGTGCTCGTGGAGGCGCTGGGCGGCCAGGCCGAGCAGTTCGGGGGCCGCGTGCAGGTAGTAGAACGTCGAGGCCGGGCCGGCATGGCCCATGAACGCTGACAGCAGCGGCATCCGCGCGGCCACGTCGGCGCCGTCGCGGTACCAGCCGGTCAGGGTGGCGACCGCGAACGAGTGACGCAGCCCGTGGACGCGGGCAGGGCGCCTGACGCAGCTGGTGATGCCAGCGAGGGCCAGCAGCTGTGCGAACACCGCGTCCATGCGGCTGCCGGCCAGGCGGGTCCCGGCCGCTGACAGGAAGAAGGCGGGCGAGGACGGGGCCGGGCACAGACGCCGGCAGCGTTCCCGGTAACGGCGCAGCATCGCCACCGTGCCGGGGTGCAGCGGGACCAGCCGCGTCCGGTCGTACTTGCCGTGCACGGTAACCAGCGCGGCGTCCAGGTCAACGTCGTCCGCGTCCAAGGCGACGGCCTCGCCCGGCCGAAGGCCGGTGACCGCGAGCAGGCTGATCAGGGCCTGGAAGGTGGCCGCCTGCAGCGGGCTGGCCAGCGTGCCGGCGGCGTGGATGAGCGCGGAGATGTCCTGCGGGGAATACAGGTACGGTGCCGGGCGGGGCTGCGGCGGCCCGGTCAGGCCGGGCGGCGGGACCTGGCAGGCCGGGTCGAAGGCAGACAGGTAGCGGGCGAAGCACCGTGCCACCGACAGCCGCCGGTTCCGGTAGGACTGTGTCACCCCCTCCGGCGCCGCCGCCCAGGACATGGCCGCCTCGGTGGTGACGGTGCCGTGGCCGTGGTCTTCCAGGTAGCTGATGAACTTCATCAGCAGGCGGCCGTGGCCGTCGAGCTTGTAGCCCAGGCTGCGGCGCATCGCCAGGTAGGCCGTGCCGTGCTCGCGCAGGATGCTCATCGCGCGGCTCCTTCCGGGCAGGGCCGGGCAAGGGGGATAAGCGCGGCAGCATCGACGGCGGCGTACCGTGCAGTGGTGCGCGGGTCGCGCTGGCGCAGGAGCTGCCCGATCTCTTCCAGCGAGGCCCCGTCGCGCTGCAGCTGGCAGGCCACGGCGTGGCGGAGCCGGTGCGGACCGAAACCGGCCAGGCCGGCCTGCCCGCATGCCCGGTGGACGACCGAGCCGACCGACGCGGGGGACAGCCCCGCGAACGGCGCCCGCACGCTCACGAAAAGCAGCCGGCTGCCGCTGCGGGGACGCCCGTGGCGGACGTAGTCGGCCATCGCCGCGCCGACGTCGGCGGGGAGGGGGAGGCCGTCCAGGACGCTGCCCTTGCCGCGGACCGTCAGCACTCCCTGCCGCCAGTCGACGTCGCAGAGCCGGATGCCGGCCACCTCCGCCGCCCTCAGTCCCACCCGTGCCAGGAGCATGAGGATGGCGTAGTCGCGGCGCCCGCGAGCGCTTTGCCGGTCACAGGAACCCAGGACGGCCGCGATTTCCCGCCCGGACACCCGGTGCGGTTCCCTGACCGCCTGCCAGCCGGGGACCGCCGGCACCGCGGTGTCCAGCGGCCGGGCGATGTACCCGGCCACGTGCAGGAAACGCAGCAGGCTCCGCAGCGCCGACACCATCGACTTGCTGTAGGCGTGACTGCGGGACCTCGCCCAGCCGGCCACGAACCTGGTGACGTCGGCAGCCGACAGGTCGTTCAGCGCCTCGCCGAGCTGCTCCCCGGGCGCTGTGACGGCCTTGAGGAACATCGCCGCGCATGCGGTGAACCCGCGGATCGTACCCGCTGCGGCACCGCGCTCGTCGGTGAGGTAGACCCGGTACTCTGCCAGGACCCGGTCGGCCGGCGTGGTCACCGCTCTCGTCGCCGGGCCGATGATCTCGCGGTCCCGGAGAAAGCCGAGCAGGCCTGCCAGCGCCATGCTAGACACTCTCATCTGGTATCCGGCGGCCCGCCGCTCCGCGAAGAAGCGGTCGATCTCGGCGGCGGACTGCAGCGCCTTCACGTCCAGGCCCTCCGCCTGCAGCCAGCGGCTCAGGTGCGCCACCATGCTCATCTGATCGCCGATCGTGCGGCGCGCGTATCCCTGCGCGACCAGAGCCTGCCGGAAACCGGCGGAGTAACCGGCCAGCGGGCCGCTCACCACTGTCGGCGGCCGCTGTCCTCCCCGCCTGCGTTCTGACCCCATGATTTTCTCCTGTTCGTCGTGATGGAGCCGACGCCATCAACGACAAAGCAGGACGGCGGACCAAGTCGGTGGATCCACGAAAAATATGCTGATCAGAACCCGTGCGCGACGCACCCGGCAACGAGCTTCCCCCCGCTGCGCGGCATAACTACAGCCTCGGCATACTGGCACGAATCACGAAGTCGGCATTCATGCCAGTAGCCCGAGACGGCCTGATGCCGTTTCGCTGCCTTTGCGCCGCGCTCGGCGACGTTGGTCGTCCAGTCCACGGCGAAATCGCGGGTGAACAGGAAGACCTGCTCCTTGTACTCCCGCAGCCAGCAGGCGAGGCTGTAGCCGGGGTGGTTGCCGGTGTCCCAGTCCCGCAGCCGGTTGTGGATCATCCCGGACCGGACGGCGGTGTCGTAGCGTTCGAGCAGGTCATCGAGGACCTGCGGGTCCAGGGCGGTGCTGCCGCGGGCGCGGGCCTCCTCCACGGCCCGGTGCGCCTGGCCCAGGACTGTGATGATGTCGGCGGCCCAGTTCTGCACGCCGCCGGGGCCGAGTTTCTGCACGGCGCGGGCACGGCGGATGACGTGCTGGCAGCACTGCTGGATGCCGGCGATCCGGGACAGGAGGTGCTGGTAGCCGGTGTACCCGTCGGTCATCAGGTGCCCGGTGAACGCGGCGGGGATGCCGCCGCCGACACTGCCCTTGCGGCGGGAGCCCAGGGCCAGCAGGGACGTCAGCCGCCCGTCCGGGGTCTTGATGATCAGCACGTGCGGCGCCCCGGCCGGGCTCTTCCCGTCCTTCTCCTCCGGGTCCGCCTCGCCCGCATCGTCCGGCGCCGGGGCCGGGACAGGGGTTTTGTCCAGCACGTTCACCGGGGTCTCGTCCGCGGCCAGTACATCTTCGACCGACAGCGCCGCGATCATCGCCTCGTCGAACCCGGCCGCTTTCAGCTGCGCGTTCACCCGGGCCGCGGCCTTGTCCACCCAGCCCGCGGAGACTTCGGTGCCGAGCAGCATGCCGATCAGCTGCGCGGACCGCTCGGCCGGCACGTTCCCGTAGCACGACAGCAGCACCGCCGCCGCGTTCAGCGCCGGCCCGTAGCACACCGCGCCGGCGTGCAGGCCCGGCGGCGGCTCCGCGAACGTCACCGTCCCGCAGCACGGGCACGAAAGCCCCGGCAGCAGCACCTCGGTCACCTTCCGGAGGATCTCCACGTCGATGACCTGCGCCCACCGCGGCTCCACGGCCTCCGCGCCGTCCAGGGACGCACGGCAGGAACGGCATTCCGCCGGCGGATCCGCGGTCTGCGTGTCGTCCGGGTCCGGGTCCCTCTCCAGGCCCTTCCCGTGATGACCGGGCTGCCCGCCGCGCTTGCGGTCCTTGCGGCGCTCCCGCTCGGACTGCTGCCGCGCCTTGCGGGCCTCTTTCGCCCCGATCCGCTCCTTCGAGCTCGGCGTGCCCGAATCGGTGCTGTCCATCGCCAGGCGGCGCTCCAGCTCCGCGACCCGCAGCTCCAGCCGCCGCTCCCGCTCCCGCAACGCGGCAGCCTCCGCATCCGCTGCCTCCAGCCGGGCCAGCGCCGTCTCCAGGCTCGCCTCCAGCACCGCGACCTGCTCGTCCTTCGCCGCGATCACAGCCCGCAGCCGCAACACCAGCGGCCGCTCGCCGGCCGCACCGGGCTCATCGGACACGAGCCGCAAGCATGCTCAACCTGAACTAAAAGTTCAACCACCGGCATATGTCGGCGTGTCGCACCAGGACCCCGTGAATGGACACCTGGTCAGAGTAGCCCCCGACCAGGCTTTCGCGCTTGATGTTCAACGCCCGATCACGCCGCGAACCCGTCAGCCTCATTCCAGCCCTTCCTCGCCCGTGAGCCGGCAAACCCCGCGAAGCTGCCGACGAGCGGGACCGCCGGAACCGCGCCGCGGAAAGCGCCCGCAAGGACTGCAAGGCTCGGCAGGGCGCCGGAGGCTTGCCGAAGGAGTGAACGCTCGCGTCGTGTCACCGCAGACCGATTGTTACGAAGGGCAACCTGAGTCCCTTACGTTCCCGCAAGTGTAGCCGCCGTTCGGAGCGATCTTGAGATTGGTTAATTGTGAGGTTGACGTTGGCCGAGAAAGAACGTTCTGTGGCATGAGTCGCCGCACCCGCCTGGAAGGGGACTGATTTTCACCTGTTCCGGACCCTGGCGTGTCAGTCTGACGATGCACGCTGATGGTCAACCCGTGAAGCCATCGGGGCAGCATCCGAAGAAGGAGCGTCCCGGGGCTCGACCAGTCCTGGTAGCCGGTCAACTACGGGGCGCCCGGCATGCCGTGCTGATCACGGCGCTGACCATCTGCGCTGCGGTCGCCGCACTGACTCGGGTCGCCCCTTTACAGCGACAGAGCTGGCCTGGCGGCGACTCCGCCAAGCCAGCTCACGCTCATACAGCATCGGACAACTTCGTCCGTAAACCGAGATCGCCATGTCGTCTAACGAATTGCTGCTGCCACGCATAGCAGTATCTTTCTAATCCCAGTTGCGGCGGATGGCGCGATACTACTGGCAGATACTACCCATAGGTGAGTTGACATACGTAGCCTGGCTTGGAGCAGTTGGCGTAGAATGTTTGTGAGGGAATCTTGAAAACCGCGATTGCTCCGCTCATGGTCTTACCCCAGTTCTGGGGCGTACCCCCGCAACCTATCGAAAGGTTTACATTCGTGATCGTGCTATTGAGGTGGAAGGTGAACCACTGTGCACCCTGCGAGGGGTTACTAGCACCCCAAGTCGCCCAGCCGCGCTGCCCATTGTCGGCGCTATACCACATGCCGACAGGCTTGATGTTGCTACTGGCGCAGAAAGTATAGATGCTGACGTTGCTTGCCGTCGACACGGCGTCGGCGGGAGTGGCTTGTATGACGAAAGGCAAAGCCGACAAGATAATTATGAGATTGACAGTTATGACGCGAAGGCGCTTCGTGCTCATCATGGACAGCAGTATAACCAGCTAGCAGGCCCGCATGCCAAATTATTTTTAGAGCAATATATCCGGTTTATCCTACATATCCTGAATTTCCTGCTTATCGTATGCTGAGCCTTTTGTCCTTAGTGTCGGGCAGCCTGAGATATGTGCCTATGTGAGCGGCGCGTCTGCCGTTTTGGCCAGCACCATAGTCTTAGTTTGGTAATATATAGGAGTTATGTCAGTATCTGGGGTACCTGACCGAGTATTTGGCAGGCGAGTGGCGCCCACGCTACGTCATCAGTTGTAAGTAATCGGTGAACCCGTGGGATTGGGGTGCCGGGAGCTGGCCGCGGCATGGTGCAGGCGGGTGGTCTGCGCGCGGTGGTTCTGCGGAGATGTCGTGACACGCCGGGTTTGGTACGTGACACGCAGCTCGTGATGGTGTGGGTTGGGGCGCGTGCCCCTTAGCGCGACGGCCGGTGCGGATGCTGACGCTGCTGTGTGGCGTGCCCGTGCGATGCGGGCCGAGGCGCTGGCTGCGCAACTGGCCGCCGATAAGGCCGCGCTGAACGTGCGGGTCGCGGGGCTGGCTGCGCAGGTGGAGCATCTGACCCAGACGGTCGCGACGCTCAGCGGCCTGCTGTTCGGCGATTCCAGCGAGAAGAGGAACCCCGGGCAGCAGCCCGGCGGCGGCGAGGACGGCCACGAAGGGGACGGGCGGGCCCGGCCTGGCGGGCGGGGGCAGCGGAAGGGCTCGCGCGGTCACGGCCGCCGCTCGTATGCGCACCTGGAAACCGAGGAGCGCATCATCGACGTGGAGGCGGGGCTGCGGCGGTGCCGTTGCTGCGGCACGGACTTCGAGTTCCTGGGTACCGAGGATTCGGAGCAGCTTGACTGGGAGGTGAGGCTGCGCCGGATCCTGTGGCGGCGGCGCAGGTACCGGCGGCGCTGCCCGTGCCCGGCCAAGCTGGCCGGGCGGATCGCGGTGTGCGCGCCCCGGCCGCCGAAGGTGATCCCGAGGGGCCTGTTCACCGCGATGTTCCTGGCCCGGCTGGCGTATGAGAAGTACGTCCTGGGCCGGCCGCTGCACCGGATCATCGCCGCGCTGGCCGCCGACGGCCTGGACGTGGCCGAGGGCACCCTGGTCGGCGCTTTGCAGCAGGTCGTCCCGCTGCTGGCCCCCTGGGCGGAGGCGATCGAGGCGCACGTGGCCGCTTCAGGCTACGTCCGTGCCGACGAGACCGGCTGGCGGGTGTTCGCCGATACCCCCGGCAAGGACGGGAACCGCTGGTGGCTGTGGGTGTTCGGGACCGATGAGGCAACCGTGTTCGCGATGGATCCCTCCCGCGGCGCCGAAGTGCCCGCGAAAGTGCTGGGCATCGACCGCGAGCAGGCCGCCCTCGAAGCTGGCCGCCGGCTGGTCATCTCCTCCGATTTCTACGGCGTGTACCAGTCGCTGGCCTCGATCGAGGGCATCGATCCGCTGTGGTGCCTCGCCCATATCAGACGGTACTTCCTGCGGGCCGGCGCCGCTCACCCCGATGCGCTGGGCCAGTGGTGCCACGCCTGGACGCAGCGGTTCGCGCTGCTGTACCGGGCGCACACCGCCCTGCGCGCCGCGACCACCCAGACCGAGACCGAGAGCGAGAGCGAGAGCGAGGCGCGCGAGCAGGCCCTGGCCCGCTACCACCGGGCCTTCGATAACATCGACGCAGCCCGCATCCGGGAAACCACGATGGCCGGCATGCTGCACCCGGCCGCGGCCAAGGTCATCGCCACGCTGAACAACGAGTGGGACGGCCTGCGCCGCCACCGCGACCTGCCCTTCCTGGACCTCGACAACAACGGTGCCGAGCGGGCGCTGCGCACTCCCGTCATAGGACGCAAGAACTTCTACGGCTCCGGCGCCGCCTGGGCCGCCCACCTGGCCGCCGGTATCTGGACCATCACCGCCACCGCCGCCCAGAACGACACCGAGCCACTGCACCTGCTCACTGACTACCTCACCGCCTGCGCCGAAAACGGCGGCAAACCCCTCACCGGCGGCAAACTCGACCCGTTCCTGCCCTGGACCCCCGCAGGACGCGCCCGCCGCACCGCCGGCAGCCCGCATGACGCCCCCGACGACCCGTAAACCGGGCAGCCCCCCGCTCAGACCCGCCAGCCGCCGCACCAGGCCCAGCGTTCCGATGCCGACGGCCGCTCACGCGTGCCCACAGGTTCACCGATTACTTACACGCGACCAGTGACGTCTTCTATAACACCCCGAATACGTCGGGAAACCCCATCAACGGCATCACCGTCGACACGCGGGTGCGGATATGCTGATCAGCAATGGGTTCGTAAATCCCCCCTCGTTGCGCGCCGACAATGATGTCACTGAGGGCGGGCGGCGAACTGATATCCGCTTTACATCTAGACCCAGCAAACAGCCCCACGCTCCTGGCGGACCAAGCCATGACCGGATTCATCAAAGCCCTGAGGAGGATTACATGTCTCTGTCGATTATCAAGCGGTACGTGCGCACATTTCCCGGAGTCCGGACGGCAGCTATCACAGGCGTCTCGCTCTCAGTACTCTGCACCCTGCCAATGACCGCCTCACCGGCATCGGCGTCCGTCGGCCAGAATCCGGCAAGTTGCGGGAATTCCGTTACGTGGAAATATACAAACTTTAACGTCGCAGGCGACACTATCCGGGTGGAGTTGCGCCACTCCTACCCCTGTCTGGCGGGATGGGCCCGAATCGAGCAGCTCAAAGGCAACACCGCGCTCGACGTCATCCTGTCCGCATGGAACCCGGGGCAGCCCAGTCAGTACATGATTCAGAATACGGACTGGACGAGTGAGGCCAACGCTGCTGGTGGAGAACAGGTTTGTGCCGGCTTCCAGGCGTGGTCCGTCAATGAATTCGGCCAGAAACACTACATCAAATGGTTCTTCGCTGGATGCTACACCACGCCAACCTTTACGGAGACCGTTGGCGGCCCCACGCACACCTGGACGAACTACTCCAATGCGGGCGGCACTGAAGGCGCCACCGTCCCCACCGGCCAAAGCGTCCAGATAACCTGTGTTGTCCAGGGATTCAGGGTCGCCGACGGGAACACGAACTGGTACCTCATAGCGTCAAGCCCGTGGAACAACGCCTATTTCGCCAGCGCGGACGCGTTTTACAACAATGGCGCTACCTCGGGAAGCCTGCGAGGCACTCCCTACGTGGATCCGAAGGTGCCTGCATGCTGATACCCCGGCGAGCAGCCCGTAGCCGTGATGACAGCACATCCCGATTATGTGCCCGTCAGCCGACGGATTGGCCTGGAAGTCTGCGCATGTCCGACAACGTGGCTTACTTCCTCTACCGAGTACCCAGTTATTTGCGCTCCGCAGATCGCCTGCGTTCTCGGCCCGGAGCGCTCAGACCGGTTCTACGTGCGGGTATTCATTCTGCGTCGGCCACGTTCCGTGTCCCTGGCCAGTTCAGCGATCGCGTGCACCAGTAACGAAATCTCAGCCGAAAGGTGCCGGAGCAACCTCCGACGGGGAGGCACGCTGGGATGCGCAGAACATCTGTTATACACACGGTCTGGCCGTCGCGGTGGGCCGCCGCACCCGATCATATCGGCCGGTCGGCGCGCGTTCTCCCGGGCCGTGCCCGTTACTCAGCGTCACACGAGCGAGTGGCATCACTGGGGGCTGACTGTCGATCCAGCCCGGCCGGACAATCTGGGGCTGGCGCGCGAGATGCGAAGCAGGAGTGTCAGGACTGGGCGGTCCCGGGTCTGGTGTGGCGCTCCGCCTCGGCCTGGATGCCCCGGAAGGAGGCCCGGACGGCTGCCTCCCATGCTGCCGCGACCCGGTCGGCCCACCACCGGCTTGCGCTGCCGAAGTCGGTGCCGAGCTCGCCGGAGTACTTCAGCC
>JGI12269J14319_10004087_pt1 | contig 13449 bp, 9 predicted proteins | sample PeaSoiSIISIP2007_FD_14319 | JGI IMG/M metagenome (IMG submission 14319) | reverse complement strand
GGAGGTTTGGGCTGACATCCACGAATTCGAACATTCCCGCCACAAAGTCAGACTTTTCGAGCACGCCCGCGGCGAAGGTATGAAAGAGATCGGCGACTGGCGCGGCCACGCCGCGTAAGAGTTTCTACCACAGCGAACGACCCACAGTTGAGGAACGCTCGCACCCTCCAAGAATTTTTATTTATGTCACGAATCGATGGAGCACCAATCTTGCCCGTGGTTTGTGCCTAGGTTGGTGCGGGTGTGGATGAGCGTTGTGGGGTCCCCTACCGGGCTTGGTTGGATGGTGGGCCGGGATGGTACTAGTGGCCTGTCGCGGAGCAAGCATTACCAGACGCCGCATCTGCTGTGACGGTCGCTGAAGCGAACCCTTTTTACTCAATACCGGTATTCGGCATCAACAGCATCGCCGTGCTGCGTCCATAGTAACGAACTCACCGCGACAGGCCACTAGTGGTCCCCCAAAATGATGAAAGTGAATTGTTGACGCAAACACTGTTTCCACCAACTGCTCTCGCAGGAGCGCGGCATAGACGACGATGACGAGTATAGTGGGAGCCGATCTCTTTCCAGCAGCAATCCCGCGAGGCTACGGCTCTTGCCCGGCCTTACGCAGCAGGTTCAAGATGTACAGTGCACGAGTGATAACTTCTTGCTCTTTGCGATCGTTGCCTGGCGACTTTGATAAACTTCGCGATCGCTCGAGAATTGCGACCTCTGCCTGCTCGATTCGCTGCAGCAATTTGCTCCGGTCAGACTCGAGCACTGCGGCGCGGTAAAGCTTTCCCCAATCTTGGTGTTCTGAATTATTCAGCGTTCTTGCTCCTGGTGCTTTGGCTCCTGGGTGATCGGCGCAAACATGCAATGAAAACTCCTTGTCGCGCTGCAACTCAAAGTTGGGCGCGCTCGTAGGGTTGAAGACCCAGGCGCATTCGGAGCAACCAAAACCACGAAAACGCGGTTGTTCGATCCATACCAGCTTCCGACTCATGACGGCCCTCGTCGCTCGGTCCATCGCTGTCTGAATGCGAATTACCTTTTTTGATGGGCGACGAACCGCACCAGGCTGCAGCATCGCTTCTAAGCTCCGCAACAGAAGGCGCAACTTAGGCTTAGCACTACAAAGTGTCAAGAGCTAACTTGTTGTGTTACGAAATACGAACAGACTGCACGTTCTCATCGGCTCAAGACGAGTCCTGTCAACCGTTCTGGCGGCTAAAGAGCTGTTATCGGGAACGGTCTAAAGGGCAGATTTCGGAGCTTATTCGTTACGAAATCAGAACAAAGAGTGTGCATGTGTTTCAGGGGGCTGGGATTTATTCAGCTGAACGTCAGATTTCAGCGAGTTAGTTTAGCGGCGGCGGCTTCGTCGAGCGAGCGATCCACTGAATACTTCAACAGTTATCGTGCCTCGGGTGTTAAGGGCTATAATTTGAAAGCGGAAATAGCCTGAGTAAAGTTGAGGGGCTCGACAAATATGCGGCTATCCTTGTTCATCAATAAAGTCCTGATTAAAACCCTGGGTCTGATTCCGGTAGTCGGCCTGCTGGCTCTGCCCGGTTGGTCTGAGCATTTCTCCAGTCTTGACCGTGAGCAGGCGCAGGTGATGCTACAGAATGTTGCTTCCGACATCCGCAAGTATTACTACGATCCAAAGTTGCACGGAGTGGATTGGGATGCGCAGGTCGCAAAGGCAAAAGAGAAAATTGCGAAGGCAACGTCCATGGGTGAGGCGACCTTAGAGATAGCCGCGGCTCTGGAGGCATTGGATGATTCGCATACCTACTTTATTCCGCCTCATGACCCAATTGCCGAAGATTACGGTTGGCAGTTTCAGATGATAGGCGCTCGTTGCTATGTAACCCATGTGCGGCCAAAGAGTGACGCCGAAGCCAAAGGCCTACAGCCGGGGGATGAGGTGCTGACCATCAACGGGTTCACGCCCACGCGAGAAGGCCCTGAACAAGATGAAGTACGTCCTCGGCTTACTTCTGCCACAGCGCGGCTTGCGGGTGGATCTGAGGGACCACTCTGGCAAGATCCGCCAGGTTGACGTGATGGCAAAAGTCCGGCAGGTCAGAACGATCACCGACTTCGACAACATGAGCAGAGATGCTTGGTTCTTGCGCATGGAAGGCGAAGATCAACGACGCCGGATGCGACCTCAATATAGAGAACTGGGCGCTCAGTTGATGATCATGAAGCTCCCACGCTTTCTCGAGCCCGATTCGGATGCCCAGGCGATGATAGGCAAGGCTCACGGGCACAGCGGTCTCATCGTGGATTTACGGGGCAATCCGGGAGGAATTGAGCCCACCCTCCAGGGCATACTCAGCAGCGTGTTCCAAAGTGACGTTAAGATTGCGGAGCGAGCTGCGCGAGAGGGGACAACCGCGGTGATGGCAAAGAGCAACCACCACAACGCCTTTACCGGGAAGCTGATCGTGCTGGTAGACAGCGAGTCTGCGTCCGCCGCCGAGCTGTTTGCGCGCGTGATCCAAATCGAGAAGCGCGGAACTGTCCTGGGCGATCGTACGGCGGGCAGCGTGATGGAAGCAAAGTACTATGCTCACCGGACCGGATTGAACCCTGTGTTCTCTTACGGCACATTAGTTGCGGGTGCTGATCTTGTAATGGCCGACGGAAAGAGCCTTGAACACACGGGAGTGACCCCAGATGAGACGATTCTTCCTTCTGCAGCAGACCTGGCAAACGGCCGTGATCCCGCAATGGCCCGCGCTGCGGAGATAGTGGGAGTTACTCTGAGTCCAGAAGAAGCGGGCAAGTTGTTCCCGTATGAATGGCCAAAGAACTAGCGGCTGTCTGAGAGTTGGGCGAGCCAGTCTCTCCTAGGAAGAAGTACCGATGTCAGCGAGTTAGCTTGGCGGCGGCGGCTTCGTCGAGCATCCACAACAGTTTTCCGTCGGACGGTTGTACTCTCTGCGAGGGCAGCAGAGGAATGCTCTTGCTCTCGAGAACCTGATGCAGCATGTCGGCCTTATCCGCGCCGCTCGCCATGAACATCACCTCAGCGGCGCGATTGAGCACGGGGAAAGTAAAGGTGATGCGATGGGCGTTCAACTTCGCAACCCAATTGGCGACCACCAGGCGCGACTGTTCGTCAAGCGCCGGTGAATCGGGGAACAGGGAAGCGGTGTGGCCATCGGGACCCAGGCCGAGCAGAATCAGGTCAAAGCGCGGGAGTTCGCCGGGCCGAAGCTCGAAGAAGCGGCGGAGCTGGGCCTCATAGTCTGCGGCAGCGGCGGCGGCATCGGGATTTTCCGCCGGCACGCGAAAGACGTTCTCGGCTGGAATCGCAATCTTCGTCAGCAACGATTCATGCACCATTCGATAATTGCTGTCGGCCTCGGTGGGCGGCACGTGACGCTCGTCGCCGAAGAATAGAAAGACGCGGTTCCAGGCGAAGTCGGCGTAATCGGCGGCCAGCAGGGAATAGAGAGCTTTTGGGGTCGAGCCCCCGGAGAGCGCCACCGTGAATCGTCCCTGGCCGCCGATGGCGGCACGGGCCGCGCGCACGAATTCTTCGGTGGCGGTGTGAAAAAGATCGGCCGCAGTGGCGAGGACTTCGATGGATCGAGTGAAAGGCATAGGAAATTGGTAAGTAAGCCACGAGCTACGAGCAATCGGTCGGCTCCAAGCTCGCGGCTCGTAGCTCGCAGCTCGTAGCTCCTCATTTCTCGAAATTTCTCCAGCGCCGGCCATCGCGTTCCATCAGTTCGTCGGATTCTTTCGGGCCCCAGGTTCCGGCGGGATAGTTGGGGAAATTACGCGGCGGCAGCGCTTTCCACACATCGAGTACGGGATTGACAATGCTCCAACCGGCCTCGACCATGTCGGCGCGCTGGAACAGGGTGGCGTCTCCGGTCATGCAGTCATGCAGCAGGCGTTCGTAGCCGGTCGAAGANGAGACCCCGAAATAGTCGGCGTATGCGAAATCCATATTCACTTCGCCCAGTTGCATGGCGGGCCCGGGAGTCTTGGCGGCGAAGCGCAGCGAGATGCCTTCCTCCGGCTGGATGTGCAGCACCAGTTGATTGGGCATCATGTGTTCGACCTGGGTTTCGCGGAACAGCATGAAGGGCGCGCGCCGGAACTGAATCACGACATGCGTATTGCGGCCGGGCAGCCGCTTGCCGCTGCGCAGATAGAAGGGAACTCCCGCCCAGCGCCAGTTGTCGATCAAGAGTCGCATGGCGACGAAGGTTTCAGTGCGCGAATCCGGGGGCACGCCACCTTCGGAGCGGTACGCGGGCACAGGCTGGTTATCAATGATGCCTTCCCCGTATTGCCCGCGGACGGTTTTGCTGAGCACATCCTCGTTACTGTAGGGCTGAATGGCATGCAGGATTTTGGCCTGCTCGTCGCGCACCGCATTGGCCTCGAACGAAATCGGCGGTTCCATCGCGGTCAGACTGATGAGCTGCATGATGTGGTTGGGAACCATGTCGCGCAGGGCGCCCGCGCCATCGTAGTAGCCGCCGCGTTTCTCGACGCCGACGGTTTCGGCGACTGAAATCTGCACGTGGTCGATATAGCGGCGATTCCAGATCGGCTCGAAAATCCCATTCGCAAAACGGAGCGCCAAAATGTTCTGCACCGTTTCTTTTCCTAGATAGTGATCGATGCGGTAGATCTGGCATTCCGAAGCAACTTTCAACAGCTGCTGGTTCAAAGCCTTGGCGGAATCCAGGTCGTGGCCGAAAGGTTTTTCGATAATCACCCGCCGCCAATGGCTATTCTCTTCTGTCATCAGGCCGGCTTTCGCGACCCGCTCGACCGCGTCGCCGAAAAAGTTGGGCGCAGTGGCGAGGTAAAAGAAATAGTTGCTGTGCGAGTTGTGTTCCTGGTTGACCTTGGCCAGCGTTTCTTTCAGCTTGTCGTAGGTAGCGGGGTCGTCGATGTTTCCGCTGACGTAACTTATGCGGCGGACAAACCATTCCCACAAATCGGCGTCGACGGCGGCAGTGGCGAATTGTTTGAAATCTTCGCTGACCTTCTTCCGCGCGTCGTCATTGCTCATGGGAGTGCGGCCCACGCCGATCACCGCAAACTCGCGCGACAGCAATTGCTGGCTGGCGAGATTGTAAAGAGCGGGAATCAGCTTCCGGCGCGTCAGGTCGCCGGTAAAGCCGAAGATCACCATGACACACGGATCTCCAGTGCGCCCCACCCGCGGCTTGGTTGTTGCTGGCAGAACCTCTGTTTGAGCCATCGTTTCCTCTCGATCGTGAGCTGCGGGCTTCGAGCTACGGGCTTCGAGCAACCAGAATCCGTTTGCTCGCGGCTCGAAGCTCGTAGCAGCTCGTTACTTCGTTTTCACCGGTGCTTTGAGTTCAACGTGCCCACCAAACTTCTGTCGCATGGCGGAGAGCATCTTCTCCGCGAAGCTATGATCCTGCCGCGAGCGGAAGCGTGTGTACAGGGCCGCCGTCAGGACTTCGGCCGGAACCGCCTCATCAATCGCCGCCTGGATTGTCCAGCGCCCTTCGCCGGAATCCTGCACGAACCCGCTGTACTCGGCGAGCGTGGGATTCTCGACCAACGCCATCGCCGTCAGGTCCAGCAACCATGAACTCACTACGCTGCCACGCCGCCAGACCTCGGCAATATCGGGCAGGTTGAGATCGTAGCGGATATCCTCCGGAAGATCTTTGCTGGTCGCGTTCTTGAAAATGTCGAAGCCCTCCGCGTAGGCCTGCATCAAGCCGTACTCGATGCCGTTGTGCACCATCTTGACGAAATGTCCGGAGCCGGAGGGACCGCAGTGGATGTAACCGTCTTCGGCAGTAGAGGCGGAAGTACCAGCGGCAGCCCCAGTCGGTTTTTCGCGTCCCGGAGTGCGCGGAATGTCGCCGCGTCCGGGCGCCAGCGTTTTGAAGATCGGGTCGAGGCGCTGGACGGCCACTTGCGGGCCACCGATCATCATGCAGTATCCGCGCTCGAGCCCCCAGACGCCGCCGCTCGTGCCCACGTCGACGTAGTGCACGCCCTTGGTGGCGCAGATTTTGGCGCGGCGAACGTCATCTTTGAAATACGAATTGCCGCCGTCGATGATGGTGTCGCCCGCCTGCATGCGGCTGAGCAGGGCCTGCACGGTTTTTTCCGTTGCATCGCCCGACGGCACCATGATCCACGCGGCGCGCGGAGCGGTCAGCTTGCCAACCAGATCTTCCAGCGAAGAGGAGGCCACCGCACCTTCGCCGGCAATACCCTTGACGGCATCGGCGCTGAGATCGGAAACCACCATCGTGTGACCGCCGCGCATCAGGCGCCGCGTCATGTTGGCGCCCATGCGCCCCAAACCTACCATTCCCAGTTGCATGGCTGCTCCTTCGACCGAGAACTGCGCGGCTGTGTTTAACTAAGGGTTTTTAGGAAGCCCAATATGAGTTGTCATCCTGAGCGAAGCGAAGGACCTGCTTGTCGCAGCGAACAGCAGGTCCTTCGCTTCGCTCAGGATGACAACTCATAAAGAGCTTCGCGTGTTGCTGCCTGCCCAACATACACCACAGGCTACAAAACCTGTTTTATCAGTTCTGCGAGTTTGGTGAGACCCGTTTTCACGTCGCTGCCGAGATGCACGCGCAACGCCCGGCGTTTGCGGTCGGCCAGAACCTGGAAGTCGCCGCGAGCCTGGGCCGCTTTCACCACTCCGAAAGTGTACTTCTGCCCGGGAACCGGCAAGTCCTCGGCATCGTCGCACGTGATCTGCAGGAATACGCCGCTGTTGGGGCCGCCCTTATAAGCTTGTCCGGTGGAGTGCAAAAAGCGCGGCCCGAAGCCGAGGCAGGTCGCCACGCGTTTGTGATCGCGCACGGTCATACGCAAGTTTTGCAGCAGAGATTCGTGCTCGGCATTCATCTCGACATAACCCAGCAGGGCAAAATAATCGCCGGCGCCAAGCCGCGCCAGATGCGCGCGCAGATAGTTCTTCAGTGAGTGGTCGGAACCGGCGGCGTGGCTGAGGTCGGCGGCGTTCTTGTCGTCGGTGAAAAGCTTGAAGCCGGCTTCTTCAAGTATCGGCTTTTCGGGAGGAAGCGAGCCCTTGCTTTCGTACTCGGACGTAAGTTGTTTCGTGACGATCTTGCTCGCTTCGACATCGGGCTGATTGAAGGCATTGATCCCGAGGATCGAGCCCGCAACCGCGGTCGCAATTTCCCAGCGGAAGAATTCCTGCCCCAGGCTGTAGGTGTCGGATACGGCGATGCGCACCACAGGGTGCCCGGCTTTCTCCAGCGCGGCGACCTTGGCATCCTGCGCCGTGTCGGGCGCGGCTTCGAGTCGAAGGTAGGCGAAGATGCGGTCGCTCCCATAGGCTTCCGGTGCGCCCAGCGCTTCGCGATCAACCGGGATGATGCCTTTCCCCAACTTGCCCGTGGATTCCGCGATCAACTGCTCGAGCCACGCGCCGAGGTCGGAAATTCCGGGCGAGGTGATGAGCGTGATTTTGTCGCGGCCAAGTTTTGCGGCTGTGCCAATGATCAGGCCGAGCATCACTCCCGGATTCTGTTCCACGGGAACGGACGGTTTGCAGGCTTCGACCATTTCTTTTGTGCACTGGAGGAACTTGCCAGTATCGAGGCCCATGGCCGCGGCGGGCACCATGCCGAAGTTCGAGAGCGCCGAATAGCGTCCGCCGATCGACGGCAGGCCATAAAAAATGTGGCGGAAGCGGTCGCGCTCGGCAACCTGCTGCATCTTCGAACCAGGGTCGGTGATCGCGATAAAGTGGCTGCCCGCCTTGTCCTTATCGTTGCCCACGGTCTGCTGCACGCGCTCGAAGAAATACTGCTTGTAGATGTTGGGTTCGAGTGTGCTGCCGGATTTACTGGAAACTATAAAGAGCGTTTTGGCGAGGTCGACCTTTTTTTCGACGCTTCTGATTTGCGCCGGATCGGTCGAGTCGAGTATGTGCAGGCGCGGGAAGCCCGGCGTTTGCGGATAGGTCAGCGCAAGCACTTCGGGACAAAGGCTGGAACCGCCCATGCCAAGCAGCAGTACGTCGGAGAACCCGGCGCTCTTGACCTCGTTGGCCAAGTCGTTCAGCTTGGCGGCGCCGGCGAGTTGTTCGTCGGTGATGCCGAGCCAGTCCAGCCAGTTGGCCTCGTCATCGCCGGTCCAGAGGGAGGCGTCGCCCTGCCAGAGCCGTCTTACCTTTCCCGATGCCCGCCAGTTGTTAATGTTTTTTTTTACCGCAGTGTCAAGATCGCCCGGAAGCGATGCGCTCTGTCGATTGACCTGCGGCGTGGGCATGGTTGGTCGCTTCGTATTCTTCTCGACCGCGGCCAGCAGGGCGTCGAAGGCGTCGGCAAATAGTTTTACGCCGTCGGTCGTCAACTTGTCGGTCACGTCCTTCATGACAGTGCCAACGGCGGCCAGATCGGCCATCGTTCTCCGCGCAGCGTCGAGGTTCTCGGTCAGACTCGGGCGCGGCTTGCCATGATCGCGGAAGGCATCGAGCGTCGCCGGTGGAACGGTATTGACGGTGTCCGGCCCGATCAATTCCTCGACGTAGAGCACGTCGCGGTAATTCGGATTCTTGGTGCTAGTGCTCGCCCACAACACGCGCTGCGTCTGCGCGCCCTTGGCGGCCAGCGCCTTCCAGCGCGGAGAAGAAAAGATGCGCTGGTAGGCCTCGTAGGTCAGCTTGCCGTTCGCGATCGCGACTTTCCCCTGAATCCCCTGCAACTTCGCCTTGCGGGAGGGGTCCGTTTCTTTCTTCAGTTGGTCGCCAATCAGCGAGTCGACCAGCGAATCGATGCGGCTAATGAAGAAGCTGGCGACGCTGGCAATCTTGCTCACATCGCCGCCGGACGCAGCGAATTTCTCAACCCCGTCAATGAAAGCCGCGGCGACTTCCTCATACACTTCCTGCGCAAACAGCAGCGTCACGTTGACGTTGATGCCCTCGCCGATGAGCTCGCGAAACGCGGGTATGCCCTCGGCGGTGCCTGGCACCTTGATCATCACATTATTGCGGGCCACGCTCTTCCACAGTCGTCGCGCCTCGGCGATGGTGCTGTTGGTATCGAGCGCGAGATACGGAGATACTTCAAGACTCACATAGCCGTCGCGCTTCTTCGTGCTCTGGTAGACGGGCGCGAGCAGGTCGGCCGCGTCCTGAATATCGCGGATCGCCAGCAGCTCGTAGCGGCCTTTGGCGTCAAGGTCGGTGCGGTTGGCGAGCGAGTCCAGGAAATCCTGGTACTGGGTCGACCCCGCAATGGCCTTCTCGAAAATCGAGGGATTGGAAGTCATTCCGCGCAGGCCGTCTTCCGTGATCAGGCGCTGCAGTTCGCCGCCCTGCAGCAGGTCGCGGCGGATGTAGTCGAGCCAGATGGACTGGCCGAAAGTCTGAAGTTGGGTGAGAGGATTCGCAGCTTTTGCAATGTCGAGCGTGCCTACTGGATTCATAATCATCTCCTAAACTGAGCCAGGCAACAGAAAAATCGCCTGACGTTAATAAATAAATTGTCACTTCAGCGTTACGAAAAATTCGCACGCCGAGGTCCAACAATTTGATTCCCCGTAGAGACGCGGCTTGCCGCGTCTCCCTCGCCGCGATTGCCTTGCCCCGTCTCTACACGAGCAGTTCGCGTGCGGCCTGCAGGACGGCATCGGAAGTGAAGCCGAACTTCTTCTGCAAATCCTTGAGCGGCGCGGACGCTCCAAAAGTGTGCATCCCTATGATGCGTCCTTTCGCTCCCGCGTATTGCGCCCAGCCGAAAGTCGATGCCATCTCGACCGCGACCCGCGCCGTGACGTCGGGCGGAAGCACCTCGTCGCGGTAACTCTGATCCTGATGCTCGAACAAATCCCACGAAGGCATGCTGACGACGCGCGCCCGGATGCCTTCCGCTCCTAGTTTCTCGTAGGCGTCGATGCACAGATAAACCTCGCTGCCGGTGGCCATCAGGATCACTTGCGGTTTGCCGCCTTCGGCGTTGGCCAGGATGTAGGCGCCGCGAGCCAAGCCTGCGGCTGATGCGTATTTCGTGCGATCGAATGTCGGCACAGCTTGTCGCGTCAGGATCAGCGCCACCGGTTCCTTCCGCAGCTTCATGATTACTTTCCACGCCTCGACGACCTCGTTGGCGTCGGCGGGACGCAGCGTCATCAGCCCGGGAACCGCTCGCAGCGTGATCAGTTGCTCGATGGGTTGGTGAGTCGGTCCGTCTTCCCCGACGCCGATGGAATCGTGGGTGAAGATCCAGATCGAGGGTACTTCCATAACGGCCGAGAGGCGGATTGGCATCTTCATGTAGTCGCTGAAGATCAGGAAGGTCGAGCCGTAGGCGCGGATTTTCGACAGCGCCATGCCATTGACAATCGCGCCCATCGCGTGTTCGCGAATGCCAAAGTGGAAGTTGCGCGCGTTGTAATGACCCGCTTCGAAATCGCCCGCGCCGTCGAAGGTGAGCCGCGTCTTCGTCGATGGATACAAATCGGCCGAGCCGCCCATGAGCCAGGGATCGTTTTTGGCGATGGCATTGAGAACCTTGCCGGACGAATCGCGGGTCGCCATTCCTTTCGCATCGGGCGCAAATGTGGGAAGGTCCTTGTCCCATCCGTCCGCCGGTTGCCGACTTTGCAAGCGTCCGAATTGAGCCGCTAAATCCGGATACTGCGCGCTGTACTTGCTGAACAGCGCGTTCCACTGCCCGCTCAATTGCCGCCCGCGCTTGCCCATCACGTCGCGAAAATTCTCGCGCACTCCATCGGGCACCAGGAACTTGGCGTCTTCCGGCCAGCCGTACACGCGCTTCGTCAGTTTCACTTCTTCCTCGCCGAGCGCTTCGCCGTGCGCTTCTCTTGTGTCCTGGCGGTGCGGCGAACCGTAACCAATGTGGCTGTTGACGATGATCAGCTTGGGGCGATCCTTAATACTGAGCGCGTGAGTATAGGCATTGGCCAGCGCGACCAGATCGTTGGCATCGCCGACGTGCTGAACATCCCAACCATAGCTGGCGAAGCGGGCGGCCACATCTTCGTCGAAAGCGAGATCGGTGTTGCCCTCAATCGTGATGTGGTTGCTGTCGTAAATCCAGCACAGGTTTGAAAGTTTGAGATGCCCGGCCACCGACGCGGCTTCCGAGGAAATTCCTTCCATCATGTCGCCGTCGCCGCAAATCGCCCAAACGTTGTAGTCGAACAATTCGAATCCCGGACGATTGAAATACTCTGCCAGCCAGCGCTCGGCGATCGCCATGCCCACGCTATTGGCCACGCCTTGACCCAGCGGACCGGTGGTCGTCTCCACACCCGTGGTCAAGCCGTGCTCGGGATGGCCCGGCGTTTTGCTGCCGATTTGCCGGAAATTCTTGATCTCATCGAGCGACAGGGCAGGGGTGGAAAGAACTTTGTCCTCGGGGCTTACTTCGCGCACGCCCGCCAGATGCAGCAGGGAATACAGCAGCATGGAGGCGTGCCCATTGGAGAGCACGAAGCGGTCGCGGTTCGGCCAGATCGGATCTTCCGGGTCATAGCGCAGAAACTGCTGCCACAAACAGTAGGCAACCGGAGCCAACGCCATCGGCGCCCCGGGATGCCCCGAGTTCGCCTTCTGCACGGCGTCCATCGAAAGCGTGCGAATGGTGTTGATACACAACAAGTCGAGCTGAGTACCGGCGGCGATAGACTGGCCGACGATAGACTGGTCAGTGACAGCCATCAATTCTCTCCTCGCAAATCAGCTTGCATTGCCCTTCAAAGTTAGATGAAGTCAGCGCCAAATGGATACACGCGCCAACCGCTCCAAGTCTACATCGCGATCGAGAAACAATTCGAGGCACGAGAGGACGAAGCTGCAATTCTACACCGGGAAGAATTTGGCTCACTGGAGTGGAATGAGTGGCGCTGACTTGTGCAACGCCGAGTGCCGATTTCAGGCCAATTTCAGGTAAGAAAAACTTATCCTAGCTGATCTTGTGTTGCAGCGTGGCCGCCAGTTGGTCCACATCTTTTGCCGAAAGGTTCATCAGGTTCGGGTCAAGGATCGGGATGCGGTTCGTTCCGACCGCGTCCCGCCGCACCTGGATCAGCAATGCCTGCAGCGCCCGGGCATCGTATTTTTGCGGCGTCAGGCGGATCAATTCCTGCAGCGTGGCTCCGATCGTCAAGCGTTCCCGGTAGGGACGTTCGCTGGTCATGGCGTCAAAGCTCTCGGCCAGGGCCACGATGCGCACCGCTTGCGGTATTTCGTCCCCATGCAAGCCGTCCGGGTATCCCGACCCATCGGCGCGCTCATGATGCCAGCGCACGATTTCCGGAATCTGCGGCCAGGGAAACTGCACTTGGCTGACGATCTGATGCCCAATGATCGTGTGCTCCCTCATCTCGTGGGATTCTTGCTCGTCGAGCTTCGCGGCTTTTCCGAGCAGCCGCTTATCGACGGCAACCATGCCGATGTCGTGCAGATAGGCCGCCGACCGCAGCGACGCCACATCGCTCGGATCCATCCCCAGAGCTTCGCCGATGGCTTGGGCGTAGCGGCCGACGCGCAGTGAGTGTCCATGAATGTTGACGTGTTTGACGTCGATGGCGGTGGCGAAAGCTTCGAGCGCGTTGTCGTAGAACCCGTGCAGCGAGGCCAGCAGCCGCAGGTTTTCAGAAACCCGTTGGGTCAGCGTCTGGCCCAGAGTGTGATTCTGNATGGCCAGCGCCAGGTAGNGGCTCAGCATTTCAAAAGCNTCGAGCGCGTCTTCCTCGTATGCCGNGTCGCCGGGCCGGCGTCCCAGGGCGATCACTCCCGCCAGCTTTCCCCGAACTTTCAGTGGGCAAACGCACTTGAACAGTTCGGGCGCGACATTGCCGTTCGAACTCAGGAAGAGATCGTAGGTGGAACTGTTGAGTACGACCGGGCCGGTGGCCGCAGTCAGGGTGTGCACGTGGCGGGGAAGCAGGGGGACCAGCGACGGTTCCGGCAGCAGCGCGAATCCTTGCGCATCGACCGAGGTCAGCAAGGAAGGCCGTTCGCTAAACGAAAACAGGACAGCCTCGCGCGCGCCAGCCGCCTCCATCACGGCGGCCAGCATGGCGCGAGCGGTTTCGCGGAAGTCGCGGTCCGCCGTTAGTTCGCGCCCCAAATCCGCTAGCGCTTCGACTGTGCGTAAAAGCTTTTTGAAATTGGTTCCCTGCAATGCTCGTGCGGAGCTACATGCGAGAAACCAGAGCGCCTACCAGCGTAGCACCGCCCGGCGGCTGGATTGTTAGTTAGTTTGGTGCAACGGAAGAACATCGGGCGATCGGAACATCGGGCCATCGGGTCATCTTTCCCTGCCTGAACCTCCGATCACCCGGCGGGTGCCCCGGTTCGGCCCGGTTATCACGGCGGACCGTGATTGGGCTCACTGCGCCACATTGGGGTTTAGTGGAGAATAAAACTGCATTAGTGTCGTGCGTCGCCAGGAGCCCTTCCTGGCAGCGGCG
>JGI12269J14319_10004078_pt1 | contig 13468 bp, 13 predicted proteins | sample PeaSoiSIISIP2007_FD_14319 | JGI IMG/M metagenome (IMG submission 14319) | reverse complement strand
GCGCAAGCTCGAATGGCGACTGTTGATCGGCCGCAACTGGGAGCACCCGGGGTTCGCGCAGTCATCCCGCCACCCCGTCGTCTGTGTCAGCTGGGATGATGCCAAAGCCTACGTGAGGTGGCTCAGCGTCAAGGCGAAGCGGCCCTATCGCCTGCCCACGGAGGCCGAATGGGAATACGCGGCACGTGCCGGCACCTCGACCGCTCGGTTCTGGGGCGACGGACGCGCTGATGCTTGCCGATATGCAAATGTCAGCGGTCTGACCAAGATGAAAACGGCAAAATATGCTCCCACTGGCGCACCGGTTCCTTTCAACGATCGCTTCTTTACGTGTGTGGACCGGTTTCCCGCGGAGGCGCCAGTAGGCGCTTTCGAACCCAATGCATTCGGCCTCTACGACATGTTGGGCAAATGTCGACCAATGGGTGGAGGATTGCTGGACGCCTGGGTACCAGGGTGTGCCGAGTGATGGCTCAGCATCGCTCGCCGGTGACTGCGGCGGGCATGGCGCACGCGGCGGCTCATGGGGAACCGCACCCTTCGGCGTCCGATCCGGCAATCGGTCCTGGTTGGGCGCTGGGATGAGGACGCACCTTGCCGGCTTTCGCGTGGCGGCGCCTGTCGACGCCCTCGTCTCCGGTGCCGACCCCTTACGCGAAACGGAATCGATCGCTCAAGTGAAGCCGTAGCGCGTGTTTGCCTCCTCGAATAGCCGTCGCGCCCGCTCCAGATCGAAGGGCCGCTCACGAAGAGTCTCGGGATCCCACTCGCTCCGAGCCGTACCGAAAAAGTCGCCGCCATAGACCTGGAGGGCGCCCGTGATGCGCGGCAGCGGGTTCGTCACGGAGTGGACGATGTCGCGCCCGAGGGGCTCGGTGTCCTTGGCGCAGATCGCTTTCGCGCCCGCCGCCTCGACCTTCGTGGCGCCCGCTTCCGAGTCGATGCGGCGCCAGAAGATGTTGTCCTCGCGGCCCGTGTAGACGCCGATCACGCCCCACATGCGATGGTCGTGGGGCATCAGCGTCATGCTGGGACCCCAGTGGAAGTCGACGATGGTGAGGTCGCTCGACCGGTAAAGCGGCGTCATGCCCGCGCGCTTGGGCTCGCCCAAGGCCCTTATCACCGCGGCTGGATCGGAGACCGCGCGCGCCACCACCTCGCAGACCGCCCGATGGCTGGCGTCCTCGGTCAGCGCCGCGCGGCAATCCGCGATGAATCGCTCCAGATCGAGCACGTCTCGAGCCTTCCCGAAGCCGAGGCCGCCCAAGCGCTGAGGGGCGGTCAGCCGCCCGAATAGGCGATGCCGGCCTGCACTTCGTTCATCGCCTGCTCGACCAGGCCGATCGCGCGCTCGCGATGGCCACCCTTGTTCGGTACCGCCCGCTCGAGCCAGGTATGGGCGTTCCGCAGTGCCCCGAGTGCGTTCTGCATGTTAGGCTCGAAGGCAGCGGCGGTCTGCGACACGGCGAGAGCCGGCACCGCGACGGCGGCGGCGGCGATCAGCTTGCCGGCGGAGCGGCGAGAGAGCGCGGACATGTCATTCCCCCTTTGCGCTGGCCGGCGACGGAAGCGTCCCCGGCACGCCTCGCATTATGCGGTGCGCCGTCTCGCCGGGCAAAGGCATTGTCTTTCTCTCGACCGACCGCTGCGCTATCGTTTGGACGACGCGACATCGAGGGAGCACGGCATGGCGCTCGAACCCCTGGCCAAGCGTGGCAATTATTTCCATATCTATGATTTCCGGGTGAAGCCGGGCAAAGGCGACGAGTTCATCAAACTCTTCGACGCCTTCGACTACTCCGACGAAAATCCCATGCACAAGTCGCCGGCGCAGGTGAAGGACGGCGTGCTCTGCCGCGACGTTGGGGATCCCGACCATTTCTATCTCGTGGGCGAGTGGTCCGACATCGAGGTGCACGCCAAGATCCGCAAGATCCTCGCCGAAGAGCTCAAGCCCGCCTTCGTGGGCTTGATCGAGGGCGGCAAATTCGTGCCCAACTACGCCGAGATCGTCTCAAGCACGCCGCAGCATATTCTGGACGCGTCATCGAAGCGCTGATCTCGGCGGTCGGCAAAGAAAAGTTCACCACGGAGACACAGAGAGCACGGAGATACTGAGCTGCGGCGAAGCCTCAGGTTTTCTCTTCTCCGTGTTCTCTGTGTCTCTGTGGTGAGCTTTCTTATCGCGCGGCGTGCGGCGGCTGCCAATCGGGAGGCGTGTCGTGGTCGGGGTGTTGGTAGCCGACGCGCTTCGCCTTCCGCGCGGCTGGCATTTCCGCCTCCATGTTCTTGCCCGGCAGCGCGTCCATCCCGTCGAGCCAGTCGAGCCGGCTCTCGACACCGTACTGGAGCGCCGGTCGCGCCTCCCCCGGCCGATCGAGGCTGCCGATGGTGATCGCGATCGCCTCACTGTCGAGATAGCGGAAGCTCAGCGGCGTGCCGCACTCGCGGCAAAAATCGCGAAGCGCGAGCGACGAGCTGGCGAACGCGGCCGGCGTGCCGCGAGTTCACGCGAAATCCGCGCGCTTGACCGGCGCCAGCGCCGCATAGGGGCCGCCCACCGCCTTCTGGCACATCCGGCAGTGGCAGATGTGCACGTTGTGCGGCGGTGCGTAGAGCGCATAACGCACGGCGCCGCACTGGCAGCCGCCGGTGAGCACGGGTTTTCGGGCGTCGCCGGTCATGGATTGCTCCCTTTAGGCCCCCGAGAATAGTCCGCGCAGCCATCTCCACAACGCCCGGAGCATGAGACCGCCGACGGTCAGGCGCTCCGCCGGCGCGGCCGCGGCCGTATCACCACGAAGGCGAGCTTCGAGATTGCGACCGGTGATCTCCGCAAGCTCGCGGGCGAAGACCTGCACGATGGGGCCGCGGCCGAACTGCGCGAGGGCGCCGCGGAGTGCATAGGCAATCTCAAGCTCGATCGCGCAGGCGGTGGGCCCGTCCTCCGCCACCCGGAAAGTCGCCTCGCCGCTCAGGCGCGTGCCGGTGGCGGCATCGCGGCCTTCGCCGGTGAGTCGCCCGGCATGGGCGGCCGCGTCGTAGGTGACGACGGCCTCACCGGTGAATCGGGCGCGGATCGGCCCGAGCGAGGCCAGGATCTCGCCGCGGATTCTTCCGTTTTCTTGCGACACGATGCGCGCGCCGGGTACGCACCCCGCGACCAGCGCGGGGTCCTGGACGGCGCGCCACACCGCGTCGCGCGGCAGGTTGAGGCGGAGCCGCTGAGTGAGGCGGTCCCCGGGCGCGGTCGGCTGCGGCGCAGCGGGTGCCGTGGCGACCGCGGGCTCCGCGGCAGCCGCCGTGAAGCGGCCCGCCGGCAGCATCGCCGGCTCCGGCCGTGCGATCTCGGGAGGCGCCGCCAGGACGCGGCGGATCGCGCGGACGATGCCGACATACCCGGTGCACCGGCAGAGGTTGCCCGCGAGCTCGAGGCGGATGCGCTCCTCGTCGGCCTTGGGCAGCCGCAGCACGATGTCGCGCGCGGTCACCAGCATGCCCGGCGTGCAATAGCCGCACTGCAGCGCGTGCTCGGCCGTGAAGGCCGCGCGCAACGCGATGGCGACGGGATCGTCGTCGAGGCCCTCGATGCTGCGGACGTCCCGCCCCTCGCAGTCGACCGCGTAGGCGATGCAGGAGCGCACGGGCTCGCCGTCCAGCAGCACCGTGCACGCGCCGCAGATGCCGTGCTCGCAACCGAGATGCGTGCCCGTGAGGAGCTGGCTCTCGCGCAGGAAATCCGCGAGGCTCGTGCGCGGCTCGACCTCCGCGGCGACCGGCGAGCCGTTGACGGTGAGGGCGACGCGCATCAGGCCGCCGCCTGCGCGAGCGCGCGCTTGAGGGCCACCGCCTGCTGGCGGCGCTCGACCGCGTCGAGGCCGCTGTGACCCAGAGCCGCGTCGACCGCGTCGGGTGTCGCGCGCTCGTCCTCGAGCACCACCGGTGGCCCGCCGACGGCCCCGATCACCGCTCGCCGGACGCCGCGCGCCGCATCAACCAGCACCGCCGCCATGGCGAAGGCGAACTCGCCGGGCTTGCGGCAGGCCTTGTAATAGCCCCAGCGCGCGCCGCTCGACGGACGCGGGATGCGCACGGCCTGCACGATCTCGCCGGGCTCCAGCACCGTGCGAAAGGCCGTGGGTACGAAGGCGCCGAGCGGGATGCTTCGGCCGCCGCTGGGCCGCCAGGTCAGCACCGTCGCCCCCAGCGCCGTCAGCGTGCAGAGCCAATCGGCCGCGGGATCCGCGTGCGCGAGGCTGCCGCCGATGGTGCCTCGGTTGCGCACGGCGCGATAGGCGATGCCCTCGGCGATGCGCGCGAGGATGCGCGCGCCGATATCGGGGGTGCGGCCGTCGGCGATCGCGGCGTGAGTGACACAGGCGCCCACTGTCACCGCGTCGGCGGCGTCCTCTACCGCACGAAGCTCGGCGAGGTGATGGATCGCCACCAGCAGCGAGGGCCGCGCCAGTCGGAAATTCAGCATCGGGCCCAGCGACTGGCCGCCCGCGAGCACACGCGCGCCCTCGCCGCCCTTAGCGAGCAGCGCGCCGGCTTCGCGCAGGTCCTTCGGCCGCGCGTAGTCGAACGGAAACGGCTTCATGTCGGACGCGCCGCGGCGAGCGCCGCCAGGATGCGCTTGGGCGTGATGGGGAGCTCCGTGAGCTCGACGCCGAGCGGCGCCAGTGCATCATTGACGGCGTTGGCGATCGCGGCGGGCGGGCCGATGGCGCCGCCTTCGCCGATCCCCTTCTGGCCGAACGTCGTATAGGGCGACGGCGTCTCCATGTGCTCGACGCGGATCGCCGGCACCTCGGTGGCGCCCGGCAGCATGTAATCCGCCAGCGTGGAGGCCATGGGCTGGCCGTCGGCGTTGTACGGCATCTCCTCGTAGAGCGCCGTGCCGATCCCTTGAGCGGTGCCGCCGAACACCTGGCCGTCGACGATCATGGGATTGACCAGAACGCCGCCGTCCTCGACCACGGCGTAGTCGAGAATCCGCACGGTGCCGAGCTCGAGATCGACGGAGACCACGGCGGCGTGGGCCGCGTAGCTGAAGGTGCCGCTGTCGCGCACGGCCTTGTAACCGGCGGTGACGTCGAGCCCACCGGACGCCACGCCTTCCGGCAAATCCTGCGGGCGCAGGTACCAGGTCTTGCCGATCTCCGCGATCTCCACGGAGCCGTTGGGCCCGATCACCTTACCGTCGCGCACCGTCACCTGCTCCGGCGTGGTCTGCAGGAGATGCGCGCCGATGTTCGCGAGCCTCGTGCTGAGCTCGCGGCAGGCGGTAGCGACGGCGCCACCCGCCATCACCATGCAGCGCGAGCCCCAGGTGCCCGTGGAATAAGGCGTCATCGCGGTGTCGCCGTGCACCACCTTGATACGGTCGAGGGCGATGCCCATCACCTCGTTCGCGACCTGCGCCAGCGTGGTCTCAAGCCCCTGCCCGTGCGACTGGATGCCGACGCGCAGCTCGAGCCCGCCGTCCGGCGTGAGCCGCGCCTCCGCCTGCTCGAAGCCCGGCACCATAGGAATGCCCCAGCCGGAATAAACGGAGGTGCCGTGCGCCGCCTGCTCGCAGAAGATCGCGAATCCCACGCCGATCCGGCTGCCGTCGGGCTCGCCCTTCGCCTGGCGGGCGCGCACCGCGGGAAGGTCGATCGCCTGCACGGCGCGGCGCAGGCATTCGGGATAGTCGCCGCTGTCGAAATGCTTCTTGGTGATGTTGTCGAACGGCATCTTCTCGGGCGCGATCAGGTTCTCGAGCCGGACCTCGTAAGGCTCACGCTTGGCCTCGCGGGCGATCGCATCCATCATCGCTTCCATCACGAAGCAGACGCCGGCGCGCGCAACGCCGCGATAGGGCAGGATCGGGGGCTTGTTGGTCGCCGCCGACCAGGTGCGGCAGCGGTAGGCCTGGAAGTCGTAGGGGCCCGGCAGGATGCTCGCGACCTGCGCCGCCTCGAGGCAAGCCGAGAACGGATAGGCGGAATAGGCGCCGGCATCGACGGTCGCCTCCGCGTCGATCGCGAGCAGGCGGCCCGTGGCGTCGGCGTAAGCGGTGATGTCGTAGTGGTGCTCGCGGCAGTTGGCGTTGGCGGTGAGCTGCTCGCGCCGATCCTCGATCCAGCGGATGGGATGCCCGAGCTTGCGCGCCAGGAACGATGCGCAGACCTCCTCGGCGAGCAAGAGGCCCTTGTAGCCGAAGCCGCCGCCGACATCAGGCGCCACCACGCGCACCTGGCCGTGATCGAGACGCAAGCAATCGGCGAGCCCGGTGCGCACGATGTGGGGGATCTGGGTCGCGGTGTAGATCAGGAGCTGCTCCAGCCGGCGGTCCCAGACCGCGACGGCGCCGCGGCCCTCGATCGGCGACATGCATTGCCGCGCGGTGCGGAAGCGGCGCTTGACCGTGATGGCGGCGCTCCGGCGGATCGGCTCCAGATCGGCATCGACCACGGTCTCGAGAAAGACGTTGTCGCCCCACACCTCGTGCAGCAGCGCCGAGCCCGGCTGCCGCGCGGCCAGCATGTCCACCACCGCCGGAAGCTCCTCGAAATCGACCTCGACCTCGGCCGCGAGATCCTCGGCGGCGGCGCGGCTCTCGGCGACGCAGGCGGCGATGGGCTCGCCGACGTAACGGACTTTGTCGGCAGCGAGCACCGGCTGCTCTGAGGGCTTGAAGCCGGGGAGCCGAGAGTTCGCGACGATGGCGCCGACCCCAACGAGATCAGCCGCGGTGAACACGGAAGCCTCGGCGCCCTTGGGCTTGCGGATCGAGCGGATGCGGGCGTGGGCCACGGGACTGCGGAGAAAGCAGACCTCCTTCATGCCGGGCAGCCGAATATCCGCGATGAACTCGCCGCGGCCGCGCAGGTACCGCTCGTCCTCCTTGCGCGGCACGCTGGCGCCGACGCCCGCGCGCGCTTGTTGGCCCGACTTATCCAATGTTTGCGCCATGATTCTCGACTTCGCCCCCACTCACGCGACAGGCATAGCACACTTCGTTACCGCGCAAACGGGCTGGAGGCGCGCACCGTGCGCCCTAGCTCGTCCGGCGCAACTCCGGCCACGAGGTCGCGGATTGCCAGCTTAGGACACGGCGCACGCGCTCGGTATCGAGCACGCTCGCGCGCGGGTTTCGCTCGTAGAGCTCGGGGTGGCGGACCGGCGGCGGGGTGCCGTAAGTCCGGCGCAGGTGATCGAGCGTGGGCACGTCCGTGAAGGTATCGGCGGCGGCGAGGAGGAAGGTCTCGATGCCATCGTACTTGTGCTCGGCCGCGAGGGCGAAGGCGCGCGCGGCATCCTCGGGGGCGACGTAGGAGCGGAGCAGCGGCACGGGCTCGGCCTCGCGCTCGGCCTGGGTGCCCGTCACGCCCGAGAGGAAGGCGATCATCTCCGGAAAGGCGACGTAGCTCGGCCGCAGGATCAGCACCTCGAGCGTGCCGCGGCGCGCGAAGGCGGCGGCGATCTCTTCGCCCAGGAGCTTGCTCATGCCGTAGGTGCTGCTGGGGCGCGTGGGATGCGCCTCGTCCACCGGGAGATAAAGCGGCGGCAGGTGCGGGTTCGTGTGGTCGAGGCCGAGGGCCGACGTGCTGGAGCACAGCACGACGCGGCGCGCGCCCACGCGCTCCGCCGCCTCGAACACATTCCAGGTGCCGCGCACATTGGTCTCGAACACCGCCGCGGGGGCGCTCGCGAGCGATTGATCGATGCCCGCGAGATGCACGACGCTCTCGTGGCCTCGGAACGCCGCCGCAATCGCATCGTAATCCAGCACGTCGACCGGCGGATGCGGCGCGGGCTCCGCTGTGTCGGGCGCGCCGCGATCGATTATGCGGACCTCGTGCCGCCGGCGCAGCTCCGCCGCGACGTAGCGGCCGAGGCGCCCTCGCCCGCCGGTCAGCGCGATGCGCAAGGGGCCTCGCCGCCGGTCACGGTGTCGCCGTCATGGCATCGACGATCTTGCGGTGGAAATGCAGGATCGCGCCCTCCCAGAAGGGCGACAGCCGGAGGTCGTCGGCGACGGGAGAGCGGCGGCCTTGCTGCATCAGCGTGAGGACCTTGCAGTCCTCGCCGCGCAACTGCAGCCAATAGCGGATCATCTCCGCGCGGGCGGCGCGATGCTCGTCGTCGGTCGCAGAGCGATCCACCAGGTACCACGAGCTGTGCCAGCGAGTGGTATCGACGCCCATGGGAACCCAGAGCGTCCGCAAAGCGAGGCTGCCGAACAGGCTGATCTGGGTGTTCGGGAACACGAAGCAGAGGGAATCCGTGCGCGCCGCGGCACCGGCGTTCGAGCGCAGGGGCACCAGCGGCGTGTCGGACCGCAGGGCGGACTCGCCGGCCCAGGTGAAGCCGAACACCTCGCCCTCGAACACGTCGCTGAAGGTCCGAGCGCCCGTGGTCGGGTCCACGCGGGCCGGCAATTGCTGATGCACGAACTCCTCGTGGTAGTTCTCGATCGCGGCCTCGACGGTGAGCTTCCAGTTGGCAGGCACGTCGCCCGCCTGATAATGCGCGAGGCGGAAGCGCCCCATGTCGTAGGGCGCCGACAAAGCGGCGAGCGGCGCCACAGCGCTCTCCAGCGGCGGCGCGTCACCGGAGACGTTGACGAACACCACGTCCATCCAGACGCCGGAGCGGATGGGCACCAGGCCGCGGTCCGCGCGGTCGATGCTCTGGGGATCGGCCACCTTTCTGCCGTCCCACCACGGCGTTCCCCTCAATCTCCCATCGAGACCGTAGGCCCAGCCGTGATAAGGGCAGCGCAGGGTCGGCTGGCCGCTCACGGGCTCGCTCAGGATCACGGAGCCGCGGTGGCGGCACACGTTGTGAAAGACGCGGATTTCGCCCGCGCGGTCGCGCAGCACGATCGCCGGCAGCCCCGCCGCCGTGACCGGGATGGCGTCGCCGGGATTGGGCACCTGATGGGCGAAGGCGACGCCGGTCCAGCTCCGGCCGAGCACGCGCTCCATCTCGAGCCGATGATAGGCCTCGCTGGTGTAGGCGGTGCTCGGGAGCGGCCGTGCGGTCTCGATGGGCCCGCGCACGCGCTCAGCGACATCTGGCCCCAGAAGCGTCTTCCAGGATGCCTCGCTCATTCGAATGATCCTCGCAGCGCCGCCGGCGTGGTGCCGCGCCGCCGGCGGAAGCTGCGCGTCAACGCGCTCTGATCGGAGAAACCAACCGCGAGCGCGATCTCCGCGATCGACAACCGGGTCTCGCGCAGCAGATCCTCGGCGCGGTCGAGGCGCGTCATGGCGAGCCGCTCCGCGGGCGGATGGCCGGTCTCGCGCCGAAACTGCTCGTGAAACCGGCTGACGCCCATGCCCGCCGAGCGGGCGAGATCGCCGACGGTCAACGGCTCGGCGTAGCGCTCCTCGATGACCGCGAGCGCCCGCAGGATCGGTTCGGCATGCCGCTCGCGAGCGGAGAATTTTCGGCCGATCGAGTCCGCCAGCAGAGCCGCCGCATGATGAGCGAGCCCATCGCCGAGCGTGCCGGATGAAGCCTCGGACGAGACATAGCGCGCCAGATGATCGAGGGGCTCGTCGATCGGAAAGAACGGCGCGGCGGAGGCGCGGGCGACGATGCTCTCCGGGAGGAACGCGGCGCGCGGCACCTCGAAGACGACGAAGCGGTTCTCGCCAAGCACGTTCCCCTGATGCGGCGTGCCGCTGACGATGAGCGCGCCGCTGGACGACGCGATCGCGCCGAGGGCGCCGCCCACCCGCACCTCCATCGCCCCGACCACCGGCAGCACGATCTGGTGGAAGTCATGGGCGTGGGCTCTCTCGCGTCCACGGTAGGACCGGAGCGACAAAGACATGCGCGGAGCGTGCATGGCGGATTTCTCCCTGCGGCAGCATACCCTACAAGGTCCGGAGAGCCGGTCAAAGCATGCGGAGACGCGGTCAAGACCGGCCACCGCGCGCCGTGCTATCTCGGAGCCTGAACAGGAGATGGGTGATGCCATGAGCGGAGATCGCTGGGTTACGTTCGACTGCTTCGGAACCCTGGTGGATTGGCACAGCGGGTACCGGCGCGCCCTCTCGCCGATCGCGGGAGCGCGGACCGACGAGCTGATCCGCGCCTACCACGAGTTCGAGCGAGCGATCGAGGCGGAGCGCCCGCACCGCCTCTACAAGGACGTGCTCACGGCGGGCCTGGAGCAAGGCGCGCGGAAGATCGGCCTCGCGCTCCCCAAGGGGCAGTCGGACGTGATCGTCCGGAAATGGGGCGAGCTGCCGTTCTACGGCGACGTGGCCACGGCGCTCGGCGCGCTGCGCGACGCCGGCTGGAAGCTCGCCATGCTCACGAATTGCGACAACGATCTCTTCGCCAAGACGCTTGCCAAATTCCCGCTCAAGCCCGATCTCGTCGTCACCGCCGAGATGGTCGGGAGCTACAAGCCGGAGCTCGGCCATTTCAAGCGGTTCCAGCAGGAAACCGGCGTCGAGCGCCGCAACTGGATCCACGCCGCCTGCAGCTGGTTCCACGACATCGCCCCGGCGCGGCGCCTCGGCGTGAAACGGGTCTGGGTCGATCGCGACAAGACCGGGCATGATCCGTCGGCGGCGACGCGCGTGCTGCCAAACGTGGTCGACCTCCCGAAGACGGTCTCCGAGCTTCGCGATTTGCCGGCGCCCGAGCCGGCTGCATGAACCTTCCGAACCCCGGCGCATGCATGCGTGCGCGGTAGTAGTAGAGGCCGAGGGTCTCGGCGTCGATGCGCCGGCCGGTGTAGCGGAAGGAGCCGGTGGCGCTGGCGCTCTCGCCATAGGCCTGCACGCCCTGCTGCGTGATGGTGCCGGAGGTCGAGTCCACGCTGGCGATCAGCGAGCCCTGGATGTCCGGCACCAGGATCGCGCGCGTGCCGTTGGCGTTGACGAGGTTCAGCACCTCGTCGATGCCGGCGCCGTGGGTGTAGCGGCGGAGCACGTTGCCGCTGCCGTCGGACTCCAGCACCTCGCGGTCGCCATCGGAGAGGGTGTAGGTGCTGATGCCGTTCACCGTCTTCGACTTCCGCCGGCCCGAGGCGTCGTAGGCATAGCTCACGGTGTTGCCGCTGCCCGAGGCCGAGATCAGCCGGTTCTCGGCGTCATAGCCGTAGGTGAAGGTGCCGTCGGAGGTGAGGTTGCCATTGCCGTCGTAGGTCGGGCTCGCCGATCCCACCGCGGTGTACTGGTTCAGGTTGTTGGCGCTGTAGGAGACGCTGCTCGCGCTGGCCGTGGGATAAGACCAGTAGGAGTTGTCGCTGGCGGTCTGGTACACACGCTGGTTCACCTTGTTGTACCAGTGATTGAACACCACCGAGCTCGAGGCGGGCGCCGTCACCGCGCTCACGCTGTCGAAGATCGTGCCATTGAGGCGGTTGAGGGCGTCGTAATAGAAGTAGCTGGTGTACTGCACGCCGCTGCCGCCGCCGGGCACTGCCACGGTCGGGATCGTGACGTTTCTGTCGGCGTCGTAGGCGGGGACTCCCGTGCTCGGGTGGGGGAATTGAGCGCGCTGTCATACCGGAAGCCGGCGCGTTGAATGACCGCAACCTTGATCTAGGGCGAAGACGGGATCTCGACGCCTGCCGCCCGAAGCGAGGCGGCAACATCGGAGAGCGACCGAAAGAGGGTCAGCGGGTCGTCCTTGGATGGCAGGAACCCGCGTCGCCGCCAGAATTCTGCCGCTCCCTCATCGAGCGCATTGACGACGAGCGCGCGGCCGCCGATCAACCGGGCGCCAGCAACACATCGGATCAACGCGTGGCGCAGAAGACTCGTGCCGATGCCCTGACCTGCCCAGGCTTCGTCTGTCGCAAGCTGGCCGAGCAGGAGACAAGGGATCGGGTTGGGCGGCTGGCCCGTCTTGACGGATCGTGGCATCGCCGAGGGGACAACAGCGGTCGGCGCGAGCCCATAGTAGCCAACCACGCGACCGCCATCGTGAACCACCATGACGACCGTGAACCCCTTCTCCTGGTTCGACAGCGCCCTCGTCTTTAGCCAAGTGTCGAGCGCGGGCTTCCCACAAGAAAATCGCGATACATCGTGCCCGGAGTCGAGCGGCTCAGGCAGCGAGAGCGTCAAGATGCCCGTCAGCGCTTCTTGCGACGGCTCTCCCAAGGGGCCGAGCGCTTCAGCAACGTAACCATCTCGGGAACGGCAGCTGCCGGTGCGGCGATCGCCGACATGAAGGCGCTAAACCCCTTCGGACTCATTCGGATGAGCGCGTTTTCCATGATGATCTCCTCGGCCGCACGAACCGCGGCTTCGCGCACGAAATCTGTACGCGATCGACCGCGCAGGTCGGCGGCGCGATCGATGATCGCGATGTCGGCCTCAGGCAATCGCATCGACAACGGATGATCCTTCCTCTTCGCACTGCCTGCCATCGCACTCTCCTCAAGGACTGCGGATCTAGCGTAGCGTGGTGTAGTGCATTTTACAATACGAACTTTTCTACGACGTCGAGCCAAATATCTGGCTGCCCCGCCTGTACCGACGCCATGCGCGGCATTCGACGTGCGGCACCCCCTCAACTTTCTTGTCCTCGGGACCTGACCTAGACTGCGTCGAACGCCGTCAGGAGGTCCGTCATGGAGAAGAAGCTAGCCCAGCCGCTCGGCGGTAACATCATGCCGCGCTTCGGCGGGCCCGGCACCATGATGCGCCTTCCCGCGCGGGAGGACGCGACCGGGCTCGACGCCTGCTTCATCGGCGTGCCCTTCGATATCGGCACCTCCAACCGCAGCGGCGCGCGCTTCGGACCCCGGCAGATCCGCGCGGAATCGACGCTGCTCCGGCCCTACAACATGGGCACCCGCGCCGCGCCCTTCGACGCGCTGGCCGTGGCCGATGTCGGCGACGTCCCCATCAATCCCTATAACCTCACCGACAGCATCCGGATCATCACCGAGCACTACGCGCGCGTGCTCGCGGCGGGCTGCAAGCCCCTGACCCTAGGCGGCGACCACACCATCGCGCTGCCGATCCTGCGCGCCCTTGCGGCAAAGCACGGGCCCGTGGGCATGGTGCACGTCGACGCCCACGCCGACATCAACGAGCACATGTTCGGCGAGCCGATCGCGCACGGCACACCGTTCCGGCGCGCGGTGGAGGAAGGCTTGCTCGATTGCAAGCGGGTGGTGCAGATCGGGCTGCGCGGCACCGGCTATGCCGCGGAGGATTTCGACTGGCCGCGCCAGCAGGGCTTCCGCGTGGTGCAGGCGGAGGAGTGCTGGTACCGCTCGCTGGCGCCGCTCATGGCGGAGGTGCGCGACCAGCTGGGCAAAGGCCCGGTCTACCTGACCTTCGACATCGACGGCCTCGATTCCTCGGTGGCGCCGGGCACCGGCACGCCCGAGCCCGGCGGGCTGACGGGTGCGCAGGGGCTGGAGATCATCCGCGGCTGCCGCGGGCTCGACCTGGTCGGCGGCGACCTGGTCGAGGGGTCGCCACCCTACGATCCC
>JGI12269J14319_10004069_pt1 | contig 13491 bp, 12 predicted proteins | sample PeaSoiSIISIP2007_FD_14319 | JGI IMG/M metagenome (IMG submission 14319) | reverse complement strand
GAGCCTCCAGGCGAGCTGCCGCTCCCGCGGCAGGCGCTCCGCGGACGCATGTACCCGGACCTCGTGGCGGATCATCGAACGCGTCTGGCTTGTCGGGCGGCGATAGCGCGGTGGCGCGCCAACAGCGCTTGCGCGCGCTCCACCACAGGCACATCGATCATCTTGCCGTCGACCGTGATCGCGCCCACGCCTTGCCCGGTTGCCTTCTCATAGGCCGCGACCACGCGCTCGGCGTGCGCCACCTCGTCGGCGGGCGGGGCGTACTCCTCGTTCAGGATCGCGATCTGGTTCGGGTGGATACAGGCGGCGCCGAGGAATCCCAGGCGGCGCGAGCGCTGGATCGTGGCACGGAAGGCGGCGAGGTCGCGGAAATCGGCGACCGTGCCGAGAAAGCCCAGCGGGAGGATGCCGGCCGAGCGCGCGGCGATGATCATCTGCTGCTTCGGGAAGAACAGACCTTCGGCCTCGGGCAGCATGCCGACGGAAAGGGCGAAATCCTCGGCGCCGAGGGTCATGGCGACCATGCGAGGATGCGCGCGGGCGATCTCCGGCATCTCGAAGAACGCTTCCGCGGTCTCCACCATGGCGAGGAGTTTGGTCGCGCCGACGGTCATGCCGCGCTCGGCCTCGATCTCGTCGATCGCCTCGACGAGCAGTCGCAGGTGATTGGCGCTCTCGACCTTCGGCAGCGCCAGCGCCTGCACCCACGGCGAGACTGCCGCCTCGATGTCGGGAATGGCGAGACGGAGCGGGCGGTTGATGCGGACGAGCACGTCGGCGCCGCCGCGCGACACGATCTCGGCGGCCTCGTGCAGCAGCGTGCGCGCCCTCGGCTTCTCCGCCGGCGGCACGCTGTCCTCGAGGTCGAGGATGATGGCGTCGGCGCCGCGGGCGGCGGCGCCATCCACGAATTTGCGGGCGATCGCAGGAACGAACAGCAGGGAGCGCCAGACCGGCAGATCGGTCCTGAGCATCATCAGATCACGCCTTTCTCGGAGAGCTCGGCGATGCGTTGCTCGCTCAAGCCGAGGACCTCACCGAAGATCTCCCGGTTGTGGGCGCCGAGAGAACAGCCCAGCCAATCGATGCCGCCGGGCGTGTCGGAGAGGCGCGGCACGACGTTGGGAACGGCGATCTCGCCCGCGCGCTCGTCCTCGAGGATCAGAATGTTCTCGCGCGCTTTGTATTGCGGGTCTGCGAAGATCTCGTCGATCGCGTAGACGGGACCGCAGGGTACCTGGTGCTCGGCGCAGATGCTCAGCACCGCATCTCGCTCGAGGCTGCGCGTCCAGTCCGCGACCATGGCATCGACGGCTTCGCGCGCGGCGGTGCGCTGCTTGAAGGTGGTGTAGGGGCCGCCGGCGGCGACGTCGGGCCGGCCCATGGCGGCTGCGAGCCGCTCGAAGATCTTGTCGGTGGTGCAGGCGATGGCGACCCAGCGGCCGTCCTTGGTGGGGTAGTGGCTGTGCGGCACCGCATTGACGGTGGCCGGCCCCATGCGCTGCCGCACGCGCCCGGTCTCGTGATAGGCGGAGGCCAGCTCGTCCAGGATGCGAAACACCGGCTCGTAGAGACCGATGTCGATCATCTGGCCTTCGCCTGTGATGTCCCGCGCGCGCAAGGCGAGGAGCGCGCCATAGGCGCCGTAGATCCCGGTCAGATAGTCCGGAATGGTGGCCGAGCCCGGCGTCACCGGCGCCCGGTCGGGATAGCCCGCCAGGAAGGAAAGTCCGCTGAAGGCGTTCGCGATGCGGCCGAAGCCGGGACGATCGCGATAGGGCCCGGTCTGGCCGTAACCGGTGATGCGCACCATGATGAGGCGCGGGTTATGCTTCCGGAGCACGTCGTAGCCGATGCCCCAGCCCTCGAGCGTGCCGACCTGGAAATTCTCCACGACGATGTCGACCCGGGCCGCGAGCGCTTTCACAAGCTCGGCGCCCTCGGCCGTGCGGAGGTCGAGGGTGATGGACTTCTTGTTTCGCTGCTCGCTCATGAAGATGAGGGAATCGCCGGACTTCGACGGCGTGCCGAAGCGGCGGAAGGGATCCCCCACCTTGGGTAGCTCGACCTTGATCACCTCGGCGCCGAATTCCGCCAGCTGCGTCGTGCAGAACGGCCCCGAGATGAAGCTCGAGAGATCGAGGACGCGGATACCCTGGAGCGGTCTCACGGCTGCCATCTTGTCGTTCATCCGGGGAAGCTACTGCCGCCGTTCGTGGGCAAGCAAGCGCCCATCTGGCATTGCGTCCTTCGACGCGCTTCGCTTGCTCAGGATGAGGGGCGATGAGAATGGCAAAAAGAAAATCCTCGTCCTGAGCAAGCGAGCCGAGGGCGAGCGCGTCGACGGACGCACGCTGCCTATCAGGCGCGGCGCGTGACCCCCGTCTTCACGATCTCGACCGCGGGATTGAACCCGAACCGGTAGGCCAGCTCCGCCGGCTCCTCGACGTCCCAGACCACGAAATCGGCCTGCTTGCCGGCCTCGAGCGTGCCGCGATTCGCATGGCCGAGGGCGCGGGCGGCGTTGCGGGTGACGCCGGCGAGCGCCTGCTCCGGCGTCATGCGGAAGAGCGTGCAGGCCATGTTGAGCATCAGCAGCAGGGAGGTCACCGGCGAGGTGCCGGGGTTGCAGTCGGTCGAGAGCGCGATGGGTACGCCGTGCTGGCGGAAAAGATCGACGGGCGGCAGCTGCTTCTCGCGCAGGAAATAGAAGGCGCCGGGCAGCAGCACCGCGACCGTGCCGGCAGCCGCCATCGCCCGCACGCCGACCTCGTCGATGTATTCGAGATGATCCGCGGAGAGCGCGCTGTAGCGGGCGGCGAGCGCGGCGCCGCCGAGATTGCTCAGCTGCTCCGCGTGCAGCTTCACCGGCAAGCCCAGCCTGCGGGCGGCCTGGAAGACCCGCTCGACCTGCGCCGGCGTGAAGCCGATCCCCTCGCAGAACGCGTCGACCGCGTCAGCCAGGCCTTCGCGCGCGACCGCGGGCAGCATGTCGTCCACGACGAGATCGATGAAGGCGTCGGATCTGTCCGCGTATTCCGGCGGCAGGGCGTGAGCGCCCAGGAACGTCGCCGCCACGGTCACCGGTAGGTCGCGGCCGAGGCGCCGCGCCACGCGCAGGCTCTTTGCCTCGGACGCGGTGTCGAGACCATAGCCCGACTTGATCTCGACGGTGGTGACTCCCTCGGCGAGCAGCGCCTCCAGACGCGGGCGCGAGGCCGCGTAGAGCGCGTCCTCGGAGAGCGCGCGCGTCGCCGCGACCGTGGCGCGGATGCCACCGCCGGCGCGGGCGATCTCCTCGTAGGTCGCGCCCTCGAGCCGGCGCTCGAATTCCCGCGCGCGGCTGCCGCCATAGACCAGATGGGTGTGGCAGTCGATGAGCCCCGGCGTGATGCAGCGGCCCTTGGCATCGTGCACGGTTGCGCCGGCAGCCGCGGGTTGCTGGGCGAGGGCGGACATGGATCCGATCCAGGCGATCCGGTCGCCCGCAACGGCCAGCGCACCAGCCTCGATGAGTCCATAGGGTGCGCCGGTCTCGGCCATGGTGACGAGCCGTGCGTTGGTCCAGACGTGGTCCCAGGATTGGGCGGTCATGGCCTTGCCTCTCAGGTCTTGGCGGGGTGGTGGCCGCTCACTTGACTGCCGTCCTCGGCCGAAAGCCGCACGAAGAACGCGATGGAGATCAGCGGCAGCAGTCCGACGGCGATGAAGGCGGGCGTGAACTCCCCAATGCTGGGGGTCCCGGTGTTGCCGGTCAGCACCGCCAGGATTGTGGCGCCGATCGCCACGCCGAAGCTCTGCGAGAGCTGCTGGCCGACGCTCGCAATGCTGCTGCCCTTGCTGATCGTGGTGTCGGTGAGATCGGAATAGGCGAGCGTGTTCATGCAGGTGAATTGCAGCGAGCGGAAGAAGCCGAACACCAGAAGCCCCACGATGAGCAGCCAGTGCGGCGTCTCGGCGCGCACGAGTGCCAGCGCCATGGTCAGCAATCCCACCAGCGCCGCGTTGCCGAGCAGCAGCGTGCGGAATCCGAAGGCGCGGAGCAGCGGCGGCGAGGTCGACTTCATCACCATGGAGCCGATCGCCAACACGAAGGTGAGGCTGCCCGACTGGAAGGCGCTGAGGCCGAACGGCACCTGCAGCATGAGCGGCAGCAGGAACGGGATGGCGCCGAGGCCGGTGCGACAGATGCCGCCGCCGATCACGGCGATCCGGAAAGTCTTGACCCGGAACAGCGTAAGGTCGACCGCGGGATCGGGTGCGCGGCGCGCGTAATAGACATAGGCGGCGAGGCTCAGCGCCGATACCGCCACGATCGCGGCCTCGGCCGCGCCGGGGATCGCCCGTCGACCGGCATTCTCGAGCGCGAGCTCCGCGGCGGCGAGACCGATGCCGCAGAGCGCGAAGCCCACGAAATCGAACCGGCTCACCGCGGAGGATCGGAAATTCTCGGCGAAGCGGTAGGCGAGCGCGATACCGAGGAGACCGATGGGTATGTTGATGTAGAAAATCCAGCGCCAGTTCATATAGGTGGTGAGGAACCCGCCCACCAGCGGCCCGATCGCCGGCCCCACCAGGGCGGGCAACGTCACGTAGCTCATGGCGGTGACGAGCTCGCTCTTCGGAAACGAGCGCAGCATGATGAGCCGGCCCACGGGGGTCATCATCGCGCCGCCGAGCCCTTGCAGGATGCGGGTCAGCACCAGCATCGGGAGCGACGTCGCGAGCCCGCAGAGCGCCGAGCCGAAGGTGAACACGCCGATCGCCGTGCAGAACACGCTGCGGGCGCCAAACCGGTCGGCCACCCAGCCGCTGATCGGGATGAACACCGCCAGGCTCAGCAGGTAACTGGTGATCGCGACGTTGAGGCGGAGCGGGTTCTCGCCGAGACTCGCCGCCATCTGCGGGATCGATGTCGCGAGGATGGTCGAGTCCAGGTTCTCCATGAAGAATCCGCACGCGATCACCAACGGAATCAGGTACCGCAGTCTCGGCTCGGCGATCACGCGGTAGGTCGGTTTCAGGACACGCTGGTCCTCGGACTCGATCATGCCTGCGATACTACGCTCACGCCGGCCGGTTCAGATCGGGAGGCAGGCGCGTCACGGTGCGCCGGCCTCGTTTGAACGCATAGAGCACGGGTGCCACGACGGCCACGGCCTCCGCCTCGCTCTTGGCGTCGAGCACGGCAAAATCCGCGGGGTTACCGACGGCGAGGCCGTAGTCTTCGAGGTTCAAGATGCGCGCGGCGTCGCTCGACACCATCTCGAAGCACGCCCGAAGATCGTTGAGGCTGCTCACCTGCAGCGTGTTCGCGTGCAGGTTCGCCATCCGGATCAGCGAGCAGTCACCGAAGGGCGTGAAGGGATTGAGGATGTTGTTGTTGGCGATGGAGCAGGCGACGCCCAGGCGGTCGTAGGCGTTGACGTCGACGATGCCGCGGCGGACATCGTAGCTCTGGTCGCGGCCCATGAGAAACAGGTCCGTCGCGGGCAGCACGGTGACGGCGACGCCGGTGTCGGCGAGCCGGCGCGCGATCGGCGCCTGGCGCTCCGGCGGCAGCGTCGAAAGCTTGGTCACGTGGCCGACATTGACGCGCCCACCGTACCGGTGGTGCTCGGTCAACTCGATCACGCCGTGGATATCCATGGCCTCCGGCGTGTTGCCGAAATCGAGATGCAGGTCGACGTCGAGATCGTGATACCGCGCGAGCTCGAAGACGCGGGCGATCTGCTTCATATGGTCGACGTCGTATCCGGGCGCGCCGCCGACGGAGGTGATGTGATCGCCGCGCTCGATCGCCCGGACCAGCAGCTCTTCGGCACCGTCGACGCCGGTCATGCCCTCCTGGAGGAAGACGCAAATCTCGAGATCGATCGCCCAGCGGTAGTCCTCGGCGAGCGCCTGGATGGCCTCGAGCCCGATGAGACCGCCGCTGGGATCGACCTCGACGTGGGTGCGCATGCGCGTGGTGCCCTGGAGAATCGCCAACTCCAGAGTGGCCTTGGCGCGCGCATAAACATCGTCGACGGTGAAGCCGCGCTTTGCCTCCTGGACGCGCTTCACCGCATTGGCGGCATTGCGGCCCGCCTCGGGCGCGCAACGGTCGACGATCCGGGACTTATCGAGATGGATGTGGGACTCCACCAGTCCCGGCGTGAGCAACCGACCGGCGAGGTCGAGCTCCTCGCGGCCACGCGCCGCGATCTTCGGTGCGATCTCGACGATTTTGCCGCCGAGCACGCCGACGTCCTGCGGTCCCTCGGCGCCGCCGCCCATCAGCGTGGCATTGCGCAGCACGAGATCCATCCGGTCTCCTCATGGCTTCGCCCCGATCCCGCGCCCAATTCTATGGTGCGTCGACCGCGGTCGAGTCAACCGGGCGGGCGCGCAGAACAGCCCCGCCAAAGCGCGGTGGCGGCTCGGCCGCACCGCGCTTACAGTCTCGCGGCCCGCTGCGGCGACGTCGCAAGTCACGAAGAGGCCCCAAAGCGCTCGATGCTCACCGACCCCCGTCGTCTCGCGATCGCTCTCACGGGGCTCTGCACCTTCATCAATCTCTACGCGACGCAGCCACTATTGCCGCTCTTCGCACGCGATTTCGACGCCAGTCCCGCGGCGGTCAGCCTCACCATCGGCGCCACGACCTTGGCGGTCGCGCTCGGTGCGCCGTTCGTCGGTTTGGTCGCGGACGTCGTCGGGCGAAAGCGGATCATCGCGGGCGCCATGGCGCTGATGGTGATCCCGACCATCCTGATTGCGCTCAGCAGTTCGATCGGCGAGCTCGTCCTGTGGCGGTTCGTGCAGGGTCTGCTGCTGCCGCCGATCTTCGCGGTGACCATCGCCTATATCGGCGACGAATGGCCGCCCGACGAGATCGCCGGCGCGACCGCCTCTTACATCGCAGCGGGCGGGCTCGGCGGCTTTCTGGGCCGGTTCCTGTCCGGGATCATCGCGGATCACGGCGGCTGGCGCGCGGCGTTCTGGGGCTATGCCGCGATCACCGGACTCGCCGCCATTCATGTCGGCCTGGCGCTGCCGCGGGAGCGGCAATTCGTGCGCGCGGAAGGGCTCGGCCACTCCGCCCGGCTGATGCTCGGGCATTTTTTCAACCCGCCCATCGTTGCGACCTTCGTCTTGGGGTTCGGCGTGCTGTTCTCGTTCGTGGCGGCATTCACTTATGTGAACTTCTATCTGGCCGCGCCGCCCTTCGAGCTCTCGGCGTCGGCCCTCGGCTCGATCTTCGTGGTCTACCTGCTCGCGGTGGTCGTGACGCCTCGGACCGGCCGGTGGATCCAGCGGATCGGGCGTCGCGCGCTGGTGATCTGGGCGGTCATCGGTTGGTGCGGGGGATTGCTGATCACCCTGGTTCCCTGGCTACCCGCCATCATCGCGGGGCTCGCGATCAGCTCGGTGAGCGGTTTTGCCTGCCAGGCCGCCGCCACCGGCTTGCTGGCGCAGCGCGCGGCCGGGGCGCGCTCGTCGGCGCTTGGTCTCTATGTGACTTGTTACTACCTGGGCGGCAGCGCGGGCGCCACGGCGCCGGCCCTGGTCTGGGCGCATGCCGGCTGGCCGGGATGCGTCGCCTTGGTGATTCTGGTGCTGCTGGCGATGGCGGCGCTGGTCGCCCGCTTCTGGGGCTCCGAGCGGCCGGGCCGCGCGTGAGTCATGGGCTCCAGCGGGCGCGCGCCAGACCCCTCCGAGCATCAACTCCCGCGCCGCGCGAACCGTCTTCATAAAGCGTTGGTTTGTCTGCAAGTTCTCCTTGCCGGCCGGGCATCGACATTTTCGCAACACTCGCAGCTTTTCTCCGTGGGCGGATTGCATGGCCTTGGGTCTGCCGACATTATCAGTGGTCATTTGCGTTCAATCCCAGGAAGAGGAGTAGGAAAAATGTTGGCGAAGGTGTGGACGGTGGCCGTGGCCGCGGTGATCGCGGGTGCGTTGGTACTGCCGGCGCCGGCCGCTTATGCGCAAGCCTCGACCGCACCAGCGGCGAAGCCGATGACCATGAAGAAGCCGATGATGAAGAAGTCGTCGCACAAGATGGGCTGCTACGACTACGCCTGGCAGTCGGCCGCGATGGCGGACTGCTTGGCGAAAGGCACGAGCAAGGCGAGCGCAAGCAAGCCCATGATGAAGAAGTCGAGCAAGAAGAAGACGACCACGTCGTAGGTCGGAGCGGACGTTTCGCCCGCGAGGCCGGCGGCGGCTCCCGCTCGCGTTGGGGGGCGAGCAGGGTCATGCGCCAGAGCCGGCCTCGCGGGCTCTTTCTCTTACGGTCTCAGCGGCGGCGTTTCGCCCGAGCGGTGGGCGGCGCGGTCATGGGGTCATCGGGCCACGAGTGTTTCGGATACCGGCCGCGCATTTCCGCGCGCACGCCGGCGTAGCTGGTTGCCCAGAAGCCCCGGAGATCCCGCGTGACCTGAAGCGGCCGTCCCGCCGGCGACAGCAGGTGCAGCAACAGCGGCACCCGCCCGCCGGCGACCGCCGGCGTTTCGCCCAGGCCGAATAGCTCCTGCAACCGAACCGCCAGGACCGGCGTTTCTCCGGCGCCGTAATCGATCGGCACCCGCGATCCGCTGGGTACCGCGACGTGCGTGGGCGCGAGCTGGTCGAGCCGCCGCCGCTGCTCCCAGCTCAGCATCGCCGTCAGAGCGGCCGCGAGGTCGAGATGGCCGAGCTGGCTTCGCCGCGTGACGCCGTCGAGGAAGGGGCCGAGCCACTCCGAGAGGCCGGCGAGGAGCGCGGCGTCGGAGAGCTCGGGCCAACCGCCGGCCTCGATGCGCCCGGCGAATCGGATGCGGTCCCGAAGCATCGTCGCCTCGCGCGTCCAGGGCAGGGCGTCGAGACCGAGCTCGCGCAGCCCATCCAGCATTGCGGCGCGGATCGCTTCCGGTGGCGGGTCCGGCAGGGGATCGTCACGCAACGTCAACGCGCCCAGGCGCTCCCGCCGCCGCGCCAACACCGCCTGCTCGCGCGACTCCCAGGCGACGAGATCCGCGCGCTCGATATGGCTTGCGAAGAGGGTCTCGATATCCGCGCGCGCGAGCGGCGCGGCCAGAAAGACGCGGGCGTTGCGCGGGTCGCCATCGAGCTCGGCGACGGCCAGGAAGTCCTCGCTGGCGAGCGGGTCCGCGGGGTTCAACAGCGCGCCCGATCCGCCGGCCAACCGGAAGGATCCCACTGTCGCGCCCCGACGCTGGGCGATCCGATCGGGATAGGCCAGCGCCACGACGCCGCCCGCGGCGGCTCGGGAGGCGGAATCGTCGGCAACGCCGAGTTGGCGCCGCCATTTCCGAGCCTGCTCCTTCGCGCGCTCGAGGCTCCCGCGGTCCACCGCGAGCCCCGCGGGAAGCTGGCGGCCGGCACCGCGCTCATGCAGCAGCTCGAGGCGGAGCCGCAGGTCGCAATCCCGCGCGCCGCCGCTCGATCTCAGGATGTCGCGCTCGCTGAGCAGCGCCGCCACGTCGCAGGCGAGCGCGCCATGGCCGCTCTCTCTCGCGCGCAGCATCATGTGGGCGAGGCGAGGATGAAAGCCGAGCGAGGCCATCGCGCGGCCATGCGCGGTCAACCGACCGTCGTGGTCGAGCGCGTCGAGCTCGCGGAGTAGGGTGCGGGCCTGGGCGTAGGCCGCGGCGGGCGGCGGATCCAGCCACGACAGCGAGGCCGGATCGACCGTGCCCCAGCGCGCGAGCTCGAGGGTAAGCGGCGCCAGGTCCGCCTCCAGGATCTCCGGCGGCGTGAACGGAGCGAGCAAGGCCTGCTCGTGCTCGGGCCACAGGCGATAGCAGATGCCGGGCTCGGTACGGCCCGCGCGGCCGCGGCGCTGATCCGCTGCCGCCTGGGAGACGCGCTGGGTGATCAGGCGGGTCATGCCCGTGCGCAGATCGAAGCGGGCGCGGCGCATCAGGCCGCCGTCGACCACGACACGAACGCCGTCGATGGTGAGGCTGGTCTCCGCGATCGAGGTCGCCAGCACCACCTTGCGTGTGCCCGGTGGCGGCGGCTCGATGGCGGCATCCTGCGCGGCTTGCGGGAGGTCGCCATAGAGCGGCGTTATCCGGACCTCGGGGCCGAGATCCCGCTTCTGGAGCCGCCGCTCCACCCGACGGATCTCGCGCACGCCGGGCAGGAAGACCAAGAGGCTGCCGGTCTCGCGTCCGAGCGCGCTTTCGATCGCGCGCACCACGCCGTCCTCGATCCGATCCGCGGGCGGCCGGTCGAGGTAGCGAGTCTCTACCGGGTACATGCGCCCTGGGCTGGAGATCACCGGCGCGCCGCCGAGAAGGTCCGCGACGCCCGCGCCATCGAGGGTCGCCGACATCACGAGGAGGCGCAGATCCGGGCGCAGCACGCGGCGCGTCTCGAGGGTCAACGCGAGGCCAAGATCGCCGTCGAGGGATCGCTCGTGAAACTCGTCGAAGATGACCAGGCCGGTCCCGTCCAGCGCCGCGTCCGCTTGCAGGGTCCGAACCAGGATTCCCTCGGTCACGACTTCGAGGCGCGTGCTCGGTCCCACTTTGGTATCGAGCCGCGTGCGGTAGCCCACCGTCTCGCCGACGCGCTCGCCGAGCATCGTCGCCATACGCCGCGCGGCGGCGCGGGCGGCGAGTCGCCTCGGCTCGAGCATGACGATGCGCCCGCGCTCCAGCCACGGAGCCTCGAGCAACAGCAGCGGCACCAAGGTGGTCTTGCCGGCGCCCGGAGGGGCCTCCAGCACCGCGCCGCCGCGCTCGGCCAAGGCGGCGGCAACGCGGGGCACCGCTTCCGCGACCGGCAGCCGCGATTGCCAGGAGGCAAGGTCCAGTGAGGCCATGCGCCGGCACCCTAGCGGATCGGACCGGCGGCGCAACCGCGGGCAACCGCTTGTGCGGACCCGCCGAGGCCGCTAGCGTGCGCGTCCATGACGTCGCGCTATCTCCTGATCATCATCGCGATCCTCGCCACGATCGCCCTGAGCGAGCTGCTGATCGAATTCCACGATTTCAACAAGCAGCAGGACTGCCTGAGCGCCGGCGGCGCGCGGCGCTGCGGTCCGGTGATTCCGCTATCGCGGTGAGGCCGGCCGCCGGTTTCTTGACGGTTCAACGGCGCGGCGCCTAAAACACTTGTTCCAAACATTGGTCGGGCGGGAGCCAGTGTGGGCCATCCCATCGAAGAGAGTGCCGCGCTCGTCGCCGAGCCGGCGAGCGATACGAAAAGGCGGCTGCTGAGCGCCGCCGAGCGGCTGTTCGCGGAGCATGGATTCGGCGGCGTGTCGGTACGCCAGCTGACCGCGGCCGCGGGCGTGAACTTGGCGGCGGTGAATTATCATTTCGGCTCCAAGGAGGGATTGCTGGCCGCCATCTTCGAGCAGCGGTGCCGCCCGATGAACGACGAGCGGCTGCGCCGGCTCGGCGATTGCGTCGAGCCCGCCGATCATCCCGAGGTCCTGGAGCGGATCATCGCGGCCTTCATCGCGCCGGCGCTTGCCTCCAGCGCCGATCGCGGCGGCGGCGCCACCTTCACGCGGCTTCGCGCGGCATTGTCGGTGGAGCACAACGAGCTCGCGCGCACGCTGATCGCCCGGTATTTCGACGCCACCAGCGAGCGCTTCGTCGCCGCGCTGGCCCGAGCCCTGCCGGACCTGTCGCGCGCCGAGCTGTTCTGGCGCTTTCATTTTCTGCTGGGCGGGCTCTATTACACCATGATCAACCCGAGCCGTATCGCGCACCTGTCGGGCGGGCTCTGCGACGCCGGCGACGTCGAGGCCGTGCTGACCCAGATGGTGCCGTTCATCGCCGCGGGCTTTCGCGCGCCGAGCCTGGACCGACTGAGCCGCCCGCGCGCGCGGCGGAAGAGGAGCGCACGATGACGTGGTCGACGACGCGGTCGCGATGGGTCCCGGCTCTGGCGCTGCTGTTTCTCGGGTTGCTCGGCGCGCTGGCGCCGGTGCGGGCCGACGACGCGCTGGAGGCCATCAAGGCGCGCCACAAGCTGATCGCCGGCGTCAAGAACGATACACCGCCCTTCGGCTATATCGACGACAAGAACGAGGTCGTGGGCTTCGACGTCGATATCGTGCGCGAGATCGCCAAGGCGCTCGAGGTCGACCTGGAGCTCGTGAAGGTAACCTCGCCCACGCGCATTCCGCTCCTGGTCAGCGGCAACATCGATCTTTCCGCGGCCTCGATGACCCACACCCGCGAGCGCGAGGGCGCGATCGACTTCAGCATCACCTACTACACGGGCGCGCAGAGCCTCCTGGTGCCGGCGGAGAGTTCGATCAAGGGTCTCGACGATCTCTCGGGCAAGACGGTGGCGGTCCAGCAAGGCACCACGCTCGAGAAGACCCTGGCGAAGGCCGCGCCGGAGGCGAAGATCCAGTCGTTCCGGGATTACACGACCGCGTGGCTGGCGCTTCGGCAAGGCCGGGCCGACGCCTTCACCGGCAGCTACGACGTGCTGCGCGGTTTCGCCCGGGAGGCACCGGGATTCCAGATCGTCGGCGGCAAGTTCAGCCTCGAGCCGTTCGGCATCGGCGTGCGTCACGGCGACTGGCAGCTTCGGAATGTCGTGAATGCCGTCCTGCAGGATCTCTGGACCAGCGGACGCTACCGCGAGATCTACCTCAAGTGGTTCCAGGTCGAGCCCGACGTGCCCATCGAGACTTGGCCGAAGGGCTGAGCCGTTGAGCTACAGTTTCGACTGGGGCGTGCTCTGGCGCTATCGCGAGGCGCTGCTCGGCGGCTTCGCGCTGACGCTGGCGCTCTCCATCGTGAGCCTCATGGGCGCGCTCGGCGTGGGCATGCTCGCGGGCGCGGCGGCCGAGAGCGAGCGCCGATGGGCGCGGGTGATCGCGGCGGCCTATGTCGAGATCGCCCGCAACGTGCCGCTGCTCGTGCATCTCTATGTCTGGTACCTCGGCTTGACCACCCTCAAGCTGCCGGCGTTCTGGTGCGGCGTGCTGGGCTTGAGCCTCTATTCCGGTGCCTATGTGGCGGAGATCGTGCGCTCGGGCCTGCAGGCCGTGCCCGCGGGCCAGCGCGCGGCGGGCTTGGCCTCGGGCCTCTCGCCGCGCCAGGTCCTGCGCCACATCGTCTATCCTCAGGCGCTCCGCATCGTGGCGCCCTCGCTTGCCGGGCTGTTCTCGCAGCTGATCAAGGACTCTTCGCTCGCCTCCGTCATCTCCGTGGCCGAGCTTACCTTTGTCGCGGGCGCGATCGAGGGCGACACCTTCCGCACCTTCGAAGCCTATATCGGGATCACCGTGCTCTACCTCGTGGCGGTGACCGCGATCTCCCAGCTCACCCTGAGGACGCTCCGAAGCCGGATCGTCGAGCCGGCCATGCGGTATTAGGGAGCGCCCGGTGGATTTCTCCGTGGTGGCGCGCAATCTGCCCTATCTCGTGGCCGCCTTCGCGCTGACGCTGACGACCGCGGCGCTGGTGATTGCCGGCGGAACCGTCACGGGGGTGCTGCTGGGGCTCGCGCGCGGAGCCGGTGCGA
>JGI12269J14319_10004066_pt1 | contig 13500 bp, 10 predicted proteins | sample PeaSoiSIISIP2007_FD_14319 | JGI IMG/M metagenome (IMG submission 14319) | reverse complement strand
GCCCCGGCCTTCCTGCTAGCGCGCGGGCTCCTGGTTCCAAATTGTGGTGGGGGGGTGTAGCCGAATTTTTCCCGAAGTGTACTACCCCACCTGTGAGTTGACAAGATTCCCGGCTCGAGTTATTGTAGGCGAACAAATGGCGAACATACGCCGGCGCCTATGACCTCACTCCCTTCGCTGCCCGATGCCGAGTCCCGCCCCGAGTGCCGATCGAAGTTAATCGGCATTGCGCGTCTTGCCGCCGAAGGGGAGTCGCTGCGCGAGGGGCACAACGTCGAGTACTTTACCTTGGGAACTCGATCTCTGCTCAGCCGGGTGGTGAGCGCTCGCCGGCTTCCGTTCAGCTGGGCCATCAATCCTTATCGCGGATGTGAGTTTGCCTGCAAGTACTGCTATGCGCGCTATACGCACGAGTTCATGGAACTGCGCGATGGGGTGGAGTTCGAACGGAAGGTCTTTGTCAAGCAGCACGCAGCCGCGCTGCTGCGATCGGAATTGAAAAAGGTCAAATACGGGGAGGAGATTGCGATTGGCACGGCTACGGATCAGCCGGCAGAGCGGAGGTTTGAGGTGACGCGGGCGATCCTCGAAGAACTGGCTCTGCACTCCGGACTCGAGATTGGAATTGTGACTAAGTCGAACCTGGTGACGCGCGACGTGGAGATTTTGCGGCGGGTGGGCGAGCACAACCGAATCTTTGTGAATGTGACGGTGACCACGGTGGACGCGGAACTGGCGCGGAAGCTCGAGCCGCGGGCGCCGCGGCCGGATCTGCGGCTGGAGGCGGTTCGTCAGTTAAATCTTGCGGGCGTGGATGCGGGGGTGATCTGCGCTCCGGTGCTGCCGGAGATTACGGATCGGCCGCGCGATCTGGAGGCGCTGGTGAAGGCGGCCAGTGAAGCGGGCACTAAGTATATTTTTGCTAATCCGCTTTTCCTGAAACCTTGTTCGGCGGCGGTGTTCCTGCCGTTTCTTGAAGAAACTTTCCCTAACCTGGTGCCGTTTTACCGGACGCGTTATGCCGATCGTTCATTTCTTCCGAAAGGGTACGGGCAGCGGTTGTCGCAATTGATGGCGGCTTTGCGGCAGAAATACGGAATCGGAAACGAGTGGGCACGGGGCGCTCGCAGAGTGCATTTGGAGGTCGGGCAGATGGAATTGTTTTGAAGGTGGCTTAGATTTTAAATTGCTGATGGAGAGCCGGGCTTCCGCCCGGTTGGACGGGCGAGGCGCCCGTCCCCACACGAGCAGAGGCGGTGCCCGCCTATAATGATTGCTCCGACATGTCTTCTCCCACGCAGACTGTTCCGCCACAAAACCCGCTCCAGGGGCGTGCCCGTCGCCTTTGGCTTCGGCTGAGCGATGGAATGGCGCTTAATCAACTCTGGTCGCAGTTTGAAAAAGACGCGCGCTCGAGTTATCGACTGTACTCGGCGGGGCTGGAGGAAGAGCGGGCCGAGCCGTCCAGATTAAAACGGGTCTGGCGGATGGCCAAGGCGCTGTTCTGGGCGATCCTGGAAAAGCTGACCCCGGCACGGCGCGTGCTACTGGTAGTGGCGCTGATCCTGCTGTTCTTTCCTGGCGGCGGAGCTACTTATACCGACGGCGACAAACATATCGAGGTCCAGGGACTGGATTTGCATTTCTGGGGCGGGCTGCTGATGTTCGTCGTGTTGCTGTTGGAACTGGCGGACCGGGTGGTGATGAAGCGCGACTTGGAGATCGCCAAGGATATTCAGGCGTGGTTGCTGCCGGGTGCGCCGCTGCAGATTCCGGGATACCAGATTGCTTATGTGACGCGTGCGGCTAATACGGTGGCCGGTGATTACTACGATGTGATTCTGCGGCCGGGCCGGACGTCTAATGAAGACCGCATTTTGTTTGTGGTGGCTGATGTGGCGGGAAAGAGTATTCCGGCGGCGATGCTGATGGCGACCTTCCAGGCTAGTCTGCGGACGCTGTCGACTAGCGGCGTCGGGCTGGCGGAACTGGTGGCGAGCGTGAATCGTTATGCCTGTTCGAACAGCATGGGTGGGGGTCGCTTCACGACCGCATTCTTCGCCGAAGTGGATCCAGCGACTGGAGACGTGGCGTATATCAACGCGGGGCATAACGTTCCGATTCTGCGGAAGAAATTGGGCGCCGTGGAACGACTGGAAGCGGGAGGCATCCCGATCGGGATTTTTACGGAATCGCCTTACCAGGTGGGAACGACTCGGCTGGAGGCGGGAGACTGGCTGGTGATTTTTACGGATGGCGTGGTTGAGGCGGAGAATGCGAAGTATGACGAATACGGGGAACCGGCATTGATACGACTGGTGGATCGCGAGTCGGGGGCGGCTCCGGCGGAACTGCTGCGCAGCCTGCTGGCGGATTTGGATCGGCATGTGGGAAACACTCCGCAGCACGACGACATCACTTGTTTGCTGCTTAAGCGCAGCTGAGTCCACCGCCGAGGCGCGGAGACCTGGCGCGGAAAGTCAAAACCTTTACCACAGGGGGCACGGCGGAACACAGGGGTACACAGAGTAGAGCATTTGCTTGTATTTCGTCTTTTCCTGATTGCTCTCGGCGTCTTGGCGGTGGAAATTCCTACAGCGGTTTCACTCCGGCAAAGTCGAGGAGTTGTCCAGCGTCGAACTGTGCCTGGCCCAGGTCCTGGGAAATCTTCTTGACCTGCTCGGCAGCGGAATCGGCGTCCGCGGAGCGACCAACATGGCGCAGGGCTTGCGCGTATACCAGGACATTCAGATCGTTGGGATCGGATCTCACGGCGTGCTCCAGGTCAGCGACCGCCAGATCGGACTGTCCTTGACGGAGCGCCAGAACGGCTACACCCATCAGCGCCATTCCGTCGTCCGGATTCAAGCGGAGAGCATGCTGATAGCTCTCGGCGGCCTGATCGTACTGGTGCAACTGCAAGTAACCTTGACCAGACTCGGCCAGCGCGGCGGCCTGAATTTTGGGAAGGTTGGAATCGTGCAGCACCTCATTACTATCCTCGATCGCTTCCTGGGAATGCCTGACGTGCAGTTCGTAGGCACCGAGGGCGAGAATCTGGTCGACCGAATATTTGTGCATCGCCTTGGCGGTGCGGAAATGCAACAGAGCTTCGTCGGGCTCGCCGGCTTTGGCTAATGCGAGCGCTAGATTGCTGTGCGCGGTGTAATTTCCCTCGGGAGCGACGCTCAAGGTATAGCGCCACAAGGTTTCATTGTCGTGCCAATAGCCAATCTGGCGATAGGTAAGACTTCCCAGAACGAAGAGTACGGCAACGGCGGAAACGGCGAGCCAAACGGGTTGGATTCCGCGCTTGGAGACCAGTTCCCCGAGAGCCCAGACGATCGCGACAAACAAACCTATAAAGGGGAGATAGGCGTAGCGGTCGGCCATGGCTTGCTCTCCGACGGTGATGATGCCGATCATGGGGACTAGAGTTCCCAGAAACCAGAACCAGCCGACGGGCAAATAGCGGCGATCACGGTAGCGAATCACGAGCGCCGACAGCGCGAGTAGTAGCGCCGCCGCACCCAAAACCTGCCAGGCCGGGAGCGAATCCACGGGACGCGGATACAGGGGAACGAGCTTCGTCGGCCAGAACGCCTTGCCGATGTAGCGCACATAAGAGATGAATACGTTCTCCAACCGTATCGACATGGAAACTTCCTGCAGCGTTCGGACGGAAGACCCGGCGCGCTGTGCCATCACGGTGACGACCGAATCGGCTGCGGCTAGAACGAAGAGGGGCCACTTTTCCCAGACTAGAAATTGGAACGAGCGGGGAGTGGGTGCCGCGGGTGAGCCTTCGGCGGCGGGACTGGCGGTCGCGGGTGCAATGTTCATTCGCTCGAGCGGCCAGTAATCCCACAGGAGCAGCACAAACGGCAGAGTGACGATCTGCGCTTTCGCCAATAGACCGAGAGCGAACAATCCGGTTACCAGCCAATAGAGGTATCGTCTGCCGCCACGCGCATAGCGGTCGTAGGCATAGAGGGCCAGCATGAAGAACAACATGCTCAGCACGTTCTTGCGTTCCGCGGCCCAGGCAACGGACTCAACGTTTACCGGGTGCAGGGCGAACAACGCAGCCACGATCAGACTGGACCAGAGAAATCCGGTGGCCCGCCACAATAAGAGGAAGAGCAGCACGGCGCTGGCCGTGTGCAGCATGAGGCCGGTGTAGTGGTGGCCAACGGGATTGAGGCGAAAGAGCTGGCAGTCGAGGGCATGCGACAACCAGGTCAAGGGATGCCAGTTTCCGTCACGAAAGGTCGAGAACGACCATTTCACGGTGGTCCACGACACACCACTTACCACGTGGTTATTCTTGACGATGTAAGACAAGTCATCGAAATCGACGAACTGGTTGCGGACGATGGGATTGTAGAAAACGAGCGTGACCGCCACCAACAGGAGAGCGTAGATGACGACGTTTTTTTCGCGGGACGGGGACATGATAGTCGGTAAATGCGATTTCGTTGGCTGCCGATGACGATTTTATCGCGACTCGGGTGGAGATCGACGATTCTGGATTAATCGATGGTAACTATGCTTCGGCACGTCCGCCAGGCACAGCGCAAGAGGCGGAAGAATCGGTATCCCAGCCCAGCCCCTAAAGGGGCGTTTTGATTTCGAGGTTTGCTGCATCGCTAAAGCGATGCCCTGATACGAATCGCGCTTGTACCAGGCGGATTCTAGGCGGGCATGAGTTCGCGGTACATCTGGTGGAAGGCGTGGACACCTTTTTCCTGCTTCACGCTGTAGCGGCCACTGTGGTAGCTGCGGGAGTGGAGATTTTTCTGAACGATCTCGCAGATGCGAGCGTCTTCGACCTGAATTTCTTCGCTGAAGGCCAGAGCTTTGCGGGCAGCTTCGCTGCCCAGTTCTTTCTCGGGCAAATACCATTCAAAAATTGCAAGGGTGCGCTCGGGGCCGAGCGGCTGGATGATGTTGAGCGAGATGTTGTCGGGATAGCAGTTGAGCATCCAGTTGGGAAACATCCAGAAATAATCGGCGGTGAGGGCGTTGTCGCTGTTGCCGTCTTTATTGTTGTTGTTGTCGTTGCCCGATTGCGGGTAGCGGCGCGGGGAGGCGTCGCCGGGCTGGGCGCCGCGGATCGGGGTCCACTGGCGAACGTGTTGGTGATAGGGCTCGACGGAGTAGGCGCTGTAGTTGATTTCGCGATTGAGGGAGGGGTGGACGCTGGGCACGTGGTATCCCTCAAGATAGTTGTCGATGTACGTCTTCCAGTTGCAGTTCATCTCGTAGGTGCGGCGCTCGAAGAACTTCATGTTGGCGAAATCGAACTTCCCGGCCTGGGTGGGCAGTTCGCCCAAGAATTCGTGCAGTGAGGCAGCCTCGGGATCGAGATTGATGAAGATGAGGTTGAACCATTCCTCGAGGCGAACCGGGACGAGGCCAAAGTCCTGGGGATCGAAATCTTCTACGCCATCGAACTCGGGGGTAACGAGCAGAGCGCCATCGAGGCGGTAGGTCCATCCGTGGTAGCCGCAGCGGAAAAGTTTGCGGTTGCCGCAACCGGAGGCGGGGTTGCCGGCGCGATGGCGGCAGACGTTATGAAAGCAGCGCAGGATGCCATCTTCGCCGCGGGCGATGAGGAGCGGCTCTCCGATGAGGTCAAAGGTAAAGTAGTCGCCGGGGTTCGCGGCCTGGTGAACATGACCGACGACCTGCCAGGTGGAGGAGAAGAGCTTGGCTTTTTCGTCTTCGTAGGTTGCGGGACTGAAGTAGAGGGACGCGGGCAGGGTGGAGGCGCGAGCGATGTCGCGATCGGCATTGACTTGAAGATTCGGCATGGGCGCTCCGCGAGGGCTATTCTAGCGCAGAGGCGGAGGGTTCGGGCGGAACGTTCGGACGGACCGTCCTGCGGTTACCATGGGAATAAACGCTTCGCGGTTATTGCCCGCGAGCGGTCCTGTATGGGTCAGAATAGTTGAATCCATGAGTTCGTCCTCATCAGCCGTAGCGAAATGCCCGGAACCACCGGGAGTCCCGGCTTCGTCCAAGTTATTTCAGCCCAGATTGATTCAGTCCAAGTTATTTCAGTCGGCGGGGCAACGCACATTGCTGTTGTGTCTGCTGTTGACCGTGGTTGTGCTGGTGTCCTACAACCCGGTGACTCGCAATGGGTTCCTCAACTATGACGACAACGGATACATCACGAAGAACCCTCATGTGAGGGCGGGACTGACGTGGGAGACGGTGAAATGGTCTTTCACCACTTATCAGCAGGCGAACTGGCATCCGCTGACCTGGCTTTCGCACGCTCTCGACTGTGAACTTTTCGGTCTGCACCCGGCCGGACACCATTACGTGAGTGTCTTGCTGCACGCGGCCAATGTTGTGCTTCTGTTTCTGCTGTTGCAGAGCGCCACCGGATTTCGCTGGCGCAGCCTGACGGTCGCCGCTCTGTTTGCGCTGCATCCGATCAACGTCGAGTCGGTGGCATGGGCAGCCGAGCGGAAAAACGTTTTGAGCATGCTGTTCTTTTTGCTCGCACTGTATGCCTACGGGTGGTACGCGCGCGGACGTGATCCTGGCAAATCTGGTCTTGCCAAATCTAGTCTTGGCCGATACGCCGTGGTGGCGTTCTTCTTTGCGCTGTCGCTGCTCTCGAAGCCGCAGGCCATCACCTTTCCATTCCTGCTCTTGCTGTGGGATTACTGGCCGCTCCGCCGGATAGGCGCTCCGGCGGGGGCAGCGGAAGGCGCGAACGCGCCCAGATGGTGGAGCGGATGGCTAGTGCTTGAAAAGACGCCACTCCTGCTGCTCTCCGCTGCGAGCGCGGTGGTGACGATGAAGGCGCAGAAGGCGGGAGGCGCGGTCCAGACCTTTTCCCAGTTCAGCCTGCGCTTGCGTCTGGAGACGGCTACGATCTCGTATGCGCGCTATCTTGGAGAAGCGTTCTGGCCATCGAAACTGGTGGCCATGTATCCGCACCAGGACAAGCTCTATCCTGCCTGGCAAGTGGGCGCGGCAGTGGTCTTATTGTTGGCCGTGACCGCTTTGGTTTTGCGTGCGCGTGATAAACGGTATCTTGCCGTCGGATGGTTCTGGTTCCTGGGCAGCCTGGTGTCGATGATTGGGCTGGTGCAGGTGGGCCTTCAATCCATGGCGGATCGTTACGCCTATATCCCGTTCATTGGCTTGTTTCTGATGATCACGTGGCTGGCGGCCGACTGGGGCGCTGAATGGGCAAAGGATCATCAAATCTCCACCCGATGGATGGCCATTCCGGCGGTTTCTTGTCTGCTGGTGCTGGGAACGCTTACGTACCGGCAGGTTGGCTACTGGCACGATGTTGAGTCGTTCTGGCGGCGCACGGTGGCGCTAACTCAGGACAACTACACGGCAGAGGTCAACCTGGGAGACTTTCTATTCAGCCAGAACCGAGCCGACGAGGCCGCTACCCACCTCCGCGCCGCACTCGCCATGCATCCCGAAGGCATGACCGCCAACCTGAATCTTGGCGCCTACGAGGACGGCCGCGGCAATTTGCCAGCGGCCATCGAGCACTATCAGATGGTGGTTGACCACGCGCACGATGCGGGCATCCGCGCTACAGCCTATGGCAATCTGGGATTTGTCTATCGTCGCATGGGTGAATCGATGAAGGCGAAGCAGTGTTTCGAAGCGGCGCTACAGTTGGCGCCCGATCGGGCCAACGCCATGATCGGACTCGGCTTGATCGCCGAGAAAAATGGCGACTTTCCCGAAGCTGTTCGCTGGTATGCGCGCTCGCTGACGGTGCAGCCGGATGATGTGGTTTCGTTGTTGCTCGCTCACGCGTTGCAGCAGGCGGGACACGCGGACGAAGCCAAAGCAGTCTTCGAGCGGGTGGCCCACTTCTCCTCAGATCTTCCCGAAGCGCAGAAGGAAGCAGAGGAGCTGCTTGCCGGGAAATGAAGATGGTCCTATTACCATAGGCATTCGGTCTTCGCAGTTGTATCTCGCGAATCGTTGATGGCTCAGTCACAATAGTCAAATCTATGAGTTCGTCTTCTTCTGCGGTGACAGCAAGACAGCTGGAGCGACCGGGAGTCTCGGCTCCCTCTGAGCTGTTTCAGTCGCCGGCGAAACGCACGCTACTGTTGTGTCTGCTGTTGGCCGTGGTTGTGCTGGTGGCCTACAACCCCGTAACTCACAACGGCTTCGTCAACTTTGACGACACTGGATATATCACGGACAACCCTCATCTGAGGGCGGGTTTGACGTGGGCAACTGTGAAGTGGGCTTTCACCACTTATGAACAGGCGAACTGGCATCCTCTGACCTGGCTTTCCCACGCTCTCGATCTTGAGCTTTTCGGCCTGAAGCCGGCCGGACACCACTACGTAAATGTCCTGCTCCACGCGATTAATGCCGCCCTCCTCTTTCTACTTCTGCAGAGCGCAACGGGATTCCGCTGGCGCAGCCTGATGGTTGCGGCTCTGTTTGCGCTGCATCCGATCAACGTCGAATCGGTGGCATGGGCAGCCGAGCGGAAAAACGTCTTGAGCATGATGTTTTTTCTGCTCGCCCTGTATAGCTACGGCTGGTACGCACGCCGACCCGGGCTTGGCAAAACCGGGCTGCTCCGATATGCGGCGGTGGCGGTGTTCTTTGCGCTGGCGCTGCTCGCAAAGCCACAAGTCATCGCGTTTCCATTTCTGCTCTTGCTGTGGGATTACTGGCCGCTGGGCCGAATTGGCGTGCCAGGGATTGCCAACCCTGCGGCGCAAGGCGGAAGCGCGCCGAAATGTCGGAGCGGATGGCTGGTATTGGAAAAGGCGCCACTCCTGCTGCTCTCGGCCGCGAGCGGCGTGGTGACGATGAAGGCCCAGAGATCTGGAGACGCGATCCAGGCTTTTGCCCGAAGCAGCCTGCTCTTGCGTCTGGAGAATGCCGCCATTTCTTATGTGCGCTATGTGGGGAAGGCGCTCTGGCCATCGAAGCTGGCGGCTCTGTATCTGCACCCGGGACTCTATCCTGTATGGCAAGTGAGCGGGGCAGTTCTTCTGTTGCTTGCGATCACGGCGTGGGTCCTGCGCGCGCGCGACCGACGGTATCTTGCCGTCGGATGGTTCTGGTTCCTGGGCAGCCTGGTTCCGATGATCGGGTTGGTGCAGGTGGGCTCTCAGGCTATGGCGGATCGCTATGCCTACATATCATTCGTAGGCTTGTTTCTGATGCTGACGTGGCTGGCGGCCGACTGGGCACAAGCTCATCGACTGTCAGCAGCGTGGCTGGCAGTTCCCGCTATTTCTTGCCTGCTGGCGCTGGGGACCATCACACACCGGCAGGTTGGCTACTGGCGCGATACCGAGTCACTGTGGCGGCACACGTTGGCGTGCACTGAGGGCAGCTACGGCGCCCATATCAACTTCGCAGGTTTTCTGCTCAGCGAAGACCGGGTCGAAGAGGCTGGCGAGCAGTATCGCGCCGCATTGGCCATCCTTCCCGGTGCTCCGACCGCCATCCTGGGTCTGGGCGACTATGAGGACCGCCGCGGCAATCTACCAGCGGCCATCGAACTGTATCAGAAGGTGGCTCTCCGCGCGGCCGACGTGCGCACGCGGGCTACAGGGTACGACCGTTTGGGATTTGCCTATCGCCAAACGGGGGAGTCGATGAAGGCGAAGCAGAGTTTCGAAACGGCGCTGCAGTTGGCACCCGGCCGGGCAAGGGCAATGACCGGACTGGGCTTGATCGCCCAGAACAACGGCGACCTGCCTGAAGCGATTCGCCAATACGCGCGTGCGATCGCGGCAGAGCCCACCGACGTTGGGTATTTGCTGCTGGCGCAGGCTGTGCAGTTGCAGGGACGCACCGAGGAAGCGAAAGCGATTTCCGAGCAGGCGGCGCGACTGTCGCTAAATCTTGCGGAGGCGCAGAAGACGGTGGAGTGGTTTCTCTCCAAGAAGTAAAAGGGCGTTTATCAAATGGCGTCGGAAAGGCCACGCCGGCGGGAAGTGGGAGCGGACGAGGGCGCAAGAAAGGCAGATTTGAGCGTTCCAGAAATAGCAGCAGTTGCGGTATCTGGCGGGCATTTGCAGGTGAATATGGAGAAGAGGGGAGAGTGGCAAAATTTGTCAATCCGGATCTCTGAAAGTGTCATACTGACAGAATTAAGGGTGGCTAATGAGGTGACTATCCCGCAGAACGCCACTGAAAACACTGAAGTTCGGTCCGGAAGGACATCTGACTTTCGTCACTTGGGCCTCTGGCCCTAAGAGTGCGATAGTTCATGCGAGTTGGTCATCCAACCAAAACCATCAAACGGAGACGAGGACAATCTAAATGCGGAAACAAAAGGGCTTCTCACTGATCGAATTGCTGATTGTGGTGGCGATCATTTTGATCATCGCCGCGATTGCTATTCCGAACCTGTTGCGCGCACGTATCGCGGCGAATGAATCGTCCGCTGTTGCGTCGCTTCGTACCATCAACACAGCGCAGATTTCTTACTACTCGAACTACCCGACGGTTGGCTTCGCTTCCGTGCTGAGCCTTCTGTCTGGTACTTGCACCGGCACCAGCGTGCCGACCTCTGCGGGCTCCTGCATGATTGATACGACACTGGGGAGCGGCAGCAAGAGCGGCTATTCGTTCTCGGTGGCGGGATCGGTCAGTGGCTATGCAGCGTGGGCAAACCCGGTGAGTTCGAATCGCTCGGGTGTGAACTCCTTCTGCTCGGTTCAGGACGCAGTCGTGCGCAAGGCCGGCACGTCTTCGATCAGCACCTGCCAGGGCACTGAGACCCCGCTACAGTAAGTTCTAAGCGAAGCGAAGTTCCGGTGGTTGCGGAAGCGCTCCGATTTCCGCGCCCAAGTGGTAGTAAAGCTCGAGCCCCTCCAGGCATGGAGGGTCGAGATAATAGTGGATGTTTTGCATCAGGTAAGCGCGAACGAACTCGACAGTCAGGCGGAGGCGCGGCGCCCACTCCTGAGCTATGGCTTCAAGTTTCTCCGGCGACAGCCCATGATCCCGTGACTTCTTGAAGACCTCCGCGATGGCCGCGCTACTTCGTCCAGCAAGCGCCTGCTTGCGAATCGCCCAGAAAGCGAAGACGAATGACTTTCCCGTGCGCGCCACCCACTCCTCGGCCAGGTCGAGAGTAACGTAGCGGGTCCGATCCACTTGCAACGCCGGATCTCCGATGAGCAATGCCGCGTCGCAAGCGCCTAGCATGGCATCGAGATCCGGAGCCATCGCCTTATAATCGGGCGCTCCGCCTAGCCATTTGGCGAACAGAATCTTGGCCAGAGCTACCGACGTCATTGAGGAAGTATCGAGGGCCACGGTGCGCACCTGCGCCCACAGCGACTGAGTTGACAGGGGATCGACGGGCATCTTGCTGGGCATCTTCTTCACTAGGAGGATCGACCGCACCGCCCGTCGCGCCGCAATGGCCACGTCGGGAAGGATGACGAGATCCGGTACCGTCGCATAAGCCGCAGCAGGAATGATGCCAATATCGGCCGTTCCCGCGCGCAAAGCCTCGGCGCAGGCCGAGGGGATGGTGTAGGAAATATCGAACTCCGCGCCTGCTTCCCCGTGCTCAAAATCCCACATGAGAGGCGCCGTATTCAGGTAGGAAATGGCCGAGATCTTTAACCGGCTCATCACTTTACGAATTCTACCAAAAGTGATGTGCGCGCCATCCTTGACAGGGTCTTGAATAGCGTCTAATGCTGAATTGCCCAGGAAAAGCTGCGAGCTGCGAGCTACGAGCTAGGAACCGAAGGGCATCCTGTTCGCTCGAAGCTCGTGGCTCGAAGCTCAGTGGTTTCGGGCCGCTCAATATGCCCAATGTCGCAGTTGCGGTCACCAAGCCTGTTTCTGACCAGGGCACCTATTGGCTTGCGCTGGCCCTAACCCCGGGATTGGGCCCCACGCGGATCAAGAAACTGATCGAGCACTTTGGTGCCGCCGATCGCGTCTTCCAGGCCAGCCTGACCGAACTCGAAGCCACGGGGATGCGCGCCGTTTCCGCGCAATCGATTGCCACGGGAAAATCGGTTGAACTGGCGCAGCAGGAATGCGTGAAGGCGGCCGAGGCGGGCGCGAGAATTATTTCACTCAGCGATCCCGAATACCCCTCGCGACTCAAAGAAATTTACGACCCGCCGGTAGTCTTATTTGTCAAGGGAAGCATCGAGGTGTTGGCCCAGCCGGGCATCGCGATGGTGGGCACGCGTCATCCCACGCCCTACGGCAGCGGCATGGCTGAACGTTTATCCACCGACCTCGCCGCTCGCGGACTGGTGATCATCAGCGGATTAGCTCGCGGCATCGATACCGCGTCGCATCGCGGGGCCATCGCTGCCAAGGGAAAGACGGTTGCGGTCCTCGGCACTGGGATTGACGTCATGTACCCGAAGGAAAACACGCGGCTCACGGAACAAATCGTCGCTCTCGGCGGCGCGTTGATCTCCGAGTTTCCGGTCGGAACCTTCCCAGCCCCGCAAAATTTTCCCATCCGCAACCGGATCATCAGCGGCATGTCGGCCGGCGTGCTGGTCGTCGAAGCCGCGGAATACAGCGGCACCCGTATCACTTCCCGCTGCGCCCTCGAACAAAACCGCGATGTATACGCCGTTCCGGGCAATGTGACCAACAAAGGCTCATGGGGTCCGAATACCTTGATCAAGCAGGGAGCGAAGCTGGTCGCCACGTGGGAAGACATGTGGGAAGAGCTCCCGGCGGACGTTCAAGCGACGCTCAGTTCCCGGCAGAATGAATCCCCCGAGCCGGAAACCGCATCTCTATTCCCGGACGAGGCTAGCTCGCCCCACGAAAAAAAGATCATCAAGCTGCTAAAGGCTGATGAATCCACGCAGATTGATCAACTTGTCGAAATGCTGGAGGACGAAATGTCCTCGTCGGAGATATTCGCTGCGCTCTTCGAACTTGAACTGAGCGGCAAGATACGGCAATTGCCGGGGAAGAATTTTGTGAAGAGCTTTTGAGTGCGCTGCGAGCTACGAGCCGCGAGCTACGAACAAGCTCGAAACCAAATCCTGGAGATGAGCGAATTTCGGGATCCAACGGAGTTTTCGTATGAAGGACTTTAAAGATCTTCGCGTATGGTCGAAAGCCCACTCCATGACAATTGGCGTCTACAAAGCCACCAAAGAGTGTCCGCGAGAAGAGTTGTTCGGGATAAGGTCCCAAATGCGCCGAGCAGCGTCCTCCATCGGAGCGAACATAGCAGAGGGCGCCGGACGCCGATCAGACGGTGAGTTAACGCGGTTTCTGCACATAGCGCGGGGTTCTGCTGCGGAACTCGAATATCACCTGCTGCTGGCTCGCGATCTAGATCTTCTATCGAGTGCGAAGTTCGATTTATTGAGCATACAGGTGGACGAAATACAACGAATGTTGACATCTCTGATCCAGCAAGTTCAGCCTGTTCAGCGTGCTAAAAGCGCTGCTGCTCGATAGCATACGATAGTGTTCTTGATGTACGCACAGGCCGGCTGGCGCTTGCTTGCGGCT
>JGI12269J14319_10004062_pt1 | contig 13504 bp, 10 predicted proteins | sample PeaSoiSIISIP2007_FD_14319 | JGI IMG/M metagenome (IMG submission 14319) | reverse complement strand
CAACTGGAAAGCTTTATCCAGAGAATTGACGCGCTGCTGGTCAGCCCCGAACTTACCTGTGGCATCATCAAGGGCCTGTTTTGAAACCACGCCTTGACTCCACAAATCTTTCGTACGGTCCAGCGTAAGTTGATCATCCGCCAACGTGGCTCGGGCCTCATCGAGATTATGTTGCGCCTGCTGAATCTCCTCGGGGCGCGATCCGTTCTGCAATTCTTCCAGATAAGCCCGGGCATTCTCGGCTGCGCCCTTAGCCTGTTCGTACTGCGCCCGAAATTCATCGTCTTCAAGTCGCACCAGGATCTGGCCTTCTTTGACCTTGTCGCCCTTTTCTACGCCGATCCAACTCACCCGGCCGGTCACTTTGGAATTCAGATTGATCTTGTGATGAGCCACAATGTAGCCGCTGGCGGAAAGCACAACGCCGCCAACGTCACCGCTCTGTGCTGAGGCGCGAACCACTTCCACTTCAGGAGCGTCGTGCGATAACAGGCGGTAGGCGGTCGCCACGACGCCCAGCAGGACCAGCACACCGATTCCGACAAGGATGTAGCGGCGCGCCCAGACAGGAGGCTCGCCATCGCCGGCGGTGCGTGCGCTGCGATCGATTCGCAGGCTTTGCAGGTCTTCGTGTTTTGCGTCAATCGGCATTTTGCTTAAAAGTGATTCATTTGTATCGCCGATCCGAATCCTTCTTCAAAATGTGGCCGGCGTTTCTAATCCCGCAGAGCGCTCAGTATGTCTCGGCGCGACGCGTGCCACGCGGGAGCAAACCCGCCCACGACACCCATGATCAGGGCAAACACAATGGCACTGAAAACCACGACCGGCGTCATTTGCAGGCTGAACACGACCTCGCTGAAGGTCACCTGATTTTGCGTTCCTGTGGTCATTCCGTTGAACGGCAACATCAGGAGGATGCCGAGCGTCGCTCCAAGCAGAGACAAAAGCAGGGACTCCAGCATGAACGAAGTCAGAATGCTGGGACGCGAAAATCCAATCACGCGCAGGGTCGCAATTTCACGCCCGCGATACGCCACCGCCGCATACATAGTGTTAGCGGCGGCGAAGCAGGAGCCAACCGCCATAATAAAGGCCACGATCCAGCCCACAATTCTGATCGGCGCCCCCGACTTGGTTTGCGATGCATAATAGTCAGGTTCGAGCAGGCCATTGAGTTCGAGGCGCTGATCATCGTTCGCGCGGTTCTTCAGCGCCAGCGCCGCGACCGGGTCGGTCGCGCGCACCAGCACCGAGGAATACACGGTACGTTCAAAATCGGTCACCAGTTGGTTGATGTCGCCCCATATTTCGGAACTATGCGCCGTTCCGCTCGCGTCAAAGATGCCCACGATCGGCCAATCGCCCTTGCCGATGTGAACGGTATCGCCAATCTCCGCATGCTCGAATCGCTTGTTGATAGAGCTGCTGACCACAACCTCCCTCTGTCCGGGAGTGAACCAGCGGCCGGCGACCAAATGGATTTTAGGTCGCATTTCGATTCCAATCGGAGTCAGGAATCGGGTGGTGACGTTGGTCTCGCCCGTACCGCCCTTCCGCGGCATCACCACCACCAGAATGTCTTCGCCCGAAACCAAGGGCTCGCCTTGGGCGCTCTTCGCGACTCCAGGCAGGTCTTTCAATACCTGCATGGCGTCTCGCGACACTCCGCCCGCGGCCAGTTCCGAATCTGATCCTTTGCGCAGCATCAGCACATTCAGAGGATCGCCGGTAGTGGCAAAAGCACGCCCCAAGCCCGCCAGCAGCGCCATGATGAAAACCGCTGTGGCCACGGTGAGAGCGATTCCCAAGGCGGTCATCACCGTAAGGCTCTTGCGCAGCCGCAGATTGCGCACGTTATAGCTGAGAGGGATTGCCATTTGTATTCTCGTTCTTCCGGTCCAGCGATCTTCCTTCCCGTGCAATCTCTCGCTCTTGAGACGTAGCTAGCTACGTTCTCTAGAGGACGCGAACGTGCACGAAAAATTCATCCGATGTGACGCAAACCGTCCACAATATTTACTTTCGCCGCGTGATAGGACGGCACAAAGGAGCTGGCGAAACCCACCACCGCCGCTATTATCAGCGCCACCGCTATCGTAATCGGAGTGACTGCCATGCCAGTGAACATTCCCCCCTGACTTGCCATCCCCTTCACCACTACGAAAGCAAGCAGTGAACCGATCAGCCCGCCCACCAGCGCAAGCGAAACCGCCTCGCCGACGAACAGTCCCAAAATGCTGTTGCGAGTAAAACCCAGGGTCTTCAGCACTGCGACTTCCCGTGTCCGCTCGCGAATCGACATCGCCATGGTGTTCGCTGACACCAGTAGGATGGTGAAGACCACTGCCAGGCAAATGCTCATGATGAACGCTTTGATGTTGCCCAGCATCCCAATGAAGCCCAACTGGAAAGCGTGCTCGCTCTCCGTCTTGGTGGCACGGTCAGCGTTGCGGAACTGCTCGTCGATGGCCTCAGCCACACGCGGAACGGAATCGGGCGAATCGGCCAGAACCGCGAAAAACCCGTCACTGCCTTTGAGCCGGGGAAAGCCTTCGTCAATGTAGTCTTTGTTGAAGTAAATCGACTGGGTTGGATCCGGCGGCGTGAAGATTCCGCGGATGGTCAATTCCAGGTTCACCGGGAAAATCTTCCCGGTAATGTTCAGGCGGTCGCCGACCTTCCAGTGAAACTTGTTCGCCAGTCCCACGTCCACAATAGCGCCAGCCCGATCGTGCTGCCAGGCTTCGAGTTGGTCAGCGGGTATCTTGAACTCAGAGTACACCTTCAGCAATTCCTGTGGATCAGTGCCGAACTGCGCAAAGTAGTGTTCCGGCTTGTCATCCATATACTGCCCGCCGAACCATTGCTCATTCACTACTTCCTTGACGTGGGGCATGGCTTGAATTTTCTGCCGGTAATAACTGGGCAAATTAAAGACCAGTGACACCTTGTGGCGAACGATCAAGCGTTGCGCCGACTCTTCCGTAGGCTTGCTGTCATAGAAGCTTCGCCAGATGGTGATCAGGAACGTGAGGAGCAGCAGCGATCCTCCAATGCTCAAGATGGTCAAGATGCTGCGGCGCTTGTTCCGGAACGCATTCTTGCTGACAAAACGGGTCAAAGTCATGGTCGAACTCCGGGAGAAAATCTGGCCTGCCTACGAGGGCCCCACCAATACTTTAAGCATAGCCGATGAGTGCAGACCCCGACAACTTCGTGCCGTCCAGTCACAGCATCGCTGATTGAGACTCCGGATGCCAGTGGAGATCGTCACCGAGATGGAATGACAAATGTCACCCGGGCCGCAATCGCCTGAATGTCCTTAACATAATTAACGATTACAAAACCCGCAAAGTTACGGCTTCACTAGGGAATTCTGTGGAGGACGGCCGTACCCGCCCGTCCCGCCGAGCAAAGCCATTTACGGTACTAAAGTTTCTTCGATCCAACGCGCAATCGAATTTACGAGCACTTTCGTAACTCTACTTTGACTCTATTTCCAGACTATCCTGACTACGTCCGTTCCCCCAAAAGGATGTGCCCAAGGTCTTCCCCACCGAGGGAACGTTGCGGTTTGCCTGCATGAGGCTGCGAAGATAATGTCGAATAAAATCGGGCGCTTTGAAATACTCAGCGAAATTGCGCACTCGGAAATAAATTCCGTTTATAAGGCCACCGACCCCGAAAGCGGGCAGACTGTGGCGTTGAAGACCGCCAAACTGGAACCGCTGGGCGAGCAGGCATCCACGCTCGTGAAAGGGCTGCTCGAAGAGGCACAAGCCAGCAAGGTTCTCAATAGCCACAACATCGCCTTGCTTTATGGCGCCGAGGAAATGGACGGCCTTTTCTGCGCGTCGCTGGAGTATGTGCAGGGCAACAGCGTAGCCACCATGCTGGCCCGCAAAGAAGGATTCTCCATCTGGGATCTGCAGGACATCGCCCGCCAAACCTGCCAGGGCCTCGATCACGCTCACCCCAAGAGCATCGTGCACTACACCCTCGAGCCCGCCAAGATTATGGTGTCGTGGGACGGCACGGTGAAGATNCTGGGATTCGGAATTTCTACCATGAGCGCGTTCGCNGCNCAGGCNNCNGGNAANGCTCCGGAAGTTCTGCATTACATGTCNCCCGAACANCTNCGCGGAGATCCATTGGGAGCGTCGTCCAACATATTTAGCCTGGGCGCAATTTTTTACGAGATGGTCACGGAGCGCAAGGCCTTTGATGGCGAAGATGCGGACCAGGTACGGCAATCGATCTCGGAAATGACCCCGGTCGCCCCCGACCAGATAAACCGCAAACTTCATCCCGCGCTCAGTCAGGTCATTATGAAGGCGCTGTCGAAAGCGCCGGAAGAACGGTACCAGTCGGGGCAAGACTTGGTGAACGATCTGGAACGGTGCAAGGAAAGCGCCACCAAGGCCGCCGCTGCCGCGAAGCCGGGTCAGGCGCAGAAGCCTGCGCCGGTCGTGAAACCGGCGGCGCCGGCGGCGACGTCGCAGCCCAAGCCTACTTCTAAACCGGCCGTATCCGCGGGCAAAGTGTTGCCACCAACAGTCACTTCTCCTCAAGCTCGCAGCAAGGACGTCACCGCGCCTCCTGCCGCCAAGGCTGCGGCGGCGGGTATCGGACGGAGCGGCGCGAACTCCGCGAGCGCTGGACTCATCACGCCCAACTTGGACTTGGCCGCACCCGTGATCAACACCTCCGCGGAGGCTCTCGAGACGTTTTCGGTCACCTCGCATTCTGGTCCGTCCTCATCGATGTCGTCTGCAATTGTCGAACCCGAGGTAGAAGCTCCGAAAATCCACGTCGATCCGATGATGGCTGAAGGCCCGAAAACCGGCGTGGCCGCAAGCCGCAGCTTCTCTGAGATCGATGAGTTACCGCCGCTTAAAGAGGTGTACATTCCACCGCCTCCGCCACCGCGGCCTGCGGACGAGCCCGTGCAGCACGAGGCCGTGCAGGCGACCGTGTTCAAGGGTGCTCCGCCGGAGAAGCCAAAAGTACAGCCGCGCGAAGTGGCGAAAAAAGCGGTTGCCGAGATTAAGAAGACTCCGCCGCAGTTGTTTGCGGCTTCAATCGCAGGCGCGGTTGCGATCATTTTGCTAATTGTGGCCGTGATCGCATGGCACATTCATTCCGAAAACGCAGACGATGACAGCACGCCGGCGCAGCCAGCTGCCAGCGCGGCAACCCAGCCGAGCGCGACCCCGGCTCCCCAAGCGCCTGCCGCGGCTCAGGCTCCCGAGCAAGTGGTCGCGGAGCAGGTAACGGCGGAACCGCACGCGGTCTCAGTTCAGCCCAAATACAACAAAAAGAAAGTAAAGGCCAAGCCCATGGCTCCGGCCATCGTTCCCGGGCAGTTGAATGTCACTTCAACCCCGGCGGGGGCGCAGATTCAGATCGATGGACAGAACAACTCCGCCTGGGTCACACCGTTTAATCTTGCTGGACTCAATCCCGGACAGCATACGCTGACCATCAGCAAGCCCGGCTACGCCTCTGAAACCCGCAACATTGATGTCGGCTCAGGCAGCAAGTCGTTTATCAGCGTGCAACTCGGCCAGCTNACCGGCCACGATTGCTGTGACCAGCGATCCTGCCGGCGTCGCGATTTGGATGGATGGCAAAGACACCGGCAGAGTCACTCCCGCGCAGATCACNGTGGANAAAGCCGGNAACCACAGCTTCGCGTTNAAGAAGCAGGGCTANCTGGACGAAACCACNTCNGCCAATCTGCAGATNGGGCAAACCTTCCGCTTGTCGCCCAGCCTGAAGGCGTTAGGTAACACCGACGACATCAAGATCGGGGGCAAGTTCAAGAAGATCTTTGGCGGCGGCGACACGGCCGGAATGGGCGCCGTTAGCGTCAAGACGCAGCCCAAGGGCGCACAGGTTGCCATTAACAACCGCATTCTCGACAAGAACTCACCGGTAGAACTCTACCTGGATCCCGGCAACTACGTTGTGGACATTACGCTGTCGGGATTCAAGAGCGTTCATCGCGTCATCACCGTGGAGAAGAGCGGCAAAGTCGCAATCGACGAAAGCCTCGACCGGGACTAACAGCCGATCATCTCAGCTCCCTGCTCCGCAGCCTTAGACGGAGCAAGCTCCGTCTCTACAGCGCTGTACAGACGTTGCTTGCAACGTCTCCTCCCGGCGCAATCCTCAAGGTGTTAGACTCTGGGGTTTTCCTATTGCTTTGTGGGAGAAGCCCTGATGAACATTCAACGCGTAGGCGTGGTCGGCGCTGGAACCATGGGCAATGGCATCGCGCATGTCTTTGCCCGTAGCGGTTACTCGGTCGTGTTGTGCGATGTGGAGCAACGCTTTCTGGATCGCGGGATCGCCACAATTGGCAAGAACCTCGACCGCGAAGTCGCCAAGAACAAGATCACCGCCGACGACAAGGCGGCGACCATCAAGCGGATTGAGCCAGTGGTCGAGCGGGCAAAACTTGCGGCCTGCGACTTTGTGGTGGAAGCGGCGACCGAAAAATTCGACATCAAAACAGAAATCTTTCGCGATCTCGATCGCCTTTGCCGGCCAGAAACCATTCTTGCTTCGAATACTTCGTCGATCTCCATCACCAAGCTTGCGGCTCTGACCAAACGGCCGGACAAAGTCATCGGAATGCACTTCTTCAATCCCGTGCCGGTGATGAAACTGGTGGAAGTCATCCGCGGGCTGGCGACCTCGAATGAAACTTTCCAGACGGTGCGCGACCTGTCACTGAAACTGGAGAAGACGCCGGTCGAGGTGAACGACGCTCCGGGCTTTGTCTCGAACCGCGTGCTGATGCCGTTGCTGAACGAAGCCATGTTCGCGGTGATGGAAGGCGTAGCCACGCCGGAGGCGGTCGACGAAGTGTTCAAGCTGGGGATGGCCCATCCTATGGGCCCGTTGACCCTGGCGGATTTCATCGGCCTCGACGTCTGCCTCGACATTATGCGCGTCCTGCACGATGGCCTGGGCGACCCCAAGTACCGTCCGTGCCCGCTGCTGATCAAGATGGTGGACGCAGGCTGGCTGGGGAGGAAGAGTGGGCGCGGGTTTTATAGGTATTAACGCCGGACCGGCAGCCGCGGGCTGATCCAGGTTTTAGACCTTCTCCTCGGGGAACTCCAGCTCCAGGCCCAGCGGGTCGGTGAAGCGGTTGGTTAGGTTGGCTAGGCCGACCAGCAGATGCAGGTCGACAATCTCCGCATCGGAGAAATGCTTCTTCAACTTTTCGAAGTCAGCGTCTGTGACATCTCGCGGGGCGCGGGTCAGCTTTTCCGCATAAGCCAATGCGGTCTGTTCTTTCTCGGTGAAGCGGGCATAGTTGCCGTCTTTCAGCCCTTTCCAATCCTCTGCCGTTAATCCGACGCGCTTTGACGACGCCACGTGATGCTGCTGGCAGTAATGGCAGCCGTTGATGAAGGAGACGCGGAGGTAAATCATTTCATACAGCTTGCGGTCGAGTGATTTGCCTACGCTGGCGTAGAACGGCAAAAAATTCTTCAGCATGTCCGGACGATGCGCCAGCGCTTTTTGCGCGTTCCCCGGTTTGCCGCGCAGTGCTTTTTCGTAAATCTCTTTTACTTCGGGAGCGGCGTTTTCTGCTTCAATCACCGAAATACGTGCCATGAGAACCTCGCGGGAATGAGAATTGCAGTCCGTATAATAAGGCACGGGGCTTGAGGACACTCGGTTTTGTCCCCGTCGGCCCAACCATCAACTCATTCTGAGCAGCGGACGCACCCAGGAATCTGGATCTTCGCCGGCCTCGCGCGAGAACCGAGATTCCCTCGCTTTGCTCGGATGACGATGATTTGGAGTGAACTCTATGCTTTCAATCCGTCCTGCGACGATTGACGACGTGCCTCTTCTCCGCGCGTTGATCCGTGAATTGGCTGAGTTTGAGAATGAACTGGATATGGTTCTCATCACGGAGGCCGAGCTGGCGCGCGACGGATTTGGCCCGGAGCCGAAGTTCCGCGCTCTGATCGCAGAGTGGGACGGGCAGCCCGCCGGCTATGCTTTGTTTTTTTATTTTTACAGCAGTTGGAGAGGGCGGCAGATGTTTCTGGAGGACTTGTTTGTCCGCGAGGTGTTTCGCGGACACAAAGTCGGCAAAGGCCTGCTGGCGACGGTGGCTCGTATAGCGCAGGGCGAAGGCTGCCATGGGTTGCGTTGGGAAGTCCTCGACTGGAACCACGCGGCCGTTGAATTCTACAAGTCGCTGGGAGCTACGTTTCTGGACGATTGGCATTTGGTGTGGCTTCAGGATGAGGAGTTGCGGCGACTGGCGGAGAGTGCGCCATGAGCCCGCGCGTCAAGATTATCGGCGCGGGGTTGGCAGGATCGGAAGCGGCGTGGCAGTGTGCGCGTCGAGGCGTTGGCGTCGAACTTTTCGAAATGCGTCCGGTGCGCTCGACGGCGGCGCATCAGACTGGCGAGTTCGCCGAGTTGGTATGTTCGAATTCGTTGAAGTCCGATACCGAGAACACCGCGCCCTGGTTGCTGAAGGAAGAAATGCGGCGCGCGGGATCGTTGCTGATGGAAATTGCGCGGGAATGTGCCGTGCCTGCCGGACATGCGTTGGCGGTGGATCGAGAGACGTTTGCCGCTCGTGTGACGGAGGTTGTTTCGCGCGAGCCGCTGATCACGGTACGTCGCGAAGAGGTTTTGCAAATTGACGAAGATCAGATCACGATTGTCGCTACTGGCCCGCTGACCTCGGATGCTCTGTCGTGTGAAATCGCCCGGCTTAGCGGAGCTTCTCACCTGTTTTTCTACGATTCGATCAGTCCGATTGTCGAGGCTGATTCGATTGATATGGCTAAGGTGTATCTCGCGGCGCGCTATGACAAAGGCTCGGCTGATTACATCAATTGTCCAATGTCGCGGGAAGAATATGATCGCTTTTACGATGCCTTGCTGGCGGCTCAGTCGGTCGAGGAACGCGAGTGGGAGAAGCTGAATTATTTCGAGAGCTGCCTGCCCATCGAGGAGATCGCGCGGCGTGGGCGCGACACTCTGCGCTTCGGACCCATGAAGCCGGTCGGGCTGAAAGATCCACGCACCGGGCGCATCCCTTATGCGGCGGTGCAATTGCGGCAGGAGAATCTACGGGCGGATTCGTACAACCTGGTCGGCTTCCAAAACCATTTGAAGTTCAGCGAGCAGGCACACGTGTTGCGATTGATTCCTGGGCTCGAAAACGCGCGGTTCCTGCGCTATGGGCAGATTCATCGCAACACCTACATCAATGCGCCGACGCTGCTTTCGGAAACGCTTCAGATGAAAGAACATCCGCGCGTTTTGTTTGCAGGACAGATTTGCGGGGTCGAAGGATATGTGGAATCGATCGCCGCTGGGCTGATAGCGGGAATTCACGCGGCGGCACTCGCAACGGGCACGAACCCGGTTCCGCCTCCTCGGGCGACGGCGTTTGGATCGCTGATGAACTACATAACCCAGGCGGACCCCAGGAAATTTCAGCCGGCTAACATAACATTTGACCTTCTTCCGCCGCTGGATCGAAAAATCCGGGACCGGCAGGAACGGCATCGCCAGCAGTGCGAGTTGGCGCTGAAAGAATTTGCCGGCTGGATGGCAACTGTTCAGCCGACGCAGGCTGCAGTGCCGTAGGGACGTAACTTGCTACGTCCCAGTCCGATCGGTCGGCCGCGGCCCTACGCAGCAAGCTGCGTCTCTACGGAATTCCTGAACAAATCCCAAACCCACCGCGTATCACCAATCAGGGCATGACTTTGACCGGCTTACGTTCGGTCGACAGGCGCGTCCAAGAATCAGCATGGTCCTCNGCGATCTCATTGGCGATGTGCTCCGCACCCTGTGGTCGCACAAGCTGCGCACGTTCCTNACCATGTTTGGCATTGCCTGGGGNATTGTCTCGATTGTNCTNATGGTGGCCGCCGGGGAAGGNTTGCGCAAGGGNCAGGAGGTACAAGCACAGACTCTGGGCAAGGACGTGATGATCGTTTTTCATGGTCGCACCAGCATGCAGGCTGGNGGNANGCGGGCTGGGCGAACCGTGCACTGGGAAGATCCTGATGTGGCGGCAGTGCAGGCCGACGCGCCGGATTGCCAGTATGCGATCCCNGAGCTTGAGCAGGAAGACGTCCGGGCGCACAGCAACTATAACAATGCCGCGTTTCTGGTCACCGGTTCGCTGCCTCCGTTTCAGGAGATTCGCAGCCTCACTGTGGGACAGGGGCGATTTTACGATTGGGAAGACACACGCGAAGGCCGCCGGGTTGCGTTTCTGGGCAGCGACGCCTCGAAGCAACTGTTTCCCGGGCGCAATCCGGTGGGCGAGAATGTTTACCTGAACGATTTCCCTTTCGTCGTGATCGGAGTGATGGCGAAGAAGAAACAAGATTCCAGCTATGACGGTTGGGACGTGAACAAAATTTTCATTCCCTTCGGCGCCATGCGGCGTGATTTTCCAGACAAGCCTCCGGGCACACCCACGACTTTCGATGAGCTGCTGGTGACACCAAAATCAGTAGAGCAGCACGAAAGCTGCAAACGCGAAGTGCGGGCGGCGCTGGGGCGCATGCACAACTTCGATCCGCGAGACAAGGAAGCTTGCCCGATCTGGGATACGGTGCAGGAAGCGCAGGCCTTTCGGCAGATGACGGATGGCATGAAGTATTTTCTGGGAGCAGTCGGCGTGGTGACGTTGCTGCTGGGTGGCTTGGGAGTCATGAACGTGATGATGGTCGCAGTGCGCGAGCGCACGCGCGAAATTGGCGTGCGCAAGGCGTTGGGCGCGCCGGCTCATACGATTTTGCGGCAGTTCTTTCTTGAGGCGCTGCTGATCGCTGTTCTGAGCGGTGGAGTCGGGCTGGGAGTGGCTTACGGAATCTGCTCTCTGGTCGATCTGCTGCCGATGCCTGACTTCTTTGCAGGGTTGCTGCCCACATGGAAGACGGGATTGATGGCGTGCGGACTGTTGGGAGGCATCGCTGTGCTTTCCGCGTTGTATCCGGCACGGAAGGCGGCGTCGGTCGATCCAATTGAGGCGTTGAGATTTGAAGCGGGAGGATAGAAAAAGTATTAACCACAAAGGTCACGAGGGTGCACCAAGGAAACCTTGTGCCTCACCTTTGTGTAACTTCAGCGCTTTTGGTTTTTAGAAGTTATGCTGATCGAAATTATTCGCGAAGCTTGGATCGCGCTCAAGCGCAACACTACGCGCAGCTTGCTGACCATGCTAGGCATTGTTTGGGGCATCACGACGGTCACGCTGCTCATTGCTTATGGCAGCAGCTTCCGCAGAATCCTCGTCGGCGGTTTCGATGCGTTTGGCAAAAGCGCGGTCATCTGCTGGCCGCAGCAGACCAGCGAACAGCCGGGCGGGCAGCGGGCAGGCAAGAAAGTCGTCTTCGAGCAGGCTGATGTAGATATGGTGAAGGAGACTGCGCCTCTGGTGAGGCATGTCTGCCTTGAGACCGTGCGCCGCCCGGGCATTGCCTATGGCGACAGGATGGTGGGGACGGCGGCCGTCCGCGGCGTGTGCCCGGAATATGGAGAGATGCGCAACGAGGTCCCGTCGGAGGGACGATGGATTAATGCNAGCGACGANTTAGAACGGCGGCGCGTGGCTTTTCTCGGCGGACGCATTCGAGAGCAATTGTTCAGTGGACGCCCGGCAGTGGGCGAGACGGTGACGATCGGCGGCGTGCGCTTTACCGTGATTGGCATCATGGCACGCAAGATTCAACTCAGCAACTACTTCAGCAGCGACGACGAATCGGTCTGGATCCCCTACTCGGCAGCCGGCGATCTCTGGAATACCCGAGACGCAGCAGTCATGATCTTTGCGCCCGTGGCGCCGCAATTTGAGAAGAAAGCCATGGCGCAGGTGCTGGCAGCGGTCGCCACACGACAGCAGTTCTCGCCGACAGATCCGAAAGCAATTCAGATGTTCGGGCGCGACGAATTCCGTCCGGTCATTGACGCTCTGACCATCGGACTGCAAGTCTTGCTCGCGTTTGTCGGGACCCTGACTCTCGGCATTGGCGGCGTTGGAGTGATGAATATCATGCTGGTTTCAGTGGATGAACGCATCCGTGAAATTGGCCTGCGGCGCGCGCTGGGTGCCAGGAAACGCCACATCAAATTCCAGTTTCTGGCCGAGACCTTGCTGATCATGCTATTGGGGGGCGCGATCGGNGTGTTGCTCTCGTACGCAATCGCCGCCGCGGTGGGCACATTGCCGCTNATGGGGCCGCTGTTTGAAGANGAGTCTGGCAAGGGCGACATTCATCTGCAAATCTCATTGCTGACGGTAACGCTTTCCACGCTGGTGCTGCTGGTCGTTGGCGTTCTCAGCGGGCTGGTGCCGGCGTTGCGGGCGTCGAAACTCGATCCAGTGGAAGCGCTGCGGTACGAATAAAACAGGGGCCACGGATTTCCACGGATCAAACGGCTCTGCAAATCCGCGAATCCGCGGCTGATTTGCGTTGCTTGAAAAACAAATCATTTGACCTCACTCGCGGTTAGCGGTACCTTGCTGCCAGTTCTCCCAGGACTTCGCGAGGTGCGTGCTTGCCGATTTCCGCGATCGACGCCATCAGTCCCGCGTTCCAGCACACGAGGCAGCAACTTCTGCAGCCATTCCGCGTGGCGCAATGGGCGAAACTTGCGCTGGTGGGCTTTCTAGCGGGCGAACTTAGTTCCGGGGGATGCAGCAGCGGCAACTTCCAATTGCCCGGCCATCCCAGCAGTGGGCAGCGTTTTGCAGGTATCGGTCTGCCCGGCGTCGATCCCGCACTAGTCGCTGCATTGATCGCGGTGCTCATCGTTCTTGGCATAGTCTTTTGGGTGCTGTTCCTCTACGTGAGCAGTGTGATGCGCTTCATTTTGTTTGATAGTGTGATCGCGAAGCAATGCGAGATTCAGCGCAACTGGGGCCGTCGCCACGGCGCTGGACTTCGCTACTTCGTGTGGCAAATTCTTTTTTCTCTGGCATGCCTCGTCGGCCTTACCGTCCTGATTGGAATCCCGGCTACGTTCGCTCTTGCCGCAGGCTGGCTCAAAGACCCACGGCAGCACCTCGTTCCGCTGATCCTGGGCGGCATGCTTTTGTTCTTTGTGTTCATGGGCTTCGTATTGCTCACTTTGGTTGTCCACGTTTTCACAAAAGACTTCGTGGTGCCTCAGATGGCGCTGGAGAACATCGGCGCGATCGAAGGATGGCGGCGACTGTTGCCCATACTGAAATCTGAAAAAGGTAGCTACGCCGGTTATGTCGGGATGAAGATCGTAATGACCTTGGGCGCTGCGGTGGTGGTTGGCATTGTTACTCTTATCGTAATTCTCATTTTGCTCATTCCGGTGGGCGGCTTCGGCGTGATCGCCGTCATGGCGGGAAAAACTGCCGGCCTGACTTGGAACCTGTATACGATTACGCTGGCAGTGGTCGCGGGATGCATTGTGCTGGCGGCGCTTCTATACGTGATGTCGCTGATCTCCGTGC
>JGI12269J14319_10004061_pt1 | contig 13509 bp, 12 predicted proteins | sample PeaSoiSIISIP2007_FD_14319 | JGI IMG/M metagenome (IMG submission 14319) | reverse complement strand
ACGCTGACCGGGGTCCTGTGGTGCAGTCTGGAGTGCACGCCGGCCTGTCAAGCCGGAGGTCGCGGGTTCAAATCCCGTCAGGACCGCCGCCCGAGGCACGGCAACGTGCCGACGGCCGAACAACGGTCGGGTAGCTCAGTTGGTAGAGCGCGCGCCTGAAAAGCGTGAGGTCACCGGATCGACGCCGGTCCCGACCACCGGCCCGCGTCGCGCGGCGCAGGCGCGCGGCGGATCGCACGGTGGGATATCGTGGACCGACCGCACGGCGACACGGAGCGAGGTGACCCGATGAAGGACACGTTCTGCCAGACCTTCCCGACCGGGCTCGCCCTCGTCCTCGAGCCGCCCGGGTGGGGCCCCGCCACGGGGACCGAGCCGGTCGTCGGCCCGGTGTCCCGCACCCGCGGGTTCTGAGTCAGGCCCTTCTCCGCCGACCGGGCTGACCCGGTCGACCCAGCCGGGCGGACCACCCCGGGCCATGCCGGCCCTCCCGCAGGCACCGCTGCGCCACGGCGCCCGGTCCCGCCCCACATCCGATTCCTCCCGCGTCCGGCGCGCCCGGCGCGTCCCGTCCCCGGAGCACCCTCATGGGCGACAGCACCCGCTTCCCTACCGCATCCACCCGCGAAACCCTGGCCTACTGCTGGCGCCAGATGCGGCCCGACCGCGCCACCTACGCCGTGAGCACGACGGCCATGGCCGTCGGCACCCTGGCCACGGCCGTCGCCGGGCCCATCATCTTCGCCACGTTGCTGGGCCGCATCGCCCGCCTGCCGGCCCACGCCGGGCTGTGGCGGGACTTCGGGCCCGTCGTCGTCGCCTACGCCATCACCCTGGCCGTGGCCACCGGCCTGTGGCGCGTGGCCGGCTGGCTCAACTGGGGTGCGACCCTGCGCTCGTTCGGGCGGGCCGTCACCCAGGGCTACGACCACCTCATCGGTCTCAGCCACCGCTGGCACACCGACCGGCCCTCGGGCGAGGTCATCTCGACCCTCGAGACCTTCACCTGGGCCTTCGTCGAGCTCGTCGACACCATGATGTGGGGCGTCCTGCGCATCGTGGTGACCGTCCTCGGCGCCGTGGTGGTGCTGGGCATCTTCGCCTGGCCGGTGGCGCTGGTCATGGCCGGCCTGGTGGCCGTGTTCGTGGGCGTCCTCCACCACCGCATGCACCGGGTCATCGCGGCCGAGAAGGAATTCTCCGACGCCCACTCGCGGGCCACGGGGGTCATCGCCGACACCATCGCCAACCTGACGGCGGTGCGCACCCAGGCCACCGAGCACGACGAACGGGACCACGTCGGGGCGCTCGTCACCGACGCCATGACCGCCGACCTGCGCGCCCGGCGGGTCTTCACGGCCACACGCCTGCAGATGGAGTCCTCCATGGCCGTCTTCAACTGGGTGGCGATCCTGGTGGGTGTCGTCCTGGCCCTGCACCACGTGGTGGCGGCGGGGTCGATCTACCTGATCCTGTTCTACGCCACCTTCGTGGGCGGGAGCCTCGAGGAGTCGTTCGAGTACGTGCGCTCCATGGCACGGGCCCTGGGGCGGTGCGCCAAGTTCGTCGGCATCGCCGCCACCGGGCCCGACATCGAGGATGCCCCCGGCGCCCCCGACCTGGTGGTGGGGCTCGGCCGGGTCGAGTTCCGCGACCTCGCCTTCGACCACGGCGCCGGCGCCCCCCTGTTCTCGGGGCTCGACCTGTGTGTCGAGCCCGGCGAGCACGTCGGCCTGGTCGGGCCGTCGGGGTCGGGCAAGAGCACGCTCACCAAGCTGCTGCTGCGGTTCATGGACGTCGACGGGGGCGCCATCTCCATCGACGGCCAGGACATCGCCACCGTCACCCAGCACTCGCTGCGACGCCACATCGCCTACGTGCCCCAGGACCCCCAGATGCTCCACCGCACCGTGGCCGAGAACATCTGCTACGGGACTCCGGGGGGTGTCGACATGGATCTGGTGCGCGAGGTGGGACGGGCCGCCCACGTGGAGGAGTTCGTGCGGCGGCTGCCCGACGGGTACGACACGGTGGTGGGCGAGCGCGGCCTCAAGCTGTCCGGGGGTCAGCGCCAGCGGGTCGCCATCGCCCAGGCCATGGCCAAACGAGCCCCGGTGCTCGTCCTGGACGAGGCGACCTCCGCCCTCGACTCCGAGTCCGAGGTCCTCGTGCAGGAGGCACTGTGGGCGCTCATGGCCCACTGCAGCGCGCTGGTGGTGGCGCACCGCCTGGCCACGGTGTCGCGCCTCGACAGGATCGTCGTCCTCGAACGCGGCCGGGTGGTGGAGCAGGGCACGCACGCAGAGCTGCTGCGGGCGGGCCCGGCCGGCGTCTACAGCCGCTTGTGGCAGCACCAGTCGGGCAGCTTCCTGGCCGTGTGACGGGCGTTGCGGCACGCCGCCGTGTGACCGGCCGCACATTGAAAAAGCCCAGGTGGCGGTGGATAGGGTCGCGACCTGGCGTGGGCGCTCGGGGGGGGTTGGGACCCGGGTCGGCGCACCTCGACGCCCGGGCCCATCCCGGGTGCGGTTCCCGCACGGGCGCGGCACGGGGCACGCATCGGAGCCGCTCATCTCGGTGGCGTGCTCGAGCGCCGCCGACTGCGTGGCGGTGGGGAGCAACGGGAACCTGACCGACCCCCACGGCGGGGATCCTCACCACGGCTGACGGGGCGCTGCCGGGGTGGAGCGGGCCGTCCCGAGCGACTCGGGGCCGGGGGGGCGGCCGTCAGCCCCGACGGGGCGCCACCGGGCCGACGGCACCGTGCCCGCCACGGTGGGGACCTCTACGGGATCGACTGCACGAGCGCGACCACCGGTGAGGCCGTGGGCACGGCGGCCGACCCGATCGGCGGCGTGGTGGTGGGGACCACCGACGCCGGCGCCACCTGGGTCGGCCAGACCCTGGAGGCGGACCCCGCCGGCGGGGGTGTTGGCGCGGTCATGGGCCGTGGACCAGAATGACCCACCATGAACAAACGAGAGCTTGCCAAAGCGGTTGCCGTCCATGCTGATGTGGACCTCAAGACCGTGTCCACGGTCCTCGAGGGCTTCACCGACGTCGTGACCGCAGTCGTCTCCCAAGGCGAGCCGGTGGCCATCACCGGTTTCGCCAAATTCGTCAAGGTCGACCGGCCCGCCCGCATGGGGCGCAACCCGGCCACCGGGGAGTCGATCCGCATCAAGGCCTCCAAGAAGGCTCGCATCACGCCGGTCAAGGCCTTCAAGGACGCCGTCATGGCGCCCTCGATCGCACCCAAGCTCAAGCGCGGTGTGTTCCCCACGAGTGACGAGGCCGTCAAGGCCGCCGGAAAGACGGCCGCCGTCGCCGCCCCGCGCCGGGCAGCCGCACCGGTGCGCAAGGCAGGCAAGAAGGTCGCCAGCACGCGCCGGGTGGTCAAGAAGGCTCCGGCCAAGCGGGCCCCGGCCAAGAAGACCCCCGTCCGTCGCGCCACCGCCAAGAAGACCACGGCGCGTCGCACCACCGCGGCTCGCAAGACCACGCGCCGGCGCTGACCCGCCGGCTTCTCACGTCGGCCGGGGGGGCTGCGACATGAGAGTCGGGACATGAGGGTCGGGACATGAGGGTCGGGGCATGAGGGTCTGGACATGAGGGTCGAGGGGTCGACGATCCTCGTCACCGGGGCGTCGTCGGGCATCGGCGAGGCGCTGGCGCCGATGCTCGCCGAGCGGGGTGCCACCGTCGGCATCGCCGCCCGGCGCGCCGAGCGGTTGGAGCAGACGCTCGACCGGTGCCGGCGCCACGCGCCGGACTCGCGCATGTGGGTGGTGGACCTCTCGGACGTGGACAGCGCCGTGCAATTGGTGCGCGACGCCTGGGACGCCTTCGGCGGGCTCGACTGCCTCGTGAACAACGCCGCGGTGGGCAAGCGCAAGCTCCTGACCGAGCACACTGCCGCCGACCTCGACCAGGTGCTACGGACCAACTTCATGTCGCCGGTCCGCATGAACCTGGCCGTGGTGCCGCTCATGGTCGAGCGCGGCTCGGGGACGATCGTCAACGTGGCGAGCGGCGGGGGCCGGTTCGGCATCGTGCACGAATCGGCGTACTGCGCGGCCAAGTTCGCCTTGTCGGGGTGGAGCGAGGTCGCGGCCATGGACCTGGCCGACACGCCGGTCGAGGTCAAGCTGATCCAACCGGGGGCCATCGCCACCGAGATCTGGATCCGCCAACCCGGGGAGCTGCCCGGCCTCCCGGGGGCGGAATTCGCCACTGCCGAGGAGTGCGCGGCCGGCATCGTCGACGCCCTCGAGACCGACGGGTTCGAGTTCTTCGTCCCGGCTGACCTCAAGACCCACGTCGACTTCAAGAACAGCGACATGCAGGGCTGGATCGACCTGATGGTCGCCGTGGGACGGGCCAAGGACCTCTCACCGACCGACGGGTGACCGACACGACGCGTGCGCGGCGAGCGCGTGCGCGGCGGCCGGTGCAGCCGTGCGCGGGTGCAGGCGTGCGGCGAGTGACGAGTGGCGGCCGCTACGCGGCGCCCATGATGCGCCGGCCCGACACGAACTCCGGGAGCACGGCGATGACGTGCTCGCGCTCCCCCGGCGCCCAGGGGCGGGGCAGCAGGCCCAGCACCGCTTCGGCCAGCGTGCGGTCCCGCAACTCGCGCGCCACGCCCACCACCAGAACGCTCCAACCCTCGTGGGTGACCGGGTCGACCTCGTCGACCTCGAAGGCCACCACGGCGTTCTCGGCGCTGTGGTGCAGCTTGGTGCCGTCGCTGGTGCGGAAGACGATCTGCCCGTCGAGGAGGCGGTAATTGACGGGGAAGATGGCGGGTACCGCCCCCACCGTCACCGCGATGCGACCCAGGACCGATCCCCCCAGCAACGACAGGCACTGCTCTTCCAGGAGCACCTCGAGGCCGGCCGAATCCATCACCATGTGAACCAAATTGCGGCCTGGGCCCCCGGGGGAATAGAGGAGAACGGCCCGCCGGCACATGCCCGGAAGACACTTGGGGCTGACGCACGCGGCGCGGCGCGCCGTCCCCGGTGGATCGCCCGTCCCGCCCGCACCGTTGGACGGTAGGTTCCGTCACGCGACCAGAGACCGGGGAGGCGCCGTGGGCGAACAGGTGGACGTGGTGGTGCTCGGCATGGGTCCGGGGGGCGAAGAGGCGGCCGGCCGTCTGGCCGAGGCCGGCCTCACTGTGGTCGGCATCGACGGGAAGCTGCTCGGCGGGGAGTGCCCGTACTGGGGATGCGTCCCCTCCAAGATGATGATCCGCGCCGCCAACCTGCTGGCCGAGGCCCGGCGGGTGCCGGGCATGGCGGGGGCGGCGGCGGTCACCGCCGACTGGACCCCGGTGGCTCGGCGCATCCGGCACGAGGCCACCGACAACTGGGACGACCGGGTGGCGGTGGAGCGCTTCGAGGGCAGGGGCGGGCGCTTCGTGCGCGGGTGGGGGCGCCTCGACGGGCCGCGGCGCGTCGTGGTGGGACACGACGTCTACGAAGCGCGTCGGGCCGTGGTGGTCAACACCGGGGCCAGGCCATGGGCGCCACCCATCCCCGGACTGGCCGAACTGGAGGACCGGTACTGGACCAACCGCCGGGCCATCGAGACCGACACCCTGCCGGCGTCGCTGGTGGTGCTGGGCGGGGGCGCCATCGGCGTGGAGCTCGGGCAGGTCTTCGCCCGGTTCGGGAGCGAGGTGTCGATCGTCGAGGCGGCGGACCGCCTGGTGGCGCTGGAGGAGCCGGAGTCAGGCGCCCTGCTGGCGGACGTGCTCGGGCGCGAGGGCCTGCAGGTGGTGACCTCGGCGCGGATCACCGCCGTGCACCACGACACGGGGCGCTTCGTCCTCGAGCTCGAGGGGGAGCGACCCGTCGTGGGGGACAACCTGCTCGTGGCCACGGGCCGACGGCCCGACCTGCAAGCGATCGGCGCCGCCACCATCGGGGTGGACGAGTCGGCCCGGGCCCTCCCCGTCGACGGCCGCCTGCGGGTGACCGACGGCGTGTGGGGCATCGGCGACATCACCGGCGTGGGTGCCTTCACCCACGTGTCGATGTACCAGGCGCACATCGTGGTGGAGGACATCCTCGGCCACGACCCGGAGCCGGCCGACTACCGGGCCCTGCCCCGGGTGACCTTCACCGACCCCGAGATCGGCTCGGTGGGTTTGAGCGAGGCGGCGGCCCGAGCCCAGGGTCTCACCGTGCGCACCGGCTCCTATCCCGTGCCGGACTCGACGCGGGGGTGGATCCACAAAGCCGGCAACGAGGGCTTCATCAAGCTGATCGAGGACGCCGGGCGCGGCGTCCTGGTGGGGGCCACCTCGGCCGGTCCCGCCGGCGGGGAGGTGCTGTCCATGCTCACCCTGGCCGTGCACGCCGAGGTGCCGGTGCACCAGCTGCGGCGGATGATCTACGCCTATCCCACCTTCCACCGGGCAGTGGAGGCGGCCCTGGGCGACCTGGCGTCGTAGCGCACCGGCCCGGCGGACCGGGGCATCGTCAGCGCCACACGGGCGCCCGGGCCGATCCCGGTGGTCACGGTTCGTCGAAGTCGAAACCGAGGTCGGGGGCACCGAGCAGGGCCCGGAATGCGACGCCCTGGCGGCCGAGGAGGGCGGCGGCGGCACCGCCGCGGTCGACCACGGCCACGGCCAGCACCACCTCGGCACCGGCGGCCCGCACGGCGGTGACCGCCTCGAGCAGCGACGTGCCCCGGGTGACGGTGTCCTCGGTGACGACCACCTTGTCCCCGGGGTCGAGCGCCCCCGCCACCCGGCCGCCGCCGCCGTGGTCCTTGGCCTCCTTGCGCACGCTGAAGGCCTTGAGGGCCCGGCCCCGGGTGGCGGCCACGCCGGCGGTGACGAAGGCGACGGGGTCGGCTCCCATGGTGAGGCCCCCGATGGCCGTGGCGTCGGCGGGGACCACGGCCAGCACGGCGTCGGCCACGAGGACCATGCCGTCGGGCCGGCACACCGTCTGCTTGGAGTCGATGAACCACGTGGAGCGGCGCCCCGACTTGAGCACGAAGTCGCCGGTGCGCACCGAGTGCGCCATCAGGTGGCGGCGCAGGGCCTCCAGGGTGGTGGCGTCGGGGCCGGCGGACGTCACGGCATGCGGACGGTGCCCGTCCCGTCGACGACGCGCCCCATCACCACCGCCGGGCACCCGGCGCCGCCGAGAGCGTCGACGGTGGGGGCGACGTCGGCGGCGTCCACCACCAGCACCAAGCCGATGCCCAGGTTGAAGACGCGCACCATCTCGGCGTCGTCGACATCGCCCAGGCGGCGGATCTCGGCGAAGACACGGGGCTCGTCCCAGGCGGCGCGGTCCACCACGGCGTCGCAACCGGGCGGCAGCACGCGGCTCAGGTTGCCGGGGATGCCGCCCCCCGTGACGTGGGCGGCGGCGTGCACGTCACCGGCACGCAGCGCCCCCAGCACGGCCGGCGCGTAGACGACCGACGGGCGCAACAGCTCGTCGGCCAGGCTGTGGTCGGCCCCGTCCCAGGCCGGGGCGTCGAGCGCGAGCCCGGCCCGCTCGAGCAGCACGTGGCGGGCCAGGGTGTAGCCGTTGCAGCGCACCCCGGGCGACACCAGGCCCACCAGGGCGTCGCCGGGCACGACGCGTGCCGGCCCCAGCATGGCGGCGCGCTCGACCACGCCCACGGTGAACCCGGCGAGGTCGAACTGGCCGGGGGGGAGGGAACCGGGGTGTTCCGCCATCTCGCCGCCGAGCAGGGCGCAGCCCGCCTGCCGGCACCCGGCGGCCACCCCCCCGACCAGCTGCTCCATCTGGTCGGAGTCGAGCTTGCCGGTGGTGACGTAGTCCAGGAGGAACAGGGGCTCGGCCCCGACGCACACGATGTCGTCGACGCACATGGCCACCAGGTCCACGCCGATGGTGTCGTAGCGGTGGGCGGCAGCGGCCACGAGCGACTTGGTCCCCACCCCGTCGGTGGACGAGACGAGCACGGGCTGGCGGTAGCGACCGGGGTCGAAGGCGAAGCTTCCCCCGAAACCGCCGATGGCGCCGAGCACCTCGGGCCGGGCGGTGGAGGCCACCACGTCCCGGATGCGGGCCACCGCCGCGTCCCCCGCGGCGATGTCGACGCCGGCGGCGGCGTAGGTGGCGCCCCGGCCCTCGGCGGCCACGTCAGGCGGTGACGACGGCCGGCCGGCCCCGGCCCGACAGCTCGACGGGGACCGGCACCGGGTAGTCGCCGGTGAGGCAGGCGGTGCAGAACCCCGCCCCCGGAGCGTCGATGGCCTCGACCAGGGCGTCGATCGACAGGTAGGCGAGGGAGTCCACGTTCAGAAAGGCGGCGATCTCGGCCACGGTGTGGTCGGCCGCCACGAGCTGGTCGCGGTCGGGGATGTCGATGCCGTAGAAGCACGGCCACGCCAGCGGCGGCGACGAGATGCGCAGGTGCACCTCGGTGGCGCCCGCCTCGCGCAGCATGCGCACCACGGCGCGCTGGGTGGTGCCGCGCACGATGGAGTCGTCGACCACCACGATGCGCTTGCCGACGATGTTGTCGCGCAGCGGGTTGAGCTTGCGCCGGACCCCGGCGTCGCGCGCCGACTGGCCGGGGGTGATGAAGGTGCGCCCGATGTAGCGGTTCTTCACCAGGCCCTGGCCGTGGGGAATGCCGGTCTGGCGGGCGAATCCCTCGGCGGCGGGCACCCCCGACTCGGGCACGCCCATGACGAGATCGGCGTCGACGGGAGCCTGCGCCGCCAGCAGCTCGCCCATGCGCCGGCGGGCGCTGTGCACCTCACGCCCGTAGAGGCGGCTGTCGGGGCGGGCGAAGTACACGAACTCGAAGATGCACAGGTGCGGGTCGATGCGCTCGGCGCTGAAGAGCCGCTCCGATCGCACGCCCTTGGAGTCCACCACCACCATCTCGCCGGGCTCGAGCTCGCGCACGAAGGCGGCCCCGACGATGTCGAGGGCGGGGGTCTCCGAGGCGAGCACCCACCCCTCGGGGGCCTCGGCCGTCCCCAGCCGGCCCAGGCACAGCGGCCGCAGCCCGGCCGGGTCGCGCACCCCGATCAGGTGGGTGGCGTCGAGGAGCACGAAGGAGAAGGCCCCTTCGACCAGGGGCAGGACCTGGCGCAGGGCGTCCTCGAGCGAGTCGTCGACCACATCGAGCCCTTCACCGGGCCCGGCGCCGCGGTCGAGGTCCCCGTCCCCGTCGAGGCCGGCGGCACCGCTCTCCCACCCCGGGCCGGCCGGCATCCGGAGGGCCACGAGCTCGGCCACGAGATCGCTGTCGGAGGCCACCACGCCCGGGAGCATGCCGGCCTGCTCGGCCAGCCGGGGGGTGTTGGTCAGGTTGCCGTTGTGGCCCAGCGCGAACCCGGCCCGCCCGACTGCCCGGAAGACGGGCTGGGCGTTGCGCCATTCGGAGGCGCCGGTGGTCGAGTAGCGCGTGTGGCCGATGGCGAGATGTCCCGGCAGGCACGACACCGTACGCTCGTCGAAGACGGTGGTGACGAGACCCATGTCCTTCACGACGGTGACGGCCTCGCCGTCGCTCACCGCCATGCCGGCCGACTCCTGGCCGCGGTGCTGCAGGGCGTAGAGCCCGTCGAACGTGAGTTGCGCCACAGCTTTTCCCGGCGCGTACACGCCGAAGACGCCACAGGCTTCTTTCACAGGGCCCTCATCGCGTTGCCCTCAGTGCGCCGGACGTTCGGGGGAGTCCCCGCACCCCCGGCGCATCTCCTCGCCGCGTCATCGAGACTACCTTGCCACGCCGCAGTGTCGGTCTTGCGGTCCCACCCTCCCCGCCGGGACCCCGGCGCGGGAGGGGCGGGGCGGGCGCCGGACCCCGCCGGGTGGCACCACCTGGGACGACCGCCGGTAGCCTCCCCGGCGTGATCGACCTCCACACCCACTCCACCGTGTCGGACGGCTCCGAGACCCCCCGCCGGGTGGTCGAGCTGGCGGCGGAGGCGGGGTGCTCGACGCTGGCCCTCACCGACCACGACAGTCTGCGGGGGCTCGAGGAGGCGGGGCGGGTGGCGCGGGAGCTGGGCGTGCGGCTCCTCCCCGGCTGCGAGGTGTCGTGCCGGAAGCCGGCCCCCCCGCCCGGTGCCCGTGCCATCGAGGGGTCGGTGCACGTCCTCGTCTACTTCGTGGAGCCCGGGGAGGGCCCCCTGCAGGACGAGCTGGTGAAGCTGCGGGCCGACCGGGCCGAGCGCAACCGGGCCCTGGCCGCCCGCCTGGTCGAGCTGGGGACGGGGGTCCGCTACGAGGACGTCGTGGCCGAGGCCGGCGACGAGGGGGGTGTGGGCCGCCCCCACTTCGCCCGGGCCCTGGTGAAGGCGGGCGCGGCCGAGGACATCGACGACGCCTTCGACCGCTGGCTGGCCGACGGCCGTCCCGCCTACGTGCCCAAGGCCCGGCTCGATCCGCCCGACGTGGCCCGCCTGGCCCACCAGTCGGGCGGCGTCTCGGTCCTGGCCCACCCGCTGTCGACCGGTCTCGAGCCCCCCGCCCTGGAGCGCCTCGTGACCGAACTGGTGGAGGGAGGGTTGGACGGGGTCGAGGCGGTGTACGCCTCCTACACGCCCGACCAGCGCTCGTGGCTGCGCCGGCTGGCCAAACGCCTCGGCATCGTGGCCACCGGCGGCTCGGACTTCCACGGCTCGTTCAAGCCCGGCCTCCACGTCGGCACCGGCCGGGGCGACCTGCACGTGCCCGACGACCTCGTCGACGCGCTGGAGGCGCGCCGCGGCTGAACAGCCGCATCGACAGACCCCAGGCGAGACGTTCGAACGGCACCGGTGGACCGGTCAGGGCGTCGCAACGTCGAGTGGCTACACTCGAAATTCGAGCGATGGGGGGGATGGCTTCGCAGGAATCGTCGACCGTCGGTGAGCGCTTCTTACCGTCGGGCGACGAGTCTGGAACTGCGCCTGGCGACCGCAGGTTCAGGCCCGACGTCGAGGGGCTCCGGGCCGTCGCGGTGGCGTCGGTCGTCCTCTTTCACGCCGGCATCCCCGGATTGACGGGTGGATTCGTCGGCGTCGACGTGTTCTTCGTCATCTCCGGTTTCGTCATCACCGGCCTGTTGCTGAGAGAACGGGCGGGTACGGGGCGCACCTCGATCCTCGACTTCTATGCCCGTCGCTGCCGACGCATCCTCCCGGCGGCGACCCTGGTCCTCCTGGTCACGGTGTTCGCCACGTATGTCGTGCTCGGCGTGGTATCAGCCGACACCACGGCAGACGACGGTCGCTGGGCGGCCGTCTTCCTCGCCAACTTCCATTTCGAATGGGTGGGGACCAACTACTTCACGGCCCAGCGTCCGCCCTCGCCGCTCCAGAACTACTGGTCATTGTCGGTCGAGGAGCAATTCTACGTCGTCTACCCGACGCTGTTCCTGGTCCTGGCTCGCGTCGGGGGTCGCGTGTCACTTCGTGCCCGGATGGCGGTCGCGTTGAGTGCGGTCGTCGTCGCGTCGTACTGCCTTTCGATCTTCCAGACCGCCGCACATCCCGCCTCCGCTTACTTCTCCCCGTTCACCCGGGCCTGGGAATTGGCACTCGGGGCGTTGGTGGCGACGGCCACCATCTGGCTGAAGCGGATCCCCGCACGCGTCGCCGCCGCCGCCACCTGGGCAGGATTAGCCGCCATCGTGTTCTCGGCGGTCGCCTTCGACGCCCGGACCGTGTATCCGGGGTCACTGGTGGCGGTGCCGGTCGTCGGCGCGGGATTGGTCATCGCAGGCGGGACGGCATTGCCCGTGGCCGGCGCCGAGACCCTCCTCGCACTCAGGCCCTTCCAATGGCTCGGCAAGCGGTCGTATTCCCTCTATCTCTGGCACTGGCCGATCCTGATCCTCGCCGCAGAGCGCGTCGGGAAAGCCAGCCTCCCTGTCGGTGACAACCTGGCCATGATCGCGCTCGCCCTCGTCCTCTCCATGGCGACCTACCGGATGGTCGAGAATCCAGTCCGCCATTGGCGACTTCCGTCGAAGCAGAGCGTCGTTGCCGGAGCAGGGGTCGCCCTTTCGACCGTGGCCGTTCTCTCGGTGCTCATCTCTCTCGGAGGTGCATCGCCGGTGACGGAGCGTCGCGCCGGACCTGCGCCCGATGCCCGGGTTCTCCTCAAGGAGGTTGCCTCTGCTCCATACATCAAGAGGGTTCCCCGGGTCATCGTCAAGGCCGATTACGGAGCGGCGTACCATCAGGGCTACACCTTCGAGAGCCCGACGTGCGAGGCCAACTACCCGAATACGAGCGAGCGGATCTGCACGCTCGGAGATCCCCATGGTCGTCACCTCGTCGTGCTCTATGGGGACTCCCACGCCCTGATGTGGATCCCGGCCATGACGGCCATCGCCAAGGCCGAGCACTGGCGGTTGGTCGTCTTGGGAAGGTTCCTCTGCCCCGCGGCGCGCGTGACGATCGAGGGCGACACATTCGTTGGCGAGCCCCCGGGGCCAGATCTCACCTGCGACACGTGGCAAACGTGGGCCACGAATTGGATCAACCTCCACAAGCCGAACATGCTCGTGATCAGCCAACGCGACCTCTATGAGACCCCAGGCGCACGAGGCGGGCCCGCAGTGGCGTTCACGAGCACACAGTGGCGACAAGGTCTCGATGATCTCTTTCATTCGTTCGACGTGCCCCACATGAGGACGGTTCTGCTGGGAAGCACCCCCGAATTGACGGAGCCGGGCCCGGTCTGCCTGGCAGCGCATCCGAAAAACGTCCAGGCATGCGCATCATCTGCCCGATCGGCAGTACCGCCGCTCACCCAGGTCGACCGACAGGCAGCCCTCGCCGATCACGTCGACTACATCGACACCACTCCGTGGTTCTGCACGGAGCGATGCTCGCCGATCATCGGGAAGTACGAGGTCTATGACGACGGGGGACACATCGTCGCCGAGTGGGCCAGCTATCTGCGAGACGTCCTCGAGCAGGCGCTCTTCCCACCGAATTAGAAAGGGTGCCTGGACCCCAAGATGGACCACCATCCTTGACGGCGCCCGACACCAGGGCGTCGTCGGTCCCGGGTCCCTGACCGCCACCGCCCGGCCCCACCCGCTGCCCCGGGCCCCAGCTGTGGGCCCAGAGGGCTAGCCCAAGGCACGCCGCAAGGTTATCTAATAGTGAACGAAAGGTGAACTTCCGGTAAACTGTCCTGATGGTGACGGACGCCCGGATCGCCCAAGGTTGGTACCAGGACCCCTACCAGGAGCACGAGGACCGCTACTTCTCGGGGGGTCAGCCCACCAAGCTCGTCCGTGACCGCCGGCTCGAGTCCTTCGACCCGCCCCCCGACCTGCCCGTGTCGGGCCCCCTCGAGCCGGCGTCCTCCACGGGCCTGGTGTCGGGCCCGGCCACCCTGCGCCGGGCCGACGACGCCGAGCGGGAGCCCGCCTACGACCGGCGGACGGCCTGCGACACGGCCATCAGTGCCGCCATCCGCCACGGGGTGGCCGACTGAAGCTCGGACCGGCCCGGCTGCGGCCGACCCTTGACATGTGACTATCTAG
>JGI12269J14319_10004054_pt1 | contig 13525 bp, 15 predicted proteins | sample PeaSoiSIISIP2007_FD_14319 | JGI IMG/M metagenome (IMG submission 14319) | reverse complement strand
GACCGCACGAGGCTGCCGGCAACGGCAGTCCCAGATGGATGACCGCCGCCCCGCGCAAGCGGGCGCACAGAACCCGGCCTACAGGCCGACTCACCCCCTCACATGGGCTCTGACCTGCGGCGGAACAGGCCTGGCTACGCCGGATGACCGAGCTGCAAGGCCAGCGGGCGACGCTCAAGCAGCACCGGGAGATCCTGGTCCAGGCTGGGTGGGTCGCCCTCCTTGTGGGCTGTGTCGAGTACGACACCGGCAACCGCCAGGCTGCCGAGACCACTCGCCAAGCAGCACTCTCGCTCGGCGTGGAGGGCGACCACGGCGACATCATGGGATGGGCACATGAGATACGCGCCTGGATCAACCTGACCAGCGGCGATTACCACGGTGTGGTCGCCGCGGCCCGAGCCGGAACGGAGACAACCCCGCACAGCAGCGTGGCAGTGCAGCTCGCCGCCCAGGAAGCCAAAGCGTGGGCACGCATCGGAGACCGGCGGCAGACCGAGGTCGCGCTAGACCGGGGACGGCGGCTGCTCGACGCCATGCCGTACCCGGAGAACCTGAACCACCACTTCGTGGTGGACCCCACCAAGTTCGACTTCTACGCCATGGACTTCTACCGCCTGCTCGCCGACGACAAGATGGCCGAGAACCTCGCCCACGAGGTCATCCAGGCCAGCACCGACTTCGACGGCAGAGAACGCGCCCCGATGCGCCTCGCTGAAGCCAGAATCACCCTCGGTGTAGTGGCGGCCCGCCAGGGAGACCTGGACGAAGCGGTCAGCCAGGGTGAGCGTGCTCTCACCGGTCAGCGGAAGTCGTTGCCATCACTCCTCATGGCCAGCCGCGACCTCACCCGCCTTCTCAATGAGAGGTATCCCACCGAAACAGGAACGAGGAAATACCTCGATCAGCTCCATACGCCGAGCGAGGTTTCAAAGCTTCCGGTATGACGCCTCCCATATGCGGAGGTTGGATTATGATTTCCGTTGACGCTGGAATCATAGGGACAAGTACGACTATATGCCTATAAGGGCTAGCTTTCGCAAGGGGATCGCCGCGTTGTTGTGTTGTCCTGCGGCGGTCGGCGCTGCTGCTGGATAATCGCGGGGTGCCGCGGTCTATGGTCGGATGGTGGGGAGCTGTCCGGGGCCGCAGGGGCGGTCTGCGAGATGGGGATGGGCTATCGGTTTAATCCACCGCCGAACTGGCCCGCACCGCCGCCAGGCTGGGTTCCTCCGCCGATCTGGCGGCCCTCTCCGGAATGGCCCGCACCGCCCCCGGGGTGGCAGCTGTGGATTGACGATATGGCACCGGCGCAAGGGCAACCATCATGGGGGGCTAGCCACCCATCGGCAGGTAACCCCCCGATGAGCCAGCAAAGCGGCCCGCCCTCTGGCTACAGAGCCTCCCAGATGCCGCCGCCTCCTCCTAGTCGCGCACGCCGTAAGCCACCGCGTAAGCGGAATGTCATCCTTCTTGCCATAGCTACTTTTTTCCTAATTGGCGTCATAGCCAATGCTCTTGGCGGCGGAAANCATACGAACACGGCCGTGAATGCGCCGATAGCTACAGCTACGGCCAGTCACCCAGAATCATCCGCCTCGCCGAATACAACTACGAAAGCCGAGGCAGTCTGCGAGAAACGCGGGTTTGCTTCGGGTGATATCTATGTCCGGATGCTCAGCTCCGGAATCCAGTGGACCGCGCAGGAACTCGGCGGCGAGTGGACCTGGAACGCCGTCCTCAACAAGTGCATGACGTCCGTGCAGTTGATGATCGCGACCGCACCACTAAGCTCCGGAAACTGCACTCAAGTCGGCTATAAAGCTGATAACCCTGGTTATGACCCGAACGCCACGGTGGCAGCTCCATTGAGGCGCGTAGCTGCACAGGCAGGTCCCGCTTGTCCAACAGCGACGCAATCTACGCCGGTCCGAACGACGCCTGCGGCAGCGGTGCCTACGCCGGTCAAAACGACGCCTGCGGCAGCGCCCGTGACAACTGCTTCCTCAGCACCAGCAGGCTGCTACCCACTCACTAATAGCGGAAACTGCTACGAACCCGGCGAATATTGCCGCAACGCTGATCACGGTATGTCCGGCGTGGCAGGAGACGGCGAACCAATTACCTGCGAGGACAACGACGGCTGGCGCTGGGAACCTTCCTAAACCCAAGGCGTTTAAGTCGGCACGTGAGGTTCGCCGCGTGCGTTTCGGCTTGACTTGGCTCACAATCACGGAGTTTCTGCGGCCTTGTGTCTGTGACCTGCTCGTTCCTGGCTTTGGTGAGCGGGGTCTGCGCACTAAACCGGGGCCGTGCCGGTCGGGAGATCACGAATCAGACTCACGACAGCGTGAACCGGCAAGAAACCGGGCACGGAGGGCCTGAGGTTCTCTCTAGCCGGAAATTTGGCCGGTCACCTGGCGGTTTCGCCGCCGCCAGGCTCAGTGGCCGGTGATGTTCCGCCGAGCCCGGCCGAGCACCAGGGAGGCGCCGTACACCAGGGCCAGGACGACGACGGCGAGCACCACGACATGCCAGGCTACGGACCAGACAGTGGCCCAGACCGTGTTCGTCACCTGGGCGACCACCTGATGGGCGGCGGTTTTGGCTGAGCTGGCCACAGAAGATACCGCAGCAGCCGGGTGCCCGCCTGTCGCGATGGCGGCCTTCCAGCCGAAGAGGAAGGCCAGGATGGCCCAGACTGCTGTCACCGGGCCAGCGTACCTCAGCGTGTCGCTCACCGTGACTCGGTGCGCACTAATTGCGCCAAGTCGGGTTAAAGTCGGCAGGTGAGGTTCGCCGCGTGCGTTTCGGGCCTCGCCTCTGGCCTAGCCCTCGGCGCTCATGATTTGTTAGTAAGTTTTGGGATCTGGTCCTAATTTCGTGAAGCGGCCGGTCGCGCCCTATCGGCCGCACCCGCGGATTGCTGCAATTTGGCAGATTCCTAGAACCGGGCGTGGCACTGGGCGGACCGGCCGGCGCGATCCAGCGGGAGCAGGCGCTCGCTTGTGTCAGGATTGGCCGGGTGAGCAGGATTGCGTACGTCTCGGGGAGGCTGGGGGCGGGGAAGAGCAGCCTTGCCGCGCCGCTGGCGGCGGAACTCGGGTATTCGCTGGTGACGAAGGACCTGGTCAAGGAGACGCTGCACGACGCCCTCTACGAGCCGGGCGACGGCGAGATCGACCGGGCATGGTCGCAGCGGCTCGGCGGCGCGTCGATGGAGCTGCTGTGGACGCTCGCGGCCCGCGCGGGCGACATGGTGATCGAGGCCAACTTCCACCCGCACAGCGAGTACGAGCTGGGCAAGCTGCGCGGCCTCGGCGACAGCATCGTCGAGGTGCACTGCGCGTGCCCTGCCGAGGTCGCGGTCGCCCGCTACAACGCCCGGCCGAGGCACGAGGTCCACTGGCTGAAGACGGCGACGCTGACCGCGATGAACAAATACGACCGGCCGGTCGGCATCGGCCCGCTGATCACAGTGGACACCACCGTGCCGGTCGACGTCGCGTCAGTCGCCGCAGACGTCCGCCGCCTGCACGCCAGCCGGACAGGCTGACCTCCCGGGCGGGGTGAGCGCCATGGCACCGCCTATATCCGTAGTTGTCGCACTACGATGCGAAGCAAGAAGACTCCTGCGACGTAACGAGTCATAAGGCTTGGGGGGCACATCGGGCGCACATGCGCTTGCGTCGAACACCTTGTCCAGTGCGTCACGGCCCGCCCGCTGGCTTAAGACGATCTCGAGTGGTGCTCTACGGACCGGAAGCTATTGGATTGGATGGGTCATTGATCCATTCACTCCAAGAACCGGCATACAATTTAGGGAATTGGGATCGGATATGAGCAATAGCAAGGATATTGTGCGCTGCAGTCACGCCAGAACCGCAGTAGAACACTGCCTCTTCGGTAGATTCGCTTGGAAGTTCCGAAAAGCGAGCGGCCAGTTGCCGTTTTGGCAGAAACCTCCCGTCGGAATCGACATTCTCAAGATAAGGTATTGATCGGGCAGTCGGTATGTGCCCAGCTATGCGATCGATGGTCTCGTTTTCGCCGCGATATCTATCAGGAGTACGCGAGTCTACTACTATTCCACCATTTCCTATCATCGCACGTACTTGAGTTCCGCTAGCAATCAATTCCGTTCTGAAATTTCCTATGAAAGTCCGGGATCTGACAGTTTCGAGTCCATTGCTAGTGAGTAGACCCTCACTTTGCCATGCCGCAAAGCCGCCATCTAGTACGGCCACTGACTCATGACCTGCCCATCTGAGAAGCCACCAGAGCCGTGCGGCCGCCATGGCGCCTGACGATTCATCGTAGGCGACTACCTGGATAGAAGGGTCAATACCGAGACGGGACATGGTTGCGGAAAAGGCAGCTTCATCTGGTAGCGGATGACGGCCTGATACTCCTGCCTCAACCGGACCGGAGAGATCTCTCTCAAGATCCGCATACACTGCTCCTCTAATGTGGTTAGCCAGGTAGCGTTGATACCCTTCCGAAGTGCGACCTAGAACGAATCGGCAGTCAACAAAGGCCCATCGGCGATCTGAAAGGTGGCTAGCGACCTGAGTCGAAGAAATCAGGGTTGAAAAGGACACGTCCTTTTTCTCTCATCCGTAATAAAGTTGACGCAGTACTGGCTATGTTCACAGACGGCGGTTTGCCCCAGTATGCCGCAAGATCTTCTGACGACCGTTAGGTACAGGACCTGACCGTCCACTATCGACCTTCTGCGATCGACTCAGACTCACGACCTGCATCAACGACCAGCATCGACCCTCCTGCATCTCGGTGTCACCGAGGAGATCGGCGTCTGCTCCGCGTAGCGGTCGGAAGAAGGCGGCGACGATGGGCACCGGGCCGTCATCACGATCGACGGCTCGCTGCGGTTGAACCCTGAGTGTATGGTCGAGGCGGAAAATCGGCGCCGGAACTGGTGCTCCGACCTCCTGGGGGCCGCCAATGATTGACGTCGACGTGCTGATCGTCGGGGCAGGGGTACTGGGCGCCTCGCTCGCCTGCCACCTGCTGGACCGTGGCGCCGGCCGGGTCATGGTCCTCGACGCGGCCACCCCGGCCGCCGCTACCTCGGGCGCGGGCGCGGGTTTCGTCGGCCTGTGGGCCGCCGGGTACGCGCACTTCCTTACCGCGGCGGAGCTGGAGCTGGAACGGTACAGCATCGGTTACTACCGCGAGCTGCCGAACGCGGACTGCCTGGCCAACGGCAACCTGTTCCTGGCCACCACCTCGGATGGCTGGGACCGGTGGGTGGCGACGGTGGCACGGCATCCGTTCGCGCCGCCGGACACCAGGCAGCTCACGCCGACCGAGGTCGCGGCCATCACCGGCGGCGTGGTCGCCGCCGGAAGCGTGCTCGGCGGTGTGCTGCACCCCGGCGGCATCCAGGTCAGCGCGGGCCGGGCGACCCGGGCGCTGGCCGCGCGCGTCATTGACGGCGGCGGGCTGCTGGCCGAACGTACCCGGGTCACCGGCTTGCTGTCGTCGGGCAGCCGGGTGGCCGGGGTCCGGACGGGCGGCGGCGCGATCCGGGCGCGGACCGTCGTGCTGGCCTGCGGCGCCTGGACCAACGACCTGCTCGGCGACGCGGGCTGGAGGCTGCCGCTGCTGCGCATGGTGGCGACCCGGGTTGTCTCGCCGCCGTCTGCGGTGCCCGACACGATGCCAACCATCATGGTGCCTGACCGCTACGGGCTCTGGCTGCGCGCCCATCGATCTGGATTGACCTGGGGAAACGGCGACGGCTACGCACCGTCCTTTGAGCTGGACGGCCCCGTCTTCGACTCATCCGGCCAGCCGAGGCCACGGCACGCCGTGCTGCTTGACCGGCTGCTCGCCGGGCTCGGGCCGGACCTGCGCGCGCTGATCCCCGGGCACGACACCTCGGTGGGGTGGTGGCTGCAGGGCGTTCCGGTAATGACGCCGGACCGCACCTTCCTGGCCGGGCCAGTGCCTGGCGCCGACGGGCTGTACGTTATCGCCGGCGACAACGAGATGGGCGTCACGCACGGGCCCGGACTGGGCAGGCTGATGGCCGAGGTGATACACGCATGCGGGTCGGACTGGGTCGACGTCTCCAGGTACCGGCTCGACCGGTTCGAGCTCGGTGCGTTCCCCGATGAGAAGGCGGTGGCCGCCGCCATGCCGACCAGGAGGTTAGCCGACAACCACGCTTCCTCCGACTAGTTCACACCGAGAAGGCCCTTTTTATGCCGCTGGCTCACGGCTTTGACAGCCGCTGGACGCGCAGCACGCCGGTCAGCATCGGGAGGGTGAACTCGCCGTGGGCGGTCTCCGGCCTGCTCGCGAGGAACGCGCGGATCCGGCCGAGCGCGGTCTCTCGTTCCTGTTCCGACATGACCAGCATCCCCGCCTTTGTCGCGAGTGTCGCGACGAGGGAATCGGCGGTGCGGCGCTGCCCGTGCTGGAACTCGGCCTGCTCCTCCGAACCGAACCTGGCGGCCACGCCAATACTCGGAAGGTGCACGGCCGCCGTCTCAGCGCGCCAGCTGCTGAGCAGGTCACGCGGGCCAATGGCTGCGCTTCCGCTGACCCGGTCGAGTCCGGCAACCCAGTCGGCTCGGTCGTCCATGACGTTCCACAAGCCAGCCAGCATGCCGCCGGGCACGAGGACCCTGGCTAGCTCGGGTCCTGCAACGTCCATGTCGAACCAGTGCATGGCATGGCCGGCCAGCACGGCATCGACGGAGGCGTCCGGCAGCGGGACTGCCTCAGCGCTGCCAGGCAGGGCACGGACATCCGGCAGGGCGCGGCGCAGCTCGGTCAGCATCGCCGGGTCGGGCTCGACGGCGATGACGTCGGCGCCCAGCGCGAGCAGCGTGGCGGTTAGCTTGCCGGTCCCGGCGCCCATGTCGAGCACTCGCGGGCCGGGCGCGGGCTCGAGCGCCCAGCGCACCGCGGCCTGCGCGTAGTCCGGGCGATGCTCGGCGTATGCGGTCGCCGCTGCGCCGAACGACGAGGCATGAAGTCGCCGTTCGTCCTGTTCCACGCGGTTCACCCATCTATGCCGATATACCGCTACCGCTGCGACACCGGCGCGAAGCCGGGTGCGACGGCCAGGCGTTTAGTCGCTCTCGTCACCCTCAAACCCGATGAGCCAGTGGAGACCGTAACGGTCGATGACACGCCCGTCGGATGCACCCCACGGCCGCTTCTGCAAGTCGTCCACGACCCGGCCACCTTCACTAAGCCGGGAAAACCAGGTGCGCAGAGTCGGGGGATCGGCCGTACCAAGCAGGGCTAGCATCAAGCCTTCGGACCGGACTGGCCGCTCGTCCCCGGACACATCGGCACCGGACAGCGCGACGACTCCTCCGGTTAGGCCGCCGTGAGCGATGGCATCGGCCGGACCGTCGGCCCGGTTGAACTCCGCGAAGGTGTACAACTCAACTGCGCAGCTAAAGACGTCACCGTAGAACGTCAGGGCCTCACGAGCGGTGCCGGGGAAGAGGACGTAGGGTTGTGGGTCCGCCATGGATCAAACCTATACAACGCCAGGCCAGGACTGCGGCCGGTGGGGGATTGGGACCTTACTCCAGCCGGAGGATGGTTTCCTCGATGTCGCGGTTCCGCCCGGGGGCGTAGGAGTTCTCGTTTCCGATGATGATGAAGCCCGCTTTCTGGAGGACTCTAAGCGAGGCGATGTTGTCGCTGGCCGCCCGGGCGTGCAGTGGCCGGGCAGGAACCAGCGTGAGCAGGAGTTCCAGGGCCTGGCTGGCGATTCCGCGTCCCCACGCAGGACGATCGATCCAGTAGGTGACCTCGATCTGGTCCCCGGATACGAAGCTGGCAATGCTGCCGACCAGGTGCCCGTCACAGGTGATGGCCCGGTGCGTGATGTCGGGCGAGCTTCTCACCCTGGCCATGTGGGCGTCGAAGGCGTGCCTGTCATCTGGGTCCTCAGGGGTGAATGCGGCCATCCACACCGCTTCGGGGTCGCGGCTCTGGTCGAACAGCGCGTCCAGGTCGCCATCTTCGACCGGCCGCAGTGCGATGACCGGCATGCATCCTGCCCTTCTGCTTGTGCGGTCTCATGCCTGGCTGGTCAGGGGGGAAAGCCTGCCTGCCCGTGGAGAGCTTGTACCGTTTTATCTGAGCCTTGAGACATTCTTACGGGATGGCGGCAACCTGCATTGTCCTGAACGGCACGAGCTGTTCCGGCAAGTCGAGCATCGCGGCGGTACTGCAGGAACTCTGGCCAAGGCCCCTTCAGGTGAGTGGCATAGATACCTTCCTGGGATCACAGAGTGCGCGCTTCTTCGCCAGCGACGGGCGCGTGGTCACGGGGTTCAGCTGGATCCCGGTCATCTTTGATGGACAACCCGCCTTCGATGTCGTACCTGGTCCGCTGGGCCTGGGGATGATCAGGGCTAGCCACGCGTACTGGGCCGCGTGCGCCGATGCCGGGCTCGATCAGGTCATAGACGATGTGTGGCTGGTGCCCGATCAGCCAGCCGGGCTGCAGGACGCCTTGGTGGCCGCGAACACGCTGTTCGTGGGGGTGCATTGTCCGCTGGCCATCGCTGAGAGGCGGGAACGAGAGCGTGGAGACCGGACTATCGGCACGGTGCGCGGTCAGTACTCTCGGGTGCACACGTTCAGGAGGTACGACGTGGACGTCGACACCTCGGTAGCCGGACCCCGGGAATGCGCCGAAACGATCCTTGCCGTACTGGAGGCTCGGTACAGAAGTGAGTGAGGTACGCAGGCTCCAGACGTCGGTCATCATCGTGGGTGGAGGGCCGGTCGGGCTCGCGCTGGCTGCGACCCTCGGCAAGGCCGGGATACCGTGCGTGCTGCTGGAGCGAGGCCGTGAGCCATCGGCGGTTCCCAAGGGGCAGAACCTAACGGCCCGCAGCTTGGAGCACTTCTACTCCTGGGGGTGCGTAGACGAGTTGCGGGCGGCACGCCTGCTGCCTCCGGGATTCCCCATCGGCGGCATCACGGCGTATGAAAGCCTCGCGGGCAGGTACTGGTACGCCCCGCCTGGCCGCGAGACGGTCAGCGACTTCTATTACCAGCGGCAAGAACGGCTGCCCCAGTACCTGACCGAATCCGTCCTGCGCACGCGGATCAAGGCATTCGGTTCTGTCGTAGCACTGTTCGGGTGGTCGGCGACCCACATCGACGTCGGCGACAGCGGCGTGCACATCACAGCGTCCGACGACTCCAGTGACGGGCACTGGGAGATCGAGGGGTACTACGTCGTCGGGTGCGACGGGGCCCGTTCGGTGGTCCGTGAGCAGGCCGGCATCACCTGCAGCGGGACTGACTTCGACCAGCGCATGGTCTTGGCGGTCTTCCGCTCGCGTGACCTGCACGCGGGCCTGGATCGTTTCCCGCCGCGGACCACCTACCGCGTCCTGCATCCCGCGCTGGCGGGATACTGGTGGTTCTTCGGGCGGGTGGACGCCGCCGAGACGTGGTTCTTCCACGCGCCGGTAGCCAAGGACGCGACGGCGGCGAACCTTGACGCCCACTCCCTGATCGAGCAGGCTGCGGGGTTTCCCGTGGCCTGCACCTTCCAGCACCTCGGCTTCTGGGACCTGCGCGTCGACATCGCCGATACGTATCAGCGCGGCCGCGCGTTCATCGCCGGGGATGCCGCGCACAGCCACCCTCCCTACGGCGCCTACGGCCTCAACACCGGCCTTGAGGACGCCGTCAACCTCGGGTGGAAGCTCGCCGCCGTGCTGGCGCGCTGGGGCGAACCGCCGTTGCTCGACAGCTACACCGCCGAGCGGCGCCCGATCTTCGCCGAGACCGGACAGGCGATCACCGAGGGCATCGCGAGCGACCACGCATTCCTCGCGCGCTACACCCCGGAGCGTGACCGCGGCGAGTTTGAACTCGCGTGGAACCGCCTGACCGCGGGAGACACCGCGCCGTCCTCATACGAGCCGCACTACGAGGGGTCACCCATCGTGTGGGGACCCAAGGGGTCGGCATGCAGCACCCGCGGTCAGCACACCTTTCAGGCGCGACCGGGACATCACCTCGCGCCCGTAGTCCTGTCTTCGGGCAGCAACGTCTTCGAGCAGCTGGGCCCCGGGTACACGTTGATCGCGCTCACCGACCACCCGCGACCAGCCCCGGCGTTCCAGGCTGCCGCGAGGGCCCTGCACATACCGCTGCGCGTGCTCGCCGACACCTTCGCCGGACCGCGAACAGCCTACGGAAGCCGGTTCATCCTCGTCCGGCCCGACCAATACGTAGCCTGGACCGCAGGCGACCTGCCCGCCGACCCAGCGGCCGTCCTCCGCCGAGTCGTCGGCGGCTAGCGCGCGAACGCGGCGCAACCGCTATAACTGGCGATACCGCTGCGCGAAGGGGAACTGCTGTGAACAGAATCGTGACGGGATTTGACGAGAACGGCAGCCCGGCGATCATTGCGCAAGGCGAGCCGCCGACCGTCATCCACGCGGGTAGATATACGACCACCGAGCTCTGGGTCTCCGGTGCCGGTCCGCGGTCAGCCGGTGTCACCGACACCTCTACGGGGGAGTGGGCGCTCGAACCACCGGTCGGCGGAGCATGCTTCCGGATCGTCGAGATCGCGCCTGACCGGCCCGACGGCGAAGAGGATGGCGCCGGCGCCGGGGCGCACTCGGAGTTCCAGGGCGCGCACGCGACCGACACCCTCGACTACGTGACCATCCTGCGCGGCGAGGTGACGCTGATCGTCGGCGGCACCGAAGTACTGCTGCGCCCCGGCGACTCGGTCGTACAGCAGCCCGGCGTGCCGCACGACTGGCAGAACCGTTCCCGCGAAAGCGCCACGATGGTCGGCGTCCTGCTCAGCGCGCGCTGATAGCTGTAGGCAGGCTGGTCCTCTCAAGGTCGCAGGCGTAGAGTCCCGCCATGCCTGCATATGTCATCGTCGAGACTGACATCAGCGACCCCGAGCAATATGAGCAGTACAAGGCGGCATCGCCGGGCGCGATCGCGGCGGGAGGTGGGCGGTTTCTCGTCCGCGGCGGCGAACACGTCGTCCTTGAGGGCGACTGGCAGCCGACCCGCCTGGTGGTGCTTGAGTTCGAAGACCTCGCGGCGGCGAAGCGCTGGTATGAGTCGGAGCTCTACCAGGAGGCGAAAGAGCTCCGTAAGGGCGCGGCGCACCTGCGCATGGTCGCCGTGCAAGGCGTCGGCTAGGTTACGAAACCTGCTGCTGGCCGGCTCGGAAAAGGCGCTGGTCATGACCATCGGACTACTCGCCGCTGGGCTCGGGCTTTGCTCGCTGCCGCGGCCATCGTCATCCCTCGGGTGGTGAACCGCCGGAACGACCCGGAATACGATGCTGACTCGCGGGCCTACCTGAAGGAAACCGGCCGGTCGGCGCGGGACATCGGGCAGGGAAATGCTGGCCAGGCGCTCCAACAGGAGAACCGCCCCGGATCACAGCACGCGAGCGGCTCAGACGGCGGGAGCCATGAACCAAATTCCTAAACTGGGCTAACGTCAAAGACAGCGCCGGCCATCGTGGTGGCCGGCGCTGTTCTCACTTGGTGGTTAGGCGGCCCGGCGGCGGACCAGCCAGACGGTCGCGGCGATGAGGAGCGCTGACAGCACGAGCAGCCAACTGGCCTCGATCCACTGGAACGGCCAGAACCGGGTGACTGGCTGGTAGCTCGTCCACTGCGTGTACCCGTGGTGGGACAGGCACGTCCCGAGTGACCATGACGGAGGCGCGTTAGGGCACCAGTGCTGCTCGATGCTGGCGTTGGTGCCGGACTTCTGCACGCCCTGGAACGCGAACTTGCCGCCCTTGGTGTACCACTGGTCGAGGATCCACGCGAAGCCGGGGATGTTGTTGCTGGTGGTGTGTACGGCTGGCAGGTAGTACTGGCGCAGCCACAGCCCGGGCAGCAGGGCGAGCCCGAGGTAGACGCCTAGGGTGGCGGCCATCGCGGGGACGACGCGGCGGATGAGCACGCCGGCCAGGGCGCCGATCGCGACGGCGACCAGCGTCCAGGCGGCGTACGCGACCCCGCGCAGGTCGAACAGGGCGGGAGCGAGCGGGGTCCCGAACTTCGCGGCGAAGAACGGGGCGAAAAACCACCAGGACAGCACGCTGAGGATTCCGGCCGCGGCGGCCACCACGACCGCGAGCGGCACCAGCTTGCCGAGCGTCCAGCGCCACCGGCCGAAGCCCTGCGTCCAGGCGTACCGGAACGTGCCGGTCTCCAGCTCCCGGGCCAGTACCGGCGCGCCGACAAACGCTCCGAGCAGCGCCGGCGCCAGCGTGAGCAAGATTCCGGCGGTAACCTCAGTCGGCACATATTGGGTGTTGAAGATGCCTGCCGCCTGCCCGCAGACAGACGAGTTTGCGGGATGGCAGGTGACTATGAAGGTCCAGGCCTGGTGTATCCCAAGCCCGGTCCGCCACAGGTAGACCGCCAGCCCGCCGAGGACCACGACCACCCCGGCCAGGGCGAACCGGTGCTGCCGCCAGGTGACCCAGGCCATCCGCCGCCACGGCAGCGGCCGCAGGGCGGCGTCCTGTTCCGGACGGGCTTGCAAGGTCAGCGCGGTCATCGCGACACCTCCGACGGTTCAGCGTGCCGGCCGCGAGCCGGGCCGGGCACGGATGCAGCTACTGGCTCGCGCAGGTAGCCCAGGGCGAGCTCTTCCAGGCCGACCGGATGCGCCTCCCAGCCGGGCGGGACCGGATCGTCCGCGGTGGCCCGGACCAGCAGGTGGGCTTGGGCCTCGGCCCGGCTGACGTGCACCACCGGCCGTTCGGTATATCTATCTGCCTCGGCGGCCGGGCCGGTCAGCACGAGGTGGGAGGCGAGCAGGTCATCGACCTCGCCGACTACCTGCACCCGCCCCCGAGACATGAGGATGAGGTAGTCGGCCACCCGCTCGAGCTCGGCCAGCACGTGCGAGGACAGCAGCACCGACACGCCGTCCTCGGCCGTCGCCGTCAGCACCGTGGCCATGAAGTCGTGCCGGGCGATCGGGTCCAGCATCGCCACCGGCTCGTCCAGCACCAGCAGCCGCGGCCGCCGAGCCAGCGCCAGGGTCAGCGCGAGCTGCGCCTGCTGGCCGCCGGACAGCTTGCCCGCCTTCCGCTTCAGCGGGATGCCGAGCTCGGCCAGCCGGGCCTTGGCCTGGCCCTGGTCGAAGAACCGGTTCAGGTTGCGGGTCAGGTGGAGCATCTCGGCTACGGACAGGTTCTTGTACAGCGGCGTGTCCTGGGCGACGAACGCTATGCCGTCCAGCGCGGCCGGAGACCCCGCAGGATGCCCGCCGAGCACGCTGACGCTGCCCGCGCTCGGTTCCGCCAGGCCGACCGCCAGGTTCAGCAGTGTGGTCTTGCCCGCGCCGTTCGGGCCGACCAGCGCGGCCACGTGCCCGGCAGGGATCTCCAGCGTGCACTCGTGCAGCGCCCAGGTCGTCCCGTAGCGCTTGCCTAGGCCGTCGGTCTCAATGATGGCTTTCGTATTCATGCGACTCCCTCCGTCTCGTCGCTTGCCGCGTC
>JGI12269J14319_10004050_pt1 | contig 13532 bp, 18 predicted proteins | sample PeaSoiSIISIP2007_FD_14319 | JGI IMG/M metagenome (IMG submission 14319) | reverse complement strand
CGCAGGCGCTGCTGGTGCGCCGCATCGAGCGCGACCCGACGCTGCGGACCCGGATCGAGGGCGCCGCGTAGCCAGCGGCCGCCGTTCTGCGGCGCCAAGATCGGAGGCGCCCGTGACCTTGCGTTCCGCCCTGTTGGCCATGCTGACGTCGAGCGCCCTGCTCGCGGGCGTCGCCGCGGCTGGGCCGGCCTCGAACCAGGGGGCAGGTCATCCGGTGCAGTATGCGCCACCCGGCCCTTGCGGCGTCGGGCGCGTGCAGAAGACCTCATGCGAGCAGCGCCGCCATCCGCCGGCGCCGCCGATCACCGTCTGCAAACGGGTCTGCGTCCCGCTCTGATCGCCGCGCCGCGGCCCCGGCTGCCAGGCGGCGGCACGGTCGCTCACCGCAAGAAGCCCCCGCGTCACCATTGAGGGCGCGCCGCCTATTCCTTGCAGACCCAATTCGGATAGCCGTAGATGTCCTTTCCCTGCCGCGCCGGAAGGCGTGGCGGCGGGCAGAAGACGCAGACCCACCGCAGCCTGCCCCCGGCCGCCGGCTGCAGCGTGGGAATCTCCCTCTGAGAGCGGCAGCGCGGCGGCGGCGGCGGCCGTGGCGGCGGCGGCGGGTGGATGTGCTGGACGCCGTTGCCCGTGGACAGCTGGTCAGCGTTCGCCGGCGACCCGGGTGCGAGCAGGCAGGTCGTCAAGGCGACGAGGGCGATCGCTCTCATGGGTTCCATCCTGCCGGCCGCGGGCGCGTCGCCGCAGATTGCCACGCTGCGCTCCAGGCGCAATCATTGAACGGCACATCGGGAGGCTCGCCATGCGACCCCAGTCCGCCCTTCGCCTCGCCGCCGCCATAGCGCTCGCGGCCACCCTTAGCGCCGCCGACGCGGCGCTGGCCGGGGCTGCTTCATGCAGGTGCGACGCCCCCTACTCGCCCCACCGGGTGCGGAGCTGCTGTTTCAACAACGGACAATGGCGGATGATCTGGATGTGCACCCGGCCGCGCGATCCGCACCATCCCCGCCTCATCCCCAGGCCGTTGCCGTGCAACGGCCGGCGCTTTTGAGCCTGGCAAGCATCAGATATCGCCGCGGCCGCCGCCGTTGACGGCGAACAGCTGCAGCGTTCGCAGCCTGGCCAGGCGCGCGGCGTCGGGATTGTAGTCGGCGCGGCGGTCGGAGAAGAAGCCGTGGCCGGCGTCGTAGAGGTGGATCGGGATGTCGGGATGCCGCTCGGCGATCGCCTCCACCGTGGCCGGCGGAATGGTCGGGTCGGTGCGGCCGAAGTGCAGGATGATCGGGCAGCGCGGCGTCTCGTCCACCAGCTCCGGAATGCGGCGGCCGTAGAAGGCCGAGGCCGCCGCGACGCCCTCGCAGCGGCAGGCGGCGAGCCAGGTCGCGCTCCCGCCCCAGCAGTAGCCGGCGACGAACACCGGCGGCGCCAGCGCGGCGACGGCGGCCGCGAGGTCCGAGGTCACCTCGTCCCACGGCGCGGCCTCGGAATAACGCCGGCCGAGCCCCACCGCCTCGGCGTCGTAGCCTGCCTCGAAGCCGCGCTGCTGGCGGTCATAGAACGAGGGGGCGATGGTCTCATAGCCATCGGCCGCGAAGCCGTCCGCCAGTTCGCGGATGTGGGCGGTGACGCCGAAGATCTCCTGGATCAGCACGAGGCCGCCGCGGCGGGCGTCTTCCGGCGGCGCGTGATAGGCGCCGAGGACGAAGCCGTCCTTGGCGCTGGTCAGCGAGATCGCCTCGCCCATGGCGCTAGGCTTTCTCGAACAGCTCCAAGGTTCGCTTGCGCGCCAGATCCGCGCTTTCGGCGGAATGGCGGGCCGGATCCTCGTTGTTGAAGCCGTGGCCGGCGTCTTCGTAGATGTAGACCGGCACGTCCGAGTTGGCCCCCTGGACCGCCGCCTTCACCGCATCGGCCGGGATGCCCGCGTCGAGCCGGCCCAGGTGGACGATGGTCGGGCACAGCGGCTTCAGTGCGGCGTTGGCCTGGACCATGCTGCCGTAGTAGCTCGACGCCGCCGCCAGGCCGCCGACCTCGCAGGCAGAAAGCCAGGCGAACGAGCCGCCGTAGCAGTAGCCGACGACGCAGACCTTGCCGCGCGCGCCGAGATAGTCGCGGCAGGCGGCGATGTCGGCCAGCACCTGCTCGCGCGGGCTGCCCATCGCATGCGCCACCCCGGCCTTGATGCCCGCCTCGTCGTGATGGACGACGAAGCCTGGCTCGCGCCGCTCGTAGAGACCCGGCGCCACCGCCTCGAAGCCGAGCGAGGCCCAGCGGTCGACGTCGCGGCGCACGTGCTCGTCGATGCCGAAGATCTCCTGGATCACGATCACCCCGCCTTTGCGCTCGCCGATTGGCGCGGCGTGGTAGGCGGGAAACTCGAAGTGGTCGGCCGCCACCGACCTGATCTTGATCATCTCGCCCATGGCGCTCGCTCCCATTGCGGTTTGGGAGCTTCCCTAGGCCAGTCGCCGGCCAGGCTGCAACGGCCTTTGCTCAGCCTTGCCAGCGCCAGGTGACCAGCAGGGTGACGATCGTCGCCGTCACGCCGAGCGAGCCCAGCGCCAGCAACGCCGTGACTGCTGTTTGCTTCGCCGCGGTGGTGGTGATGCCTCCGCCGGCGATCGGCAGGCCCCGGCCGGCGCCGAAGACCGCCGCCAGCAGCAGCGACAGCCAGACCATGTAGAGGCTGGCCCAGGTCCCGTTAGCCAGGACGGCGCTCCAGATCGGCGCGAGCGCCAGCCTGGGCCACAGCAGGCCCAGCGCCAGCAGGAACGTGCCGCTCTGCACGCCGGTGAGGTGCGCCGAGAGGCCCAGGCGCGGGCTGCGGCAGCGCGGGATGGCGAATCCGGTCAGCAGCCCGAGCAGGAACAGCAGCACGCCGGTGAAGCACAGCAGGTCCGTGGCGACGATCATGGCGGCTCCAACTTACTGACTGAGCGTCGGTAAATACCGACCTCAAGTCGGTTCGTCAACCGTGCTATAGCGGCGCCATGGCCAGCCAAGCCGAACGCCGCGCCACCACCGTGGCCTTGATCCTCAGCCAGGCGCGCCGCCTGTTCACCGAGCGCGGCTTCGAGGCGACCAGCATCGATGACATCGCCGAGGGCGCCGGCGTGGCGAAGGGCGCCGTCTATCATCACTTCGCCGCCAAGGAGGCGGTGTTCGAGCGGGTGCTCGAGGACGTGCAGGCGGAGATCGCCGCCGCGCCAGTTCCAGCCGAGGCGCTGGCGCCGCGCGATCCAGCCGCACAGATCGCCGCCGCGACCCTGCGCTATCTGAGTGCGGCGAGCGAACCCGCAGTCAGACGGATCCTGCTGATCGACGGCCCGACGGTGATCGGCTGGCGGCGCTGGCGCGAGATCGACGACCGGTTCTTCGGCGCGGGCGCGCGCCTGGCGATGAAGTGGCTGCTCGGCCCCGACGCGTCCGACCCGGAGGTCGACGCGATGACCCACTTGATGATGGGCGCGGTGATGGAAGCCGCGCTCGTCTGCGCGACGGCGGACGACCCGCGGCAGAAAGCCGAGGAACTCTCGTCCGCCCTCGGACGGATGCTGGGAGGACTGGCCGGCGACGCGCGGCGCTAGACGTTGAAGCGGAAGTGCATCACGTCGCCGTCCTTGACGATGTACTCCTTGCCTTCGGCCCGCAGCTTGCCGGCGTCGCGGGCGCCGGCCTCGCCGCCCAGCCGCACATAGTCGTCATAGGCGATAGTCTCGGCGCGGATGAAGCCCTTCTCGAAGTCGGTGTGGATCACGCCGGCCGCCTGCGGCGCCGTTGCGCCGATCGGGACGGTCCAGGCGCGCGACTCCTTCGGCCCGGCAGTGAAGTAGGTCTGCAGGCCCAGCAGGGCGTAGGCTTCGCGGATCAGCCGGTTGAGGCCGGGCTCGGTGAGACCGAGCGTCTCCAGGAACTCGGCCCGCTCGTCCGGATCGAGCAGGGCGATCTCGCTCTCGATCTTGGCCGAGATGACCACGGACTTGGCGTGATCGCGTCTGGCCCGTTCGGCGACGAGCGCCGAAAGCGCATTGCCGTGTTCGGCCGAGTCCTCGTCGACGTTGCAGACATAGAGCGCCGGCTTCGAGGTGAGCAGCTGCAGCATGCGCCAGGTCTTCTCGTCGTTGGCGGAGACCTTGGCGGTGCGCGCCGGGCGCCCGGCGTTCAGCTCGGCGAGCGCGAGGTTGACCAGCCGCAGCGTGGTCGAGCTCTCCTTGTCGCCGCCCTTGGCGCGCTTCTCCAGGTTGGAGACCCGCTTCTCCAGGCTCTCCAGGTCGGCGAGCATCAGCTCGGTCTCGATGATCTCGAGGTCGTCGATCGGATCGACCCGCCCCTCGACGTGCGTCACTTCGCTGTCCTCGAAACAACGGGCGACGAAGGCGACAGCGTCGCAGTCGCGGATGTTGGCCAGGAACTGGTTGCCGAGCCCCTCGCCTTTCGACGCGCCGCGCACCAGGCCGGCGACGTCGACGAAGTTGATCCGCGCCGGGATGATCTCTTTGGACTTGGCGATGCGCGCCAGCTCGTCCAGCCTGGGCTCGGGCACCGCCACGTCGCCGACGTTGGGCTCGATGGTGCAGAACGGATAGTTCGCCGCCTGCGCCGCCGCGGTCTGGGTCAGCGCGTTGAACAGGGTCGACTTGCCCACGTTGGGCAGGCCGACGATGGCGACTTTGAGAGCCATAAGGTCCTTTCTAGGGCGTGCTAGGCGCGCGCCAGGGCTTGCGCGGCCAGATCGCGCCAGGCGCGGCCTTCGCGGCGGAATTGGGGGTTGGCGCGCTCGATGCGGCGATCGATCTCGGCGAGATTGTCGGCCGCTTCCGCCTTGCGGCCGACGCGGGCGAGGAAGGCGGCGTAGCGGCCAAGGGCCTCGAGGCCGGGCAGCCGTCCCGCCGCCCATTGGTACGCCGCGTCGGCTTCGGCGATGCGTCCCAGCGCCTCATAGATCCGGGCCTGGGCCAACGCGGTCGCCGGGTTGCGGGTGGCCTGGGCTTCGGTGAGCTGTTCGATCAGCGGCAGGGCCTCGTTCGCCCGGTCCAGCTCGATCAGCGCGTTGGCGCGCCCGAGCAGCAGGGCCGGATCGTCGGCGTAGATGCCCTGCATGGCCTCGCCGTAGAGCTGTTCGGCCTCGGCGTGGCGGCCGAGCGATGCGGCGGCGGCGGCCAGTCGCATGCGGTTGTGCACGGTCGGGGAGTCGTCGAAGGCCGCCTTGGCCTGGCGGTATTCGCGCGTGGGATCGAGCGCGTCGCGCGCCGCCATGCCCATGCGCTTGGCCCGCGTCCCGCCGGCCATCTCCGGGACCACGATCGCGATCAGGTAGACCAGCGCCCCCAGCATCGGCACGAACAGGATCAGGAAGATCCAGTAGAGCGGCTGATTGGTCCGCACGACGTGGACACAGAGCGCGATCACGATCAGCAGCGGCGCGACCGCGATCAGCAGCGAGGGGACCCCGAACAGGGACATTCCAAGGCTACCCACGTTGTTTCAGAACCGCCGGGCTATCCCACGCCCGCTCGCGGCGGGTCAATCGCCGCCCTCGCCCCGCGCCGCGGCTCTCGGGTCCAGTTTCGGCGCCGGCGCCAGGCGCAGCACCTCGGCCTGGTAGCGCTCGTCCTCGCCGGCGGCGAGCAGCGGCAGCGCCTCGGCGCAGGCTTCCAGCAGCGGGCGCACCCACTCGGTCACCTCCGCCTTGCTGAAGTCGGAGAGCACGTGACCCATCACCAGGTCCTTGTGGCCCGGATGGCCGGCGCCAAGCCGGGCGCGGCGGAAATCCTGGCCGATGTGCGCGGCGATCGAGCGCACGCCATTGTTGCCCGCCGCCCCGCCGCCGGTCTTCATGCGAAAGCGGCCGGGCGCCAGGTCGATCTCGTCGTAGAACACCACCACGTCGGCGGGGTCGGCCTTGTAGAACCGCATGGCCGCCGCCACGGCCTTGCCGCTGTCGTTGTAGTAGGTCTGTGGACGCAGGGTCAGCGCCTTCACCGGGCCTGCGGGCGTGGCGATCTGGCCCTCGCTGGCGAGACCCGAGAAGCGAGCGCGCTCAGGGCCGAACCCCCAGCGCAACTGGATCACCTGGCACGCGGCAAAGCCGATGTTGTGCCGGTTCTTGGCGTACTTCGGCTCGGGATTGCCGAGGCCGGCGAGGATCAGCATGGCGGCCTCGTCGAACCCCAAAAAGGCTCAGCCCTCGGTGGCGGGTTCGGCCTCGGGCGCTTCGCCGGCGCCGACATCGGCTTCCTCGGACTGCATCGCCGAGGAGGTGGCGATCGAGGCGACCGTCGCGTCTCGGACGTGGAGCTCCAGTTCGGCGCCTTCCGGCAGGACGATGTCCGCCGCACGGACGGCGTCGCCGATGTCGAGGCCGGTGAGGTCGACCACCAGTTCCTCCGGGATGCGGTCGGCCGGGACCATCAGCTCCAGCTCGTGGAGATTGACGTTCAGCGTGCCGCCACGCTTGATGCCGGGCGAGGCCTCGTGGTTGCGGAAGTGCACGGCCACGGCGATGCGGACCAGCTGGTGCGTATCGACGCGGTAGAGATCGAAGTGGGTCGGCTCGTCGGTGACCGGATGGAACTGCACGTCCTTGGCGATGACCGGCTGGGTTTCCTTGCCATAGCGCAGGGTCACCAGGTGGCCGAGCAGCTTGCCGGTGTAGAGCGCCTTGCGGAACTCGCTCTGCTTGATCGCGATCGCCACCGGCGCGTCCTTGCCGCCGTAGAGCACGCCCGGCACCTTGCCTTCGCGCCGCACCGCGCGGGACGCACCCGAGCCGGCGCGGTCGCGCACTTCAACGTTCAGAACGATCTCGGCCATCGCCTCGCCTCAAAATGCGAACCGCCGCGCAGGGACTCCCCGCACGGCGCCAACGGCCCCCGGGGAGGGGCCTGAAAAAGGGTGGGGCTAGATACACGCCCCAAGGCCGTGATGCAACGGGGCGTGCGGCGTCCGGTTCGCCGGGTCAGGTTCGGCGGCGTTTTCGCACCGGCCCCTTGTGGACGTGGGCGGTGGGGATCGTCATCGCCTTGGTGAAGACGTCGATCGGCACTGTGGACCAGGCCGACTTCACCACGCAGCCGCCGGTGTCCTTCAGCGCGTGCTGGCCGAGGCAGAACACGTCCTCGTAGTTCGGCTTGGCGACCGCGATGCATTCGTAGAGCGACAGCTTGGCCTCGGAGAGGCAGTGGTCGAGGAAGTAGTCGTCGGTGAGCCAGCCAAGGTGGCTGATGTCGTCGTCGCCCGCCTGGCCGATCGCCGCCAGCGCCGCCAGGGCGACGGCGCGGATGACCAGCGGGGAATAGGGCGGCGCCGCAGCCATGGGCGGCTGGGCGGGCTCGCCGCCGATCATGCGGTCGACGTCGGTGTGCGCACCGGCGCTGGGCCGGCGAAAGGCGCTGGAGAGCTGCTTCACCGCGGCGGCGCGGCCGTCGCGGTTGGCGACGTCGGTCAGCGACCAGGGCTGGTGCTGGATCGAGTAGGCGGCCAGCCGCACCCGATCGCCGGTGTCGAACACCTTCATGCCGCTCTGGGCCAGCGCGGCCTTGGCCAGCGCGGCCGCGCCGCGGGCGTCGGCGAAGGCGAGCACGTTCTTCGGGTCGGCGAAGATGCGACTGACGATGGCGTAGCGCTTCTCGGGCGTGTCGCCAGCGGCGCGCACGTCGGCGACGAAGGTGGAATCGTCCAGCGCGGCCGCGGCCCCGTAGGCCACCGCGCCACGACGCAGCTGCCCCGGCTCAAAGGCGACGCCGATGCGCAGGGCGTCGGCGACGCTCTGCGGATCGGTGAAGGCGGGCGAGATCGCCCCGGCCTGGGCGGCGTAGGTCTCAAAGGCGGCGGCGTCGTCGACCAGCCGAGAACCGAGCCCAACGTCCGGCATCGGCGGCGGGGGCGGCGGCGCCATGATGACGGGCGGCTTGGGTCTGGCGAAAGCGGGTGAGGCGGCGGCCGTCGCGAAAAGGCCCACGGCGGCGATGGCGAGAAGCAGCCTGGCGGCGCTGTACAACTTCATGCGCGAGAAACTCTCCGGCAGTCGACTCGCCCCCCGCCCTTCTTAGCACGCAGACCGGGAGCGTCAGTCAAACAGCTTGGAGACCGATTCTTCGTTGGCGATCCGCCGGATCGCCTCGCCGATCAGGTTGGCGCAGGTGACCTGCCGGATCTTGTCGCAGGCGGCGACGCTCTCGGTCGCCTCGATCGAGTCGGTGGTGACGAGCTCGGTCAGCACCGAACCGGTCACGCGGTCGACCGCCGCGCCGGATAGCACGCCGTGAGTGACGTAGGCCGAGACGCTGGCTGCGCCGGCCTTCACCAGCGCCTCGGCAGCGTTGCACAGGGTGCCGGCGGAATCGACGATGTCGTCGAACAGCACGCAGCGCCGGTCCTTCACTTCGCCGATGATGTTCATCACCTCCGAGACGCCAGGCCCCGAGCGGCGCTTGTCGACGATGGCGAGGTCGGCGTTCAGCCGCTCCGCGAGCGTCCGGGCGCGCGACACCCCGCCCACGTCGGGCGAGACGATTACCAGCTCGGCGGTCTTGCGCTCGCGCTGGCGGATGTCGGCGACCAACAGCGGCGTCGGCATCAGGTTATCGGTCGGGATGTCGAAGAAGCCCTGGATCTGGCCGGAGTGCATGTCCATCGTCAGCACCCGGTCGGCGCCGGCGCGGGTGATCAGGTTGGCCACCAGCTTGGCCGAGATCGGGGTGCGGCCGCCGGTCTTCCGATCCTGCCTGGCGTAGCCGAAATAGGGCATCACCGCGGTGATCCGCCGCGCCGACGCCCGGGTCAGGGCGTCGATACAGATCAACAGCTCCATCAGATTGTCGTTGGCCGGGAAGCTGGTCGACTGCACGACGAAGACGTCCTCGCCGCGCACGTTCTCCTCGATGACGACGAACACCTCGTTGTCGGCGAAGCGACGGATGTTGGCTTTGGTCAGCGGCAGATCGAGCACGCCGGCGATGTCGTGGGCGAGGCGGGGGTTCGAGTTCCCGGCCAGCAGTTTCATCGATCGACCGGCCATGTGCGCTTCCCCATCCGGTCGGCTTCTAGCAGCGCCGCGAGGTGGAGCAAGGCCCGGCGCCTGCGGTAAAGTCACCCAATGGCGCAACTATGGACAATGAGACGCATCGGGACGGCCGACCTCGAGCGGCTCGGCCAAGCCGACCCGCGACTTGCGGACGACCCGGCGCGCCGCCGACACCTCGGCGAGCTGCTCGGCGCCGGCATGAGCTGGGCGGCCGTCGCAGAGGACAAGGTGCTCGGCTTCGCGGTGGTGACGCGCCACTTCTACGCCTTCCCGTTCGTCGATCTGCTGGTCGTGGGCCAGAGCGAGCGGCGTCACGGCGTCGGTGCAGCGCTGATGGCGCAGTGCGAACGCGACCATGACGCCGACCGCATCTTCACGTCGACCAACGTGAGCAACGCGCCGATGCGCCGACTGTTGGCCAAGGCGGGCTGGCAGGCGAGCGGCCAGATCGACAACCTCGATCCGGGCGACCCGGAGCTGGTGTTCGTGAAATTCAGGGCGCCAGGCTGATCGCCGAGAGCAGGCGCCCGTAGTCGCGCTCGCCGCGGTGGACGGCGCGGCGGTTGGAAAAGAACCAGCCTTCCTCCGACAGCGTGTCGCGTCCGATCCACGCGGCGCGGGCGACGCCGGCCGCGGCCAGGCGCGAGAGCACATAGGCCGGCAGGTCGAACAGGCGCTTCTCGGGGCGGGCGCCAGGGGCGAAGAAGCCGTGGTTGGCGGCGTCGGCGGCGACGAAGGCGTCCAGGAACTCCAGCCCGACCTCGTAGGAGGCCGGGCCGATGCAAGGGCCGACCGCGGCGCTCATGTGGGCCGGATCGCCGCCGAGCGAGGTCATGGCCTCGACCGCCGCGCCGACGACGCCCGCCAGCGCGCCGCGCCAGCCGGCGTGCACTGCGGCGACGATATGCGCTTCGGGGTCGGCGATCAGCACCGGCGCGCAATCGGCGGCAAGGGCGCCGCAGACGACGCCGGGCGTTCGGGTCACGACCGCGTCGGCCCACGGGCGCCCTGTCCCGAACGGCGCTTCGGCGATCACCGCCATCGCCGAGTGGATCTGGTAGCAGGTGGCGAGCGCCGCGCCGTCCTGGTCCAGCGCCCGGCCCGCGCGGTCCCGGTTCTCGGCGACACACAGCGGGTCGTCGCCGGAGCCGAGACCGACGTTGAGGCTGTCGAACACGCCCTCGGAGACGCCGCCCTGGCGGGTGAAGAAGGCGTGGCGGATGCCGGGAAGCTCGGCCAGCAGCGGCGAGGTGAGGATCGGGGTCTCGCTCATGCCGCGTCCTCGAACGCCGGCGGCACGGGTCCGCTCCAGATCGCGGCGACTTTGAACAGCTGGCCCATCTGGTCCGGCGCGGTCAGCCTCTGGAGCTGGCGGGCGATCGTCTCGGACCGGTCCGGCCGCGCCTTCGCCAGCGCCGAGGCGCGCGCCTCGACGCCGAGGCGGCGTAGGAACTCAGCCTGAGTCAGCAAGGCCGCGGCGGCGCCGGCGGCGTGCGCCGCGGACAGCACGGCCGGGAAGTCGGCCTGGACGGTGAGGTCCGCCGCGCCGGGGGACTCCAGCACGTCCACCTTGCGATGCCCGGCCAGGGCCTGGAGCGTGTCGCCGCAGCCGGGCGCGTCGCGGCCGTAGTCGACCAGCAGCGCCGCGCCGCCCTGCTGCGAAAGGCGCGTCGCCAGGTCCGTGGCGAAGGCCTCCTGCGCCGGCGAGCGCTCGACGATGGTCCCGAGCGGCGCTTCCCCGAGCCGCACCGGGGCGGGCCGCAGCCCGAAAGCGAGGCGCCCGGCGTCGTCGAGGCCGATGACCCGCTCGGCCCATCCCGACGCGGTGCGCTGGAACTGGCGGGCAGGCAGGCAGTCGAGGAACTCGTTGGCGACCAGCAGCAGCGGCGCGTCGCTCGGCAGGTCACCGAGCGACGCGGCCCAACGCGGGCTGGCGTCGGACAGGCGCTCGGCTTGCGACGCCTGCAACGGCGCCGAGGCTTCGATCAGCCAGACTTCGATGGCCGCGCGGAACGCCGGAACCAGCCGCGATGCGCGCAGGATGTCCGACATCAGCGTCCCATCGCCAGGCCCGGCCTCGGCAAGCACGCAGCGCGCCGGCGAACCGAGGCCGCGCCAGGTCTCGATCAGCCAAAGCCCGATCAGCTCGCCGAACATCTGCGAGACCAGCGGGGCGGTGATGAAGTCGCCACGCTCCCCCAGCGCCGGCCGCGTGGCGTAGTAGCCGTCCAGCGGATCGTGCAGGCAGCGGGTCATGAAGGCGGCGACGTCGATCGGCCCCTCCGCCGCGATCTCCGCCGCCAGCCGACCCCCAAGACTCATGGGAGGCTCACGGGAGGCTCATGCCTGCTGCGGCTCGGGCGGCGAGGCGACGTGGAACGCGCGCCAGAGCAGCCAGGCGCCGACCAGGATCATCGGAATCGACAGCATCATGCCCATGGTAAGGCCGAGCGGAAAGTTGGGCATGCCCTCGTCGGGGTTGCGCACGGTCTCGAGCAGGATGCGGATCAGGCCGTAGCCGATCAGCCACAGCCCGGTCACCGCGCCCGGCCGCTGCAGCCATTTCAGTCGGTGGGTCGCAAAGCGCAGCAGCAGGAACAGCAACACCCCTTCCAGCGCGGCCTCGTAGAGCTGGCTCGGATGGCGCGCGGTCATCACCACGTCCCCTGGGCATTCGCCGCCGTTCTCCGCTGCGATGTGCCTGTTGCAGAAGATCATGCCCCACGGGAGATTGGTCGGCCGGCCCCAGAGCTCGCCGTTGATAAAGTTGGCCAGGCGCCCAAAGCACTGGCCGATCGGCTCGCAGGCGGCGACCAGATCGGCGACGCCGAGCAGCGAGACCTTGTTGGTGATGGCGAAGCCCGCCATCGCCAGCCCGACCCCGATCATCGCGCCGTGGAAGCTCATGCCGCCCTTCCAGACCTCGAACACCTCGAGCGGATTGGCGATGAGCTCGGCGCGCTGATCCGGGTTCACCAGCATGTAGAAGCAGATGTAGCCGATGCGTCCGCCCAGGATGACGGCCAGCGTGATCCACAGAATCAGGTCGTCGATCTGCGGCGCGGTGATGGTCGGTGGGCGCCCGCCCCAGAGCTTCTCGTTGCGGATCAGACGGACGCAATAGCGCCAGCCAAGCAGGATGCCGGCGATGTAAGCCAGAGCATACCAACGCACGGCGAACGGACCCAGCGTGAGCGATCCCAGATGAAGGGCCGGGATCGCCACGGCGACCGGGTCGAAATCGGGAAACTGTAGCGCCAAGCTGGCTCACTCTTCGGGACGGCGACGCGACGCATGGACGCGACGGGGGTTCCCTACCTGACAAGTCCTTCGCTTTCACCCGTCGTTTCCCATATAGGGGACCAATGCAGAGCCAAAATCCGCTTCTGGATGAGCTGGCGAAGGCTGCGAGCGCGGCGGTGGGCCTGGCCCAGGCGGCCGGCGACGAGGCCAAGGCCGCTTTCCGATCGGGCGTCGATCGCATGACCGCCGACATGGACCTGATCCGCCGCGACGAGTTCGAGGCGTTGAAGGCCGAGATCGCGTCGCTGCGCGCGGAAGTCGCAACGCTCAAACAGGCCGGCGAAGGCTGAGCGGAATTGTTCGCGTCCCGCAAGAAGCGGCTTGAGACGAAGCCCGCGAAGCAGATTAGGTTCAATCACCGGCGTCGGCGCTCTGCCAGCGCCATGACGCCTTGACCCGAGGTCCCATGGACGCCCCCCAACCGGAAGAAGACGACGTGCTGATCGCCCTCGACCCCCTGGACGTGGTCGAGCGCGTGCTGATGGCCGAAAACCTCAGCTTCGACCGCACCGAAGACGGCGACCTCGCCTTCACCCTGGCCGGCGACTGGAAGGACTACGAGCTGTGGTTCGCCTGGCGTCCCGAGGCCGACTGCCTGCAGCTGTGCCTGTCGATCGACCGCCGGGTCGAGAAGACGCAGCGCGCCGGCGCCTGCGAACTGGCCAACCTGGTCAACCAGCGCGTCTGGGTCGGCCACTTCGAGGTTTGGAGCGACGATGGCGAGGTGGTGTTCCGCCACGCCATGGCGCTGCCCGAGGGCGAACGGCCGACGCTGGCGCAGGCCGCCTCGATGATCGACGCGGCGATGGAGGCGGCGGACCGCTTCTACCCGGCGTTCGACTTCCTGCTGGCGTCGGACAAGTCGCCGGAAGAGGCGATCGCCGCCTGCATGTTCGAGACCGTCGGCCAGGCTTGAGCCTGGGCTGCGCGGATGACGCCGATCCTGCTTCTCGGCGCCGGACGTATGGGCGGTGCGTTGCTCGCGGGCTGGAAGCGCGCTGGCGCCTTCCCGTCTGATCAGCTGATGATCCGCGATCCCGCGCCCAGCGCCGCGGTGCTGGCGTCCGGCGCGCTGATTGATCCCGATCCCGCCGCGATGGGCCGCGCCAAGACCGTGTTGTTGATGGTGAAGCCGCAGATGTGGCGCGAGGCGGCTGCGGAGGTCGCGGCGAGCCTGGCGGCGGACGCCGTTATCGTCTCGATC
>JGI12269J14319_10004049_pt1 | contig 13538 bp, 15 predicted proteins | sample PeaSoiSIISIP2007_FD_14319 | JGI IMG/M metagenome (IMG submission 14319) | reverse complement strand
GGGAGCCGGGAGCCGATATTGTTGTTCCGGCGTCGTTTTTGGCTGGAGCGGCGCTTGGGCCTGTCGGGGGTTTTGTCGGTCATGGAACATCGTTTCGATGAGGGTTGAGTTGGAATTGCCGGTCCTTGGCTTCGTCCGCCGTGGGCAGCGCGTCCAGGCTGATGGGGGCCATGAATTCGTTGACTCTGGCAAGTTTCTGTTTGAGCTGGCCGGCGAGGCTGTACACAGCGCCGCAGCGGTCAACGAGAATATACCCGCTGTCTCCCCTGGCGAGGAGGTAGCCTGCGTCTTCGAGTGCCGTTCTGAAGGCCTCGGGGTTTTCCGCGGCAGTCTTGAGGGCGGCAACCTGGGCCTTCATTGCGGTGATGCGGACATCGGTGCGTCTGGCCTGGCGCCCCTCGTCGCGGTTGAACACGGGGCCGGGAGGATCCGGCTGCGCAACGGCCTTAGCTTTGTCGCTCTTGTCCGGCACGCGCGCCTGGCCGAATTCCTGTTCCATGCGACGGCTGGCCAGTTCATGTTTGCGATAGTTATCCGTGTTGCTCCACAGGGTCCAGGTGTCGACATCCGTCCGCTGCCAGACGACGTGAAGGTAGGAGCGCTTCCCGTCCTCGTGGAGAACGACAGCACGGAGGCGCTGCTGGAGACCAAGGTTCTCACCCAGGATATCGGCAGCGCGAAGCCATCGGGAGATCGTCATGGGATCGCCGGCGGCGGGACAGATCTGGGCGTGATAGAGACCTTTTGTACCACGAGTCACTTCGGACAGGCACTGCCACTCGAGGAAGATGTCACGCAGAGTGGTGGGATAGGGCAGCTCCAGCACCAGGACACGCTTGTCCCCTTTCGGCTGCAGAAGCGTTTGAGCCAACTGGTGGGGCGCGTCCCTGCAGATTCCGATGACGATCATAAGCGCGAACTTAGAATGATTCGGTGGTCAATGGTGGGGGCTGGGTCACTGCTGGAGTCCTTTGGTTATCGCGGTTGCCGCTATCTCAGGGTTGACCCCACTCAGAAAGAAATGGGCTCTTGAGAAGAGGGTGCCGTGTAGAAGTGTTCGTCGGTTTCCGAAGGCTGCCCGTTCTCATCGAAGACACGGCCATCATGCAGACGGAACCACGTGCCTTCCTTAGCGCTCTTCCAAAAATAGACACGATGCACTTCCTTTGGATCGAAGCCAAAAAAGGCGATGGGGTCTACTGATGAACTCTGCCCCGAGGCTTTCTTCAAAGCCAGGAGGTTGGTCATGATACGAAATGCTGTTTTGGCATCGACGATCAAGGGGCGGCTCTTTGGTTTGCGGAAATCAGCGGGGCGTTGGTTTCCGTATCCTTCAACTGTTGGCTGCGCACGCAGACTATAGAGTTTCGATGTGTGAATGAAAACGCCAAGGCGCCCCTCGATAGTTGGCCAAGCTTGCGCGATCCTGCGCGGAAGTCAACGGTAAAACGGTAGCGGACTACGGGTTAAGGAAGGCTTAACCCCACGTGGTTTTTCAGAAGCTGTTTCTGACGGCGCACACGCCTCGTTCCACGGGAGGGCTGCGCCCTTTTATTTTCCGGTGTCGTGTTCGAAGGTGTAGATCGCTTGGGCCTTGCTCATCAAAGCATCGACATCGATATACCGGGCGTCATCGGGTGCGACGCGGGTGTTTTGGTGCGCACAGTAATGCAAGAGATCGGCGATGATGCGCGAGACATTGTTGCTATTTTCATCGGTGACGTAGACCATGTCGGGCGCGGCATTGATCGTTTCGTAGGCTTGGAGGACGCGGTCGCCGCGCTCCCAGGGTTTCAGTTCTTCGCGGGCCATGGCGGATGCCCTCCTAAGAGATATTATGCTGGCATCGGCATCGCGGCAGACACAAGATAAAACTTCCCATGGAAATTCAGTGACGGTCAAAGGACGAAGCGCGAAGGCTTCGGCTTGAGCGCCCGAGTGTTGTACTCCGGTGCCGCACCCGGGAAGGGGAGGAACGGGCATAGCGCCGGCAGATGGTTCGCGATGAAGCGCGAAACCTTCGGGTGCTGGACCAAGAACCGGCTGATCACTGCAACTTTCAGGAACCGGCTCTGTGTGTGCTGCATGAACACAGAGCCGCTTATTTTCCCCTTCGGGGAACATCGGGGTCATCCCACCGTTGCTCCTGCTCTTTCTCGAAATCCTCCGCCCAGCCGGATTCCTTGCGGGCGAGATCGATCGCCTTTTGCCGTTCGCGCAGGCGGCGCGCGAGTTCCTCGTCGTGGACCTTATTGCGGTCACGTTGCTCGGCCTGGTGCTGGTCGCGCAGCGCCTTCAGTTCGTCGCGCATCCGGTTCAGTGTGTCGTCGCGACTTTCGTCGAGGCTCTTGATATAGGCGCGCCGGTCGTGCGCCTGCTGCGAGCGGAAGAGATCGATTTCCTCCTGCCGCTCGGCCGCCTTGGTTTCTTCATCTTCGGGCTTGAAGAATTTGCGCAGGGCTTCCCGGACGCCCTTTCGGGGCGCGTGCCGGGCAAGCTCCGCCTGCAGCTCTTCCCGCTGCTGGAAGTCGAAGGCCTCCATCTTGTCGACGTTTCCGGCCGCGAGCTCTTCGGCCTTCTGTCCGATCAGGAGAGCTTTGGCCTTTTCCGCCTCGGCTGCCGTCTTGATGAATTCGCGGTTCTCGCGCTGCTGGCGCTTGAAGATCCGCTGGCGGATGACTTCAATCTCCGGATCGATCGTGGGCTCGGGCTTCGGGGGCGGCGGTACAGCTGGCTTCTGGAATTCTTCCTTCAGCTTCTGGTCGCGCACGTCGGGCGCGGCTGGCGCGACCGGCTCTGGGGCTTTCGGGGCATAGGTGTCGAAGTTGACGCCGGGCTGTTTCGGTGTGATCGGCACGTGTGGAGCACGTTCCTTGATCCAGGTCGGCTTCGGGCCTTCGGCAAGGTCAGGCACCTTCGGCTGCGGAGGTGCTGGCGGGGAAGGCGGCGCCGGCACCGTGACCGGACCCCTCGGGGAGTAAGCGCCGTAATCGTACCCTTTCTTCTTTCCGGGTTCCGCGGGCTGCTGGGCTGCGGCCGATGCTTCGGTCTGGCTGGGGGGCGGCGGCAACTGCTTGCTTTCCCACTGGCGCTGAACGTAGGCAACGTAATCTGCAAAGTCGTAGCGGCTTTTGTTAGCCCATTTCTCATAGCTATTTTGGGCGCTTTCAAGGTGAGCCGGGCTCAGGTTGTCGACACCCCCGGTTTGCGCCATCCACGGGTCGGAAGGCAATGGCGCGCGGCGGTTCTCAAGGGGTGCTGCCGGAGGCGCAAGTACCGGCTCCGTAGGGGCGTAAGCCGCGTAATCGTAGCCCTTCTTCTTGGCGGGTTCCGCAGGCTTCGGCTCGGGCGCGGGGGCCGGGGTTTCGGCCGGTTTGGGGATCTCGACCTTCGCGGCCATCTCCGGCGGGAGGAACTTCGACGGCTGCTCCTTCGGGGCATAGGCGGTCAGATCGATGGGCCGGGGCTGGTTTTCCGGGGCTGGCGGGGGTTGAACGGGCGGGAGCGTCGCTTCGGGCGTCAGGAATTTGGACGTTTGCGGGACCTGTTTCTCGGCTTTTGCGGCCCGTTCCCCTTGCACGGCCTTGGCCTGTTCGGTGTCCGGCAGGGCCGCCATATCGATGGAGGCCATGAAGGCCTTGTATTCTTTGCCTTTTATGTCAGTGAGGTGCTTGGAGAGGCTGTAGATCTCCCCCTGCTCGTCCACCAGGACGAAGCCCCGCTTGTCGCCCCTTGCCAGAACATACCCTGATTCTTCGAGGGCGTTCTTGAAAGCCTGGGCGTCATCGCAGGTTTTCCGGATACCGGTGATCTGCGCCTTGCGCTCGTCGAGGGACATCTCGGCGGGCTTCGCCGGCGCGGCGTCGGGAGCGCCGGGTTGTTGGGCGCTGAGGACCTTCGCTTCCTGTAGCGCCTTGGCTTCCTCTATGGTGGGGAGCCGGTCGAGCGGAACGTCAGCCATGAAGGCGTCGACCTGCGCCTTTTTCATGCCCTGGAGATTTTTGGAAAGGACGGAATACACCCCCGCCTGGTCCACAACGAGATAGCCGCGATCACCCTGGGCGAGGATATAGCCCGCCTCTTCGAGGGCCGTCTTGAACGTCTGCCCGTCCGCCGCGGCGGCGTGGAGCTCCTGGATCTGCTCCTTGCGGTCCTCGACCGTCACGGGGGACCGCTCAGCCGTTTGGGCTTCGAAAAAGTCGTAATCCTGACGGGGGAATTCCGGCTGTTTTTCGCGATCGCGCTTGGCGTGTTTTCCCGGCACGATCTCGTGCCCGAACTCCCGCTCCAGCCGCAGGCTGGCCTCTTCGTGTTTGAGGTAGTTCTGACTGTCGGAGCGCAGCGTCCCGGTCTCGTAGTCCATCCGGCACCAGACCACATGGAGGTGCGCCCGCCCGTGCTTCTCGTGCATGACCACAACGCGGTCTTGCCCCTGGAAACCGAGTACCTCTTCCAAAACGTCAACGGCGCGCTTTTGCTGTTCCGGGGTCAGGGTGTATTGCTCGGCGGGATCGATGTTGGCATGGTAGAGCCCCTTCTTGCCCCGCGAGCCTTCGGAGAGGGTTTGCCAGCAGAAGAAGGCGTCGTGCAGGTCGGCGACGGGATGCTGAATCTCCAGAATGCTGACGCGCTCGTTCGTATCCACCCGCTGAAGGTGGTACGCAAGCTGTTTCGGAGATCCCCGCGAGCAGCCCTTAATGATCAAACGTTCGCGCCCCCGTTCGGACGCTTGCCGAGGGCTTGCAGGATGGCTTCCTGGATCTCGACGTAGTTGCGGAGGGCGGTGTCGACCGCTTCCGGGACGGGCATACCCTGGCGGTTCAACTGGTAGGCGATCTGGTTGAGGTTGTTACCGGCCCGGCGCTCCAGATCCCAGGTACGGCGGAGGGTCTCGTGATCGACGAGACTGCCGGAGGAGGAGCCGTCGGCGTTGAGGGCGGTGCTCAGCAGCCAGGGACCCTTCTTCATACCGGCTGCCTTGGCCTTCGCGGCGATGGCGTTAAACTGTTTCGACGCGCAATAAAATTTCAACTGCTTGTCTTGAGTGCGGCGTTGTTTTCGTTTCTTGGCCTGGGGCGGCTGGGCCGGGTTGGGGCTGTCGTCCTCGGGTCGTTCTGTCATGGGGCCTCCTTTCAGGGGGGAATGAAACGGACCGAATGGGCGCTCAGTAATCCTGCAGGAGGACCGGCAGGGGCAGCAGGTCCTCCGACCTGAGGTCTGCCCCGAGGGCGGTCAGGATGTCGATGCGAAGGCGCCCATAGGCGGCGATACATTCGCCCATACGGGCGCGGTTGATCCCCTGTCTGGCGATGGCGTCCTGGTAGAAGGCGGCGTGCATTTCCGCCAGATCGACGCAGCGCTCCAGAAGATGGGCGGGTAGCCGCTTGACGAGGTGCGGGGGCAGTTTCATGGCGGCGGGCGGAACGGCGGCGAGGGTGGCAGCGGCGAGGACGAGAGGGTCATTGGCGTTGGACTGGCGCGGGGTCATGGGGTCTCCTTTGAGTTGCCGTTAGCGGGACCGTCTAAACGGCCGCCCCGCCTCGCCGCGGTATCGGTGCTGGGGCGCGGTAGCAAGCCCCAAGGCACCGCCAGTTCGAAAGGGCCAGCGGAGGCCCTTGGGCGCGTCGCACGCGCCTGCCGCACAGGGGTGCGGCTTGGTCTTGGCAGGGGTCCGCGGGGTGCAACCCCCGTCTTTTTGTGGAGGGAAATCCAAAACGGGAGGGCGAAGCATCCTCCCTTTTGGCAAGCGTGAAAGAGTACTCTTTCACATGGCTTGCTTACCGCGCAACTCCAGGATTTCCGCGTATTCAGAAGTTTACCATAATGCTGCGGGACGGACAAGGATACCGTTATTCCCTCGCAGGCTCAGGGGTTTAATTTTGCCGCTGGGGGTTCGCTGTGGCTACCTCTGAGCGTAGCTGATTCGCATTGACGGCTGGTTAACGAACGGTGGTTCGCGCATTTGGGTTGACGGTGCGCCGGACTGTCAGATCTCTGGGTCTGGTCAGACACGCTATAACTGGGCAGGTTATGGATGGGATGATCCGGGCACCGTCTGCTTAACTCTGCCCCCTTACGCGTCCCCAGTCAAGCTCCGTAGGACCCGATTGAGCGCCCCCTACTGCGCCCCTTCGCAGGCATCTTCGGGCGGCTTCTTGCCGCCTTTTTCTCCGCTATGCGATCTGGAGAATAGTAGCTGGAGTCGTAATTACTCCTGTTGCCCGTCTCCGCCGCTGCTGGTTCTTCCGGCCCCTTTGGGCGCATAGGTCGAAAGGTTAATCGGTCGGCTTGGGGCTGCCGGTGGGATTGTCGACGGTGCCACGGACTGCATTGCGTTACGGGCAGGCACCCTAATTGTGCCATTTAGGGGCTGTCGAACCGGGCACCGTCGGCCCGAACTCTGCCCCTCCCCCGCCGTCTTGTCAACTCCGCCCGGATATCCGATGGGCTCTATCTCAGTGCTCCTCATCAGCCGGGTCTTTCGGGGCGTAGGTATTCGGGTTGTAGTTCGACTTTTTCGGGGGCTGTTCCGGTGCGTCTTCCAGTCCCTTGGGCGCATAGGTCGACAGGTTAATCGGTCGGCTTGGGGCTGCCGGTGGGATTGTCGATGGTGCTGCGGGCGGTTCTTTCGGCGAATAGGCTGCCGGGTTGTAGTTCGAGTTGGTGGGCGCCTGTGGAACGGCTTTCCTGGGCGCTTCCGGCCTCGCCTGTTTGCTCGGGTCGATGTAAGGGTTCAGGTCGTAATATAGCGGCCAGTAAAGCGTCGGGTATTCCTTGCGTAGGCTTTCGAAGGCGTCCTGCAGCTTCCAGTAATCGACGGGGATCAGGTAATAGGGATGGGGCGCTGGGCTCAAAAGGATGGCGTTGGAGTTGCCCATGTTCAGGATCTCATCGGTTGTCATAAGCTCGCGGCCGGTTTCGCTGTAGCTGACGCTCTCACCCTCGCTCCGGCTGTGGCTTTTGTCGCCCACCGAAGTACCCTTATTTTCGCCCTTGTTCTTGACGCGGACGGTATGTTTTCCGAGGGTCTTGCTGAGGTATTCCGCGGTCGATAGGTCATTGATATTGCAAAACCATTTGTACGCGCAGTTGCTCACAATGTCGTTCGAGGCTTCTCCGTAGACTTCCTTGAGTTGGGCCATGTTCTGTAGGATTAGGGCGTAGTCGATGCCATAACCGGACATAGTGGCGATAGAGATATCCAGTTTACCGAGGGCGGCGAATTCGTCGATCAGGAAGAGGCAACGGTATTTCGCCCCGGGCGGTTTTCGGCGGAAAGTCTGCATGCCGGCCGTGATTATCAACCGGAGCCATGTGCGCTGCGTTTCGACACGATCGGGCGGGATGACGATGTAAAGCGTCGTCGGCCGGTTCTGTCCTGCCCCGGTCAGGTCGCTCATTGAAAATGACGACGTGGCCGTGGCTGCCTTGATCTGCGGGTCGGACAGGAATTTCGTAAAGCGGCCGAGGTTCGAAATCACCCCGGAATATGTCTCGGGGGCCATATCCAGGAAGGTCGCCGCATTCTCCCGGATCGCCCCGTCGAAAGCCTCGCTTGCAACCATGTGGATCAGGAATTCGTCCCGAAGCTGTTTCCGGGGCAGGCTGACGATCTCGCGGGCCCGGGCGAGCGTTTTGGTTTCCTCGTCCTGGTCGGCAAGCCAGAGCAGCACGGCCGTCAACAGGCTCGAAGCGTTCTCGGTCCAGAAACCGTCCTTCCCGCCCCTTTCCTGCGGGCAGATGGCGGCGGCGAGAGACTGCGCGACGGCGACGGCATTGCGATCAGATGCGTCCAGTACGTCGAGAGGGTTGAAGGTCGCGAACGAAATTCCGAGGGCGGCATAGGTGGATGCCAGCTCGCCCCACGGGTTGATGACGTGGACGTGATGATGCTGTGCCCGGGCTCTAGCGGTGATGGCCGATAATTCGCCCTTGGGGTCGAGGCAGATGACCGACATGGGCGTTTTGCCGAGCCCGTACTTGAGCAGCGTCGGCACGATGACGCGGGTTCCTTTCCCTGCCCTGGTCTTGGCAAAAATTATGGAATGACTTTCGGGGCGGCTGTATATCGCCCCGCCGTCGGCATCGTAGTTCGGAGAGGCCATTTTGCCGAAGAATAGCCCGGTACTTGGATCGCCCCTCGTGCCGCCGCTGGGGCTCATGAAATCCGCTGTCCCGAAGTTGCCGGAGAGCGGTTCTTCGTCTGGCGCTTCGGGCGCTTTTGGGGCGGCATTATCGAAAAAGATCGACCCTAGAATGACGAAGATGGCGACGGCGGCTACCAGAATAGCGCCGATGGGATGGTCCTCGAAACGGTCGGCGCTGTTCATGAAATAGAGCGCCTCGGCGCCTGCGACGCCGAGCACCACGACGATAACAGTGAGGGCCTTGCCGAAGCCTCTTAACTTTTTGAATATGCTTGTGGATAACACGATTGTTTCCCGTGAAATCAACGGGTCGGAAGACCCCCTTTCTGGAATTCGGGTCGTTCAATTCGTCGATCCGGGCACACCGCTACTGTCCAAAGGACCGGTGCCGGGATGAAGCCGGGGCGAGGCATGGTCAGAAGGGGCCTTCTCCCCCCTCCCCTGCGCTTGCCAGCGGGTCTGGCAGCTTCTGGTCCGGGGCACCCTGGGTGTCGCAAAAACGGTTCCAGAGCTCGCGGTAATAGCCAAACCGCGCCGGGCCGGTGATCAGCCAGTGGAGCTGGTCGTGAAGCTCGTTCAGAAGGATTTGGTTAAGCACCCTGGGTGGCGGCAGCGGCTCAACACCAGCAGCCGTCGCCCGTTTTTGTTCGAGAAATTCGGTCAGGCGAATGAATTCGCGGGGCACGTCCAGTTGGACGGCCACGGTATCGTCTGGGTTCAGACGATTGTTGATGGAATCCGCGGTCTGGCGGCATTCCTGCATCTCGGGGGTTTTATGGAAAAGCTTGGTTAGCCTTTCCTCCGGGGTCTCGGGCGTGGGATTCCCGGCTTCCTTCCCCTCATCGGAGTTTTCATATTCGGAAAGAGCGGCGAGATCTTCCTCGCCCAGCTCGTCGCGGTTATCGCTTGCAGGCATCCGGGGACTCCTGTTTCGGATTGATGGCCGGCGGTTATCGCGCCGACCGGCGTCAGATCCTTTGGTGTAAGGTCATAAACGCTAATTCGCTAAGTTTAGCGAATTATACGGCCCGACTCTTCGGGCCCGTCAGTCCTTTGCGCGTTCTCCCACGCTTCGACGGCGCGGACGAGAAGCTGTACGTTCTTGAGCCTTGCTTCAAAGGCCAGTCGTTTAAAGCGATCGCGAAACTCTGAGGGCACCTTGAAGTTCAAATCCACAAGGGTTTCGGTAACCGTCTGGCCGCGCTGCAGCGATCCTGCGATGGCCACGGGGGCTTTGGTGGCGACCAGGGTGCTGGCGTCAATGCTGGCTGGCTTCTTAGGCATAGGCTTTCACTTTCCTCGCGCCGTTCGCGGCTTCGCTACTTTTCGCTAATTCGCCCAGGCGCTTCTTCGTGTGGCCCCACAGTTCGGCCATCTCGGCTGCGGCAGGACCTCTGGGGTTTATTTCCGGTGCAGTGCGTCCGTCGGTCATCGAGGCTGCGTAATCGACGCGGTCGTGCACGACGGACTGGAACACCTGCCCATGCTGCGATAGCGCCGCGATCGTCTGGACGGTGATCCGGGCGTTTGCTTTGGCCTGCGTCAGGACGAACACGAAGGGCGTGGCGGATTGCTTGACTAAGTCAAGTGTCGCGCCCAAGGACCACAGGTCGTTGGGGCTAGGCCGCGTCGGAATGAGCACCAGGTCGGCGAGCTTGAGGACCTGGCGGTTTTGCTCGGTCAACGCCGGGGGCGTATCGATAAAGCAATATGCAAAGCCCGCCTTGGCGAGCGCGTCCAGTTTCTCCGGGAGGTCGCGAAGGTTCAGAGGCGCTAGCTGGGGCTTCTCTGCTTCGCGGATGTTCCACCAGGTGGCCAGCGTCTGCTGCGGGTCTGTGTCGATGACAACGGCGGGGCCGTTTTCCGCCAGTTCAGCGGTGACGGCGAGATGCGTCGTGAGGGTGGTCTTGCCGCTGCCCCCCTTCTGCGACGTGATTACGACTGTTTTCATTGATGTCCCCAGCGGCTAAAGTCGACGAATCCTTCGCTAATTCGCCTTTTCGCTAACACTAGCGGAAAGGCGAACAACAGGGAAGGGTAATGTTTTGGGCGGCACCGCAGAGGTCTTGGACCGACGCCGCAACCCCGTTGACGGCTGGGCGGTCTACGCCTACAGATTGACGATGGACAAGTGGATACCCTGCGGCGATAAATTCATTACCGGCGATGTAATCCGCTGGGTTGAGCCTGTCTGGAAGCCGAAGCAAAAAAAGACGGAGAGGGGCGAGAAAATCGGCTATCGCCTCATTGTCGCGCAGGTCATGCGATGCGATTCCGAGTGGGTGTCCCTGGAAGTGATGGATTGCAAGCATCAACTGCTCGACGGCTGGAAGGCCGACGCGCTCGACGGCCTTATTCGCCGGCGCCGCGGCCCGATAGGGCAAGGAGGCGCTCAGCGCGCCCTCGTCGGCGACCAGGAGGCCCGGGCGATTACGGCCTCCCGCTACCTGAACGAGCCGGAAGGCCCGGCTGCCGAGGCACCGAAGGCAGACGCGCCGCATCCGGACAACTGGCCGCCGGCGTTACCGCGTGGCGGCGGCGCAGCACGCTCGCCGCGCAAGGGTTACAGGCGCGGCCGGAGCGGCCCGAAAACAAGGCATGTCCCAAAGGGCAAGCGATGAACGGAGGGCGCTCACGGTAGCGGGGCGAGGCCACTGCCTCGCGTGGGCAGGCGCTGACGGCGAAGCCGCTCGCGCTCTGGCGGTCAGCAAGTTTATCGACTGACGCTAATTCGCGAACATTAGCGAATTAGCGAAAAGGACGTGGTACGGATTTCAGCTTCCACTGCGGAGCTAATGAGCGCAGGCGGGCCAGGGATGCTGCTGCATTCATCGCATTATCGAGGTCGCGTTGCGCGTTTTCCGCATGGGCCTTGTCCTCGACAGCGAAGGCTTCGGCTGGAACTGTGGCAACGAGGTTGCCCTCTTAGTACCACTGCGCCGAACCATCGGCGCGCTCGACGGCAGGGCTGTCCTCGCGATGAAGGAGGCAGTTCTGATACCACTGCTTGGTACCGCGCATTCAACGGCGGGGCCGTCTTCGCGATGCGGTACGCCATTCCGGAACCATTGTTTGGTGCCGTTAGAATCTGTGCGGTTGAACGGGGAAGGGTCCATGGTTGATCGCTCCTGTGCAGAGTAACTCTAAAGCGATTCGTGTTTCCAATCAAAGCAGGACTGAGGGGGAATTGAGGGTTATCCACAGTTCCGTGCCGCCTGTGCGGCTTCTTGTCAACTTGGGCTAGGGAAGCCGTTCCAGCCCCTTCGCCAGCCTTGGGGCGCTACAGGTCTGAAACGGCCCCTTATTGAGTCTATAAGAAGGGAATGAGCTTAAGTCTTTGATGTTGCTAGGGGGGCTCGGACAGATTCTGTCTGAGTTCGGACAGTTTCAGTCTGAAAACAGTCAGAAAGATGTTGTGTTTTTGTCTGAATTCGGCAAGACTCCTGTCTGTTTACGGACAAAAACGCGGGGCAGAAATGACTGAAAACAGCCAAGTTGCAAAGGCCGTCAAGGAGAAGCGGGGCATTCCCGTATATCGCACGAACCCAAGCATTCCGGGCGAGCATGAAATCAAAAAGATGAGACGGACCAAGCTCGGCGATGATCAAAAGGGCCTCGTTGTCGATAACGGGACAGGCGAGATTTTAGGGCACGGCGGCGCGATGATCTACGAGTGGGAAGAAGTCGACAAAGAGCGGTTTGTAAAGCTCTATCTGGCGGGTCTGAAACAGGCGGCAGGTCTCTCGAAGGCGGGCCTTGCCGTTTTCGAGATCGTGTACAACGAGATGAGAGGCAAGCCTGGAGAGGACAGCGTGCTGCTCGGGGTGGATATGAGCAAGCTGGAGGAGAGGACCTTCAACCGTGGATTGCGGGAGCTCTTGGAGAAGGAATTCCTCTACCGCAGTACCCTCGCCAGCATGTTCTTCGTGAACATCCGCTTCATGTTCAACGGCGACCGGCTTGCCTTCGTGAGGGGATACCGCCTGAAAAAAGAAGATCCGCGGCAGCCGCGGTTACCGCTGGAAGATCCGCCTGCGTTACCGAAGCCGGGTAAAGCCGCGGAAGAGCCCAACGGGTGATAGCACAGATACGCTAATTCGCTAAACTTAGCGAATTAGCGTATAGGTCGGCTTTCAGGGCTGCCCGTCACGTGCGAGCGGTTCCCCGGTGCAGCGGCACAACGTAATGGCTAAGGATTAATGTTTTGCTGCTTCCTTCAAGCGGTAGTCGACTCTTTCACGACATTCGCTGCAAGGTGGAAAGGGCTTGCCCTTCACCATCGTAATTTCTTTGGGATGTTTGATGTGGTTAACCACCGTGTAGAGACCAGATGTGTGACATATTTCACCAGTCGATGGCATGTGAACTCCTTTAAGTCTGATTTGAACCGAGGCGATGCTACGATTTTGCGGTGACCTCGTCAACCCTCTCAAGGCCCTCGCGCCATGTGCCGGGCAACGCCCGCAAGGCGCTTCTCGGCGAGCTGGCAGTACTTCTGTTCAAGCTCGATCCCGATATAGCGGCGCTTCGCCAGGGCGGCTGCGACCGAGGTGCTTCCGGAACCGGAGAAGGGGTCAAGGACCACGGCGCCGGGCTGCGTGAAAGCCTGGATCACAGGCTTCAGCACGCGCACGTCTTTCTCGGTCGGATGCGAACGGTTTCCGGAATAAGCCCACGGTTGCACATCGTCGAACGGCTCCGGCGGCGGGGCAGGGCGCCCCTTGGCCAGCACGTAGGCCTGCTCGTGGAAACGATTGCAGAAGCGCGCACTGGATGCGTAGCTCTTGCGCCACACGATGTGATCGACAGGCGTGAATCCAGCCGCTTTCCAGGCGGCCATGAACGCATCGATGGCCTGCCAGCCATAGAACGAGACACAGAGCGCATCCGGCTTCAGGACCCGGTAGATTTCCGGAAAGGCTGAGAGCACCTTCCCGGTGTCTTCGGTGCCGTCGTTCTGGACGCTGCGGCCGGAGCGGTCGCGGTAGCGCACGAAGTAGGGCGGATCGGTCAGGACGAAATCCACGCTGGCGGCAGGGATGGTCTTTAGCACCTCGGTGCAGTCGCCATGGATGATGCGGTTCATCTGACACCTATGGGCTTCAGCAGCTCGATGTTCTTCTCGGCCTGCTCCTTCAGGTATGCGGAAAGGCTGGGCGCTTTGTCGCTGAGGACCTGTGCTGCCAGGCGCAAGCGGTATGCGGATTGGGCGAGCTCGATTTCGATGTCTGTCATTTAAAAGCCCTCCAGCTCGTCGTCGAACAACTCGGCTTCGTGCTGATCGAGGATGTCGGAAACTTGATCGGCGGTTTCGTTCAGGCTGAATTCTTCGGTATCCATGTTCTTGCTCCTTTTCGCGTTCAACATGGCCACCGTCCAACGGACCCGCGG
>JGI12269J14319_10004047_pt1 | contig 13540 bp, 9 predicted proteins | sample PeaSoiSIISIP2007_FD_14319 | JGI IMG/M metagenome (IMG submission 14319) | reverse complement strand
TGAGCGCCAGTCCCGGAAGGCAGCCAAGAAGCAGCAAAAGATGTTGAACAAGGCCAACAAGAAACAGAGAAAAATGATGAAGAAGTACGAGAAGGCGCAACGGAAGGCGGCCAAGAAGGCGAACCGCCGCTATAGGAAATAGCCTCTCGAGTTTTCGTAACCATTCATCACAAAACCGCAGTGATGGCCCGCACATCCGCTTGATCCCTTACGCAGTAGTCTGATTCCACTCCCAGGACCTTTCCCGGTCCCGTTCCCTCCAGAAAGAGAGTCGCTATGAGTGCGTCAAGATGTGTCTTGGTGGTTGTTCTTGCCGGTTTGTCGGCCTTGCTGTCGAGTCGGGCCGCTGCGCAGCAATCGGATCAAGTCATTGCTGAGCGCGTTCTCGGTCCGCAATGGAGACAGCTTTCGCGACGGGCAGGGATGGTATTTGCCGGCACGGTGCTCGACGGCGCCATGCGGTCTTCGGCCGCCGATCGGGAAGTTCCCGGAGCGATTCCAGGGGTGCAGTTGAGTTTTCGCGTGGACGAGGCGATTGCCGGGGTCGAGCGTGGACAGGTTCTCACCATTCACGAGTGGGCGGGGGCGTGGGCCATGCAGCGGCCGATGAACAAGGGCCAGCACATTTTGATCTTCTTATATCCAGCGAGTCGTTTGGGCTTTACCAGCCCCGTAGGTGGATCGATGGGGCAAGTTGCTCTCGACTCCATCGGGAAAAACGTTGTCGAGCGGAACCCTGCTATTGGAGTGCAAAACGCTTCGTCTGTGCAGCCGCGTGTGCCCGTTGCCAAAGCGAGCGTCGTCCAATTGGAGCGGGCCATCCGTAGTGCCAGAAGTGAAGAGGAGTGAGTCATGCGCAGGCGAATGCTGGTGATTACTGCTTTGGTGATCTGCAGTGTCGTTGTCAGCCGCGCTGGAGGTCCGGCCTTTGTCGCGGGGTCCGGCTATGCTGCCGGAGTTGAAGGACAAGCGCTGGTTTGGGCGAACGGCTCGGTCGAGTACTTCACCGACCAGGGGAACCTGAGCCCCATTTTGACCGGTGCGCAGGCCGATGCTCTGGTTGCTACGGCTTTCAGCACCTGGACAAGCATTTCCGGGGTTGCGCTCGCCGCATCGCAGGGCGGGCATCTTGCCGAAGACGTGAACGGCAGCAATATCGCGGTCGATAGTAGTGGAACGATCACAGCCCCTGCGGACATTACACCTTCAGCTACTAGCACTCCGGTTGGAGTCGTTTACGACTACGACGGAACGGTCACCGACGCGCTGCTGGGACAGGGTGCGGGAGACCTGGCCGACTGTTTCACCAACGCCGTGTATGGAGGCCCGGACAACTTCTCCACGGGCGGGAACATTGCGCATGCGTTGCTGGTGATCAACGGAGTTTGCGCGGCCACCAGTACGCAGTTGCCCGACGTTCAATACCGACTGGTGCGCGTCCTGGGGCGCGTTGTGGGCTTGGGATGGTCGCAGGCCAATGTGAACGTGTTGACAAGGGCGCCAGTTCCAACCAGCGCCGATTTTGCGGGATTTCCAGTGATGCACTTTATCGATCCGGGGAACTGCGTGCCGATCAGCCTCTGCTATCCCAACGCGGCTGTCCCCAAAATGGATGACATGGACGCGCTCGCGCGGCTTTATCCAACCAGCGTGAACCCGCAACCGGCGGGCAGAGTTTACGGCAGCGTGTATTTCACCGACGCATCCGGAAACGCGGTGCAGCCAATGCAGGGCGTCAATGTGGTTGCCCGGTTGATGATCTCAAACGAGCCCTCGCGGCAATACGTTGTGACTTCCGTTTCCGGATTCGCATTTCACGGCAACGCGGGCAACATCATTACTGGATACGTGGATGCCAATGGCCTTCGCTATGACCGGTGGGGAGGGAGCGACCCCTCGCTCGAAGGGTTTTTTGATCTCGGCCAACTGACGATTCCAGCTGGGCAAAATCTCGCCCAATACCAGTTGAGCGTGGAAGCGCTGGACCCGGAATGGTCACCGGGTGTTGAGCCGTATGCTCCCACACAGGTAGCACCTTCGGGTTCGTTCGCTCCGGTGGTGGTCACGGTGACGAGTGGGTCGAATGCGGAACGGGACATTCTGATGTTGCAGGATGAAACCGCACAAACGCATCCCGGGAGTGGATCCACTTACGCGAATCCTGCGGGGCTGCCGCAGGGCAGTGGATGGGGCTCGTGGATCTCGGGCTACGGCTGCGCAGATTTCTTCGAATTTGCAGCCCAGGCGAACCGGACGGCCTCGATTGCGGTGACCGCTCTCGACGAAAGCGGCACACCCACCGAAGCCAAACTGTTTCCCGTAATTGGGATTTGGGAATTGAGCGACCAGAGTGGCGATCCAGCACCGGCGTCGACACCTTCGGCATTCAACTCGAACACTTTTGGAATGACGCGCTTGGATGCCCAGTTCAGCGTTTCGGAAACCTTCCGAGTGGGAGTGGCGGACTTCCGTGGCGACGGTCGTCCGGACTATTTCTACCGAGCCAGCATCCTTTATTCGGATACGGTTACGCCGCCGCGTCTGAGTCTTGCTGGCGGCGTAACTGCCCTGCATGGCATCGGATTCAAACCGGGGCTGCAGGTCAGTGTCTCCGGCAACAACGGCAACACTCTTTCTGCTTCGGCGAGCCAGATCGAGGTGGCAATGCCTTCGGGAGTGCAGGATGGAACGGCTTCGATCCTGGTTGCGGATCCGGTGAGCGGCGCTTTTTCGCAAATGACGGATGCGCTGAGCTATGGAGCTCTGGCCACGGACCAGTTGCTTTTGCTGCAAGGTGCGGAACCGGCAACGCCAGTTGGAGCCGCAGCCGCCAATCCCATTCGCGTGCGGGCGGTTGCCGCCGATGGAGTTACGCCAGTGAGCGGGGCAACGATTGCCTGGAGCGCGACTATCGGCTTGCAGTTTTCGGTGTGCGGCGGAACCTCTTCCTGTTCGGTGCTGAGCGATGAGGCGGGAGAATCTTCCAGCTGGGTGACTCCCACTACGACTGGACAGAGTACGATTACGATCGCTCTGGCTCCAGCATCGTATTCGCCGCCGCAGTCGCAGCAGACTACGGTGGTGGGAATCTCGTCCGCGCTCGATCTGGTTGCGGTCGCGCCGACGCGCTGGGTGGGACAAGGCGCGACGCTCGCGGTTCCGCTCACGGTGGAAGCGTTGGATCTGGGCGTGCCCAAAGCGAATGTCGCGATCAATTTCGCACTCACCAAGGGCACGGCTGCGCTTTCGGCGAGCAGTGGAACCACCAACGGCTCAGGATTCGCCACCATCACGGCGCAGATCACGAATCAAAATGCCGATGTGCAGGTGAGCGCTTGTGTAGCTCCGAATAATTCGCCGTGCCAGACCTTTACTTTGTTCTCCACGCCGGCTTCGCTGTGGACGCTGGAGACGGTGAGCGGATCGCCGCAGGTTGTGCCGGCTGGACAATCGTTTCAGCCACTGGTGATGCGAGTGACGGACGGATCGGCTGCTTCGAATCCTCTAATGGGAGTGAACGTCGCCTTTCTGACCACGCTGGCGCGAGTCCCGGAAAACGGCATGCCTATTGTCCTTGGATCGTCGGAGACGCAGGTTGCGAGCACGCAGGATGGACTGGCTTCCATGGTTCCCTCTGCCGGAAGCGTGGGCCCGTGCGATGTGTTCATCACGGTGAGTGCTGGATCTTCGACTGCGCAGGTTCAGATGGAGGCCGTGGCGGCTATAGTTACTGGCCCGACGAACAACGGCGGAATTAAGGGCGGGCCGGTGCGGCGAGGTCCGCACTTTGGTCCGCAGACCGATTCGCAAACGCCGGCCTCACAAAGCTTGCCGGACTTGCTGTTTGCGGTTCCTGAAGTTGCTCTGGTGGATGACGCGGCGGCGAACCAGAGTTCCTGTTCCGGGCCGTGTCTGGATACTGCTTCCAGTGCGGACGCGAACTCCGGCATGAACGGAACCGCCGTTGCCGACGATGCGCCCTCTCGAACTTGTGATTCAATCCCAGAGTTGCCGAAGGTCGAAGCTCCTCAGGCTCCGGCGGAGACAACGATTAAGGACACTGGTCCGTCATGCCGATGATTTGGTCAGGGCATCCCCAGTCTGGCGAATCCTGGAATTGAATATGACGCAAAAACGGGCTTTGGACTTGGACTCGGAGAAAACTTCGGCGAAGACCAAGCACGGCGCGGTTCCGGTGAATGGCTCTACCCGCATCCTGACTCTGGGCAAAGACTGCGTCTACAACGATGAGTTGTGGCGGCTGCAAATTGAGCTGGTTAAATTGCAGGAGTGGATCCGGCAGAAGGGGCTGAAACTGGTGGCCATCTTCGAGGGGCGGGATGCGGCGGGGAAAGGCGGCGCGATCAAGCGGATCACGGAGAGCCTGAATCCGCGCGTGTGCCGCGTGGTGGCGCTGGGTACTCCCACCGAACGGGAAAAGACGCAGTGGTACTTCCAGCGCTATGTGGCGCATTTGCCGGCGGCCGGGGAGATGGTTCTGCTCGACCGCAGTTGGTACAACCGCGCTGGCGTTGAGCACGTGATGGGTTTCTGTACGGAAAACGAGTACCTCGAATTCCTGCACGGCTGCCCGGAGTTCGAGCGCATGCTGGTGCGTTCAGGGATCATCCTGCTCAAGTATTGGTTCTCGGTGAGCGATGAAGAGCAGGAACGCCGCTTTCAGGACCGCATGAGAGACGCCACCAAACGCTGGAAGCTGAGCCCGATGGACCTGGAATCGAGACGGCACTGGGTGGAGTACTCGCGCGCCAAGGACGAGATGTTTGCGCACACGGATATCAAACAGGCTCCCTGGTACGTGGTGAACGCAGACAACAAGAAATGTGCGCGGCTGAACGTGATCAGCCACCTGTTGTCGCAGATTGCTTACGAAGATTTGACGCCGGAGCCGCTGAAGCTTCCGCCGCTGGAGGGGGTTAAGTACGTCCGGCCGCCCATGCACGAACAGAATTTCGTGCCGGAAGTCTACAAGTAGGGCCACGAAGGTTTCAATGTTTCAAGGTTTCAATGACTCCAGAGGACGACCTCGTCTTTTTTCCTTGAAACCTTGAAACTCTGAAACCTTGAAACCTGTCTGCATCACTTCTTCGTCCACTGGTCCACCCAGTCGTTGACCGTCTTGTACCAAAGCTGCGAATTCTGCGGCTTCAGGACCCAGTGGCCTTCGTCGGGGAAGTAGAGCATCTTGGACGGCACGCCTAGGCGCTGCAGCGTGGTGAAGAGCTGGAAACCTTCGCTCACGTCGAGGCGGTAGTCGAGCTGCCCGTGAACGACCAGCGTCGGCGTCTTGAAATTCGTCGCGAACAAATGCGGAGACCATTTCCGGTACAGCTCTCGGTTCGTCCACGGCGTGCCCTTAAACTCCCATTCGTTGAACCACAGCTCTTCGGTCGTGCCATAGTCGGATTCATTGTTGAACGTGCCATCGTGCGAGACGATGCACTTGAAGCGGTCGGTGTGGCCGAGCACCCAGTTGGCCATGTATCCGCCAAAGCTCGCGCCCAGCGCGCACTCGCGGTCCTTATCAATGAACGGATAAGTCTTCTCGGCGTAGTCAAGGCCCTTCATCAGGTCTTCAAACGGAGCGCCTCCCCAGTCGCCGTTGATGGCGTCAATGAACTTCTGCCCGTAGCCGGTCGAGCCGTGGAAGTTGATCATGATGACCACGTATCCGTTGGCGGCGAAGAGTTCAGGATTCCAGCGGTAGGACCAGTCGTCTCCCCAGGCGCCCTGCGGGCCGCCGTGGAGGAGGAACTTTACGGGGTACTTCTTGGAGGGATCGAAGTTTGGCGGCTTAACCAGGAAGCCTTGCACTTTGTCGCCCTTAGCACCGTCGAACCAGAAGGGTTCGAGCGGGGACATGGCGACTTGGGAGAGGACGGCGTCGTTGAGATGAGTGAGTTGGCGCGGCTTTGCCATCGCATTCTTAGGCAGCGGTTCTTTGGATTCCCCTCGAAGGATCGCCGATATCCTGTCGAAACCAACCGCGTAATCACCATGTTCGGCTGTGAAAAGCTCTGACGGACCTTGAATAGACATCCGGCTAAAGACGATGAGTTCCGAGAGATGAATAACTTGCTTCCCTACGACGGTGTTTTCTCCGGCGGCAATGTCGTCGTTGAACCCATCCATGACTTTGATTGGATAACAGCCATTGGGGCAGAGTTCCGGGAAGAAGTAGTAAATCGGGGACTCGCCCTCATCTTCGGCAGTCAGGTCAATCTCGTGTGGCCCAGCCCAGCCAAATGATCCGACCCAATGATCGAAGTTCTCCGTCAGATTCTTCTTCTCCCCCGTCTTGCGGTCGTACAGCATCAGCCGGAAGCGGTCGCTCTCGTATCCCGGACGCTGCTGGGCGCGGTAGGCGATGTACTTGCCATCGGGCGAATAGAGCGGAGTCGAGTCGCTGGCGGGATTGTCGGCGGTGATGTTCTTGGCCGGTCCTCCATTCACCGGGACGATCCAGAGATCGTTGTTGGTGGACGTGGCTTCGACTTTGTCGTGGTTCGAGGTGTAGCAAATCTCCTGCCCGTCAGGCGAGAAGGCGTAGTCGTCCTGTCCGCCGAGCGAGAACGGAGGCGCGTCGTAGTCGCCGGGCGTGAGGTCGCGCGGACCGGCCTCCTCGAAGGAAAAAGCTTTCGTGGGTGGAAGTGTGTCGAAAAGAACTGGATTGACGAAAATGTGGCTACGCCGGCCCTCTTTATAGGCATTCCAGTGTCGGTAGAGCAGTCGGTCGAAAATCTGCGCCTTGACTTTCGAATCGCGTGCCTCATATAGCTTGGTCCCATTGCAGTTATCCACTTCCTTTGGAGTGCCAACGCACTGGGGATACACATCCGACGTAAAGAGAATGTTCTTTCCATCAGGCGACCAGAGTTCGCCACCGGCTTCGGTAGCAATCGACGTCAGCTTGTATACGCCTTTGACAGCGCCCACCGCGCCATCGAAGTCGGCTATCCAGATCTGAGAGCCGCCTTCCTTGGTTGACAGAAAAGAAAACCATTTGCCATTCGGAGCCCAGCGCGGGCGGTCGCCATCTTGATCGGGGATTAGGATGCGCTCGCTTGGTCGCCCAGCGCTTTGCTGGACGGGCGAGTCGCCCGTCCCCACACTGCCCTTCGCTCCACCATTCAGCGGGACGATCCAGATGTGCGGCGTCTTTGTATTCGCGGCCAGATCCACATCGACCGCGCTGAAGAGTACCCACTTGCCGTCGGGTGATGGGACGGGCTCGCCTATGCGCTTCAGCTTCATCATGTCTTCGAAGGTGAAGGGGTGCTTGGCTTGAGGGAAGGCGGGAAGAGAGAGAAGAACGAGAAGAAATGCTAGACGGCGCATGAGGTGCCTCCGCGTGAACCAAAAAGTGTAGCACCGCGGATGAGGTCAGAGGTTAGAGGTCAGATTGCAGAGGTGAACAACTCCGAGTGCAAACGGCATCGTGAAGTCTGGAATTCTTTACCTCTGCAATCTGATCTCTGACCTCTGCAATCGCCCTATCCCAGTTCCTCTAGCATGGCGGTCATCTCTGATTGAGCGTGCGCGTTGCCGGTGCGGCTTGCTGAGGAGATGCCATCGACCAGCCAGCGCTTGGCTTCAGCGACTCGGCTGGCGCTGGCTAGGGTTTGCGCTGCCATGAAGTAGGCGGGCGTGTAGTCGGGATTCTTCTCGACCAGCGTTTTATATTCCTTCAGCGCCTCGTCGATTTGTCCGGCCTTCGAGTACTCCATGGCCAGGCCGTAGCGGGCAAAGGTGTCGTCGGGATTTGCGGCGAGAATTTCGGTCAGCGCGGCTATGCGATCCATAGAGAAGCTCTCAGCTGTCAGCTCTCAGCTCTCAGGAAAACCCAAGAATCAGAGCTCAAAGCTGAAAACTGATAGCTGATAGCTGAGAGCTGAAAGCTGTTCTTTCCATTCATATCACGGGTCGCGTTACAATGGCTGTTCTTTGAGGGAACACGTTGGCCTGCCCTTTTTTTGTGCCGCTTGAGATTTTGAACGATGGTTCCTGGCCGCATCCTTCGCGTCTGCCGCTGGGAGCGGGATGGACGGGGAACTGCCTGGCCTCGGGGCAGGAACTGGCGGCGTCCGACAGTCACATACGGGAATTCTGCAATCTTGGTTACGCAACTGCTTGCCCGCATCTTCCTCCGCGGCGGGACTGGGATGCGATTCGCTTTTCGGTTGTGCGCGCCGGGCGGGAGCAGGTTACTATCTGCTTTGTTTGCGAGTTAGACCACGCTCCGATCGAACATGGGGAATTGATTTTTGATCTAGTGAACGACGCCTGGATCGACCTGCATCCCGACCCGCGTGTGCTCAGGCTTGCAAGCTGTTATCTGCAGTCATATCGCGGGCGATTGACCCTCTATGAATGACGACGACAAAGCAAAGTTAATGCGGCCCCGGCCGGTGCGCGAATCGATTTCAGAAATGGCCGAGATCGTGCTGCCTAACGATGCCAATCCGCTGAACTCTCTGCTGGGCGGGCGCCTGATGCACTGGATCGACCTGGCCGGCGCCATGGCCGCGCACCGGCATTCGCGTGCTTACGTGGTGACGGCTTCCATTGATCATCTGGATTTTCTGGTGCCGGTTCGGGTAGGAGATTTCGTGATCCTGCGCTCGTCGGTCAATCGCGTCTTCCACACTTCGATGGAAGTGGGCGTGAAGGTCTGGGTGGAGTATTATCGCTCCGAAGAGACGCTGCATGTGAGTTCCGCCTATCTTACGTTTGTCGCCGTGGATGCTGAGGGGAGGCGGATGACGGTCGCACCTGTCGTCCCCGAGACCGAAGATGAAAAGCGGCGCTACGAAGGCGCCGCGCGGCGGCGGGAGATACGCCGCAAGGAATCAGCGCGCAGAATCGAGGGGAAGAGTTAGACGGCCAGCCCCTAAAGGGGATTTGACTTAGGGGCAGTTACGGTATCGCTAAAGCGATACCCTGATAGGAAGCGCCGGTAATTTTATTTGTTTGTTCGTAGCTTAGACCTTATAACTTAGACCTGAGGCCTTATTTATGGACAGCGTACTTCTTGTTCACCGCTTGCAGTTCGCGTTCACGGCAACATTCCACTATCTCTTTCCACAACTCACGATGGGGCTCGCGCTGTTGATTGTCGTGCTCAAGACGATCGGGTTGCGGCGCAACGATCCCGCGTATCACGAGGCGGCCCGTTTCTGGGGAAAGATCTTTGGCATCAATTTCGTGTTAGGGGTTGTAACCGGCATTCCAATGGAATTCCAGTTCGGCACCAACTGGTCAATCTTTTCCCGATTCGCGGGCGGCGTAATTGGACAGACGCTGGCCATGGAAGGCATGTTCGCCTTCTTCCTCGAATCGGCGTTTCTTGGATTATTCCTTTATGGAGAGAAGCGGCTGAGACCGAAAGCGCATTGGCTATCGGCGGTCGCGGTGTTTGTGGGTTCGTGGCTGTCGGGTTATTTCATTATTGCTACCGACGCTTTCCTGCAGCATCCTGTCGGCTATTTCACGGCTGCGGATGGGAGCCTGCAACTGGCAAGCTTCTGGGATTTCGTGCTGAATCCATGGGCGGGATGGCAATATGCGCACAACATGTGCGGTGCGGCGATTACGGGCGCATTCATTATGACGGCGGTGGGCGCGTTCTATCTGCTTTCAGGCAAGTGGACCGCGCATGCCCGGATTTTCGTCAAAGCCGGCGTGATCGCAGGGTGCGTGTTCAGCGTGCTGCAGATTTTTCCGACCGGCGACGGACAAGGCAAAATGGTCACCGACCTGCAACCTGTGACTTTGGCGGCGATGGAAGGATTGTTTCAGGGCCAGTCCGCCGCGCCGCTCCTCATCGTCGGCCAACCGAACGAACAGCAAGGCAAGATTGATAACCCAATTCAAGTTCCCGGAATGTTGAGCGTGCTGACTTACCGGCGATGGAATGCCAACGTCCGGGGACTGGATGCGTTCCCGAAGCAAGACTGGCCGGGTAATATCCCGTTGCTTTATTACAGCTATCACATCATGGTTGGACTGGGGACGATCTTCGTCGCCGTCATGGTGGTGGCATTGTTTCTGCTGTGGCGCGGCCGACTCTTTAACGCCAGATGGATGCTGTGGATACTGATGCTGGCGGCGCCATTTCCTTATATCGCCAATACCGCGGGATGGATGACGGCCGAACTTGGCCGCCAGCCCTGGCTGGTGTATGGATTGATGCGCACCGAAGAGGGCTACTCCAAAGTTGTTTCGGCCGGCAATGGCATGTTTACGCTGTTGGGTTTCATGGGCATGTACATGGTGCTGGGCATTCTGGGTCTGTTCCTGCTGCGGCGGGAAATTGAGCATGGCCCGGTGGCAGGGCCGGCGACGGAGGCAAAGTAGATATGGCTAGCCTTTGGTTCTGGGTGGTCGCGGTGATGGTTGCGACTTATGTGGTGCTCGACGGATTCGATCTGGGCGCAGGCGCAATTTATCTGCTTGCGGCCAAGACGAATGAGGAGCGGCGCAGGGTACTGCGCGCCATCGGGCCGGTGTGGGATGGCAATGAGGTCTGGTTGCTGGCGGCTGGCGGCGTGCTGTATTTTGCCTTCCCTCAACTTTATGCGTCGAGCTTTAGCGGATTCTACCTTCCGCTGATGATTGTCTTGTGGCTGCTGATGCTGCGCGCCGTGGGCATTGAATTCCGCGCCCACATCGAAAGCGTGGTCTGGCAGGACTTCTTCGATACGATCTTCAGCGTTTCCAGTATTTTGCTGGCGGTGTTTTTCGGGGCGGCGCTGGGCAACGTGGTGCGGGGAGTTCCACTGGATGCGAGCGGCTATTTCTTTGAGCCGCTGTGGACTAACTTCAAACTTGGCCCGCAGACGGGGATCCTGGATTGGTACACGGTACTGACCGGGGTGATCGGGTTGGTGACGCTGACTGCGCATGGTTCTTACTACGTAGCGCTTAAGACCGACGAGGATCTGGGGCGCCGCGCCCGCGGTATCGCTTTGCTGTGCTGGCCGGTGCAGTTCTTTCTGACCTGCAGTTCGCTGGTTGCGACTTATTTCATCCGGCCGGAAATCATGGTGAACTACGGGAAGCATGCGATCGGGATACTGGTTCCGATCGTGGTATTCGCCAGCCTGGCAGTGATGCTGTGGGCCAATCCCAAGGGCAAGGAGAAACTGGCGTTTGTCGCTTCCAGCCTGTACATCACGTTCATGCTGGTGGGAGCGGCGTTCGCGCTTTATCCCGTCGTGCTGCCTGCCCGCAACCACCGGTACGACCTCACCATCTACAACACGGCTGCTGGGGTTCACGGACTGAGCGTCGGCTTGGTCTGGTGGGCGCTGGGCGCGACGCTGGCGCTAGGCTATTTTGTGTTCGTCTATCGCATGTTTCGCGGCAAGGTGCAGTTGGGAGAAGGACACTACTGAGAAAACCAGTTCTCAGCTGTCAGTTCTCAGTTCTCAGTTAAACCAGGACCTATCCTTCGTCCAGAGGACGATGGACTGTGGACTGAAAGCTGACGGGTGATGGCTGCCTTTTCCTCCCGTATAATCTTCGGATGAGCGCACATTCCCATCATCCTGGGCAGCAACAGTCCACACCTCAGCCTTTACCTGGCGTCAACGCCATCATTGCCGTTGGTTCCGGCAAGGGCGGAGTTGGGAAGACTACGCTCGCGGTCAATTTGGCAATCGCCCTCAGCAAGATGGGGCACAACGTGGGATTACTGGACGGCGACGTCTACGGGCCGAACGTTCCGCTTATGCTGGGCACCAATGAGCAACCGAAAGTCGTAGGAGATGGGCAGATCGCTCCCATCCAATCCCATGGACTCAAGGTTATCTCGGTCGGCTTTCTTAACCCGGGAGACAAGCCGCTGATTTGGCGCGGTCCTATGCTGCACTCGATCATGAAGCAGTTTCTGGGATCGGTGCAGTGGGGACAACTGGATTATCTGGTCATCGACCTTCCTCCGGGAACTGGCGACGTGGCGCTCTCGCTGATTCAGACTGTGCCGTTGACGGGAGCTATCGTGGTCTCTACGCCTTCGGACGTTGCTTTGCAGGATGCGCGCAAGGCGATCGAGATGTTTCGGCAGATGAAGGTGGATATCGTGGGCATGGTCGAGAACATGAGTTACTTCGTCTGTCCGCATTGCCAGCACGAAGTCGATATCTTCTCGCGCGGGGGCGCGGAGAAGACGGCGAAACAGTTCGACATTGCTTTTCTTGGCAGCGTCGAACTTGATCCGGAGATCCGGAAGTCGGGCGATGGCGGCACTCCGTCGGTGCTGCAGGGAGAGGATTCTCCTCATGCTAAGTCGCTGTTCGCTTTTGCCCGCAATGTGGCGGCGCGCGTGGAGGAGATCAAAGCCGGCAGTTCGGAGAGCGTGATTCAGATTCAGTAGGAGCAAAACAACTTAACCGCAGAGAACGCGGAGTTCGCAGAGATTTATTACGGGTGGACTTTCTTTTCTGCAAGCCTTTCGAGCCGGAAGAGCGGGTCGGCGGTTTCGTCTTTCAGCACCAGCTTTGACGCCATCTCGCCGAGCGCGGGACCGTGCTTGAATCCGTGGCCTGAACCGCCTCCTACAATCCACACGTTTGCGTTGCGGGGATGGCGATCGATTATGAAATTGTGGTCGGTGGTGTCTTCGTACTGGCAGACGCGGGACTCGACGAGGGGAGCATCTTTCATTGCCGGAAAACGGTAGGCTAGATAACGGCGCGCTTCAGCCAGGCTTTCTTCACTCACCAGGCGCTGGCCTGAGGTTGGATCGAACTTGGGGCCGCGCGTGTCATCTCCTAGTTTGAAGCCTCGTCCCTGATTGCCGGGAATTCCGTACATGAAGTGGTCGCTGTGATCGGCCCATACTGGAAGGTTCTCCTCGTTGTAACGTGGATCGCCTGCGGGAGTGCCGAAGAAGAACACGTCTTGCCGGGTCGAAATGAAATGCGGACCTACGGTTTGTGGGAAGAGCTTTCCTAGCCATGGTCCACAGGCGAAGACGTATTGGTCGGCTGCTAAGGTTGCGCCATCTGAAAGCTTGAGGGCTTTCCGTTGGCCAGTCTCCAGATCGTGCGCTGCTACTGCCTGCTGGCGATATTCTCCGCCTTCGGCTACGAACTGTTCGACCACTGCTTGCGCTGAGGCTCGCGCCAGGAGATATCCGCTTTGGGGCTCGTAGATGGCCCACTCTAGGTTCTGAAAATTGATTTGCGGCCAGCGGCGCTTGAGGTCGCTTGGGGTTAGCTGCTCGAAGGGGATTCCGGCTTCTTTCAGGAGCGGGAGCGAGCCGCGCTCGAATGCGTCGTTATTGTTACCTTCTACCATCCACAGGACTCCGATGGGGAAAAGAAATTTTCGCTTCCACTGGGCTTGGTGCTGCTTCCAGAGATGGAGGGCGCGCGCGGCTAGTTTCGTGTACGGCTGATCGGGGCCGTAGGCTCCGCGAATGACTCGGGTCTCGCCTCCGGTGGAGGCTCGCGAATTTCCTGGTCCCCAGGCATCGAGCAGAGTGACCTTGGCGCCGGCGCGAAGAAGATAGAGA